>Ga0247725_1000676_pt1 | contig 21961 bp, 21 predicted proteins | sample OKSTACKMCFT3sol_FD_183021 | JGI IMG/M metagenome (GOLD analysis project Ga0247725, IMG submission 183021) | Subsurface sediment microbial communities from gas well in Oklahoma, United States - OK STACK MC-FT3-sol | ecosystem: Environmental > Terrestrial > Deep subsurface > Rock core/Sediment...
GGCGTCGCCCTCGCGGAACCGGAAGCCCTTGGAGCCGGGCGAGGGGATCTCGTCCAGCGCGCAAAGCGGAGTTCCGGCCGCGGGTCGGGCGGGGTTGTCGGGATCGCCGCGCAAGGCGTCAGAGCGAGCCGACCGCCACGCGCCAGGGCCGCACCTCGACGCTCTCGAACACGCCGGCGGCGGTGAAGGGATCGTTGTCGGCCTGGGCCTGGGCGGCGGCCAGGTCCTCGGCCTCGACGATCAGCAGCGAGCCGATCGGATTGCCGTCGTCGCCCAGCAGGGCCCCGGCCAGCTTGAGGCCCTTGGACTGGTTCAGATAGTCGAGGTGGGTGGGACGCGTCGCCAGACGGGTGTCCAGCGCGCCGGGCTTGTCCTTGCAGAGGATGGCGAAGAGGGCCATGCGGCGATCCTTGTTCTAGAAGCCTTCGGATTTCAGAGGGCGGGCCAGCAGGGCGGCGATGGCGGCGTCGACCGCCAGTTCGCCGTCGAGGATGGCGGCGACCGCCTCGCAGATCGGGGTCTCGACGCCCAGCTTGCGGGCCAGGGCGCGGACGGCGGGGGCCGAGGCGACGCCTTCCGCCACCGACAGCTTGCCGGCCAGCGCCTGCTCCAGGGTCAGGCCTTGGCCCAGAGCCAGGCCGACGCTCATGTTGCGCGACTGCGGGCTGGAGCAGGTCAGGACGAGATCGCCCAGGCCGCACAGGCCGTTCAGGGTCTCGGCGCGGGCGCCCAGGGCCACGGCGAAGCGGGTCAGCTCGGCGAAACCGCGGGTGATCACCGAGGCGTGGGCGCTGCGGCCCAGGCCCTTGCCCTCGACGACGCCGCAAGCGATGGCCAGGACGTTCTTGACCGCCCCGCCGGCCTCGGCCCCGATCATGTCCCCGGCGACATAGGGGCGGAAGGTCGGGGTGGCGATGGCGTGGGCGATGCTGCGGGCCAGGCCCTCGTCGTCGCAGGCCAGGGTGACGGCGGTCGGCAGGCCTCGCGCCACCTCGCCGGCGAAGCTGGGACCCGACAGCACCGCGATCGGCGCGCCGGGGATGGTCTCGGCCGCGACCTCGGTCATCAGCTTCAGCGAGCCTTGCTCGACGCCCTTGGCGCAGAGCACGACGGGGACGTTGGGCTTGAGGTGCGGCGCCAGGGCCGCCAGCGCCGAGCGCAGGTGCTGGGCGGGCGCGACCGCCAGGATCAGATCGCATGCGGCGAGCTCGGCCATGTCGGCGGCGGCGCGGATCGCCGGCTCCAGCGCCACGTCCGGCAGGAACAGGGTGTTTTCGTGGGTCGCGTTGATCGAGGCGACCACCTCGGTCTCGCGCGCCTGAAGCGTGACCTGGAGCCCGGCCCGGGCGCAGACCTGGGCCAGGGCCGTGCCCCAGGCCCCGGCGCCGATGACGCCCGCGTGGTGGAAGGTCATGCCTTGGCTCCCTTGCGGCCGTAAGCGTTGGCGGGATTGGCGAGCGCGGCGGCCTCGTCCAGCGGCCAGCGCGGACGGGCGACGGCGTCGAGGTCGTCGGAGATCCCCAAGGCCAGCCGCTCGGCGCCGGCCAGGGCGATCATGGCCGCGTTGTCTGTGCAATAGGCCAGGGGCGGCGCGGCGAACGAGAAGCCGTTCTTCTCGCAGTTGGCCAGCAGGGCCGCGCGCACCGCGCCATTGGCCGCCACCCCGCCGGCGACGACGAAGCGCAGGTCGTCCGCCCCGTGGGTCTCCTTGTAGAGCTTCATCGCCCGATCGACCCGCTCGGAGAGCTGGCGGGCGATGGCGGCCTGGACGCCGGCGGCCAGATCGCGGCGCTCGTCGTCGGTGGTCAGGGTCTCGGCGATCCGCGCCGCCGCCGTCTTCAGGCCCGAGAACGAGAAGTCGCAGTCCTTGCGGCCCAGCAGGGCGCGCGGCAGCGGATAGCGGTCGGGATTTCCGCCGACGGCCAGCTTCTCCAGCGCCGGACCGCCCGGATAGGGCAGGCCCAGGCTCTTGCCGATCTTGTCGAAGGCCTCGCCGGCGGCGTCGTCGATCGTGGTGCCCAGGCGCTTGCAGGCGCCCACTCCAGCCACTTCCAGCAGCTGGCAGTGCCCGCCGGAGACCAGCAGCAGCAGGAACGGGTAGCCGACGTCCGCGCCCAGGCGCGCTGAGACCGCGTGGCCCTCCAGGTGGTTGACCGCCACTAGTGGCACGCCCCGCGCCAGCGAGACCGCCTTGCCGAACGCTAGTCCCACCATGACTCCGCCGACGAGGCCAGGGCCGGCCGTGGCCGCCACGCCGTCCAAGTCATCGAAACCGAGGCCCGCCGCGCGCATCGCCTCGGCGGCGATGGCGTCGATCGACTCGACGTGGGCGCGGGCGGCGAGTTCGGGCACCACCCCGCCGAACGGCGCGTGCTGTTCGAACTGGGTGCCGATGATCGAGGACAGCACCTCGACCGTCCCGTCCTCGGCCCGGCGCACGACCGAGGCCGCGGTCTCGTCGCAGCTGGTCTCCAGGCCAAGGATCGTGAGGCTCGAGGGCTTAAGGGCGGTCATTCGGTTGCGGGGCTTTCGCCGCTCCTGTAGCAGCGAGGATGAATTTCGCATCCGCAGGTAACGTTCCGACCGTGTCCCGGCAACCTCCCATCCGCATCGGCGCGCGCGGCTCCAAGCTCTCGCTGGCGCAATCTGGACTGATGCAGGCCCGCATCGCCGCCGCTCTCGGCGCGCCGGCCGGCGCTTCCAAGGACGAGATCGAGGCGGTCGCGCCGCTGATCCCGATCGTCACCAGCGGCGACCGCATCCAGGACCGCCGCCTGATGGAGATCGGCGGCAAGGGCCTCTTCACCAAGGAAATCGAGGAAGCGCTGCTGGACGGCCGCATCGACTGCGCCGTCCATTCGCTGAAGGACATGCCCGCCGAGCTGCCGCCGGGCCTGGTCCTGGCCGCGACGCCCGAGCGGGAAGATCCTCGCGACGCCTTCATCAGCCACATCTGCGAACGGCTCGAAGACCTGCCCAAGGGCGCGCGTCTCGGCACCGCCTCGCTGCGCCGCCAGGCGCAGGCGCTGCACGTCCGCCCGGACCTCGAGATCGTCATGCTGCGTGGCAATGTCGACACCCGCCTGGCCAAGTTGGAGCGCGGCGAGGCCGACGCCATCCTGCTGGCGCAATCGGGCCTGAACCGCTTGGGCCTGGGCCACCTGACCAAGAGCTGGATCGACCCCGACGCCTGCCCGCCGGCCCCTGGCCAGGGCGCCCTGGTCATCGAGACCCGGGCTGAGGATGTCGGCGCGCCGTGGCTGGACGCCATCCGCTGCCGTCCGACCACGATCGCCGTCGCCGCCGAGCGCGGCGCGCTGCTGGCCCTGGAAGGCTCGTGCCGCACCGCCATCGGCGCCCGCGCCACCTTGGACGGCGCGCGCCTGTCGATGATCGTCGAGGCCCTGACCCCGAACGGCGCCCGGCGCTTCCGTCGCCATGGCGAGATCACCCTGTCCGGCGCCGACGACGCCGGCGAAGCCCTGGCGCTAGGTCTGAAACTGGGCGGCGAGGTCCGCGCCGAGGGCGGCGACGCCATCCTGCTGCCGGAATAGGGCATGGAGACGGGCGCGCCGGTCTGGATCACCCGCGCCCGGCCCGGCGCCGAGGCGACCGCGGCCAAGGTCGCGGCGCTCGGCTTCACGCCGGTCGTCGATCCGCTGCTGGAGGTCGCGCCGATTGCGGCGTCGATCGATCTGGCGGGCGTAGCGGCCCTGGCCTTCACCAGCGTCAATGGCGTCCGGGCCTTCTCGGCGCTTTCCGATGTGCGATCGTCGCCCGTCTTCGCCGTGGGGGACGCCACGGCGTCGGCGGCGCGCGAGGCGGGCTTCGCCCAAGTCGCCAGCGCCGATGGCGATGTCGATGACCTGGCCCGCCTGATCGTCGCCGCCGCGCCGGGCCCGATCCTCTGGACGGGCGCGCGGGAGCCGGCGGGCGATCTGGTCGCGACGCTGAACGAGGCCGGCGTCGCCGCGCGCGGCGTGGCGGTCTATGAGACGGTCGAGCGCGCGCCGTCCGACACCATCTTGGCCCTGATGGACCGGCCCCTGACCGTGCTGCTGCATTCGCCTCGCGCGGCGCGGCGCCTGGCCGAAATCCTGAGGCGCCGACCCGCTCCCGCCTTGCGGGCGCTCTGCCTTTCCAAAGCGGTCGCCGCGCCTTTGGAGGCGCTGGTCGAACCCGGCTCTGTGGCCTGCGCGCCGCGCCCGGACGAAACCACGCTGCTCTCCCTGCTGACAGCTTAAGCGCAAAGTTGCGCGGCGCGGCGGGGTGGGGCACGAATGGCGTATGAACGCCGCACCCGACCCCGCTGAAATCGTCGCCCCCAGCGATCCGGCGCTGTACGCGCGCAAGAGGGTGATGGGCCCCAGCGTGTGGGTCTGGCTGTTCCTCTGCCTGCTTTGCGCGGTCCTGGGCGCGGGCGTCGCATGGTTCGGACCGACCCTGTTCCCGGCCAAGGCCTCGCCGGCTGCGCCGATCCTGGCCGCGCCCAGCCCCAAGCCGATCGCCGAGCGCCTTGCGCCGGCCCCCGCACCCACCGTCGAGGCCAGCGTCGCCGCGCCCGTCGCGCCCGCCGCCGACGTGGAGCGCCTGGATGTCCGGGTCACCGCCCTGGAGACGACCCAGAAAAGCGTCGCGGACGCCGCCGCCGCCGCCCTGGCGGTCTCGACCATGGCCGAGGCGGCCAACAGCTCGCGTCCCTTCCCGGAGGAGCTCGCCGGCCTTCAGCGCGTCCTGCCCGGCTCGCCCAGCCTGCGAGCCCTGGAGCCGCTGGCGCGCCTGGGCGCGCCGACGCGCGCCGGCCTCGCCGTTCAGTTCGGCAATCTGGCGGGCCGCGCCGCCAGCGCCGCGCGCAATCCTGGCGCCGACGCCGACCTCTTCGCGCGCATCCGCTATGCGCTGTCCAGCATCGTCTCGATCCGTCACGTCGGCTCGATCAAGGGGTCCACGCCGGATGCGATCCTCGCCCGCGCCCAGGTCCTGCTGGACGAGGGCGATATCGAGGGCGCGGTGGCGGCGCTGGAAGCGCTGCCAGATCCGGCCCGCGAGGTGTTGGCCCCCTGGTTCGCCGCCGCCAACCGCCGCGTCGAGATCGACCGCCACGTGGCCTCGGTCCGCGCCGACGCCCTGGCGGCCCTGGCTCGCATCACGCAGGCCGCCCCATGACCCGCGTCGTCTTCGCCCTTTTCCTGGTGGCCGCCGTGGCGGTCAGCGTGTTGGCCCTGACCGGCGAGCCCGGCCGCGCCTCGCTGGAATGGATGGGCTGGCGAATCGAAATGACGGCCGCCGCCGCCGCTCTGCTGACCCTGTTCTCGGCCCTGCTGTTCACCGTGCTGTGGCGCGGCGTGATCTGGATCGTCGAGGCCCCGCGCCGCGCCGCCCGCGCCCGGGCCGAGGCCAAGCGCAAGCAGGCCATCGAGGCCCTCACCCGCGGCTTCCTCGCGGTCGCGGCCGGAGACGGCTCCGAAGCCCGGCGCCTCGCCCAGAAATCCGCCGAGCTGGCCGAGGACGCGCCGGGCCTGGTTCGCGTCCTGGCCGCCCAGGCCGCTGAGACGGCGGGGGATCGCGGCGCGGCCGCCAGCGCCTACAACGCCATGCTGGGCTTTCCGGAGATGCGTCTGGCCGGCCTGCGCGGCCTGATGCAGGCGGCTCAGGCCGACGGCGACCGGCAGGCGGCGCTCCGCTACGCCGAGACCGCCTACGGCCTGGCCCGCACCGCCCGCTGGGCCTGGCGCGCCCTGCTGGAGGCGCGGCTGGAGGCCGGCGACTGGGCCGCGGCCCTGCAGCTGGTCCAGGGCGCCCTGGAACGCAAGATCGTCTCTCCGGCCGTGGCCGAGCGCAGCCGCGCCGCCCTGCTGGCCGCCTCGGCCGCCAGTCTCGAGGAGTCGCCGGACCCGAAGGTCCGCGCCCAAGCGCTCGACTTCGCCAACCAGTCGGTGAAGCTGAAGCCCGACTTCGCCCCGGGCGTGATCATGGCCGCCCGCCTGCTGGCCGACGACGGCAAGACGGCCAAGGCCGGCCAGCTGATCGAGACCGCCTGGAAAGCTCAGCCCCACCCGGCGCTGTGGCTCGCCTATCGCGACCTGAAGACCAACGAGACGCCCAAGGCCCGCGCCCAGCGTCTGGCCGCTCTCGCCGCGATGCGCCCCGAGGTTCGTGAAAGCCTGATCCTGCGCGTCGAGGCGGCGCTGATCGGCGGCGACCCGATCGCCGCCCGCGCCGCGGCCCGGCTGCTGGACCAGGAGGCCCCGACCGCCCGGTTCGCCGGACTGATGGCCCGCGTCGCCGCCGCCAACGGCCAGCCTGACGAGGCCCGCGCCTGGATCGCGCGCGGCATCGACGCGCCGCGCGAGCCCGACTGGTCCGACCTCGACCCCGAGGGCCGCGCCTTCGCTTATCAGCGCGAGGACTGGGCGCGCCTGGCGGTCAGCTACGCCGAGACCGGCCAACTGATCCATCCGCGTCACGAGCGCCGCGAGCGCACGATGAGCGACCTGCCCGAGATCCCGTCGGCCTACGTCGAATCGACGCCGTTCATTCGCGCGGCCGAGACCGGCGGCGCCCTGATGCCCATTCCGGACGATCCGGGCGTGTTCGACGCCCCGCCGCTTCCGGACCCGCCGGAACCAGCTCCCCCGCCCCGTCGCAATTCTAGTGCAAGACGGCGCTTGGCAAGCGGCTCGCGCCCCGCTAAATAGGCGCTCCCTCCGCTCCGGGATCGCTCCCGAAGCGTCCGTGGGCCGCCTTAGCTCAGCCGGTAGAGCGGCGCATTCGTAATGCGTAGGTCAGGTGTTCGAGTCACCTAGGCGGCACCACTTTCCGTTCGCCGGAAATTCCCTAGATAAATCAATATGCAGTGTCGGCGCCATGTTTGGCCTGTGTGACCTCACAGTTCCATTCTTGTGTGACCAGGGAAAGGCTCGTTGGACTTCCCGAGCGGGCGTTAGAAAAATGCGCGATCTTCGGCGGCGACTCACCCTCTCGGGCATAATTGCCGTAATCCTCCTGAGAGACGCGCATGCTGCTGGACGACCTGATCAACGCCCTCAGTGACGAGAAGCAGAGCCTAGGCGGCATTCTGCTGAAGACTAAGGTATTCCTCCACCAGATCGGCCGGAAGGAGTTGGCTGACTGGGCTAAGTTTGAAATGTCGGGCTATCCAGACGGTGCCGAGTTGCCCGAGTATCGCCATGTGACGTTTCAGCTCCTCGCGAACGTCTCCAACGGCGTTTACCGCTATCCGTCTCACCCCATCCCGACCTTTCACCTCGATAAACAGGTGAAAGACCGCTTCATGAGCGACGAGATGCGCCAACCCATAGCCACCGTGGAGAGTTGGTGCGGTCCTGGGGGCACGCTTCAGCGACCTCTTCCTATGGAGCTGAACCCGTTGCTATCGAAAGGGCTAAGCGGTGGGATGATGGTCGAGCGTGCGTGGTGCGAGGTCTCCATAGCGAGCGTTACGAACATCTTGACGCAGGTAAGGTCTAGGCTGCTCGACTTCCTGTTAGAGTTAAAAGATGTGGTGGGCGACGTGTCGCAAGACGATGACGTAAAGGCGCGATCTCAGGGTGCCGATCTCGCCGGGATGTTCAACAAGGCTGTGTTTGGCCCAAATACGACGATCATAGTTGGTAACAATTCGACCATCTCTGCCGCCCAGAGCAATTCGGTGGCCGACCTTATCGGTGGTTCTAGAGACCTTGTGGAGCAGCTACGTGCCGCGCTTCCAGCGTCTGGCCTTCCGCCGTCCGTCCGGATTGAAGCAGAGGCCGCCCTTGTTGAGATCGAGGGGGCGCTCGCCGAGCCCAACCCTTCGCGGCTCAAGGCTGGACTGAAGTTTCTGCGGAAGTCACTCGAAGGTGCGTCTGGAAATCTCATTGCATCTGGCGCTCTTACGGCGCTCGCAGCGCTCCAGGCGATGGGGCACTGACGCGCCCTCGCTTCTGGGGTCAGATATCCGAAGCCCCCTGTTAGAGCGTGCGCGCGTGCAGTTCCCCCCGTGGGGTGGAAGGGAATCGCCCTGCTGCGGTCGAAGGTCCGCAAGCGGAGGGCCCGCCAACCTAACGGCCCCTCAGACCGATGGCGTCAGCTGCCAACCAACTCGACGCCGTAATGCCCCTCGTTGCCGTTCCGCCGCCGCCAACCGCCTCTAATCACGGCGTCAAAGGTGTGTGGGCCGCGTCCTAGGCCCAGCACCGATCGCTGGAGGGGCCGGAACCCGGGCCTTCGTGCGATCGTTGCTGCGGGACCACGGAGGCCGCCATGTTTGATCCCGTCGACGACGAAACCGCCCTCGAAGAAGTGCTCGCCTTTCTCAGCGCGCCGCCAGAGGCCGGGACGGCGGATGACGCGCGGTTCGGGGCCCGGTTGCGCCAGGTCATCGCCGCCTCGATTCCAGCCGCCGAGGATGACGACGCCGAGGATGCGCCCCGACTTTCGTTGGATGACGATCTGCGGCGTCGACTGGACGCGCTGGCGCGCCAGCGGGCCGAGGGTCATCCGTTCGGGGACCATCCTGACGGCATCGGCCCAACCCTTGGCATGGATCTTGGCCTGTCGACGCCGCGCCGCGACCCCTAGGTTGAGGGGCGGACTCGGCTCGTCCGAAGCGGAAACTTGCCACTCATTTCAGGTTTGAAACACAAGGCGCGACAATCTGTCCCGTTCCGGGATTTGATTTGCGCGCCCGAGTGTTTTGGCGCGGCCATACCGATTTGCTGTACCGGCCATACCGCCGTAAATCCCGATGGAACGGTGTTATCGGGAACAATTCTGTCTGTATTTGAGACGTATTTCTCGTCACAATTTCAGTTGATCGATACGCCGGCCGATGAAATTTGACGCGCTTGATTTGCGATAGTCGAAAGTAGAGTCGCGAAACTATATTCATTTTATTTGAAAGTGACCTGCGACAATCTGTCATTGCCTGCGACGATTTACCTTCCATTCAGAAATGAAACCCGATCTCCATGCGCATCAGCTCGACATAACGAGCGGGGGATAGGCTGAATGTTGAACAAGACCAAGAGTGGCGCGATCGCGCTGATCATCGCGGCGTCCATGACGCCCCTGGCGGCGCACGCGGATGCGGCCAAGGATATCGTGATCGCGGGCCGCGCCCTGACGTTCCTTGAGAATGGTCCCACGGGCAAGGTCGTGATGGGCGTTGTCTTCGATCCGTCGAAGCCCGCCTCCGTGGCCGAAAAGAACGCCGTCATGGCCGCTATCGGCGGCGGCCTCAGCGCCGGCTCGGTGACGCTGACCGGCAAGCCGGTCGAAGCTGGCGACGCCGGGGCCCTCGGCGGCGTCGGCGCGCTCTATGTCACCACGGGCGCCAACGGCGCGGCCGTGGTCGGCGCCGCCAAGGGTAAGAAGATCATCACCATCGGCTCGGACGTGTCGTGCGCCACCAGCGGCGCCTGCGTGATGAGCGTGTCGGGCGATCCGAAGGTGGAAATCGTCGTGAGCCGCTCGGCGGCCGCGGCGGTCGGCGCGGTCTTCAAGGCCGCCTTCCGCATGATGATCCGTGAAGTCTGACCCTAGCGAACGAAAGAGACCCACCATGAAGACGACTCTCTTCGCCGGCGCTTCGGTCGGCCTGTGCCTGATGGCCTTCGCCGGCGCGGCCAACGCGCAATCCATCGACTACGGCGCGATGGAGCAGCTGTTCAACGAACCGGTCACCACCTCGGCCACCGGCTCGCCGCAGCGCTCCACCGAGGTGCCGGTCGACATGACCATCATCAGCGCCGCGGACATCAAGCGCTCGGGCGCCAATGACCTGCCCACGATCCTGAGCCGCGTCGCCGGCGTGGACGTGCTGAACTTCGCCGCCGGCCAGTCGGACGTCGGCATCCGCGGCTACAACCAGGCTCGCTCGCCGCGCCTGCTGGTCCTGATCAACGGCCGTCAGGTCTATCTGGACCACTTCGGCTACACCGACTGGGCCTCGCTGCCGATCCAGCTGAGCGAAATCCGCCAGATCGAAGTGGTGCGCGGCCCCAACAGCGCGATCTTCGGCTTCAACGCCGTGTCGGGCGTGGTCAACATCATCACCTTCAACCCGAAGTTCGACAACACCAACGTCGTCGAGCTGAAGGCCGGCACGAACTCCAGCACCAGCGTCTCGATCGTGAAGACCCTGCGTCTGGGCGAGCGCCTGTCGGTCCGCCTGTCGGGCGGCGTCGATCACGAGAACGAGTGGAAGAACAACTCCTCGGGCACGGGCGTCGTCCTGGCCTCGCAGATCCACAACCCGTCGACCGCCCGCGCCAATATCGACGCCGTCGCCCAGCTGACCGACAAGGTCACGCTGCGGGTTGAAGGCTCGATGTCGAACGGCTCGTCGACCCAGGTGATTTCGACCTTCGCCTACGCCGCTCACCGGGTGAAGACCGACTCGATCAAGGCGACCCTGAACGCCGAGACCAAGTTTGGCCTGCTGCAAGCCCAGGCCTATCGCAATGGCCTGGACGCCCTGACGCCCGGTCGCCGCTACCTGAACGACATCACCGTCTACAGCCTGGAAGACCTGTTCAAGATCGGCGCGGCCCACACGATCCGCGTCGGCCTCGAATATCGCGACAATCAGCTGGACACGGCCTCGTACGCTGGCGCCAAGGTCAGCTACACGGTGCTCGCGCCGTCGGCCATGTGGAACTGGGTCGTCAATCCGAAGCTGTCGGTGACCACCGCCGTCCGCCTCGACAAGCTGAGCCTGAAGCGCACGGGCACGTTCCCGGTCGGCGCCCCGCAGGCCAATAACGCCCTGTGGGACCGTGACATCACCGAGACCAGCGTCAATATCGGCGCCGTCTACAAGGTCACCGACCACGACACCGTGCGCGCCACCTTCGCCCGCGGCGTCCAGGCGCCGACCCTGCTGGAACTGGGCGGTCTGCTGATCCCGCCGGCCACCCCGGCGCCGACCGGCGGCCTGATCAGCGGCAACCCGCAGCTGGATCCGGCCATCGTCACCAACTACGCGCTGGCCTATGACCACGCCCTGCCGGCTCTGAAGGCCAAGGTTGGCGTCAAGGTCTTCGCTCAGAAGACCCAGGACGTGAAGGGTCAGTTCAACGCCTCGCTGCTGGACATCGCGCCGACGGCCACGACCTGGGCGACCTTCACCTACAAGAACGTCTCGGACTCGAAGATGAAGGGCGTCGAGCTGTCCGCCTCGGGCAAGCTGGACGGCGGCTTTCGCTGGAGCGCCGACACGACCTACACCGACGTGAAGGACACCCCGTTCACGACCGTCTCGACGATCGTGCTGCGTAAGGTGAACTTCGAGGCCACCTCGCCGAAGCACCGCAGCAACCTGGCCGCCGGCTGGGCGAACGACAAGTGGGCCGTCGACGGCTACGCCCACTTCGTCAGCAAGTTCAACTCGTACAACGGCAACGATCTGGAGCGCGTGAAGGGCTACACCGCCATCGGCGGCCGCGTCGCCTACACCGTGGCCAAGGGCGCGGATATCGCGCTGAACGGTCAGAACCTGACCGCCAGCCGCCAGTCGCAAGCCAAGGGCCCCAGCGGCCTGCAGGCCGAGCGCCGGGTGATGCTGTCGCTGACCAAGACCTGGTAAGCGTCCGCCCGGACTGAAGAAGAGGGCTCCGTCGCAAGGCGGGGCCCTTTTCATGTGTGCGCCTGGCCCTTTACGCGCGCGGCGCCGCGCTCCAACTCCTGTTCATGCGCATGCGGTCGCGAGTGGCCGCCGGCGCGAAGATAATGCGCGTCGATCTCGGCGAGGATGGCCTCGGCCTTCTCGCCCGCCTGGAGGCGGATCAGCGCGTCCAGCTTGGCCTCGGTGCGATCGTCGTTCTCCTTCGACGCCGGCGAGCCGACGTAGAGGAAATAGGCCAGCCCCACGACCTGCCAGAGGAGTTGCAGAAACTCCGACTGCCAGTTCTCCAACGTGTCGCGGCCCATCTCCATCAAGTAGGGCCCCATCGCGACGGGCTGGCGCAGGGCCTGCTGCTCGTCGACAAAGGCGTACCAGCCGAAGACCCAATGGCCGACGATCGACACCAGGAAGAAGGCGGCGGTGATCCAGGCATAGGCGTAGCGTTTCATGGAGCTCTCCCGTGAGGTGGTCGAGGTCCAAACGAAGCGACGCGACTATGGTTCGCGGGCGCGGCCGAGCGGTGTCAGTCGTCCCACCCCTTGCGCTTCTTCTTCTTGCCGAGGGCGAAGATGCCCGGATAGGGCCCCTTGCCGACCCGATAAAGGCACCAGTCGTCGTCCTTCTTGCAGTCGCCGTCGAAGGCGGCCTTCTTGTCCGGGTCGATCGCGGCGTACATCGGGGCGGTGAGGGCGCGCTTGCCGTCGGCCTCGGCGCAGGCGGCCTTCTCGTCGCGGGTCAGGGCCGCGACCTTCTCGTGGCGGCAGCCGAGACTGTCGCGCAGGCTCTTGCGGGTCCCATCGCTCTCCTCGACCAGCTTGCGAGCGGTGAAGCCCGGCGGGGCGACGATCGCGGGGGCGCCGGCCGGTTTGGCGACGAGCGCGGTCGGCGCGGCGACCGGGGGCGGCGCCTCGCGTCGCGCGGCGGGGTGAGCGGAAGGTTCGACCCGCGCTCTGGCGGTCGGCGCAGCGGGGGGCGGCGGGGCGACCAATTCGGCTTGGATGGTCGGCGGTTCGACGAGATCCGGCATCCAGCGCGCGCCGGCGACCAGGGCCAGCAGCGCCAGGGCATGGGCGGCCAGCACCGCGGCCCAGGCCGCCAGGGTGCGCCGCAACGCTCGCCGCGAGGGCTCTCGCCAGGTTCCGATGGCGATCGCCGTGCTCATGGTCTCTCCGGGCGCTGCGGCGCGGCGTCTCGGTAGGCCGGTCATGCGGCGCAAGCGTGGCCGTGACGGACAACAAAAAGGCCCGGCGTCGCCGCCGGGCCTTTCCGTGTTTCAAGCTTGAAGGCTCAGGCTTACGCCGCGGCCTTCGCCTTGGCGCCGAAGCGGCCGTAGAAGGTCTCGCCCTTCTCGGCCATTTCGCGCAGCAGGGCCGGCGGGGCGAACCGCTTGCCGTACTTCTGGGCGAGGCCGTCGCAGGTCTCGACGAAGGCCTTGGCGCCGACGGCGTCGATCAGGCTGATCGGGCCGCCGGTCCAGGGCGCGAAGCCCCAGCCGAGGATCGCGCCGACATCGGCCTCGCGCGGATCGGTGATGACGCCTTCCTCGAAGCAGCGGGCGGCCTCGACGGCCTGGCGGTACAGCAGCCGGGTGCGGATCTCCTGGATCAGCGCCTGGTCGGCCTCGGCGATCTTCACCGGAGCCAGGTCCGACAGGCCCTTCCACAGGGTCTTGGGACCGTTCTCCGGATAGTCGTAGAAGCCCTTGCCGTTCTTGCGGCCGAAGCGCTGCAGCTCGACCACCATCTTCTCGATGATCGGGGCGAACGGACGGTCCTCGAACTTGTCGCCGAGGTCCTTCTTGGTCTGCTGGGTGACCTTGTAGCCAAGGTCGAGCGCGACGTCGTCGTTCATCTCCAGCGGACCGCGCGGCATGCCGGTGGCGCGGCCGACATTGTCGATGATGGCCGGGGCGATGCCGTCGGCCAGCATCTCGAGGCCTTCCTGCACGAAGGTGCCGAAGCAGCGGCTGGTGTAGAAGCCGCGGCTGTCGTTCACGACGATCGGCGTCTTCTTGATCTTCAGGACGTAGTCGATCGACTTGGCCAGGGCCTCGTCGGACGTCTCCTCGCCCATGATGATCTCGACCAGGCCCATCTTGTCGACCGGCGAGAAGAAGTGGATGCCGATGAAGTTCTTCGGACGCACGCTGGCCTTGGACAGGCCCGTGATCGGCAGGGTCGAGGTGTTGGAGCCGAAGATGGCGGTTTCGGCCAGCTGGGCCTCGGCCTTCTTGGTCACGTCGGCCTTGATCTCGCGGTTCTCGAACACGGCCTCGATGACGAGGTCGCTGCCCTTGACGTGATCATAGTCGGTGGTCGGGGTGATCAGGGCGAGGACCTTGTCGGCCTTCTCCTGGGTCATCTTCCCACGCGAGACGGCCTTCTTCAGCAGGCCCTCGGCGTAGGACTTGCCCTTGTCGGCGGCCTCTTGGCTCTGGTCGATCAGCACCGTCTCGATGCCGGCCATGGCTTGGACATAGGCGATGCCCGCGCCCATCATGCCCGCGCCCAGCACGGCGACCTTCTTGGCTTCCGACGGCGGGACGTTGGCCGGACGGCCCGAGCCCTTGCCCAGCTCCTGCAGGGACAGGAACAGGGTGCGGATCATGCCCTTGGCCTGGGGCGACATCATCGTCTTCAGGAAGTAGCGAGTCTCGATGCGGATGGCCGCGTCGAACGGCACCTGCGTGCCTTCGTAGACCGCCTTCAGGATGTTCAGCTGGGCCGGATAGTTGCCATAGGTCTGCTTGCGCAGCATGGCGTTGCCCATGACGAAGACCTGGCTGCCGGTCGGGGTGTAGGGACCGCCGCCGGGCAGCTTGAAGTCCTTCTTGTCCCACGGCGCGACGGGATCGCCCTTGGTCTTGACCCAGGTCTTGGCCGCTTCGACTTCCGAGCCCGGGGCGACCACCTCGTGGACGACCTTCAGGGCCAGGGCCTCCTGCGGCTTCATCGACTTGCCTTCCAGCAGGTACGGCGCCGCGGCCATAACCCCCATCAGGCGCGGCAGGCGCTGGGTGCCGCCGGCGCCTGGCAAGAGGCCGACCTTGGCTTCCGGCAGGGCCAGCTGGGTCTTCGGATTGTCGCCGACCACCCGGTAGTGGCAGGCCAGGCAGATCTCGAGACCGCCGCCCATGGCCAGGCCGTTGATCGCCGCGGCGACCGGCTTGCCGCAGGTTTCCAGGGCGCGGAACGCCTTGTTGAGGGCGAAGCCGGCGTCGAACGCGGCCTTCAGGCCCGCCTCACCGCCGGCCGAGCCGCCGGCCAGGCCGCCCGAGCCGCCCAGTTCGCCGAGGTCCGCGCCGGCGCAGAAGCCGCTGGCCTTGCCCGAGGTGATGACCGCGCCCTTGATGGCGTCGTCGGTCTTGATGCGCTCGACGATCTCGCCGATTTCCTTGATGACCGAAGCGGTCAGGGTGTTCATCGAACGACCGGGCACGTCGAAGGTGACGAGGGCCACGCCGTCGGAATCGACCTCGATCTTGAAGTTTTCCATGTGACTAGTTCCTGATCGAGAGGGTTAGACGCGTTCGATGACCGTGGCGGTGCCCATGCCGGCGCCGACGCACAGGGTGATCAGGGCGGTTTCCTTGTCCGAGCGTTCCAGCTCGTCGACCATGGTGCCCAGGATCATCGCGCCGGTGGCGCCCAGCGGGTGGCCCATGGCGATGGCGCCGCCGTTCACGTTCATCTTGTCGTGCGGGATGTCGAGCGCCTGCATCATGCGCAGGACGACGGCGGCGAAGGCCTCGTTCAGCTCGTAGAGGTCGATGTCGGAGACCTCCATCTTCAGCTTCTTGAGCAGCTTTTCGGTGACCAGCGAGGGGCCGGTCAGCATGATCGACGGCTCGCTGCCGATCGAGGCCGCGCCCTTGATGCGCGCGCGGGCCTTCAGGCCCAGGGCCTCGCCCATTTCCTTGGTGCCGATCAGCACGCCGGCGGCGCCGTCGACGATGCCCGAGCTGTTGCCGGCGTGGTGCACGTGATTGACGCGCTCGACCTGCGGGTAGCGCTGGGTGACGACGGCGTCGAAAGCCATCTCGCCCATGCCCGTGAACGACGGGTTCAGCGAGGCCAGGGTCTGCATGGTCGTATTGCCGCGCACGGTCTCGTCATGGTCCAGGATGGTCAGGCCCAGCTGGTCCTTCACCGGCACGACCGACTTCTTGAAGCGGCCTTCGGCCCAGGCGGCCGCGGCGCGCTTCTGGCTTTCGACGGCGTAGGCGTCGACGTCGTCGCGCGAGAAGCCGTAGAGCGAGGCGATCAGGTCGGCCGACACGCCCTGCGGGGCGAAGTAGGTCTTGAAGGCCGAGGACGGGTCGGTCGGCCAGGCGCCGCCGTCGCTGCCCATCGGCACGCGGCTCATGCTCTCGACGCCGCCGCCGATCGCCATCTGGGCCTCGCCCGAGGCGACCTTGGCCGCCGCCATGTTCACGGCTTCCAGACCCGAGGCGCAGAAGCGGTTGATCTGCACGCCGGCGACGCTTTCGGCGTAGTCGGCGGTCAGCACGGCGGTGCGGGCGATGTCGGAGCCTTGCTCGCCGACCGGGGCGACGCAGCCCAGGACGACGTCGTCGACCTTGCTGGTGTCCAGGTTGTTGCGGTCGCGCAGGGCTTCCAGCACCTGGGTGGCCAGGGACAGCGAGGTGATCTCGTGCAGAGACCCGTCCTTCTTGCCCTTGCCGCGCGGCGTGCGCACGGCGTCGAAAATGTAAGCGTCAGCCATGGAATGGCTCCTTCCTGCGAAGCGTTGTTCGTGTCGTTTAGCGGCGCGCCGGCCCTGTGCGGTCGGGCGTCGTTATTGTTTCCAGTTGCCGATCGGGTACTTGCCGATCGGTTCGCACTTGAGGCCTCGGGCCGAGACCTTGGCGCGGTAGTAGAGGCGCGAGCCGAACTCGGGCGGCGGCAGCTCGCACGCCGTGAAGCCCGAGGTCGTCACCTCCAGCTTCCACTCGGCGACCTTGGAGCGCAGCAGAGTCTGGCAGATGTCCTGGCCCGCCGGCCGCAGCGGCAGCTTGAAGGCGCCGGGCTGTGGGGTCTTGCCGACCAGCGCGCCGGAGAAGGTGATCGGCCGAGGGCCTTGCACGGCGCGCACGCAGACCACGGCCGAGCGGGCGTCGTTGGCCGGCGACGCGGCGGCCGGTCCGGCCAGCAGCGCGATCAGGGGAAGCGTGATCAGGGACAAGGCCATCATAGGGTCCTCGCGATCAGCAGTTTCATGATCTCGTTGGTGCCGCCGTAGATGCGCTGGATGCGGCTGTCCTTGTACATGCGCGCGATCGGGTACTCGTTCATGAAGCCATAGCCGCCGAACAGCTGCAGGCAGCGGTCGACGATCTTGTTCTCCAGGTCGCTGACCCAGTACTTGGCCATCGAGGCGGTGGCGGCGTCCAGCTTGCCCTCCAGATGCTGGCCGATGCAGTGGTTGACGAAGACCTTGGCGACGGTCGCCTCGGTCTTGCACTCGGCCAGGACGAACTGGGTGTTCTGGAAGTCGAGGATCGCCTTGCCGAACGCCTTGCGGTCCTTGACGTAGGCGATGGTCAGCTCCAGCGCCCGCTCGATGGTCGCCATGCCCTGGACGGCGATGTTCAGGCGCTCCTGCGGCAGCTGGCTCATCAGCTGGAAGAAGCCCTGGCCCTCGTCGGTCCCCAGGAGGTTCTCGGTCGGGACCTTCACGTCGTTGAAGAACAGCTCGGAGGTGTCCTGAGCCTCCTGGCCCAGCTTGTCGAGATTGCGGCCGCGCTCGAAGCCTTCGGCGCCGTCGGTCTCGACGAAGATCAGCGAGGTCCCGCGCGCGCCGCCGGCCGGGTCGGTCTTGGCCACCACGCAGATCAGGTTGGCGGTCTGGCCGTTGGTGATGAAGGTCTTGGAGCCGTTGAGGACGTACTGGTTGCCGACCTTCTTGGCGGTGGTCTTGATGCCTTGGAGGTCGGAGCCGGCGCCCGGCTCGGTCATGGCGATGGCCGAGACCAGTTCGCCGGTCGCCATGCGCGGCAGCCAGCGCCGCTTCTGCTCCTCGGTGCCGTAGTGAACGATGTACGGCATGACGATGGCGTTGTGCAGGCTGGCGCCGAAGCCGTCGACGCCCTTCTTGCCCAGTTGCTCCATCAGCACGACCTCGTGCCGGTAGTCGCCGCCGGCGCCGCCGTACTGCTCGGGCGTGGAGAGGCCGAGCAAGCCCGCCTCTCCCGCCTTGGTCCACATGTCGCGGTCGACGCAATGGTTCTTGCGCCACTTGGCGACGGTCTCTTCAGGGGCGTGCTCGTCGAAGAATTTGCCGACCGCGTCCTCGAAGATCGCGATGTCTTCCTCGGCCATGAAGGCCGGCTTTTCAACGTTGAGCACGCTCATGATCAGAAAGCCTCCGCGGGCAGCGCCATCAGGGTCGCCGAACCGGTCTTCAGCTTGGCCAGATGCGACGCAGCGTCAGGCAAGATGCGTTCGATGAAATATCGGCCGGTCGTCAGCTTGGTCGTGAAGAACGGGTCCGACGAGCCGGCGGCGATCTTGGCCTGGGCGGCCTTGGCCATCAGCGCCCACATGTACGCCAGGCCCGTCAGGCCAAAGAGGTGCATGTAGTCGGTCGAGGCCGCGCCGGCGTTGTCGGGGTTCTGCAGGCCGTTCTGCATCAGCCACATCGTGCCGTCCTGCAACTGGCCTTTCACGCCGGCCAGGGCCTCGATGAACGGCTTGATCGCCTCGTCGGCGTCGTTCTCGCCGATGAACTGGTCGATCTCCTGGAAGAAGGTCATGACCGCGCGGCCGCCCTTGGAGGCCAGCTTGCGGCCGACCAGGTCCAGGGCCTGCACGCCGTTGGTGCCCTCGTAGATCAGGGCGATGCGGCAGTCGCGCATGAACTGGCTGACCGGGAAGTGCTCGGTGAAGCCGCTGCCGCCGTGCACTTGCACCGCGTTCGAGCAGACCTGGAAGCCCTTGTCGGTCAGGTAGCCCTTCAGCACCGGCGTCATCAGACTCATATAGTCGGCCGACTTCTCGCGGACCTTCTCGTCGGGGTGGACGTGCGACAGGTCGCCGTGCAGGGCGGTCCAGAACAGGAAGGCGCGGCCGCCCTCGATCAGGGCCTTGCTCTCCAGCAGCATGCGACGCACGTCGGGGTGGACGATGATCGGATCGGCCGGGCCATCGGCGTTCTTCGGGCCCGTCAGCGAGCGGCCTTGCAGGCGGTCCTTGGCGAAGGCGACGGCGGCCTGATAGGCGGCCTCGCCCTGGGCCACGCCCTGCATGCCGACGCCGAGGCGCGCCTCGTTCATCATCACGAACATGATCTTGAGGCCGGCGTTCTCCTCGCCGATCAGGTAGCCGACGGCGTCGTCATACTGCATCACGCAGGTGGCGTTGCCGTGGATGCCCATCTTCTCTTCCAGGCCGACGCACTTGACGCCCTGGTTGCGCTCGCCGACCGAGCCGTCGGCCTTGGGGAAGAACTTCGGCACGATGAACAGGCTGATGCCCTTCACGCCGGCCGGGGCGCCCTCGATGCGGGCCAGCACCAGGTGGACGATGTTGTCCGACATGTCGTGCTCGCCGGCCGAGATCCAGATCTTCTGGCCGGTGATGCGGTAGGTTCCATCCGCCTGCGGGACCGCCTTGGTGCGCAGCAGGCCCAGGTCCGTGCCGCAGTGCGGCTCGGTCAGGTTCATGGTGCCGGTCCATTCGCCGGTCACCATCTTGGGCAGATAGGTCTGCTTCTGTTCGTCGGTGCCGCCGAAGTGGATGGCCGAATAGGCGCCGTGGGCCAGGCCCGGATACATCGAGAAGGCCATGTTGGCCGAGCTCGACATCTCGCTGAAGGCCAGGTTCACGACGTAGGGCAGGCCCTGGCCGCCATAGGCGGGATCCGAGCCGAGGCCGGTCCAGCCGCCTTCGCACAGCTGCTTGTAGGCGTCCTTGAAGCCGGGCGGGGTGGTGACGGTGTTGGTCGCCGGGTCCAGCTTGCAGCCGTTCTTGTCGCCGACCGTGTTCAGCGGGGCCAGGACGTCGCCCGTGAACTGCGCGGCGGCGTCCAGGATCTGCTCGACGACGTCGAACGGCGCGTCGGAGAAGCCGGGCAGGTCGCCATGCTGATCGATATTGAGCACGTCGCGCAGGATGAAGGCGTGATCGCGAACGGGCGGCTGGTAGGTCATGAAACGGTCCTGGGAGGATCGGAGGAGGAAAGGTGTGTCGGCGTCGTCAACCGGACGTGTCTTGTCCAATCACGCCGCCGCGGTGGTCTTACTTGCCCAGCATGGCTTCGGCGTGACCGTCCAGGCGGGCGCGCAGCACCTGCTCGTAGTCGGCCGCGCGCGGCAGCAGGTCGGGGCGGATCTCGGCGAGGCGGCGCTCGAGGCGGTCGCAGGCCTCGCGCAGCTCGACCAGGGCGTTGTCGATGTCGTCGCGCTGTTGCTCCAGCGCCGTGGCGCGTTCGCGGAACTTCTTCAGCGAGCGGGCCATCTGGGCCGCGCCCTGGTCGTTCTCGTCATAGAGGTCCAGCAGCTCGCGGATTTCCGACAGCGACAGGCCCACGCGCTTGCCGCGCAGGATCAGCTGCAGGCGGACGCGGTCCTTGTGCGAATAGACGCGGTTCAGCCCTTCGCGCGCGGGGCTCAGCAGGCCCTTGTCCTCGTAGAAGCGCAGGGCGCGCGGCGTGGCTTTGAATTCGTTGCAGAGCTGGCGGATCGTGAATGTCCGCTCGGGGCGACGCAGGTCGGCCATGGTTCAAACCTCCCAATCAAGAGGGCCTGGCTACTGCGGCCGGGCCGCTTAGTTATCGGCGATCACCCTAAACCCGATCCCGGGGGAGCGTCAACGCTTACGTAAACGTCAATCTATGCTGCCGTCATAGGTTTACTTTCCTAGGCTTGGCGGCGTACTTTCGAGCTCGAAGGCCGCGACCGCTCAAGGAGACGCCCGATGGCGACCCTCTCTCACGGCGAAATCTGGCGGGCCATCGATGCGCTGGCCGAGCGCTTCGACATGACGCCGTCGGCCATGGCCCGGATGGCGGGCCTGGACCCCACCAGTTTCAACCGTTCGAAGCGCGGCTCGACGGAGGCCGACAGCCGCCCGCGTTGGCCGTCGACCGAGAGCCTGGCCAAGCTGCTGGAAGCGACTGGGGTGAACTTCTCGGAGTTCGCGGCCATGACCGAGCAGTCCGGCGGCGCGGGCGCAAGGCGCGGGGCGCCGCTGATCGGCCTGGCCCAGGCCGGGCAGGAGGGCTTCTTCGACGCGGCGGGCATGCCGATGGGCGCGGGCTGGGACGAGGCGCCGGCGCCGGATCTTGGCGAGGGCCTGTTCGCCCTGGAAGTGTCTGGGGACGCCCTGACGCCGGTCTATCGCGACGGCGACCGCCTTCTGGTGTCGCCCACGGTCGAGCCGCGCAAGGGCGATCGCGTGGTGGCGCGGACCCATGCGGGCGAGGTTTTGGTGCGAGAGCTGGGCCGGGTCACGGCCAGGACGATCGAGCTCTTGGCGCTCGGGCGGGAAGGCGATCGCCTGCTGTCGCGGGACGAGGTCGCCTGGATCGCGCGGATCGTCTGGGCCAGCCAGTAGCCGGCCCGGAACCCGTTACGTGCGCGGGCAGTCGCCGTGCGTGTCGAGCAGCCAGGCGATCAGCGGGCCGGCGGCCGGATCGGCGCACGACACGTCGACGCGATACGACTGCCAGGTGTCGTTGTGCGCGGCCTCGACTTGCGCGTCGGGGAACTGCTGAACGATGCCGCCGAGCAGAGAATCGAACTTCTGTCGATCGGTGGGGCGGAGGGTGAACGAAGCCATGGTCTGACCTTGAAGACTGTCCTGGTCCGGAAGATCGGACCTTAGACTCACAAAAGTGGTCAGACCCTTAATACCGAATTCAGGTCTCGTTCATCTGCCCGGCAAGGTGTCGCTGCGCGTTTGCGCCGCACCAATACCTCAGCCCAGCTTCTCCTCGATCAGCGCGATCGTGCGGTCGATGCCGAAGATGGCCGCGAACGAGCCGAAGCGCGGGCCCTGGCTCTGGCCCAGCAGCACTTCGTAGAGGGCCTGGAACCAGGCGCGAAGCGGGTCGAAGCCGTGCGCCTTGCCCACCTCGAACACCTCGTTCTGGATCAGCTCGGCGTCCTGCGTCCCGGCCGGCATGGCCTTCAGCTTGGCCAGCAGGTCCAGCATGGCCGCGCGTTCCTGGTCGCTGGGCGCGCGGAACACCTTCGTGGGCTTCACGAAGTCCTCGTAATAGTTGATCGCGTAGCCGGCCAGGCGATCCAGCAGCGGCTGGCTCTCCGGCGTCGCGCCCGGGATGTAGCGCGACAGGAAGCCCCAGAGGATTTCCTTGGTCGAGGCGTCGGCG
>Ga0247725_1000677_pt1 | contig 21960 bp, 18 predicted proteins | sample OKSTACKMCFT3sol_FD_183021 | JGI IMG/M metagenome (GOLD analysis project Ga0247725, IMG submission 183021) | Subsurface sediment microbial communities from gas well in Oklahoma, United States - OK STACK MC-FT3-sol | ecosystem: Environmental > Terrestrial > Deep subsurface > Rock core/Sediment...
ACCAATCACGCCGAGCGTGACAAGCACCTGCGCAGTGCCGACTTCCTCAATGTCGGCAAGCACGATACCGCCACCTTCGAATCCACCTCGGTCAAATCCACCGGTGAAGGCACCGCTGACGTCACCGGCAACCTGACCCTGAATGGCGTGACCAAGCCGGTCGTCATCGCTGCCAAGTTCATCGGTGAAGGCCAGGATCCGTGGGGCGGCTACCGTGCCGGCTTCGAAGGTACTACCACTCTGAAACTGAAGGACTTCGACATTTCCATGGATCTCGGCCCGGCTTCGGAAAGTGTCGAGCTGATCATCTCGATCGAAGGCATCCGCAAGTAAGGAGAGCGGCCGCTAGCGGCCACCGGATGTGCCCGCATGTTCAGCCTGCGGCAATAACGAAAACGCCACCCCATGGGGTGGCGTTTTCCGTTGGCGCGGCAGCTTACTCTTCGCGGTTACGCGTCAGCAGTGCCGGCTTCTCGCCACGCGGGCGGGTGCTGTTGCTCAGCTCGTCAAGTTGCTCGGCGCTGGGGAAGCGGTCCAGGCGCGAGCCCTTGTGCATGATGATCGGCTGCTTTTCGCGCGGGTTGCGCACGGCTGCTTCGGTGCGAGGCAGCTCGTCGCGGTCCAGCGAGGTAATGCGACCATCATGTGCCGGTCGGCCACGGCCACCGCTAGTGCGGCCCTGGCCACCCTGGCGACGATTCTTGCCTGGCGTGGCCGGGGTGCCGGCGGCATTGCTGCGCGGCTGCCGGTTGCTGCTCTTGGCTTTCTGGCCCTGACCCTGAGCGGCGCCATTGCCCGCAGCGGCAGCGCCTGGGCGGCGACCACGGCCTTGCGGCTTGTTCTGTACCGGCACGTAGTCGGCACGGTTGCCGAAATTGTCGATCTCGTCGTCGAGGAACTCTTCCGGATCACGATCCGGAGGCAAGGGTGGAATGGCCGGGGCGGCGCCACGGCTCTGGTTGCGCGGTTGCTGACCACGGCGATTCTGGCCCTGACCCTGCTGTTGCGGCTTGGCTTTCTGTTCCTTGCCGCTGTCCTTGCCCTTGTCTCGACGACCACCGTTGTTGCGCTCGCCCTTGGGCTTGTCGGCGCCTTCGGCTTTGGCCTTTTTCGGCCCGGCATTGCGTGGCTGGCGCGGTTCACGCACTTCCGGACGTTCCGCTTCCACTGCGCTGGCATCGAAGCCCAGCAGATCACCGTCGGGGATCTTCTGCTTGGTCATGCGCTCGATGCTTTTCAGCAGCTTCTCTTCGTCCGGGGCGACCAGCGAGATGGCCTCACCGCTACGCCCGGCGCGGCCGGTACGGCCGATGCGGTGGACGTAATCTTCCTCGACGTTGGGCAGCTCGAAGTTGACCACGTGCGGCAGTTGGTCGATATCCAGGCCGCGGGCGGCGATATCGGTGGCCACCAGGATGCGCACCTTGTTCGCCTTGAAGTCGGCCAGCGCCTTGGTGCGGGCGTTCTGGCTCTTGTTGCCATGAATCGCGGCAGCCGGCAGGCCGTGTTTCTCGAGGTATTCGGCCAGACGGTTGGCGCCGTGCTTGGTCCGGGTGAAGACCAACACCTGCTCCCAGGCACCCTGGGTGATCAGGTGCGCGAGCAGAGCGCGCTTGTGGCTGGCAGCCACGCGGAACATGCGCTGCTCGATACGCTCGACGGTGGTGTTCGGCGGCGTGACCTCGATGCGCTCGGGATTGTGCAGCAGCTTGCCGGCGAGGTCGGTGATGTCCTTGGAGAAGGTCGCCGAGAACAGCAGGTTCTGGCGCTTGGCCGGCAGCTTGGCGAGGACCTTCTTGACGTCATGGATGAAGCCCATGTCGAGCATGCGGTCGGCTTCGTCGAGGACGAGAATTTCCACGTGCGACAGGTCGATGGCTTTCTGGTTGGCCAGGTCGAGCAGGCGACCTGGGCAGGCGACCAGCACGTCGAGACCCTTGGCAACCGCCTGGATCTGCGGGTTCATGCCGACGCCACCGAAGATGCAGGTGCTCTTCAGGGGCAAATCGCGGGCGTAGATCTTGAAACTGTCGTGAACCTGGGCGGCGAGCTCGCGGGTCGGTGTCAGCACCAGCACGCGCGGCTGTTTCGGGCCGTAGCGGTGTTCACGATCCGGGTGACCACCCGGAAACAGCAGTTCGAGTACCGGCAGGGCGAAACCGCCTGTCTTACCGGTTCCGGTCTGGGCGGCGACCATCAGGTCGCGGCCTTGCAACACGGCGGGAATGGCCCGCTGTTGCACGGGAGTAGGCTGGGTGTAACCGGCGGCCTCGACGGCACCAGCTAAAGCCTCGGAAAGACCGAGGGAAGCAAAGGACATGAGTAACCCTGTCTGTAGGGGGGCGGGGCCCGGGACGATCATGCCTGGCGCGAATCGCAACTGGCGTGCGATGCCGTCCGGTCGTGCCGCATTCGAGAGTGCTGGCATCCGGGCGTAAGCCTGGCGGGAAGTGCGGAGTATAACAGAGGCTGTTTACCCCGCATTGGTACGACAGTGTGTCACTTCCTTGGTTCATCCGCCAGCACCCCGTGCGGGATGCGGCGGGCGGCGCGCTGTCGCACCGCGTCCGTTCGCAGGCTGTTGAGAGGGCTCAGTGAGTCGAGTTGACCAGTACTTCTTCGCCCAGCGCTCCGTTATCCGGTAGCGGGTAGTAAGTGGAGTTGCTCGCGCGCATCACCCGTATCGCTCTTGCCCCAGCGTTCCTGGCCGAGATGATGTCGCTATCGGCATCACCATAGTAGGTGTGCAGTGCATGATCGCGAATGAATGAGGTCTTGTCCGGACCAGAGGTGAACACGACCGGTCGCATGCCTTCGATGGCGAAGGTGCTGGCGATGATCTCAGTCAGCTGTTCGCCCTCGGTAGGGGGGCGGCCGGTGATGAAGAACAGGGTGTCACCGCGTTTCTTGTGCAGTTCGATCAACTGGCGCGCCACTTCCTTTGGCACCGAGTAGCGGTCGCAGCCGGCGTTTATCTCCTGCCAGAAGGCCTGGTTGCGCAGGTAGTCATCGTTGCCGGGCGAGTATTTCTGCCGGCCGTAATAAAAGCAGGGGCTGGAAAACAGCACGGTGTCGTCGATATCGAAGCCGACCGCCATGGGCGGCTCGGAGCTGATGCTTTGGGCGAGTTCGGCGATAGTGATCCAACGGACTTGCGAGGATCGCGGCTGCTGGTTGGTGCAGCCTATGAGAGATATCGATAAGAGAATGGCAAGAAAAAGGCAGGGTGCGCGCACGGGAAAACTCCGGTTGAAAGATTCGGACCTTGAGCCGAGCAAGCGACGTGCCGAGAGTGGTTTACTAGCTCGGGCACGTAGGTTGATGGCAATTCAACCTGACAATAGTGTCAGTTTCTTAACGAAGGGCTGTCATGGGCCACTAGTTTTCCTTTAGGGGAGAGCAGATTTGGTGCGTTTTTCGGCGATGGTGCCTTTTAACAGAGCTTTTTAGCACGGCATCGGTACAGACGGGTAAGGTCAGGTTGCGGTGAATCCATCGCGCCATCCGCATTGCACTGCTTAATTAAACTGTAATATCTGGTTTCTATGCTCAATCCTGTCGCATGAGACAGCTTTGGCATGCTCTGTGCTCTGTCGATTTGCGAAAGAGGTTGCAATCGGTTCGTGACCGATGCCGTCGAGCGATAGGCCGTCTGGAGTGCTGAAGCAATGCGTAGTTGGGAAGAGCCAAAGAAAAAGCGGTTGCATATCGAAATCATCCCGATGATCGATGTGATGATGTTTCTGCTGGTCTTTTTCGTATTGATCAGCCTGAACGTCATTCCAGCGCTTGGGATCAAGACCCAACTGCCGGCCGCGGCCAGCGCCCAGCAACTCAAACCGCAAAGCAAGGCGCTGATCACCCTTGGTCTGGAAGAACGTATCCAGCTCGATGGCAAGGATGTCACCGACGAGGCGCTGATTGCTCAGCTCAAGGAAATCGAGAAAACTGCGGACAGGCTCGTGGTGATCATCAACAGCGATCAGGGTGTCGAGGTCGGACGTCTGGTCGCTGTGATGGATCAGCTCAAGAGCAACGGCTTCTCGTCTGTTTCCATCGCTACCCGCAAGCTCTGACCGCCATGTTTGCGCTCTATAGAAGCCGGAAGGTCATTGCCTGTATGCCCGCCTTGGCGCTGCTGGCTACCGCGGTATACAGCTCGATCCAGAGCGATCTGAAGATCTCTCCGAAGTACGACGACAGCGTCGTCGAAGTCGCATTGATCGACCCGCAAGAGCTGTTGCCGCTTCCATCGGAGCCAGAACCCGAGCTCATGCCCGAGCCCGAGATCATGCCTGAGCCCGAGGAAGAGCCGATCGTTGAACTGCCCAAGCCGCCTGAGCCTAAGCCCGAGCCGCCTAAGCCTGTTCCGCCAAAGCCTGCGTCGCCCAAGCCGCAGCCACCGAAGCCTCAGGTCGCCAAACCTGCGCCGACACCGCTGACACCGCCGGCGCCGCAGCCTATTGCCAAGGTGCCGGAAACCCGGACGGTCGCGCAGCCGGCTCCGCCCGCGCCGCGTATCGATACCGCTGCGCTGGAAAGTCGCTACGTCAACGGGCTGCGTGCCGAACTCGAAAAATACAAACAATACCCGCGTGGGCGCGAGGCGTCGTTGCAGCGCCCGGTGGGAAATGTGGTGGTTTGGTTGCTCGTCGACCGAAGTGGGAAGGTGCTCGACTCAGGGATAGAGACCAAAGCTAGCAACATGTTGCTGAACCGCGCGGCGCAGACCAGTTTGCGCCGTATTGAAAAGGTATCGCCATTTCCGTCGGATGTTTTCTCCGGAAAAGATAAGTACCGATTCACCGCAACGCTCGTATACAACATCGAAGAGAAATAAACGATCTGCCTCCTTATTATGCAAAGGGGAACTTCCGTGAAATTAAATAGGATGTTTGTAATGCTGTTGGCCGTCGGTTGCGGCGGCTGGACTGTGGCAAGTCTTGCCCAGGAAACGGTCGATATCGGCGAGGTGGAAATCACCGGGCAGAACCTCGGCAACGGTCATATGGTTCAGGAAGAGGCCCCCAAGGCACGATCCACCGTGACCAAGGAAGCGCTGGAAAAAATGAACCCGGCCGGCAATGGGATCGACAAGCTCAAGTACACCCCTGGAGTAAACGTTTCGAGCGATGACGCGTCTGGACTCAGTGGTTTCAACTTCACCATGCGCGGGATGAACTCCAACCAGATCGGCGTCACCATGGACGGTATTCCCGTCAACGATTCGGGTAACTATTCCTTATACCCGAATCTGCTGGGCGACACGGAAAACCTCGAAGAGATCTTCGTGACCCAGGGTTCTTCGGAAATGGATGCGCCTCATATCGGCTCCAGCGGCGGCAATATTGGCCTGGTATCGATGCGACCGACCAAAGACTTTGGCGTATTCGCCAAGCAGACCCTGGGCAGCAACAACCTGAGCAAAACTTTCGTTCGCTTGAATACCGGCGAATGGAACGGTCTGAGCAATTACATTTCGGCATCGAAGACCGAAAGTGACAAGTGGAAGGGCAAGGGTGAGCTGGAAGCCGACAAAGTCGAGTGGAACAGCTTTTTCGATATGGGCGATGGAAATACGCTTAATGCCATCGTCAAGTATCACAAGCAGGAAAACTACAACTACGCCACCGCCAGCAAGGCGCAGTTCGCGGCCGACCATGAATATGAGTTTGCCGAGGCCCCGGTGTTCACCAACTACACTAGTAACGGTACGACGACTCAATACATGAGTACCGCGGGCTACAAGTTGAGCCGCAATCCCTTCGAGAACGTTACCGCTTCGCTGACCGGACGATTCCAACTGCGTGACGACCTGCAACTGACCGTTGCGCCTTACTACTACTGGGCTAATGGCGGCAGTTATACCACCTATGGGGCGCCCGCTGCGCTGAACAGCGGCACGGGCAACACCGCTGGGAATTACGACCTGTCCAACCTCAACAGTCAGAACGGCTACCGCGCCGATGGTAATCCTGTCAGCGGGCTTTACTACCGTCCCTCTTGGACGGAAACCTGGCGTCCTGGCGTCAATACCAAGCTGACCTGGACGCTCAACGATGAGCACACTCTGGACATGGGTTACTGGTACGAGCGCGCTCGTCAGCGTCAGAGCCAGCCGTTCATCACCATCAATCCAGACGGCTCTCCAACCGATCTATGGGCCGACTACGGCAGTTCCAATCAGGTGCGTGACGCCAACGGCAAGGTCGTCCAAGGGCGCAACTATTTCACCGTCACGCCGGCGCACAAGCTCTTCATTCAGGACACCTGGTACGCCACGCCAGACCTGACGCTGAGCGCAGGGGTTGCCTACGAGTACACCGAACGCAAGGGTGAAAACCGCGGCAGCCTCACCGAGGCCCCGGAGAAACGCAGTGCGACCTACCACGAGTTTCTGCCTAGCTTCAGCGCCCGATATCAGCTCGACGAGCAGAACCAAGCCTTCTACAACCTGACCCGCAACATGCGCACGCCACCGAACTACGTGCTCTATAACAAGGGCGACTCGATCGGCCTCAAGCCGGAGATGAGCTGGAACCAGGAGTTGGGCTGGCGCTACGCGACCGACAAAATGGCACTCAGCGCGACGCTCTTCTACCTGCAGTTCAAGAACCGCCAGGTCTCGAGCCGTAACGAGAGCGGCGATTACGAGATGCTCAACGTCGGCGAGGTGGAGAACCGCGGGATCGAACTTGAGTGGAGCGGCCTGCTTCCCTACAACTTCAACTACTACACCTCCTACACCTACACCGAAGCCGAGCAGCAGAACGACACGCTGTACTACGGCGTGTACATCCCGACCAAGGGCAAGCAGGTCGCCGGTGTGCCGAAGAACATGTTCAACCTGAGCCTGGGCTACGACGACGGCCGCTTCTACAGCAGCATCGTGGGCAAGTACGTCGACAAGCAGTACGGCGACCTGACCAACGACGAAAGCATTCCGTCCTACGCCATCGCGGACTTCAACATGGGCTACCGCCTGCCGGTGAACAAAAACTATCTGAAGAGCGCGGCCGTGCGCCTGACGGTCAGCAATCTCTTCGATCGCGAGTACCTCAACGGTGTCCGTACGGTCGTGTTCAACGCCACGCGCTACAACGGCGCCGGCACCAGTTATGCCGGTGCCCAGACGCCGTACTACACCATCGCCGAAGAGCGCACCGTCGCGGTGTCGTTCGAAGGGTCGTTCTAAGCGCCTACCGGAGCCGGCCGTAGGCCGGCTCGATTCAATCCGATCCACCCCGAGGTAATTCGAAATGAACATGGATCTGATGCACGACATCACCTTCTACATCATGTACGGCGCGGCCGCGATCGCCGCGTTCGTGGCGCTGGAGCGTTGTGTGTTCTTCGCCTACACCCTGCGCCAGGCGCGCAAGCTGGAGGCGGCCCTGCAGCAGAGGGTGAGGGGTATCGATGACCTTCCCGAGGCGCTGCGCAAGCGTGACAGCCTGCCGTTGCAGCTGCTGCGCCAGCTTTACGAAGGCAAGTCGGGACTGAGCACCCACAACGAACTGGAAGACCTCAGTCAGGCCATCTACATCTCGATGCGCGCCAAGCTGGTCCAAGGGCTGTGGATGCTCGAGGCGGTTGTTGCGGCAGCTCCGCTGCTCGGCCTGTTGGGAACCATCCTGGGTATCATCGATACGTTCAAGGCGCTGGCCGAGGCCGGTATCTCTGATCCGGGCGAAGTGTCGCGCGGTATCGGTACGGCACTCTATGCCACGGCGCTGGGTATCTCCATTGCGCTGGTTGGCCTGGTTTTCAATAGTCAGTTGCAGGACCGCCTGGAGCTGATCAACGACCAGCTCAAGATTCTCCTGTTGCGTGCCGGTATGGGCAGTCGCCTCGCGCCGAAGCCTGCGGACGCGATGCCTGCCAATACCCTGCAGACCGCCTGAGACATCGGAGCCGCCATGTCTCATCTCATGTCTCTGTCCCGCTCGCTGGGCCTGCTGCTGGCTGCCGTGCTGGCCTTGGGCGGCTGTGCCAGTGAACCGGCGCAGCCGGTTGAAATCAACCTGATCGCACTGAACGACCTGCACGGTTACCTGCAGGCCAGCCCATTCTCCTATGTCACGGCGGATGGCGAGAGCGTCACGCTCAAGGCAGGGGGTGTCAGCGCCATCAGTGGGCTGCTCACCGAGCTGCGCGAGCGCGATCCGCATCTGCTGTTGGTCAGTGCTGGCGACATGATCGGCGGCAGCCCGCCGATGTCGGCGATGTGGGCCGACGAGCCGACGCTCGAGGCACTGAACCTGATGGGCATGAAGTTCTCGGTAGTGGGCAACCACGAACTTGATCACGGCAAGGCTGAACTGCTGCGTCAGGTCCAGGGTGGCTGCGATTCGTCGCGCCCGGACAAGGCTTGCCAATTCCAGGCGGACTACCGTGGCACGCGGTTCCCCTACCTAGCGGCGAACCTGCAGGACACCGATAGCGGCAAGCTGCTGTTCGCGCCCTATCACATCGAAGAGGTGCGCGGCGTGAAGATCGGCTTCGTCGGCGCGCTGCTCGCGGATGTCGGCTCGGTGGTCGGTGTCGACGGGATGCGTGGTCTGCGTGCCTCCGACGAGGCGGAGGCGATCAATGCCCAGCTTCCCGAATTGCGCCGCCAGGGCGTCGATGTGGTCGTGGCTGTCGTGCACCAGGGTGGCGTGACCCGCGAAGCATTCGACAAGCAGGACTGCAGCGAGCTGGAGGGCGACGTCGTCGATGTGGCCAAGCGCTTGGACCCAAGCATCAGGGTGCTGATCACCGGCCATACCCACCAGGGTTACCTGTGCAAAATCGGCGGGATGCTCGTCACCCAGGGCAGCTCCTTCGGCCGTCTGCTCACTCACCTGACGCTGAAGGTCGACCCGGCCAGCGGGGAGCTGCTCGATGTCCGCGCCGAGAATCTGGTGGTCGATCCGCAGCGCTATACCCGCGCGGCGCCGGAAGTGATCGCCCTGCAGCGCAGCGTCGAAGAGCGCAGCCAGGCGCTGCTGGAGCGCCCGGTCGCCCGGCTGGGGGTTTCCCGAATTTCAACGGCTATCAACGCGGCCGGAGAATCGCCGATGGGTTCCCTCATTGCCGATGCCCAACTGGCCGCGACCCGTGCCCTCGGCGCCCAGGTTGCCTTCATGAACCGGGGTGGTATCCGTGCGGGACTGACGCTGGAACCTGGACAGAGCATGGTCAATTTCGGCCAAGTCGCCAGTGTGCAGCCTTTCAACAACGGCTTGACAGTGCTCAGCTTGACTGGCGCCCAGCTGCGAGAGCTGCTTGAGCAGCAATGGAAAGGCGCCGGGCTGGACGGGTTCAACCCGCTGCAACCTTCGGCATCGCTCGCCTATAGCTGGGATCCGGCCCGCCCATTGGGGCAGCGTGTCGTTGTGCAGAGCCTACGTGTCGATGGCCAGCCGGTGCAGCCTGAGCGCACGTACCGGGTGACGGTCAACTCGTTCATGGCTGACGGCGGCGACAATTTCAGCGAGCTGACCCGGGCGACCGAGCGTCTGGATACCGGGCTCAACGATCTGGATGCACTGATGGCCTATCTGAAGGCTCGCGACTTGGCCGGTGATCCTGTCGGGCGTAGCGAGCCGGACGGTCGTATCACGCGTCTCGACCAAGGCCTGGCCGGAGGTGCGCAATGAGCCGCAGCGATGCGCAGCAGGCTCTGTTCGACCGACTGTTGCCCCTGGCGCGGCTGGCTGCCGAGCGGGCCTGGTGCCCTCATTCGAAGTTTCCGGTAGGTGCCGCCTTGCTCACCGCAGATGGACAGGTCGTCTGCGGCTGTAATGTCGAGAATGCCTCGTTTGGCGTGACCAATTGCGCCGAGCGCTCCGCACTGTTCAGCGCGATCAGTCAAGGGCATGCGGTCGGCAGTTTCAAGGCGATGTTGGTGTTCGCGCCCAAAGTGTCGGTGATTTCTCCCTGTGGTGCGTGTCGCCAGGTGATGGACGAGTTGATGGGGCCTGACTGCCCGGTGTTCTGTGTCGGCCACGACGCTGCCGCGAGTCTGGACTGGACCGTGGAGCAACTGCTCCCCGGAGCGTTTCGCTTCTGATTCAAGCGTGCTGACCCTGCGGATACAAGGCAGGGCGGAGAATTGAACTTACTTTGGGGAGAATCGCCGTTGATGAGTCTCATCGGTGTGGTAGTGGTGTTACTGGTCGCCGTTGCGCTGTCCAGCAACCGGCGGGCGATACGCGCGCGTACCGTGATCGGTGCGTTCCTGATCCAGGCGGGTTTCGGCCTGTTCGTACTCTACGTGCCCTGGGGGCAAACGGCGCTGGGCAGCGTCTCGGCGTCGGTATCGAACCTGCAAGGCTACGCCAATCAGGGCATCGACTTCCTGTTTGGCGGGCTCAGCAGCAGCACCATGTTCGAGGTGTTCGGCAATCAGGGCTTCGTTTTCGCAATCAAGGTGCTGCCACTGATCGTGTTCTTTTCCAGTTTTATAGCGGTGCTTTATTACATCGGTGTGATGACGTTGATCATCCGTGTGGTCGGTGGCGCCTTGCAGAAACTGCTCGGCACCAGCCGCACCGAGTCGATGTCGGCTACTGCCAACATCTTCGTCGGCCAGACCGAAGCACCGATGGTGATCCGCCCTTTTCTGGCCCGCATGACACGGTCCGAGCTGTTTGCTGTGATGGTCGGCGGTCTGGCCTCGGTGGCCGGCTCAGTGCTGATCGGCTATGCCAGCCTTGGCATAGAGCTCAAATACCTGATCGCGGCGAGCTTCATGGCCGCGCCGGGGGGATTGCTGATGGCCAAGCTGATGGAGCCGGAAACAGAGAAACCCAACGACGACCCCAGTGACATCGTCGTCGATCCGCAGCATCAGCCGGCCAACATCATCGACGCCGCCGCGCTCGGCGCTTCGAGTGGTCTTCAGCTGGCGCTCAACGTCGGCGCCATGCTGCTGACCTTCATCGCACTGATTGCATTGCTCAACGGCCTGCTGGGCTGGATAGGCGGCTGGGTCGGCTACCCTCAACTGACCTTGCAAGTGGTGCTCGGCTATCTCCTGTCGCCGCTGGCCTTCGTCCTGGGTGTGCCTTGGGAGGAAGCCATCACGGCGGCCGGGTTCATCGGCGAGAAGCTGGTGCTCAACGAGTTCGTCGCCTTCGTCGACTTTGCCGCCCATCTGGATCCGGCCCGCGCGGCTATATCGGGGGCGCAACCGTTGTCGGACAGGACCCAGGTGATCGTGACCTTCGCCTTGTGCGGATTCGCCAACCTCTCGTCGATCGGCATCCTGCTCGGAGGCCTCGGAGTTATGGCGCCCGGCCGGCGCCCGGAGCTTGCTCGCCTTGGGCTCAAGGCGGTGGTCGCTGGCACCTTGTCGAACCTGATGAGTGCGGCTCTGGCTGGACTGTTCGTCTCCTTTTAAAACGGTGGCCTGCCCATGGCGGCCTGCTCAAACCTGAAGATTGAAAAGCCTCAATGACCGACAACGATGAAAAACAGGCGGGCCGGGTGATCGGCCTGCTGGACCTTACCTCACTGAACAGCGATGACGACAACTCGACCATCATCCGGCTCTGCCGGCGGGCGGTGACGCCGGTCGGCCCGGTGGCTGCCGTCTGCGTCTATCCACGCTTCGTCGCGCTGGCCCGGCATACCCTCGACGCCCTTGGTGGCCAGGCCGTGAAAGTGGCTACGGTGTGCAACTTTCCCGCAGGCGCGGACAGCCACGATAGCGTTCTGGCCGAAACCCGCCAGGCGCTCGCCGATGGCGCCGACGAGATCGACCTGGTCTATCCGTACCGCGCATTGATGGCAGGGGACAGCGCGCCCGGTGCCGGCCTGGTGAGCGCCTGCAAGGCGCTGTGCGAAGGCCGGGCATTGCTCAAGGTGATTCTCGAGACCGGTGAGCTCGCCGACCCTGCGCTGATCCGCAAGGCCAGCCAGCAGGCCATCGCCGCAGGTGCTGACTTTATCAAGACCAGCACCGGCAAGGTGCGGATCAACGCCACGGCCGAGGCGGCGGAAATCATGCTTTCGGTGATCGCCGAAACCGGCGGCCAGGTCGGCTTCAAGCCGGCTGGGGGTATGCGAACCCTGTCCGAGGCGTTGGTCTATCTCTGGCTCGCCGAGCGGCTACTGGGTGCCGACTGGGTGAACGCTCGGCATCTGCGCTTCGGTGCTTCGAGCCTGTTGGACAATGTCCTGCGGCAGATAGGCCGTGCCGATGGCGAACTCGCCGAGGGTGGCTACTGATGGGCTGGCTACCGCAAGAGGTGATTCGTCGCAAACGCGACGGCAAGGTGCTGAGCCGCGAAGATATCTCGCGCTTCGTCAACGGCATCAGCGACTCGAGCATCAGCGAAGGGCAGGCGGCTGCCTTCGCCATGGCTGTGTTCCTGAAGGGCATGACTGTCGAGGAGCGTATCGCCCTGGCCACTGCCATGCGTGATTCTGGCCAGGTGTTGCGCTGGGATCTTCCGGGGCCGGTGGTGGACAAGCATTCGACCGGCGGCGTGGGCGACTTGGTCAGCCTGGTGCTCGCTCCGCTGTTGGCGGCGTGCGGCTGCTACGTGCCGATGATCTCCGGGCGCGGCCTGGGGCACACTGGCGGCACGCTGGACAAGCTCGACAGCATTCCCGGCTATTGCAGCCAGCCGAGTCTGGAGCGGCTGCATCAGGTAGTCGCCGACGTCGGTTGCGCAATCATCGGCCAAACTGGCGATCTCGCGCCGGCGGACAAGCGTCTTTACGCGATCCGCGACGTCACTGGCACGGTGGAGTCGATCGACCTGATCGTCGCCTCTATTCTGGGCAAGAAGCTTGCTGCAGGGCTCGACGTGCTGGTGATGGACGTGAAGGTCGGCAACGGCGCCTTCATGGCCGGTTTCGAGGATGCCCAGGTGCTGGCGCGCGGCATTGTCACGGTGGCCAACGGCGCCGGTGTGCCGACTCGTGCGTTGATCACCGATATGAACCAGCCGCTGGCCCGTAGCGCTGGCAATGCGCTGGAGGTGGACGAAGCAATCGCTCTGTTGCGTGGGGAAGTGCGCAGCGAGCGTCTATGGCTGGTGACCTTGGCGCTGGCCGAGGAGGCGTTGCTCGCCGCGCGGCTCGCCAGCACCCGTGAGGAGGCTCGCCAGTGTTTGCTCGATGCCTGGCACAGCGGCGAGGCGCTAGGCCGTTTCGCGCGCATGGTCGCAGCGCTTGGGGGGCCGGCCGATCTGGTCGAGCAGCCCGAAGCTTACCTGCCGAGCGCGCCGGTGATCCTGCCGATCTGCTCGCCGGTCGAAGGCGTGGTGCAGGGCATCGATACCCGCGCCATCGGCATCGCGGTCGTTGCGTTGGGCGGCGGCCGCCGCCATCCGCAAGACAACATCGATCCCGCGGTCGGTCTGAGCGACCTGGCCTTCCCTGGCGAGCGTGTGGATGCCGGGCACCCCCTGGCGCTGGTGCATGCACGTGACCAGGCGTCGGCCGAGCAGGCAGCCGCAGCCGTGCTGGCGGCTTACCAGGTCGCCAAAGCACTCGCCGAAAGCGCCGAGCTGATCCTGCCGTTCGCCCTGGAGGCCTCATGAAGCGCGCGCTGCTGCTGGTACTCGACTCCTTCGGCATCGGCGCCACCGCCGATGCCGGTCGCTTCGGCGATGAAGGCGCCAACACCCTGCTGCACATCGCCGAGGCCTGCGCCCGCGGCGAGGCGGACAGTGCCCTGCGTCGCGGCCCGCTGAAGCTGCCAAACCTGGCGCGACTGGGGCTGGGCCATGCCGCCGCCTTGAGCGGTGGCACCTTCCCCCCAGGGTTCGAGGCCGATCTCGCGGTCGAGGGCGCTTACGGTTATGCCCGCGAGCTGTCGACTGGCAAGGATACGCCGTCGGGACACTGGGAAATGGCTGGCGTGCCAGTACTGTTCGACTGGGGTTATTTTTCCGCGCCAGAGCAGAGCTTTCCGCCGGAGCTGCTCGACGAGCTGGTCCGCCTGGGCGAACTGCCGGGTGTGCTGGGCAACTGCCATGCTTCGGGCACCACCATTCTTGAGCAGCTCGGCGAGGAGCACATCCGCAGCGGCAAGCCTATCTGCTACACCTCAGCCGACAGCGTGCTGCAGATCGCCGCCCATGAGGAGCACTTCGGCTTGGAGCGCCTGCTCAAGCTCTGCGAAATCGCCCGCACGCTGTGCGATCCCTACAACATCGGACGGGTGATCGCCCGGCCGTTCACTGGCGACAGTCCGCAGGCCTTCGCCCGGACCGGCAATCGCCGCGACTATGCGGTGCCGCCGCCAGCGCCCACCGTATTGGATCGGCTCTGCGACGCAGGCGGACAGGTGTATGCGGTCGGCAAGATCGGCGACATCTTCGCCCACCAGGGCATCAGCCGGCTGTACAAGGGCGACGGCAACCAGGCGCTGTTCGAGGCGACCCAGCGCGCGCTGCGCGAGGCCCCGAGCAAGACACTGATCTTCAGCAATTTCGTCGACTTCGACATGCTCTACGGCCATCGTCGCGACATCGCAGGATACGCCTGGGCGCTGGAGCACTTCGACCTGCGTCTACCTCAGTTGCTCGGACAGATGGGCCCCGGTGATCTGCTGGTCATCGCCGCCGATCACGGCTGCGACCCGTCCTGGCCGGGCAGCGACCACACCCGCGAACACATCCCCGTGCTTGCCTTCGGTGCCGCCGTTACGGCCGGCAGCCTGGGTGAGCGTGGCACCTTCGCCGACATCGGCCAGACCCTGGCCGATTTTTTTGGGCTACCGCCGTGCTCCCATGGGCGGTCCTTTCTCACCTCTGCGTCAACCGGAAGCGCCTGACATGCCGACTCCCCATATCCAGGCCCAGCCTGGCGATTTTGCCGAAACCCTGCTGATGCCCGGCGATCCGCTGCGTGCCAGGATGCTCGCCGAGACCTACCTGAGCGACGTCACCCAGATCAATGCGGTGCGCAACATGCTCGGGTTCACCGGCTATTACCAGGGCCAGCGGATTTCCGTGATGGGGTCGGGCATGGGTATTCCCTCGCTGTCGATTTACGCCCATGAGCTTTACAGCCAGTTCGGCGTCGAGCGCATCGTGCGGGTCGGCAGTTGCGGTGCGGTCCAGCCTGGGGTGCGTGTGCGCGATGTGGTGATCGGTATGGGGGCGAGCACCGACTCGGTGGTCAACCGCAAGCGACTAGGCGGCTTCGATTTCGCCGCCATCGCCGATTACCGACTGCTCGAGCGGGTGGTGCGCCGCGCCGACGCCTCTGGCCTGCCGGTTCATATCGGCAACATCTTTTCGGCCGACCTGTTTTATGAACCCGATCCGGCGCTGTTCGAGCGGATGCAAAAGATGGGCATCCTCGCGGTAGAGATGGAGGCGGCCGGACTCTATGGCGTCGCGGCCGAGCTCGGCAAGGAGGCGCTGACGGTGCTTACCGTCAGCGACCACATCCTCACTGGCGAGAAGCTGACCGCTGAGCAGCGTCAGGAAGACTTCCACCAGATGCTGCGTCTGACCCTCGACGCACTCTGCCAAAAAGAAAACGCATGAAGCCAGCCGCCGCGCCAGAGTACCGTGCGGCCATGACAAGGGAGCCACACCATGAATCGTTCATCGCCCCGTTTTGCACTGTTTCTGCTCGCGGGGGTCTGGGCAGGCCAGGCCCTGGCCTGGGGGCAACAGGGCACCGCCTTGATTGGAGAGCTGGCGCAGCGGCAACTGACGCCCGAGGCCAGCGCGGAGGCGGGTCGCTTGCTCGGAATGATCAAGCAGAGCGAGTTTGCCGTCGTCGCCAACTGGGCCGGCAACCTCGATAAAAGTGAACAGAACAAGGCGCTGTGGGAGCAGACCCGCAACCAGCGTCTGGTCGTTTACAAGAGCGAGGACTGCCAGTTTCAGCCGGCGCGCGATTGTCCCGACGGCGATTGCACGGTGGCGGCGATTGAGCGTAACCAGACGACGCTGGCCGATCCGCAGGCGCCAGAGCAGGCGAAGCTGATGGCACTGCTGTTTCTCATCCACCATGTGTCCGACGCCCATTCCCCGCTGAACAACAGCTACCGGGACGACAAGGGCGGTTACGACTACCCGGTGACGGTCGCCGGCAAGACCTACAACCTGCGCCAGATCTGGGACGATTATCTGCTCGGGTCCGCCAAGCTCGACGTTAAGGCATACGCCGACAAGCTGCAGAAGAACCTGCCCGCCGCCGGCTCTAACAGCCCGTCCGACTGGTCGCAGCAGTCCTGCCTGATCGTTCGCAACGGTGACATCTACCCCAAGGCGACGTCGAGCCGCAAGCTGCCAACCAAAGGCTTCGGCGAAGAGGGCGACGGCTTCGATTCCAATGCCGACTGGAACCGTACCGGCAAGTCATACAGCCGCGGCGACAAGCTGTTCAAGGACGATTCGGGCAAAGGGGACGGCAGCATCGATGCACGTTACCTGAAGAAATTCGCGCCGGTGGCCGAGCAGCAGGTCGAACTCGCCTCGGTGCGCCTCGCCCGCCTGCTCAACGAGAGCCTGGTTGCAGGCCGTCCGACCGCCCAATGACTAGCCTTCGGGCCGGCCCTCGCCTGAATTCGAGAATCGCCATGAAACGATCGCCTCTGCGTTCACTGTATCTGCTATTGCCACTTATCCTGTCGGCGTGCGTCTGGCAGGGCTCGGAGAAGGCCGAGCCGCTGCGCGTGTCGCTGATGACTTACAACGTCGAAAACCTGTTCGATACCGTGCATGACGAGGGTAAGGAGGATTACACCTACCTGCCGCTGGCAGTGAAGCAGGCGAACCCCGAATACCTCGCGGTGTGCGCCAGCATTACGGTTGCCCACTGGCGGCGTGAGTGTGAGGAAACCGACTGGACCGACGAGCTGCTGGACGAAAAGCTCAAGCGTCTGGCCAGCGTGATCGAGCAGATCGGCGACGGTCGCGGGCCGGACGTGCTGTTCCTGCAGGAGGTGGAAAACCTCAACGTGATCGAGCAACTCAACGCTCGTCTGGACAAGGCCGGCTATCAGACCCGCGTGCTGCTCGAAGGCTGGGATGAGCGCGGCATCGACACTGCCGTGCTCAGCCGCTTGCCACAGTGGGATGCACCGCGCCTGCATCCGATGCCCTACAAAGCGCTGGGCAACGACGACCCCGCGCGCGTGGGCAAGACTCGCGGCGTTCTAGAAGTACGCCTGCTGTTGCCCGGTGGGCAGAAGACCTCGGTGTTCGCTGTGCACCTGCCCTCCGGCGGTGCCCCGGGCCACCTGCGCAAGCAGGCTGTGGATTACCTGGCAGTGCTCAAGGCGCAGCTGCCAGGTGACGTGCTACCCATCGTTGCCGGCGACTTCAATATCAACGCCGCCGAGGAAGAAGAAAACGGCTACATCGCCAAGAATCTGGCCGCCAACTGGAGCGTTTCGCATCTGATCGGCTGCGGCGATTGCAAGGGCAGCTACTACTACCGCACCGCCCTCCAGTGGTCGTTCTTCGACATCCTGCTGTTCCCACAAGAGATGCTCAGCGAGGCCGGTTTCGGTGGCTGGAAGGTGGACCGTGCAAGCATCCGTCTGGCTAACGACAACCCCTACCAGGTGAACCGGTTCGGTTCACCGGCGCGTTTCGAGTCCGCAAAGTACCCGGAAGGTGTGTCCGACCATTGGCCGATGTACGCGGAAATCTTCCGCGCGGCTCGCTGATACCAAGGAGTTTATGATCGATGAGTGATGCGTTCGGGATGCTGGATCTGATCTTGCTGCCCAGCTGGCTGGTGCCGGTAGAACCGGCAGGCGTAGTGCTGCACGAGCACGGCCTGGGTATTCGTGACGGCCGCATCGCGGTCATCGCACCGCGTGCCGAGCTGCTCGCCCAGACTGCGCATGAGGTGCGCGAACTGCCCGGCATGCTGCTGGCGCCGGGTCTGGTGAATTGTCATGGGCATGCTGCCATGTCGCTGTTTCGCGGGCTGGCCGATGACCTGCCGCTGATGGATTGGCTCGAAGGCCACATCTGGCCGGCCGAGCGCCAGTGGGTCGATCGCGAGTTCGTTCGCGACGGCACCGCGCTTGCGATCGCCGAGCAGCTCAAGGGTGGGATCACCTGCGTCTCGGACATGTACTTCTACCCCGACGTCGTCGCGGAAGTGGTCGAGCGGACCGGCATTCGCGCGCAGATCACTATCCCGGTGCTGGACTTTTCCATCCCTGGCGCAGTGACCGTCGAGGAGTCGCTGCGTCACGGCGCAACGTTGTTCGACAGGCTGCAGGGACATTCCCGGATCAAGGTCGCCTTCGGTCCGCACGCACCCTACACCGTCGGCGACGATAGCCTGCGCCGTGTTGCCGAGCTGGCCGGGCAACGCGAAGCCTGCGTGCAAATTCACGTGCACGAGACCGTGGGCGAGGTGGCTGACGGTATCAAGGCCACCGGCGAGCGACCGCTGGCGCGTCTGGCACGCCTCGGGCTGCTTGGGCCGCACGTGCAACTGGTGCACATGACCCAGATCGACGACGCCGACATCGAGATACTCCAGGCCCATGGCTGCCATGTGCTGCACTGCCCGGAGTCGAACCTCAAGCTTGCCAGTGGATTCTGCCCGGTGGAAAGGCTCTGGCAGGCGGGCATCAATGTCGGCATCGGCACCGATGGGGCCGCGAGCAACAACGATCTGGACCTACTCGGCGAAACCCGTACCGCCGCACTGCTGGCCAAGGCGGTGGCTGGTTCGGCGACCGCGCTGGACGCCCATCGGGCGCTGCGCATGGCTACCCTCAACGGCGCACGGGCGCTGGGCATGGATACGCTGACCGGCTCGCTGGAAGTAGGCAAGGCGGCCGACCTGATGGCAGTGGACCTCTCCGGGCTGGCCCAGCAACCGCTCTACGATCCGGTTTCGCAGCTGATCTACGCCACCGGCCGCGACCGAGTGTGTCATCTCTGGGTCGCCGGCGAACAGCTTCTCGACGGCGGCCACTTGCTGCGCCAGGACGAACAGGCGCTGATCGCCACCGCCCAGCAGTGGCGGGAACGAATAGCACGATGAGTCCTGAGGCCGGTCGCGCGCTGTGGCCGGCCGGCTGCACCGATAGCGCCGCGCTGCCGGAGGACTTCGCCCGCTATGGCCACAAGGCCGCAGCATGGGATGATTATCCGCGGGTATCACTACGATCCGAGCAAGCAGGCGCTCTTTCGTGGATCGCGGGCCGCGGGGATCTGGGTCAGCTTCGACGCGCGAGAGCCGCCGGGAAACCGACCTCCGCACTGCGCGCCCCACATTCGCGCCAAGCTCGAATTTGCCGCGATTGTCTGCACGCCGCAAAACTTTCGCACGGGACGTCCTCGGGCAGACAGCCTGGTCGCCTGCTCCAGGAGCCGCATCAGCACCGGATCGAAGCGCCGCTTCGAGAGTTCGGCGAGAGTCGCTACATGTCTTGTCGACCCCTGTCACTGATTTCCTGGTCTGGACCGCGACCCAGCACTACGGCAATTTCTCCTGGCGGGTCGGATTCCTGCGTCGGCACGTCGTACACCGTGTCGGTAAAGGCATGTGCGGCAATATCACCCGTACGAGCTCAAGGTTGCAGGTCGGATGTTGCGCCTGTAAATCACGCTGCGCAGATAAAACACTCCTCTTTGGAGTAGTCTTCTTCCTTCGGGAAAAGGTCAGGCACGGAATGACGAATCACAAGATCAATATCCGCCGCAAGAATGTCGAGAAAATTCTCCTCGCGGCTGAAACGGTTTTTGCCGAACAGGGATACGCTGGCACGTCGATGGCCGACATCGCTAATCAGGCGGGCCTGCCGCGTTCGAACCTGCACTACTATTTCACCACCAAGGACGACCTGTACCGCGAGGTGCTGGTGAACCTGCTGGGGCTGTGGGAGAAGGAGGGCGCCTGTTTCCACTACTTCGACGACCCGCGCGTGGTGCTGACCAGCTACATTCGCGAGAAGATGACCCACTCGCGCACACGCCCGCACGGCTCCAAGCTATGGGCCAACGAGATCATGCACGGCGCTCCGCTGTTTCGCGACATGCTCGACGAGAACCTGGCCGCTGGCGCCAAGACCAAGGTCGCCAAGATTCGACAGTGGGTCGAGGAGAAGCGGATCCTGCCGGTCGAGCCCTCGGCGCTGCTCTACATGATCTGGGCTTCGACCCAGCACTATGCCGACTTCGAGCACCAGGTCAGCACCCTCAACGACAACCAACCCCTGTCCGACGAGCAGTTCGAACAGTCGGTCCAGACCATCACCGCCGTGGTGCTGCGCGGCATCGGCCTGGAGCCTTGATGGCGGGGCGCCAGTTCGGCGCCCCGCGGGCCTTTTACTCAGCTCACGACCCGATAACAGGGCACGTAGGCCGCGCCGCCCGGCAGCTTCATGCGGTGCTGTTCGACGAATGCCTGCAGCAATTCATCGAGCGGCTTCATGATCGCCGGATCGCCGGAGATCAGGTAGGGGCCGTGCTGTTCGATCAGGCGAATCCCCTTGTCCTTCACGTTGCCGGCGACGATGCCGGAGAAGGCGCGGCGCAGGTTCGCCGCCAGTTCGTGGGGCGGCAGGTCGCGGCTCAGGCGCAGGCTGGCCATGTTGGCGTGGGTCGGGTCGAAGGGGTGCTGGAAGCTCTCTTCGATCTTCAGCAGCCAGTTGAAGTGGAAGGCGTCGTTGCGCTCGCGGCGGAACTGCTTGACCTGCTCCAGGCCCGCGGTCATCTGTCGGGCGACCTCGGCCGGGTCGTCGATGATCATGGTGTAGCAGCGCTGTGCCGGCTCGCCGAGGGTGGCGCCGATGAAGGCGTGCAGCTGCTCGAGAAACGCGGTCGCGCTGCGGGGGCCGGTGAGGATCAGCGGGAAGGGCAGGTCGCGATTCTCCGGGTGCATCAGGATGCCGAGCAGGTAGAGGAATTCCTCGGCGGTACCGGCGCCGCCCGGGAATACCACGATGCCGTGTCCGACCCGGACGAAGGCTTCCAGGCGCTTCTCGATGTCCGGCAGGATCACCAGCTCGTTGACGATCGGATTCGGTGCCTCGGCGGCGATGATGCCCGGCTCGGTCAGGCCCAGGTAGCGGCCGGTGAGGTTGCGTTGCTTGGCATGGCTGATGGTGGCGCCCTTCATCGGCCCCTTCATCACGCCCGGGCCGCAGCCGGTGCAGATGTCCAGGCCGCGCAGGCCGAGCTCGTGGCCGACCTTCTTGGTGTACTTGTATTCCTCGGTGCTGATCGAGTGGCCGCCCCAGCACACCACCATCTTCGGCTCTACGCCGCTGCGCAGGGTGTGGGCGTTGCGCAGCAGGTGGAAAACGTAGTCGGTGATGCCTTCTGAGCTGTCCAGGTCGATACGTTTGTTCTCCAGCTCGCTCTGCGTGTAGACGATGTCGCGCAGGGCGCTGAACAGCATCTCGCGGGTGCTGGCGATCATCTCGCCGTCGACGAAAGCGTCGGCCGGTGCGTTGATCAGTTCCAGGCGGATGCCGCGATCCTGCTGGTGAATCTTCACTTCGAAGTCCGGATAGGCCTCTAGGATGGTCTTGGCATTGTCGCTGTGCGAACCGGTATTGAGGATCGCCAGGGCACACTGGCGGAACAGGCGATACACGCTGCCCGAGCCGGTTTCGCGCAGTTGCTGCACTTCGCGCTGGGAGAGGGTTTCCAGGCTGCCCTTGGGGCTGACGGAGGCGTTGATCGTGGAGCGTTTGAGCATGAGGGGCGATCCTTCGGCGGCAAGGCGGAGTGTGACGCAGACAGGCCGTCCGTGTGGACGGCCCGGAGGGAGCTGTCAATGTGACAGTTTGAGGTTGTTCCAGATGGCCAGGCTGGGGCCGGCCAGGTTCATGCTGTAGAAGTGCAGGCCCGGCGCGCCGTCTTGCAGCAGGCGCTCGCACATCTCGGTGATGACCTGTTCGCCGAAGGCGCGAATGCTGTCGGCGTCGTCGCCGTAGGCTTCCAGTTGCTTGCGTACCCAGCGTGGGATTTCCGCACCGCAGGCGTCGGAGAAGCGCGCCAGCTTGCTGTAGTT
>Ga0247725_1000678_pt1 | contig 21927 bp, 14 predicted proteins | sample OKSTACKMCFT3sol_FD_183021 | JGI IMG/M metagenome (GOLD analysis project Ga0247725, IMG submission 183021) | Subsurface sediment microbial communities from gas well in Oklahoma, United States - OK STACK MC-FT3-sol | ecosystem: Environmental > Terrestrial > Deep subsurface > Rock core/Sediment...
GGTACGCGGTGTCACGGTCAACTGGGACAAAACGGCTCATAGGGACGGGCTCTCGGTAGCAGAGCCCCGATTGTCGCGGATACCCCCAACGCGCGGAAGACTTGGAAAGTCCGACAGACTCCTAGAGCCAAACGGTGGCGCAAATGGCTGAGGACGCGGAGTTTACGAGCTGTAAATGAGCAGTCCGAAGTCGTTTGCAACGCCGTTTGGCCGACGCGCAGCAGACTTTGGATATGCTCTCAGCCGATCATCGGCAAATTCAGACCTTGCTCCTTGGCGCAATCGATGGCGATCTGGTAACCGGCATCGGCGTGACGCATCACGCCAGTGCCCGGGTCGTTGGTCAGTACGCGGGCAATGCGCGCGGCGGCTTCATCGGTGCCATCACAGACGATGACCATACCCGAATGCTGGGAGAAACCCATGCCCACGCCACCACCGTGGTGCAGCGACACCCAGGTCGCACCGCTGGCGGTGTTGAGCAGGGCGTTGAGCAGCGGCCAGTCGGACACGGCGTCGGAGCCGTCCTGCATCGCTTCGGTCTCGCGGTTGGGGCTGGACACCGAGCCGCTGTCCAGGTGGTCGCGGCCAATGACGATAGGCGCACTCAGCTCGCCCGAACGTGCCATCTCGTTGAACGCCAGGCCGAGTTTGGCGCGCAGACCCAGTCCGACCCAGCAGATACGCGCCGGCAGGCCCTGGAAGGCGATGCGCTCGCGGGCCATGTCCAGCCAGCGGTGCAGGTGGGCGTCGTCGGGGATCAGTTCCTTGACCTTGGCGTCGGTCTTGTAGATGTCCTCGGGGTTACCAGACAGCGCCGCCCAGCGGAACGGGCCGATGCCGCGGCAGAACAGCGGGCGGATGTAGGCCGGGACGAAGCCGGGGAAGTCGAAGGCATTGCTCACGCCCTCATCAAAGGCCATCTGGCGGATGTTGTTGCCGTAGTCGAAGGTCGGCACGCCCATCTTCTGGAAGTCGAGCATGGCTTGCACGTGCACGGCCATGGACTGCTTGGCGGCCTTGACCACGCCAGCCGGGTCGGTGGCTGCTCGATCCTTGTATTCGGCCCAGCTCCAGCCGATCGGCAGGTAGCCGTTGAGCGGATCGTGAGCACTGGTCTGGTCGGTGACCATATCCGGGCGAACCCCGCGCTTGACCAGCTCCGGCAGGATCTCGGCGGCGCTGCCCAGCAGGGCGATGGAGATGGCCTTGCCTTCGCCGGTGTACTTGGCGATACGCGCCAGGGCGTCGTCCAGGTCAGTGGCCTGTTCGTCGACGTAACGGCTGCGCAGGCGGAAGTCGATGCTGGTCTGCTGGCATTCGATGTTCAGCGAGCAGGCGCCGGCCAGGGTCGCCGCCAGCGGCTGCGCGCCACCCATACCACCCAGGCCTGCGGTCAGCACCCAGCGGCCTTTGAGGTTGCCGGCGTAGTGCTGGCGACCGGCTTCGACGAAGGTTTCGTAGGTGCCCTGCACGATGCCCTGGCTGCCGATGTAGATCCAGCTGCCGGCAGTCATCTGGCCGTACATGGCCAGGCCCTTGGCATCCAGCTCGTTGAAGTGCTCCCAACTGGCCCAGTGCGGCACCAGGTTGGAGTTGGCGATCAGCACGCGCGGTGCGTTGCTGTGGGTCTTGAACACGCCGACCGGCTTGCCGGATTGCACCAGCAGGGTCTCGTCGTCATCCAGGTTGGTCAGGCTCTCGACGATCTTGTCATAGCACTCCCAGTTGCGCGCGGCGCGGCCGATGCCGCCGTACACCACCAGCTCCTTGGGGTTCTCGGCCACGTCCGGGTCGAGGTTGTTCATCAGCATGCGCAGCGGCGCTTCGGTCAGCCAGCTCTTGGCGGTGAGCGTGGTGCCACGCGGGGCGCGGATCTCGATATCGCGGTATTTATTGGTCTTGGTGGTCACGTCGGACTCCTGGCTCAGAGGCTCAGCAGATGAATCAGGCGCGCCGCCACCTTGGCGGTGCGGTTGTCGATGTCGTATTCGGGGTTGAGCTCGGCCAGGTCGGCCAGGCGCAGCTTGCCGCTGGCCTTGAGCCGTTCGAGCAGCGGCTCCAGCAGCTCCAGGCGCACGCCACGGGCGGCTGGCGCGCTGACGCCCGGTGCTTCGCAGGCCGGCAGCACGTCGATGTCGATGGTCAGGTAGAGCGCGTCGCACTCGGCGGCAAAGGCGTCCAGCTCGGCGCCGATGGCATCGAGGGTCGACTCGCGAATTTCATGATCCTCGCGCACCAGCACATTCAGCTCGGTGGCACGGGCGAACAGCGCGCGGGTGTTGCTGGCGCGGCTGACGCCGAGGCAGGCGTAGCGGAACGGCCAGCCGCGTGCGGCGCACTGCTCGGCGATCTGCGCGAAGGGCGTACCGGAGGAATGCACATGGGTCGGGTCGCGCAGGTCGAAATGGGCGTCGAAATTGATGATGCCGATCTTCGGGGCGGCCTGGCCACTGAGATGCTCGGCCAGCCCGGACCAGCTGCCGAAGGCCACTTCATGACCGCCGCCGATCACCAGCGGCAGATGCCCGGCGTCCAGCAGCGCACAGACGTTATGACCGAGGCGGGCCTGCGCCGCTTCCAGATCGCCATCCTCGCAGGTGACGTCACCCGCATCGTAGGCCGGCGCCTGTCGGTGCCAGGCCAGATTGGCCAGGGCCTTGCGCACGCTTTGTGGCGCAGCGGCGGCACCGACGCGACCCTGGTTGCGGCGTACACCTTCGTCGCAGGCAAAACCCAGCAAAGCCAGGCCCGGCTGGCTGTCTTCGGTAAGCGAGCGAATGCGCTGGTGCCAGCGTGCGCTATCGGCTTCCGGGTCGGTTCGACCGCTCCAGGCGGCCATCGAGTGACGATCAGCGGGCATAGGTCACGACTCCATTGAACACGCGCTGGCGCAAACGTCCGGCCTGCACCGCGTAGGCCAGTTCGGCCGGTTGCCGGATACCCCACAGGCACAGATCCGCCGGCGCGCCGACGGCGATGCAGCCGAGGTCGTGCAGGCCGAGGGCGCGGGCGCCGTGGGCGGTCATGCCGGCCAGGGCTTCGCGCGGGGTGAGGCGAAACAGGGTGCAAGCCAGGTTGGCCATCAGCGTGGGCATGCAGATCGGCGAGGTGCCGGGGTTGGCGTCGCTGGCCACGGCCATCGGTACGCCGTACTGGCGCAGCAGTTCGATGGGCGGCAGCTGGGTTTCGCGCAGCACATGGAAGGCGCCGGGCAGCAGCACGGCAACGGTGCCGGCCTCGGCCATGGCGCGCACGCCGGCCTCGTCGAGGTATTCGATATGGTCGGCGGACAGCGCACCGTAACGTGCGGCCAGGGCACTGCCGCCGAGGTTGGACAGTTGCTCGGCATGCGCCTTGATCGCCAGGCCATGGGCGCGGGCTGCCTGGAACACGCGTTCGCACTGCGCCGGGGAAAAGCCGATGCCCTCGCAGAATACGTCCACCGCATCGGCCAACCGCTCACGGGCAGCGGCCGGGATCATCTCGTCGCAGACCAGGCTCACGTAGTCGTCAGCGCGCCCGGCATATTCCGGCGGTAGAGCGTGGGCACCGAGCAGGGTGGTGAGCACCCGTACCGGACGCAGTTCGCCGAGGCGACGGGCCACGCGCAGCATCTTCAACTCACTTTCGACGGTCAGACCGTAACCGGACTTGATCTCCAGCGTGGTCACACCATCGGCCAGCAGCGCATCGAGACGCGGCAGGCTGGCGGCGATCAGTTTGTCCTCGCTCGCTGTACGAGTGGCGCGCACGCTGCTGAGAATGCCGCCACCGTTGCGGGCGATTGTTTCGTAGCTGACACCTTCCAGGCGCTGCTCGAACTCTCCAGCGCGGTTGCCGGCATAGACCAGATGGGTGTGGCAGTCGACCAGGCCTGGGGTCATCACGCCGCCGCTCCCCACCTCGACTGCACCTTGAGCCAGCGCCTCGTCGAAGGTGCGCGACGGCCACAGACCGGCAATGCGACCGTCCTCGACCAGCACGTTCATCGCCTCGTCCAGCTGCGCCAGGCCATCGAAGACCTGCACATCGCGCCAGAGCTGTTTCGAGGTGGAATGCATCGGCATGGGATTCTCCCGGCTTGTTTTGTATATACAATATGAGTGGATCGAATCGGCGTCAAGCCGGGAGCAACAGCCTGACCTTATGATCACAAGACCAGACAAGGCATGTGCAGTACGGCTTGATACCCTGAATAGAGCGTTACCGGCCTCTGTCTGGAGACATCTTCGCCGACCTTGCGATCGGAACCGTTTGTCGCCCAGCCACTATGTATATACATTTGGAGAGATCATGCCCTGCACCCTGCTCGACCCCGCAACTGCCCGCGCAATGCCCTGGAAGAACGGTGGCGGCTCCACCGTGGAATTGGCCATCTCGCCAGTGGGTGCCGGCCTGGAGGATTTCGCCTGGCGCATCAGCACTGCGCAGGTGGCGGTGGATGGTGCCTTTTCCAGCTTCCCGGACATCGACCGCAGCCTGGCCGTGCTCGCCGGTAACGGCGTGTGCCTGCACCGCGCCGACGGGCAGCGCGAAATGCTGCTCAGCGGTGGCGCCATAGCGGTGTTCGGCGGCGAAGAGGCGATCAGCGCCCATCTGCTGGACGGCCCGATCACCGACCTCAATCTGATGACCCGACGAGGCCACTGGACGCATCAGGTGCAGTTGCTGAAATGGCAGGGAACCCGAAGGCTGGAGAACGATGCGGCGGTGATGCTGCTGCTGTGGAATGGGGGCCAGACCGCAGTCGACGTGAATGCTGGCGGCGCGATGCACCCGCTAACGGCGGGCAATGGCCTGCTGATCGAGAACGAACCCGGCCAATTACACCTGCACGCACACCGCCCCGCCCTTCTCTACGTGGCCTGGCTGAACCCGTGCGCACACTGAAATAAAAAGCCCCGGCGCGCGGGCCGGGGCTCATTTGTGCGCGGTAGCGTGATCAGAACTGCGCAGCATCCAGCAGATACAGCGATTCGCTACCGGCCTTGACCGACGTACTCAGCGAGTGAATACGCGGCAGCAGGCGGGCGAAGTAGAAGCGCGCGGTGCCCAGCTTGCTGGCGTAGAACTCGTCCTGCGCTTCCTTGCCCAGCGCGGCACGCGCCATCAGCGCCCACATGTAGGCATAGGCGGTGTAGCCGAAGACCTGCAGGTACTCGACCGACGCCGCACCGATTTCATTGGGATTGCTCTTGGCGCGATCCAGTACCCAGGCGGTCAGCTCATCGAGGTTCTGCACGGCCGCGGCCAGTGGCTTGGTGAACTCGGCGAGGCTGGCATCGGCCGAGGCGACAAAGGCCTTGATCTCGTCGGCGAAGTGCTTGTAGTAGCTGCCGCCGCTACCGACGATCTTGCGTCCCATCAGGTCCAGCGACTGGATGCCGTTGGTGCCTTCGTAGATCTGGGTGATGCGGCAGTCACGTACCAGCTGCTCCTGGCCCCACTCACGAATGAAGCCGTGGCCGCCGAAGATCTGCTGGCCATGCACGGTGGTTTCCAGGGCCATGTCGGTGAGGAAGGCCTTGGCCACCGGGGTCAGCAGCGCCACCAGTTCGTCGGCACGCTTGGCGGTGGCCTTGTCCTCGCTGTACTTGGCGGTGTCGAGCTGCATGGCGACGTAGCTGGAGAAGGCGCGACCACCCTCGTTCAACGCCTTCATGGTCAGCAGCATACGGCGCACGTCCGGGTGCACGATGATCGGGTCGGCGGCCTTGTCCTTGGCCACCGGACCGGTCGGTGCGCGGCTCTGGATACGCTCGCGGGCGTACTCGATGGCGCTCTGGTAGCTGCGCTCACCGAGGGACAGGCCCTGGATGCCAACGCCCAGACGCTCGTAGTTCATCATGGTGAACATCGCCGCCAGGCCCTTGTTCACTTCGCCAATCAGGTAGCCGGTGGCGCCGTCGAAATTCATCACGCAGGTGGCCGAAGCCTTGATGCCCATCTTGTGCTCGATGGAGCCGCAACCCAGAGCGTTCTTCTCGCCCAGCGAGCCGTCGGCGTTGACCATGATCTTCGGCACCAGGAACAGCGAAATGCCCTTAGGCCCGGCCGGTGCATCGGGCAGCTTGGCCAGCACCAGATGGATGATGTTCTCGGTCAGGTCGTGCTCGCCGCCGGTGATGAAGATCTTGGTGCCACTGATCTTGTAGCTGCCATCGGCCTGCGGTTCGGCCTTGGTGCGAATGATGCCCAGATCGGTGCCGGCGTGCGGCTCGGTCAGGCACATGGAGCCTGCCCACACGCCCGCATACATGTTCGGCAGATACTGCTGCTTCAGCTCTTCGCTGGCGTGATTGAGGATGGACAGGCAGGCGCCGGAGGTGAGCATCGGGTACAGGCCGAAGGACAGGCTGGCCGAGTTGACCATCTCCTCGACCTGGGCGCCGATCACCTTGGGCATGCCCATACCACCGAATTCCGGCGCGCCACCGACACCGACCCAGCCGCCTTCGGCGTAGGTACGGTAGGCCTCGGGGAAGCCGGCCGGGGTCTTCACCGCGCCGTTGTCCCAGGAGCAGCCCTCTTCATCACCGCTGCGGTTCAGCGGGGCGATGCTGCCGGCGGTGACCTTGCCGGCTTCTTCGAGGATGGCGCTGGCGGTCTCGGCATCGACCACCTCGGCCAGGGCCGGCAGTTCGGCCCAGAGCTTGGAGACTTCGAAAACTTCATTGAGCACGAAGCGCATGTCGCGCAGGGGGGCTTGGTAATCGGCCATGACACATCCTCGAAAACGGACTTACGTGAGAGGGTCGAGTTTACTTGAACAACTTTATAGACACATAGGGTCTTGTTGTGACCATCAATTCACAACAGGTCACTAACTATCTGATTGACTGAGGGCAAGGAAACCCCCTGCTGACCGCTCGTCTGTCAGTGCAGCTATTCACGCCCGGAGGCCAGCTTCACAGCCCCGCGACGCTGGCCGGCGCTACGGATGCAATTGCGCCCCGCGGCCTTGGCGCTGTACAGCGCCTTGTCCGCCTCCTTGATCACTTCCTGCGGCGTGCGTTGCTCGGCCTGACGCTCGGCGACGCCCATACTCACGGTCACCGATACCTCGCTGGCGGTCTTGCCGGCCCGGCGCTGCTTGCCTTCATGATCATCGCGCGGGCGGCTTTGCGAGTCGCGCAGTTGCATGCGGTACTGCTCGATGCCTATACGCACCGCTTCCATGTGCGGCATGCATTGCTCCACGGTCTTGCCAGGAAACAGCAAGGTGAACTCCTCACCACCATAACGGTAGGCCTTGCCGCCACCGCACTATGCTGATCATCACCTGCAACGCGTTGGCCAGGATGAACACCAGCGGCAACATCCACAGCAGACCGCACAGCCCCACTAATTGCGCCGCGTGCAGTGGCCTGGGCTTGCAGATAGACCAATTGCGCCAGGTTCATTCAGGCACCATGCAGCGACGGCCAGTGAATCTGTGCCAGCCAGTCGGGGATACCCTGTAGATAACGCCGCGCCAGACCAAAGGCCAGCGCGCTGACTGCCAGCAGCACCAAGGCGCGGGCGAACATGTCCTGCGCCAGGTGCGTGCGCTCCTCCCAGCAGCCGTAGAGGGCATAGAGCAGTGGTAGCAACAGATAGATCAGGTGAAAGACCAGCGCCGCATCACCGCGTCTCTGGCCATTGCCTGGGAAGTGATCGACCTGGATATCCAGCAGAAAGTAGCCGACATACAGCGCCAGCAGCAGAAACACCTCGCGCTGATGCCATAGGCCAGACAGAAGGAGCCGCCAAGCAGCAACAGCAGCGTCGGCAATACATTAAACAGGGAGAGGAAGAACTCGCTCAGCACTGGCAGCAGAGCAGCCACTATCCCACCAGCCAGCAAAGGCAGCGACGTGAAGAAGTGACTGAGGCGCAGATTGGCCGGACGGTTCACGCTGGCATCCCGGGCGGAAGACGCAGTCATTCTGCCTGCTTCGATTCCTGAAAACAGCGACAGAATGCGACATTCGCTGCAATGCGAAGTGCGAAAACGACAACGCCGCCCTTCAGTTCTTTGCAGCATATAAAAATGTACTAAACCTACCAATAGCCCTCGATCAGAGGGCTATTTTTTCATCTTTTATTTTGAGATTGACAGCCATAAATATACTATAAATACTACTAGCATGATGAAGTGAGGGGCGCTCAATGCCAGCCGTGAGTACCTATGCAAAAGTTGTGGTCGATGACTCAGGGGCTCGTAGCGAAATCCCGGTCTTGCTGACCGAGCAAGGGGTTGTCATGCCCCTGCTTGACTATCTACTCAGTAAGCAATCGGAGCGCAGTCTGGACTGGCAGCGCAGGGTGGTCCGTGCGGCGAAGCTACTGCTTGAGTACATGGAGGCCAATCAGCACAACTTTTCAGACCCCCGCACACTGTTTGAGTCATTCGCAGCCCGCCTCTTTACCGGCACCGTTGGCGATGACGGCCTTGACCCGTCCGGTCTCTATTGGATACCAGCCAGCGCGGCAACTGCTAACCAGCACCTCAATGCCCTCAAGGCGCTGACCGATTACCTGGCCGATCATCAGGGTTTTGAGCACATGAACCCCCTGGTGACCGCCAGCAGCTATGACCAGCGCCTGAACTATGCCGTATGGTATCGCCGCAGCCAAAACGATTTCCTCGGCCACATCAAGGACAAGACGGTCAACGCAACGGTCGGAAAGGCCCGCAATATCAGGGGGCGGCGCGCCCTCAGCAAGGCCGACGACGATGCTATTGCCTTTCCCGAGCGGTTGTTCGAGCGCTTCTACCTGGAGGGACTGGGTGGTGCTCGGGATCGACGATGTGCGGTTCGTGACCAACTCATCACGATCTTGATGCACGGCGCTGGCCTGCGTGAATGCGAGCCGCTGCACCTGTGGGTGCAGGATGTGTTGATCGACCCGCACGACCCGACCAAGGCCATCGTCCGGATCTACCACCCAGAGGATGGTAGGACGCCGGAAGGTTGGAAAAGTCGCACGGGCAAGACCAACCGCTCCGCCTTTCTGCGAGAAGCCCATGCCCTTGCGCCACGCAATCGACTAAGAAACACCCACGGTGTGGGCTGGAAAGTTCGAGCACATGATCACCGCGACGGATATATCCAGTTGCACTGGTTTCCAACCGACTTTGGCCAGCTGTTCCTGAAGTTGTGGCGCGAGCATCTGCATTACCTGGCCAGCATTGATCGCCATCACCCCTATGCTTTTGTCTCCTACGAGAAACGCACCCTGGGGAAGCCTTACACCCTGAATGCCTTCAACAAAAACTATGTCGCCGCGCTGGCTCGCATTGGCCTGAGCGCATCCAAGGTCGAGGGGCGCTCGCCCCATGGTCACCGCCATGCTTATGGCCGCCGATTGACCCGCGCCGGAGTTGATCCGGTCATACGCAAGAAGGCGCTGCATCACTCATCGCTGGAGTCGCAGGGCGTCTATACGGCTCCCGGAATTATCGATGTCAATCAAGCGCTCGCGAAAGCAAGCGAGCGTTTGGAAGGGCTCTCGACGGAGGGCCGGGTTATCAAGCCCTTCAGCAGTTGGGACGATCTTATGAAGACGGGGTTTGAAGACATTGATCCACAGGGCTTGCTGTCGGGGCCACTCGCCAAACTCAAGAGGCACTGACCATGTCTAGAAAGGGTAGTAAAAAGAATGGCCGCAGCATGGATGTCACCTTCACCTGGCTGACGGCAGAGCATGGCGCGCAGTGGGAGGAGTGGCGTGCGTGCATGACGGATTGGCTAGCGGCTCAGCACCAGGGCATAGACATCAAAATAGCTTCGCTGGTTTTTTTTGCATCGCGCTACCTGCCAAAAATACCAAACGGGCATCAGCCTGCGGAATTTTTCAAGGCGGCTGTGAAAGGTACTCTACCCGATCTTGCGGGCATAATCAGCGAGAGGCAACAACCTTCAGGAGCCGCTAGGACGCAGAATTTTATCGCCAATTTTATCGACTGGATGATTGCAAATCACTTCAGCGAGCCGGACGACAAGGGACGAATACTGCCTTTGGTGGATAACCCCTTCGACAAAGTCAGCAAAAAGGGCCTGAGTCCCACGGAAAGCGTGTATAACCCGCTGCCCTATGTGTACATCAAGGAACTGCGCGAGATTCTCTGCCCCCAGTCGCTTGGCAACTTCAGCGATTGGGAATGGGCACAGCAGAGTTCTGGTCAGGAACGATCTGATGGTAAAGCCGCGAGCAGGACTGGCGACTGGTTCGAGGTCGATCCCACCCTGATCGACAAATCCGACCCTGACTGCGTATGGCGCGTCCGCACCATTCGCCGCAGAGTAAACGGGACCCAAACGCCCAGAAGAGTCGAAACCCATGAAATTTGGTCGCCCGTGCGCTCGGTGGCCCTGCTGATAAAGTTGCACCTGCCTCTGCGCACCTACCAAGTGCGCTTTCTCGACTCGGGCGAGGCTGATACCTGGCGCTACCAGCAGGGCGAATGGGTGCTCAACGACAAACACCATTTCAAGAACGGTAGCGAAAAGAATCCGTGGAACCGGGGAGTCTTTTGCCGCATTCGCAGCGCCGACATCGGCGAAATCATGACTGGATTGTACATCAACACCAACAAGACCGCCGACCTGAACAAGGACGAGCGCGAGCGGGGCTACACCATCCCTTGGCAGCATCAGGAAGTGCTGCACTGGCTGGAGAAACTGCGCAACTGGCAGGAGAAATACAACCCGATCGACCAGCAGACGCCTTGCACGGAGTTGGAGGCCAAGCATTTCAGCAGGGCCAAGTCACAACAGCAGCAACGCGAGATGGGCGCGATCTGCTTCCTGTTCCGCGATCCCAGTGCCAAGGGTGATGACCGGCGCAAGCCTGTTCTCGCGGACTCCTTACGGAGAAGTTGGTATCGGGTGCTCAATGAACTGGAAAAGCGCGTGGCGGCACGCGGGCAGACCCTCGGCGACGGATCCCGGCTGCGTTTCGTGCATGCGTACCCGGATGATTATCCGGTATGGATGAGAAAGGCCACCGAATTTCCCCTGCACAGCCTGCGGGTTTCCCTGCTGACCTGCTACGCGATGGAAGGCCAGGTGCCCATGCCGGTGCTATCCAAGCTGCTCGCCGGGCACTCGAGGCTGCTGATGACGCTCTACTACACCAAGCCGACCCCGGCAATGATGTCCCAGGCGATGGATGCGGCCACCCTGAAGGTGGATGAAGCACAGGCCGAGGGATTGCGCACATTCTTGCGCGATGCCGACTTGCGTCAGATCACCTGCAAGACTGCCTACCAGGACGAATCGTCGCTGCAAGCGGCGCTGGCGAACCGTAATCCTGTCGGCTGGGAGCATCGCCATATCGGCCTGTGCCTCGTCGGCGGCAACACCGTAAAGTCCGACGAGATAGGCTCGGTGGGCGGATGTTGGAATGGCGGCGAGCTCATCCGCACAATGGGGACGGCCGGCAGTCAATACGGCCCCGTCCCTAACGGCCCGGAAAACTGTGTGCGATGCCGTTGGTTCGTCACCGATGCACGCTATCTCGATGCGCTGAGGGCGCATTTTAACAACATCAGCTACAAGGCATCCTTGGCCGCCAACCTGGCCGTCGAGCATGAGCAAGTGCAGGACGCCTGGCTCGAAGCGCGATACCAAGCCACAGAACAGGGCCGGCCCTTCATGCAGCAGCATGAGTTGCAGGAGGCCGAGCGGCGCTACGAGAAGCAAATCGTCCTGGCTGACCAATATGCCAAGGACTTGGTGGCCAGCTTCCAGTTGATCGGTCGCCTGATCGCCATCGAGGAAGGCCGTGCCGAGGACGACAACGCCACCAAGCTGGTGGCCGTAGGCAGCATGCAGGACATTCATCAGCCGATCAGCTTCATCGAAACCGGGTCGGAGTTGCTGCAATTGACGCAAATCTGTGAGGACGCCGAGCTTTACCCTGAGCTGGCCGACGAATTGCGCAAGACGCCAGCCATCGAGAAGCGCTCGCGGACGCTCAACCGGCTGTTGATGCAGAATGGCTACAGCCCTGTGTTCATGCAGATGGACGAGCGCATGCAGCTCATCGCGGGGAATGCCATGATGCGGGCGATGGCACGCCAGGCATCGCCCCACGACCAGTTGGAAGGCTTCACCTACGTCGCAGGCGTGCTGGAAGCCGGCCAGCATCTGAAGCTTCTCCCAAGCGGCATCGAGGCCCTGGAAAATGCTTATCAAGGCCCGGTGTTCAAACTGTCCGAACTGATCGCCACCTCATCGAAAAGCATCCGAGAGTTGAGCCATGGTTGACGCTCAAATGATCTTTGAGGACCTCAAGGCGCGGGCAACGACGCGGCAAGCCAAGTCGTTAACGACTCTCAACGAAGTGCTGAAAGCACAGTATGCCGCGGGCGAGCGCAACTTCTCGATTGCCGAGATTGGGCGACTGTCCGCCGAACGGGGCGGCCCCACGGCTCAGACCATTCGCAACAAGACGGGCTTGGTTTTCCGCCAGCTCATCGAAGCCTGGGCCGCCCAAGCCGGGGCATCGATGAAAGCCCCGGTCAATCCACTTGCCAAAGCGAACAAGGTCCCAAAGGACTATGAGCTGCTGCAGAGGATCACAGACCCCGCACTACGGGCAGTGTTCGGCCAGATCATTGCAGAACGCAACCGCTTCCGTAATGAGCTCAATCTCCTCAAGGCGCATAGCGAACTAATAGTCGACAAACGTCCGGCGCAGAAATTTGATCAGATTGAGGCAAACAGTGCGGTGCAGGTATTGCCTGCGCTGAACCTCAACGACATGGAGATTGCCGCCTTGAAAGCAGCCGTGTCAGATGAGTTCTTCGAGAGCAGAGAGTGGACTGTCAGCCCGGCCGGGCAGGTCAAGGACGAGAACCGGCGCGAGGTTTACAAGCATGGCTACGTGAATGCCATCAGGAAAATTCTCAAGGAGGTCTGAGCCATGGCCAGCGGGCAACAAATCGCCGAGCAGAACTTCGCCGCCTTCGTCGCCTGGGCCTCCTCAAAGAGTGATGACGATTTCCGCGAGTACGTGCATAGAGACAAGCTAAAGCGCGCCGAGATCGCCACTGAGTGCGGCTTCGGTAAAAGCGCACTGGTTCAAAACCCCGCCATCAAGAACGCCTTGAGGATGCTGGAAGACGGCCTGCGGGAGCGCGGCATCCTGCCTCCGGTGAACGACTCAGCGATGGATGTTGCGCCCCCCGTACGCGATCCTGAAACTAGGCAGCGCCGCCAGGACAGCCAACGGCTGAACGCACTGGAGCAGGAGAACGCGGCCCTGCGCGCCGAACTGGCCCAGGCTAAAGGCATGTTGGATCGCTACAAGCTGCTGGCGTCATTCATGGAGGAAACAGGGCGGTTGCCACGATGAGCCTCCCGAATCTACTCAGCGCCACAGTGCGCATCACCCGCATTCGCTCAAAGAACCGTCATGGCTGCCTCGCCTTCGGCCACCGGATTGACCTGCAATCAGGGCTGAACGACAGGACCCTTGCCTTAGTCGTAAGCGTACCGGCAGCGATTGCAGAGCCATCGAATATCGCGGTGGGCGGCATCTACGAGGTCTATGGCGAAGTCCACACCACCCAGCGTATCCATGGTTCCTATGTCGTCACGGAACTACAAATCGAGGTACAGCAGATCCAGCTGGTACGCCCGTCTGGCAGTCAACTGATCCAGTGGCTGGCTGACAGCGTGAAGGGCATCGCGGAGGTCAAGGCCACCAAACTCTGGGACACCTTGGGCGAGCGTTTTTATGAGGTGCTCGATATCCGCGATCACGAAGCGATCAGGTCGATCATCCCCTCCGAACAAGTGCGGGACGGCCTATTCGACAAGTGGGCCGAGGACGGTGACGCCAAGACGCTGCGCTTCGTGCAGGAGCGCGACATCCCGTTAGACCTCGCCCGTAAGGTCATCCGGTTCCACAAGAAAAGCACCATCGCCGCCCTGACGGAAGACCCCTACCGCTTGCTGAGTTTCGAAGGGAGCTGGCCGCGCGTGGATGGCATCGCCCGAGACAAGTTCGGAATTGCCCTGGACGACCCTAGGCGTCTGGCAGCAGCCTTGGAAGAGGCGCTGTACCGGGTGGCCGAACGAGGTCACACCTGCGCAACCCTGAATGACCTTCAGGACACGGTCGGCAGGCTGGTCAAACCTTATTCGGCCCCAGCAGCAGCCCTGGCAAAGGCGTTGCTCCAGGGCAAGGCAACGGGCCAGTTCATCAGCCGTGAAGCGGCTAATGGCGAGCTGATGCTGCATGCCCCAGGCACCTATATCATGGAGCGGCAGTGCGCCGAGTTCGTCCGGGCGCTGTTGCTCAACCCGGAAACCCAGCAGCAACTGTTCCCGACCGATATCGATGCCCTGATCGAAGGCTTCGAGCGCGAAGAGCGATTGCACTTGGGCATCCCTGAGTTTGCCCTGAACGACGCGCAGCGCCGGGCGGTGAAGGCATCGTTCGAGAACCGTTTCAGCATCATCACGGGCGGTGCCGGTGTCGGCAAAACCACGGTACTGAAGGCGCTGTACCGGGCGCTCGACACCCTGGGTCGCCCCCGCTTCCAGATGGCCCTGTCGGGCCGCGCTACGGCCCGCATGATCGAGGCTACGCAGCAGCCGGCCACGACTATTGCCGGCTTCCTGCGCAATGTCAGCGCCGAAGAAATGGGGCCAGCGCCGGTCGTCGTCATTGACGAGGCCTCGATGCTCGATTTGGTGACCTTCCACCGGCTGGTCTGCAAGTTGCCATCCGGCACGCACCTGATCCTGGTTGGCGATCCTTACCAACTGCCGCCTATCGGCGCGGGTCTGGTCCTGCATGTGTTCTGCGACCTCCCGAACATCCCGACAACGCAGCTCACCGAGGTCAAACGTCAGGCCAGGGAGTCGGCCATTCCTGCGGCCTCCCTAGCTATCCGCGAGGGTCAATGGCCGACATTCGCCACGGATGACAGTGGCGAGGTCGTGTTCCTGCCGTGTGCTGACGAACAGATCATCCCAACCGTGCTCAGGCTGTACGAACTGGACCGGGACAATACGCAGATTCTCGGTGCCACCCGCTCCTGCCACTTTGCCGGTGTAGAGACCCTAAACCGTGTCTGCCATGGCCGCTATGCGAGTACGGACAGGCCATTGATGGCCATGAACGAGGAAACCGGCGAAGTCGAAGCGACAGGCTTCTGCGAGGGAGACCTCTTGCTCTACACCGCCAATGATTGGCAGAGAAACCTGCAAAACGGCTGTCTGGGCCGGTTGCTGGAAGTGTTCGACGAGCCGGTCAAGGTCAATATCGGCGACGACGAACGACCGGATATACGTGTCGCGCTGGGCCGCGCCGTCTACGAAGGCGTTGACCATTACATCCTCGAAGGCGACATAGATGTAATGCAGCATGCCTACGTCATCACCGTCCACAAGAGCCAGGGCAGCCAGTTCCGGCGAGTGATCGTGCCGGTGCGCAAGTCGCGGTTGCTGGATCGAACCTTCATCTACACCGCCGTTACCAGAGCGCAGGTACAGGTCATCCTGGTGGGCAATGAGGATGCGGTCAGGGATGCCGTTGCCCGGCCGCCAAAAGCATTCGGCCGTCAGGTGGGGCTGAGCGAGATGCTGAGGGTCTGACAAGACTCGGTGACTTGCATGCATAGGAGCCCAGCACATTGGGCTCTTCCGAAGCGTCTCCAGCGGGTAAACTCACCCTTTTGCCCCACCAAGGACTCGCCCCCGTGAACACGGAAAATCACTCCCAGACCGCCGCCTTCCTCTGGTCTATCGCCGACCTGTTGCGTGGCGATTTCAAGCAGTCGCAGTACGGCCGCATCATCCTGCCGTTCACCCTGCTGCGGCGCATGGAGTGCGTGTTGGCCCCGACCAAGGATGCCGTCCTGGCGCAGGCCCAGGAGCACTGGAACAAGCCCGACCTGGTGCGCGAGAAGCTGCTGCTGCGCGCGGCCGACCAGCAGTTCTTCAATGCCTCCAAGCTGACCCTGGCCACCCTGTCCGAACAGCAGACTGCTACCGACCTGATGAGCTACGTGCAGTCCTTCAGCAAGGAGGCCCGCGAGATCTTCGAGCACTTCCACTTCGAGGACTTCGTCCAGCAGCTCGACACTGCCAACCTGCTCTACCAGGTGGTACAGCGCTTCGCCGTTGTCGACCTCAGCCCCGAGCAGATCAGCAACTTCGGCATGGGCATCATCTTCGAGGAGCTGATCCGCAAGTTCGCGGAAAGCTCCAACGAAACGGCCGGGGAGCATTTCACCCCGCGCGACATCGTGCACCTGACCACCTCGCTGGTGGTGACCGATCAGGGCGACAAGCTCAAGCCCAACAGCATCGTCACCATCTATGACCCGACCGCTGGCACGGGCGGTTTTCTGTCCGAGGGCGACGAGTACATCCAGTCGATCAGCGACAAGGTCACCGTCTCCCTGCACGGCCAGGAGCTCAACCCCGAGTCCTACGCCATCTGCAAGGCGGACATGCTGATCAAGGGCCAGGACGTGGCCAACATCAAGCTCGGCAACACCCTGTCCGACGACCAACTGGCCGGCAACACCTTCGACTTCATGCTCAGCAACCCGCCGTTCGGCGTGGAGTGGAAGAAGGTGCAGAAGCAGATCACCGACGAGCACACCGTCAAGGGCTACGGCGGCCGTTTCGGCCCCGGCCTGCCGCGTGTATCGGACGGCTCGCTGCTGTTCCTGCTGCACCTGGTGAGCAAGATGCGCGACCCGCGCGACGGCGGCTCGCGCATCGGCATCATCCTCAACGGCTCGCCGCTGTTCACGGGCGGTGCCGGTTCAGGCGAGTCGGAGATCCGCCGCTACCTGCTGCAAAACGATCTGGTCGAGGCGATCATCGCCCTGCCCACCGACATGTTCTACAACACCGGCATCGCCACCTACGTCTGGCTGCTCTCCAACCGCAAGGCGGACGAGCGCAAGGGCAAGGTGCAACTGATCGACGGCAGCCAGCACGCCAGCAAGATGCGCAAGTCATTGGGCAGCAAGCGCCAGTTCCTCGATGACGCGCAGATCGAGGATCTGGTGCGCCTGTACGGTAGCTTGGCGGAAAACGCACAGAGCAAGATCTTCCCCATCGACGCCTTCGGCTACCGACGCATCACCGTCGAACGCCCGCTGCGTCTGAACTTCCAGACCAGCGCCGAGCGCATCGCCAAGGTGACGGAAGAAAAGGCCATCCAGAAGCTCGACGCCGCCGTCCGCCAGAAACTGGTCGAGGCTTTGCAGTCCATGGATGTCGGCATCCTGCACCGCAACCGCGAGCAGTTCAGCAAGCTGCTGAAAAAGACCCTGATGCTGCAAGGCGTCACCCTCGGCACGCCGGAGCTCAAGGCCCTGCTCAACGCCCTGAGCGAACGCGATCCCGAGGCCGATATCTGCCTGTCCAAGGGCCAGCCCGAGGCGGACAGCGGCCTGCGCGACTTCGAGAACGTGCCGCTCGGCGAATCGGTGTACGACTATTTCGAACGCGAGGTGCTGCCCCATGTGCCGGATGCCTGGATCGACGCGAGCAAGACGGATGCGCAGGATGGCGAGGTCGGCATCGTTGGTTTCGAGATCCCCTTCAACCGCCACTTCTACGTGTTCCAGCCGCCGCGTCCGCTGGAGGACATCGACCGCGACCTCAAGGCCTGCACCGACCGGATCAAGCGGATGATCGAGGAGCTGTCGGCATGACTTTCCCCTGTTATCCAGAATATAAATATTCAGGCGTAGAGTGGATCGGTGATATTCCTGCTCACTGGCGCATAGAGCCGCTCAAGCGGAGCTGTAGTGTTTTCCCAAGCAACGTAGACAAAAAGTCATACGAAGGGCAAACACCTGTTCGCCTATGCAACTACACTGACGTCTACTACAACGAGAACATCTTGGCGGACATGGACTTCATGCCGGCAACTGCAACCGCCGAGCAGATTGAGAAGTTCAGACTTAGAGCGGGCGATGTAATTTTCACCAAAGACTCTGAGACCGCAGATGATATTGCTATTGCGGCATACGTACCCCATGATATCCCCGGAGTAATTTGCGGCTATCACTTATCAATGATCCGCCCTGGTAAAGGGGTAGACGGTTCTTTCATTAAGCGCTTTTTCGATAGCGCCTCTGCGAAAGCCTATTTTGCAGTCTCTGCTAATGGGCTTACGCGCGTTGGACTCAGTCAGTACGCAACTGATAACGTACCAACCCCGCTTCCAGAACTATCTGAACAAACCCAGATCGCTCGCTTCCTTGACCACGAAACCGCCCGCATCGACGCACTGATCGAGGAGCAGCAGCGTCTGATCGAACTGCTCAAAGAAAAGCGCCAGGCGATGATCTCCCATGCCGTGACCAAGGGCCTTGACCCGAGCGTGCCGATGAAGGATTCCGGGGTGGAGTGGTTGGGTGAGGTGCCGGCGCATTGGCAGGTGCTTGCTATTAAGCGATTTTTCAGAATGGTTGCTGATCCTGCTCCTGAAAACAATGACTTTGAGTTGTTATCAGTCTATACCGAGATTGGAGTTCGCCCGCGCAAGGAGCTAGAACAAAAAGGGAACAAAGCGTCCACAACCGATGGCTATTGGCGGGTAAAAAAAGGGGACATCGTCGTTAATAAGCTACTAGCTTGGATGGGGGCTGTTGGATATTCGGATTACGACGGCGTAACCAGCCCTGCGTATGACATTCTCAGGCCAAGCCGGAAGCTGTCTCCGAAATTCTATCATTACATTTTCAGAGGAAAGCCAGCGCAGCAAGAATTTAAGCGATGGTCTCGTGGGATTATGGAAATGCGTCTCCGCCTTTATTTTGACGAGCTTGGTCGGATATTAATGCCGTTCCCGCCCTTAGAAGAGCAGGAAAAAATTGTCGCCTTTATTGAGGCGATGGAAACCAAGTTTGAGGCTTTGAGTCAGGAGGCTTCAGAGCAAGTCAGGCTCCTATCCGAACGCCGCTCCGCCCTGATCTCCGCCGCCGTCACCGGCAAGATCGACCTGCGCGACTGGCAGCCGCCAGCCGGCACGCCTGCCCCCATCCGCGAAGAAGAGACTGCGTAATGGCCGACAGCAAGGAAGCACAGTTCCAGCAGGACATCATCAAGGCCATGACCGCACAGGGCTGGTTCACCGGCCCGGCCAGCGGTTACGACCGGCGCAGCGCGCTGTATACCGAAGACCTGCTGGCCTACTTCAAGGAGGCCTGGCCGGAGCGCTGGGACAAGTTCGCCAAGGCCAACCCCAACGACCCGGACGGCGTGCTGGTGCAGAAGGTGGTGCGCGCCCTGGAACAGGACGGCACGCTGGAGGTGCTGCGCCACGGCTTCAAGCTGCCGGGGGTGAAGATCGAGCTGTGCAGTTTCCAGCCCGACCACGGCATGAACCCGGATTCTCTGCGCCGCTACCAGTGCAACCGCCTGCGCGTGGTGGCGGAGGTGTCCTATTCGCCGCACTTTCGGGAGGGCCCCAGCTCTTCACAAAGCTACAACCCGCGACTGGATCTGGTGCTGTTCGTCAACGGTCTGCCGGTGGCGACCCTGGAGCTGAAGAGCGAGTTCAAGCAGTCGGTGGAGAAGGCCAAGCAGCAGTACCGCCACGACCGCCCGCTGAAAGACCCGCTGACCCGCAAGCCCGAGCCGCTGCTGACCTTCAAGCGTGGTGCGCTGGTGCATTTCGCCGTCAGCCAGGACGAGGTGGCGATGACCACCCAGCTGGCCGGCAAGGACACCTTCTTCCTGCCCTTCAACATGGGCAGCGAGGAAGGCGGCGCCGGCAACCCGCTGCCGGCCGACGACAGCCAGTACGCCACCGGCTACCTGTGGCAACGGGTGTTCCAGCCGGATGCCTGGCTCAAGGTGCTGGGTCGCTTCCTGCATCTGCAACGCAAGACCAGCGAGGGCTTCGACGGCCAGCTGAGCACCAGGGAAGCCCTGATCTTCCCGCGCTTTCACCAGTGGGAAGTGGTCAACCAGCTGATCGACAGCACCCGCAGCGAAGGCCCCGGCCAGCGCTACCTGATCCAGCACAGCGCCGGCTCCGGCAAGTCCAACTCCATCGCCTGGACCGCGCATCAGCTGGCCGCGCTGTACGATGCGGACGGCAACAAGCTGTTCAACTCGGTGATCGTCATCACCGACCGCACCGTGCTGGACAGCCAGTTGCAGAACACCATCTACCAGTTCGAGCACGCCCAGGGCGTGGTGCGGCCGATCACCCGCGACATCGGCAACCAGAGCAAGTCCGAGCAGCTGGCCGAGGCGCTGGCCGCGCAGACACGCATCATCATCGTCACCATCCAGACCTTCCCGGCGCTGTTCGATGCGCTGGACAAGCATCCCAAGCTGGCCAGCGGCCGTTATGCGGTGATCGCCGACGAGGCGCACTCGTCGCAGACCGGCTCGTCGGCCAGCAAGCTCAAGGCCATTCTCGGCAGCGATGCGCCGGACGAGGGCGAGGAAGTCAGCGCCGAACTGCTGCTGGATGCTGCTGTGGCCGCCCGCCAGCCGAACCAGCGCATCAGCTACTACGCCTTCACCGCCACGCCCAAGGCCAAGACCCTGGAGCTGTTCGGCCGCCGCCCCGAGCCGGACCTGCCGGCCAGCGCGAGCAACAAGCCCGAGGCGTTCCATGTGTATTCCATGCGCCAGGCCATCGAGGAAGGCTTCATCCTCGACGTGCTGCGCAACTACACCACCTACAGCACCGCCTGGAAGATCGCCCACTCGGACGGCGCCGACGAGGAGGTGGACAGCAAGAAGGCGCGCCAGGCGCTGGCCCGCTGGGTGCGCCTGCATCCGTACAACATCGACCGCAAGGTCGAGATCATCGTCGAGCACTTCCGCGCCCATATCCGCCATCTGCTCGGCGGGCAGGCCAAGGCCATGGTGGTCACCAGCAGCCGCCAGGAGGCGGTGCGCTACCAGTTGGCGATGAAGGACTACATCAAGGCCCAGGGCCACCAGGACGTGCATCCGCTGGTGGCCTTCTCCGGCAGCGTGTTGCCGGACGCGGTGATTCCCGAGGAAGTGACCGAGAGCAGCAGCCTGCTGAATGCCGGGGTTAATGGCCGCGACCTGGCCGAGGCGCTGGATAGCCCGGACTTCAACGTTATGATCGCCGCCAACAAGTACCAGACAGGCTTCGACCAGCCCAAGCTGTGTGCCATGTACGTGGACAAGAAGCTCCAGGGCGTGGACTGCGTGCAGACCCTCTCGCGGCTGAACCGCACCTTCCCCGGCAAGGAAACCTTCATCCTCGACTTCTTCAACGACGCCCAGGACATCCTCGACGCCTTCCTGCACTACTACACCAAGGCCGAGCTGAGCGATGTCACCGACCCGCAGATCGTCTACGACGTGCAGAAGAAGCTGGACGCCGAGGGCATCTACCACTGGGAAGAGGTCGAGGCCTTCGCCACCGCGTTCTTCGATCCCAAGGCGCCGGCCAGCAAGCTGAGCTACTACAGCAAGCCGGCCCGCGAGCGCTTCGCCAAGCGTTACCAGTTCGGCCAGGAAGCGCGCCGCCAGGCGCTGGAGTTCAAGCAGACAGCCGAGCAGAACGGCGACAGCGCCGGCCTGAAAAAGGCCGAGCACGCCCTCAAGGAGGCCGGGGAGCAGATCGACCAACTCGACCTGTTCAAGAAGGGGAGCCCGCAGAATTCGGAAAAAATCGTACGCTAAGGTTTTCCGGGCATCCGTAGGGGCCGAAACTTCCCGTCTTCCAGTCTGCGGCTCTGCCGCCAGACGTAATCGCCGGTTAGGTTGATGTGCTCCCAGCCCAGCGGCGACAGGAATTGCAGCAGCTCGCCGTCCACCGGCTTGCCGGCCTCAACCTGGTGACGGCGGCCATCGTGCTATGGAACACGGTCTATCTGGAGCGGGCCGCGAACGCCTTGCGTGGCCACGGTCAAGCCGTCGATGACGGCCTGTTGCAGTACCTGTCGCCGCT
>Ga0247725_1000679_pt1 | contig 21910 bp, 16 predicted proteins | sample OKSTACKMCFT3sol_FD_183021 | JGI IMG/M metagenome (GOLD analysis project Ga0247725, IMG submission 183021) | Subsurface sediment microbial communities from gas well in Oklahoma, United States - OK STACK MC-FT3-sol | ecosystem: Environmental > Terrestrial > Deep subsurface > Rock core/Sediment...
GAACTGGCCGGTACCATTGACGCCATCACCTTCGAGTCGGGCAAACCGGTCAAGGCTGACCAGCTGCTGCTGAGCCTGGACTCCACCGTGGAGCGGGCCAATCTGCGCGCCTCCCAGGCCAAGCTGCCGGCGGCAAAAGCCAAGTTCGATCGTTTCCAGAACCTCTACAAGACCAGCTCCATCTCCAAAGAGCAGCTGGATGAGGCGGAAGCGGCCTATCGCTCACTGGAAGCAGATATCGAGAGTCTGAAGGCGACCATTGCCCGTCGTGAAGTCCGTGCGCCCTTTAGCGGCGTGGTCGGCCTGCGCAATGTGTTCCTCGGTCAGTATCTGCAACCGGGCACCGATATCGTGCGCCTGGAGGATACCAGCGTGATGCGCCTGCGCTTCACCGTGCCCCAGACCGATATCTCCAAAATCAAGCTGGGCCAGACCATCAAGATCAATGTGGATGCCTATCCGCAAACCCAGTTTGACGGTCATATCACCGCCATCGAGCCTGCGGTCAACTTCCAGAGCGGCCTGATCCAGGTACAGGCAGACATTCCGAACAACGACGGTCAGCTTCGTTCCGGTATGTTCGCCCGCGCCAGCATCATTCTGCCGACGGTGAAAGATCAGATCGTGATCCCGCAAACCGCTATCTCCTTCACCCTTTACGGTCAGAACGTCTATGTGCTCAAAGAGGGCGAAGAGACCGACAAAGAGGGTAACAAGGTGAAAGTGCTGCGAGCCAAGCAGGTTGTGGTCAAGGCCGGTGAGCGCCGTGGCAACGATGTGCATGTGCTCTCTGGCATCCAGGCCGGTGACCAGATCGTACTGTCGGGTCAGGTTCGCCTGAGCAACGACACCAAGGTGCATGTGGTCGAGAACGATGCCCTGGCCGTTCCGGCACAAACCCCGATGCTGTAAGCGCGGAGATCTGCGATGCGATTTACTGACATATTTATAAAACGGCCTGTGCTGGCGATCTCGCTCAGCTTCCTGATCGCCTTGCTGGGCTTTCAGGCCATCTTCAAGATGCAGGTACGGGAATACCCCGAGGTGACCAACACGGTGATCACCGTCAGCACTGGCTACTATGGCGCCAGTTCTGATCTGATCCAGGGGTTCATCACCCAACCGCTGGAACAGGCGGTCGCGCAAGCCGACAACATCGACTTCATGACCTCCTCCAGCCAGCTGGGCAGCTCCACCATCACTGCGTACATGAAGCTCAACACCGACCCCAACGCCGCGCTGTCCGACATCCTGGCGAAGGTGAACTCGGTGCGCTCCCAGTTGCCGAAAGAGGCGGAAGACCCGTCGGTCACCTCCTCCACCGGTTCAACCACAGCGGTGCTCTACCTCGGTTTTACCAGCCCGGAGCTCAACTCCAGCCAGATCACCGACTATCTGGAGCGGGTTATCAAGCCGCAGCTCTTTACTGTCGGCGGGGTCTCCAAGGTTGATCTCTACGGTGGTGTCGAGTTTGCCCTGCGGGTATGGCTGGATCCGGCCAAGATGGCGGCCTTCAACCTGACGGCCAGCGACGTGATGACGGTGCTCAACAGCAACAACTATCAGTCCGCGACAGGTCAGGCGACCGGTTACTTTACCCTGTTCAACGGCAACGCCGAGACCCAGGTCAAGGATGTCGACGAGCTGAAGCGTCTGGTTGTTGCTACCCGTGACGGCAAGGTGATCCGCCTTTCCGACATTGCCAAGGTGACCCTCGAGAAGAGCCACGACATCTATCGCGCCAGCGCCAACGGCCGCGAAGCAGTGGTCATGGCGGTCAACGCCGCGCCGACAGCCAACCCCATCAACATCGCACACGATGTGCTGGCGTTGCTGCCGAGCCTTGAGCGCAATATGCCGAGCACCATGCGTCTCAACGTGATGTATGACTCCACCGTGGCGATCAACGAGTCCATCCACGAGGTTATCAAGACCATCCTGGAGGCAGCCGCCATCGTTCTGGTGGTCATCACCCTGTTCCTCGGTTCGTTCCGCGCGGTCATCATCCCGATCATCACCATTCCGCTCAGTCTTATCGGCGTAGTGATGATGATGGATATGTTCGGCTTCTCGATAAACCTGATGACCCTGCTGGCGATGGTGCTGGCGATCGGTCTGGTGGTGGATGACGCCATCGTGGTGCTGGAGAACGTCGACCGTCATATCAAGGAGGGGGAAGAACCGTTCCGGGCCGCCATTATCGGTACCCGTGAAATTGCGGTGCCGGTTATCGCCATGACGGTTACTCTGGCGGCGGTATACGCCCCTATCGCCTTGATGGGGGGCATCACCGGCTCCCTGTTCAAGGAGTTTGCCCTGACGCTGGCTGGCGCCGTGTTCGTCTCGGGCATCATCGCCCTGACTCTGTCCCCGATGATGTGTTCCAAGATGCTCAAGGCCAACGAGCAGCCAGGCAAGTTCGAGAGCACAGTCCACCACCTGCTGGAGCGGATGACCGATCGCTACGACAGCATGCTGCACGCCGTGATGAAAAAGCGCCCCGTTATCGTGGTGTTCGCCGTCATCGTCTTCGCCAGCCTGCCGCTGCTGTTCAAGTTCATCCCGAGCGAACTGGCACCGTCAGAGGACAAGGGGGTAATGGCCGTGCTGGGTACCGCACCGTCCAACGCCAACCTGGACTACATCGAAAACACCATGGCGGATGTGAACAAGATCCTGGACGACCAGCCCGAGATCGCCTTCTCCCAGGTCTTCTCAGGGGTGTTCAACGCCAACCAGGCGTTCGGTATCGCCTCCATGGTACCCTGGAGTCAGCGTGAAGCGAGCCAGAAAGAGGTGCTGGACCGGGTCGCCAATCTGGTGAAAGACATCCCGGGTATGGCCATCACCACCTTCCAGTTCCCGGAACTGCCGGGTGCATCGAGTGGTCTGCCGATCCAGTTCGTCATCACCACCCCGAACAGCTTCGAAAGCCTGTTCCTGGTGGCCGGTGAAATTCTGGCAGCAGCGCAGAGTAACGGTCAGTTCGTCTATTCGGATCTTGATCTGAACTACGACTCCGCCACCATGAAGATCCGCATCGACAAGGACAAGGCGGGTGCCTACGGCATCACCATGCAGGATATCGGTATCACCATGGGCACCATGATGGCGGACGGTTACGTCAACCGTATCGACCTGGATGGCCGCTCCTACGAGGTGATCCCGCAGGTCGAGCGCAAATACCGTCTCAATCCGGAGTCCATCAAGGGCTATTACGTGCGGGCCGCAGACGGCAAGTCGATTCCGCTCGGCAGTCTGATCAGCATTGAAGTGGTTGGCGAGCCCCGTGCCCTGCCCCACTTCAACCAGCTGAACTCTGCCACCATAGGCGCCGTTCCGGCTCCGGGCGTGGCCATGGGTGATGCGATCAACTGGTTCCAGACCACCGCCGACGAGAAGCTGCCGCAAGGCTACCGTTACGACTTCATGGGTGAAGCCCGTCAGTTCGTCACCGAAGGCAATGCGCTCTATGCCACCTTCGCGCTGGCTCTGGCCATCATCTTCCTGGTGCTGGCAATCCAGTTCGAGTCGGTGCGTGACCCGCTGGTCATCATGGTCTCTGTACCGCTCGCCATCAGCGGGGCCTTGATTGCCCTGGCATGGGGTATGGCGACCATGAACATCTACTCCCAGGTGGGCCTCATCACCCTGGTGGGTCTGATTACCAAGCACGGTATCCTGATCTGTGAAGTAGCTAAGGAAGAGCAGCTGCTGCGCGGCATGAACCGGATGGAAGCCGTGATGCAGGCCGCCAAGGTGCGTCTGCGTCCGATCCTGATGACCACGGCCGCCATGATTGCCGGCCTGATCCCGCTGCTCTACGCCGCTGGCGCCGGTGCGGCACAGCGTTTCAGTATCGGTATCGTCATCGTGGCCGGTCTTGCCATCGGTACCCTGTTCACCCTGTTCGTGCTGCCGGTGATCTACACCTATCTGGCTTCCGAGCACAAACCCTTGCCGGTATTCGATGAAACCATTCCGCCCAAAGCAAACGGCGGACATTAATCATCAATCACATGCGAAGGCCCCGATACGGGGCCTTTTTTATGCTTCGCAGGAAAGACGACATAAGTGCATGAAGCAGTTAAACTAAAAAACACCACATCCAGACCGCAAGGACGCCATGTCAGGACTCTTCACCAAGACCGCCAGGGCCGTAGGCCGCAACGGACTCTCATATCGCCTGCTCTCCTACATTCTGGTCTGCAGTACCGTATTGGCGATGATCATTACGGCGCTGCAACTCGCTTGGGATTACCGCAAGGATGTCGCCGTCATCGAAGACAGCATCGGCCAGATCGAGGCATCGTTCCTGCAACCCATCGCCGCCAGCTTGTGGAACCTGGATGAAGAGCAGGTCAAAGTGCAAATTGAAGGGATCATGAACCTGCCCAACATGCAGTTCGTGATGGTCAAGGAGATGCTCGGCAACTCCGAAGTCCCGCTGCTGACCCAGGGTGTCGAGCGGGAAAGCTATGATATCTCCCGCGAATTCAACCTCACCTATCAGGGTGAAATCGTTGGCAAGCTGTTCGTTGCTGCCTCTCTCGAGCAGATCTACCAGCGCCTCATCGAAAAATCGGTGCTGATCATGGTCAGCCAGACCATCAAGACCCTGGTGGTCTCATTTTGCATCCTGATCATCATTTATTATCTGGTAGTCAGGCACATCAACCGCATCGCCAACTACGCCCAGAAGTTCAACCTCGATCGGCTCGACATGGCTTTGGAGCTGGAAGGCCGCCCGCAGCCGCGCAAGAAACCCGATGAGCTGGATACCCTGGTCTCCACCCTCAACCAGATGCGCACCCGACTGCGTGACGAGCTGGTTGCCCGCCATCAGGCGGTCGAACAGCTGCAACAGGAGCGGGATTTCTCCGCTACCCTGATCAACTCCGCCAACATGGTCATCTGCTGCATGGAACCGGATTTGACCATCGCCAGCATCAACCCGGCAGCCATACTGCTGACCGGCTACCACCAGCAGGAACTGTTGCAACACAACTGGCTGGATCTTTTTGTCAGCCCGGCGCAACGGGAAGAGCTGAACGATATTCTGGCGGCGGAAGGTTCACTGTCAGACAAAGAGGTCATCATGCATGACCAGCAGGCCCATGAGCTGGTACTGCAATGGACCTTCGTACCCTTCTACGATGGTCCCAACCTCAAGTACCAGATCGGCTTCGGCTACGACATCACCCAGCTGAAAAAGGTCGAGCGGGAGATAATCCAGCTCAACGAGCAGCTGGAAGGCAAGGTGGTGGAGCGTACTCGCAGCCTGAGCGAAGCCAACAACCAGCTGGGCAAGGCGTACGACGACCTGAAACAGGCCCAGCAGACCCTGGTGGAGTCGGAGAAGATGGCCTCCCTAGGCTCGCTGGTAGCCGGGGTGGCACACGAGATCAACACTCCGATCGGCATCAGCGTGACCGCCTCCTCCTACCTGCAGGAGCGGGTCGCCGACTTCAAGTCCCATATCGACTCCAAGCAGCTGTCGCGCTCCTATCTCAACGAGTTCACCGTTAACCTCGACGAGTCGATGCAGCTGCTGCAGAGCAACCTGCGGCGCGCCTCCGAGCTGATTGCCAGCTTCAAGCAGGTAGCGGTCGACCAGTCATCGGAAGCACGCTACAACTTCAGCCTCGCCGACAACCTCCATCAGGTGGTGGTCTCGCTTGGCCACAAACTGAAGAAGAGCCAGTGCGAAGTGGATATCCAGTGCGATCCCAAGCTGTCGATCTTCTCCTTCCCGGGCAGCTTTACCCAGATCTACTCGAACCTGATCCTCAACTCCATCAACCACGGGTTCGACAACTGGGACAAACCGAAGAAGATCACCATCAAGGTAGAACAGCAGGGAGAGGAGCTGTTTATCGACTATTCGGACAACGGCCGCGGCATCCCGCCCGAAATCTTGCCGCGCATCTTCGATCCCTTCGTCACCTCCAAGCGGGGTCAGGGTGGCAGCGGTCTGGGCACCCACATCATCTACAACCTGGTGGTGCAACTGCTGAAAGGCCGTATCAGCTGTGCCAGCGAACCGGGCCAGGGCGCCCAGTTCCATATTCGCCTGCCGATTCAACATAACTGAGCGCTGGCTCTTGTGAGCCAGCCGCTTTATCCCCATCATGCTGTGATTGCATTCTTAATGAGCGGAGAACCTCGCAATGGCACAGCATTTTGACTATATCGCCATCGGCGGCGGCAGCGGCGGTATCGCCTCTGCCAACCGGGCTGCCATGTACGGTAAGAAAGTTGCCCTGATTGAAGCCAAAGAGTTGGGTGGAACCTGCGTCAACGTAGGCTGCGTACCGAAGAAGGCCATGTGGTATGCAGGCCAGATCGCCGATGCCCTGAAATATGGCGCCGACTACGGCTTTGACACCACCCTCAACCACTTCAACTGGGCCAAGCTGGTCGAGTCCCGCCAGGCCTACATCGGCCGCATTCACCAGTCCTATCAGAACGTGCTGGGCAAGAACCAGATCACCGTCATCAAGGGCTTCGCCCGCTTCGTCAGCAGCAACACCATCGAGGTCAATGGCGAGCACTACACGGCCGATCACATCCTGATCGCTACCGGTGGCCGCCCGGAAATTCCGGCGATCCCGGGTGCCGAGCTGGGTATCGACTCCGACGGTTTCTTCGATCTGCAAAGCCAACCCAAGCGGGTTGCCGTAGTGGGTGCGGGCTACATCGCAGTCGAGATCGCAGGGGTGATGCAGGCGCTCGGCTCAGAGACCCATCTGGTGGTGCGCAAGCACGCGCCGCTGCGCAACTTCGACCCCATGATCCACGAAACATTGGTCGAGATCATGGCGCAGGAAGGGCCCAAGCTGCACACCCACGCCATTCCCAAAGCCGTGCTCAAGAACGCTGACAACAGCCTGACCCTGCAACTGGAAGATGGTCGCCACCTCACCGTCGACTGCCTGATCTGGGCCATAGGCCGGGTACCGGCTACCGACAACCTGAATCTTGCCGCCGCAGGCATCGCGCTGGACGAGAAGGGCTTTATCCCGACCGACAAGTTCCAGAACACTACTGTCGCCAACATCTATGCTGTCGGTGACAACACCGGTCGCATCCAGCTCACCCCGGTGGCCGTCGCTGCAGGCCGTCGCCTCTCCGAACGGCTGTTCAACAACAAGCCGAACGAGCACCTCAACTACGATCTGGTGCCGACCGTGGTGTTCAGCCACCCGCCCATCGGCACCATAGGCATGACTGAACCTGAAGCCATCGCCGAATACGGCGAGGACCAGGTGAAGGTCTACCGCAGCCAGTTCACCGCCATGTACTCGGCACTGACCCAGCATCGCCAGCCCACCCGGATGAAGTTGGTCTGTGTCGGCCCGGAAGAGAAGGTGGTCGGTCTGCACGGTATCGGCTTTGCGATGGACGAGATCCTGCAAGGTTTCGGCGTCGCCATGAAGATGGGTGCCACCAAGGCGGACTTCGACAACTGCGTGGCTATCCATCCGACCAGCGCTGAAGAGTTCGTGACAATGCGATAGGTACGTTTGAAGTTGGCCTGTCACGAGCAGCCGGCTTCTACAGCCATGTAATCCCTTCATCCAAACCCGGCTCAGGCCGGGTTTTTTGATCCCTCCTCGCTATTTCTCTCGCAAATCCGTCGTTCTTTACGCCGATTTTACGCCTGCCACATGGCGCTTTATGGCGCCTTTACGCCTGTTTTACATACCCTTTCCAGCGTCAATGACACCAACAGAGTCGATATGGTCTTACATCGGCTCTCGCAGCTAATTATCTCAATGGAGTCGATATGAATTGGCTATATCTGCTGCTCGTCCTCGCCTTGATGGCCTATCTGATGCGCGCACTCACGCGCAGTCACGAGTGAGGGACTACCTATATGCAGCAAGAAATTATCTACCCGGTGGCCAGCAAACTGCCGAGCCTCGTGGGCAATCCAATGCGTGCCCTGACGCACCGGGACCACGAGTGAGGAACTAGAACATGTGGCAAGAAATAATCTATCCGGTGGCCTTCGTGCTGCTGGTTCTGCTGCCGGCACCGCTGCTGGGCAACTACATCTACCGGGTATTTGAAGGCAAAATCCACTGGTTGGCACCGGTCGAGCACGCCACGCTGGCTTGCTGTGGCACCGATGGACGGGAGCAGGACTGGAAGTCCTACGCCCTCAGCCTGCTGGCCTTCAACGGCGCCGGTTTCGGTCTGCTGTTCCTGATCCTGATGGCGCAGGGGTTGCTGCCCCTCAACCCGCAACAACTGCCTGGTCTGAGCTGGCAACTGGCATTCAACACCGCGGTCAGCTTTATGACCAACACCAACTGGCAAGCCTATTCCGGTGAGGCCAGCCTCTCCTACTTCAGCCAGATGGTAGGCCTGACCACCCAGAACTTCGTCTCCGCAGGGACGGGCGCTGCCGTCGCCATTGCCCTGTTCCGCGGTATCGCCCGTCAGCAGACCATCAACCTTGGCAACTTCTGGCAGGATCTGGTGCGTTTCTGCCTCTATGTACTGCTGCCCATCGCGCTGATCATGGCGCTGGTGCTGGTATGGCAAGGGGTGCCGCAAAGCCTCTCCGCCTATCTGCCGTTCCACGGTGTGGAAGGTCAGGAGCAGCTGCTGCCCCTCGGCCCGGCGGCCTCGCAGATCGCCATCAAGCAGCTTGGCTCCAACGGCGGCGGCTTCTTCGGCATCAACTCGGCACATCCGTTCGAGAACCCGACAGCCCTCTCCAACTGGCTGGAGATGGTCGCCCTGCTCACCATCGCCGCCGCCATGGTCTTTACTCTGGGCCGCTATGTGAAAGACATGGCCCACAGCCGCGCCATTCTCGGCGCCATGACCCTCATGCTGGTGTTGGGGCTCTTCGTCTCCCTCTCCCAGGAGCTGAAACCGGATCACGCCCTCGCCCAGCTCACCACTGACGCCAGCAACATGACTGGCAACTGGGAAGGCAAGGAGAGCCGCTTCGGCCCTGTGCTCTCCAGCATCTGGGAAGTGGCGACTACTGCCGCCTCCAACGGTGCCGTCAACGCCATGCACGACAGCTTTACTCCGCTCGGCGGCATGGTGGGCATGATCAACATGCTGCTGGGTGAGGTCATCTTCGGCGGGGTCGGCTCCGGTATCTACGGCATGATGCTGTTCGTGCTTCTGACCGTGTTCCTGTGCGGCCTGATGGTGGGACGTACCCCGACCTATCTGGGCAAACGCCTCGGCATCACCGAAATGAAGTGGGTCGTCGCCAGCATGCTGGTAATGCCGGTGGGGGTTTTGGTGATCGGTGGCGTCACCCTGCTGATGCCGGATGCCAGCACCATCATCGGCCATGATGGCCCGCACGGTCTGTCACGCCTCATCTATGCCTACGCCTCGGCTGCCGGCAACAACGGCTCCGCCTTCGCCGGTTTTGCCGCCGGTGACAACTGGCAGTGCATCGCCATCGGTCTGGCCATGCTGCTCGGTCGCTTCGGCTACATCATTCCGGTACTGGCCATCGCCGGTCAGCTGGCCCGTGCGCCCCGTCAGGAGACGAGCGAAGGGGACTTCCCCATCAGCGGCCCGCTGTTCGTTACCCTGCTGATCATCACCGTCCTGCTGATAGGTGGCCTCTCCTTCCTGCCGGTGCTGGCACTGGGCCCGGTGGCCGAACATCTGAGTCTGATCGGAGGAGCATTCTGATGAACCTGACCCTGTCGATCACCATCCGGATGCCAATGGCCAACTATCTGATGCTGGGAGCTTTCCAATGAGCAAGTCCACTGCAATGAGCACCGACACCATGTTGGTGAAGGGCAAAAAACAGAAATCACAGATCATCCAGGCAATGGTTGAGGCCCTTTATCGCTTCAATCCCAAGGCGCTGTTTGGCAGCCCCATCCTGTTCACCCTCTGGCTGGCCGCAGTCATGGCGACCGTGGAGTCCCTGCTGGGGCAGCCTTTCTCCGGCGTCGCTCCCTCACTGGCCTGGCAGCTGACCGCCTGGCTCTGGCTGACCCTCTGGTTTGCCAACTTCGCGGAAACCCTGGCCGAGGGGCGCGGCAAGGCCCGCGCCGATAGCCTGAAAGCGGGCATGAGCCAGCTCAAGGCCCGTCGTGTGGCGAATGCCAAAGATGGTCAGGGCGAGTGGGTCCCCGCCACCAGCCTGATGAAGGGGGATCTGGTGCTGGTACGCAGCGGCGAGATGATCCCGGCCGACGGTGAAGTGATCGCCGGTATCGCCTCGGTCAACGAGGCCGCCATCACCGGCGAATCCGCCCCCGTCATCCGCGAGTCGGGTACCGACCGCAGCGGCGTGACCGGCAACACGACGGTCGTCTCCGACGAGATCTGGGTGCGCGTCAGCAACAATCCGGGCGAGAGCACGCTGGATCGGATGATCGCACTGGTGGAAGGGGCCAAGCGCCAGAAGACCCCCAACGAGATGGCGCTCGACGCCCTGCTGGTGGGCCTGACCCTGATCTTCCTGTTGGTGGTCGCCACCCTGCCCTGGTTCCTCGACTACAACGGCACCCAGGTCCCGCGTCTCTACCTGATCGCTCTCTTTATCACCCTGATCCCGACCACCATCGGCGGCCTGCTCTCCGCCATCGGCATTGCCGGTATGGATCGACTGGTGAAGCTGAACGTCATCGCCAAGTCTGGCCGTGCCGTGGAAGCGGCTGGTGACGTGCGCACCCTGCTGCTGGACAAGACCGGCACCATCACCTTCGGTAACCGGATGGCGGATGAGCTGATCCCGGCCCCCGGCGTCGACCCTGCCCTGCTGGCACAAGCCGCCATGCTGGCCTCGCTGGGTGACAACACCCCGGAGGGCAAATCCATCCTGACTCTGGCCAGCAAGAGCATGGCCAAGCCAAGCCAGCTGGAGAGCGACAAGGTGATCCCCTTCAGCGCCGAAACCCGGCTGAGCGGACTGGATCGCAACGGTCATCAATATCGCAAGGGTGCGGTAGATGCCGTGTTGAACTACCTCAGCCTCGACCGCAAAGCGGTGCCTGAGCTGGTGCTCAAGTCAGTCGACAGCATCGCCCGTCAGGGTGGGACTCCGCTGTTGGTCTGCACTCAGGAGAAACTGCTGGGGGTGGTCTACCTCAAGGACATCATCAAGCCCGGTATCAAGGCTCGCTTCCAGATCCTGCGCCATATGGGGATCCGTACCGTGATGATCACCGGTGACAACCCGAAAACCGCCGCCGCCATCGCCGCCGAAGCCGGGGTGGATGACTTCATCGCCGAAGCAACGCCGGAGAAGAAGCTCGCCTATATCCGTCAGGAGCAGGCCGATGGTCGTCTGGTTGCCATGTGCGGCGACGGTGCCAACGATGCGCCCGCGCTGGCGCAGGCTGATGTGGGGCTGGCCATGAACGAGGGTACCCAGGCCGCCAAGGAGGCGGGCAATCTGGTGGATCTCGACTCCAACCCCACCAAGCTGCTGGATGTGGTGCTGGTCGGCAAACAGCTGCTGGTGACCCGTGGCGCCCTGACTACCTTCTCCATCGCCAACGACGTGGCCAAGTACTTCGCCATCCTGCCAGCCCTGTTCATCGCCGCCTACCCGCAACTGGGGGCGCTGAACCTGATGCAGCTGGGCAGCCCGCAGAGCGCCATCCTGTCGGCCATCATCTTCAACGCCCTGATCATTGTGGCGCTGGTGCCGCTGGCACTGCGTGGTGTCGACCTGAAAGGCTCGGCCGCCAGCCTGCTGCGCCGCAACCTGCTGATCTACGGTGTCGGTGGCCTGCTGGTGCCTTTTATCGGCATCAAGCTGATCGATCTGGTCATTACCGGCCTGGGTCTGGTGTAACGACATAACCGGGATGCGGGTCAGACCCGCATCCCCAGCCATCCTTTTGGAGCAAGAGAATCATGATAGCAATCAGAACCCTGTTGACCCTGACCCTGCTGCTGGGAGTGGGTTATCCGCTGGCGGTGACCGGGCTGGCCCAACTGCTGTTCCCCTGGCAGGCCAACGGCAGCCAGCTGACCGACAGCAAGCAGCAACTCATCGGTAGCGCCCTGCTGGGGCAGAAATTCGAGCGGGCTGACTACTTCCATCCCCGCCCCTCCGCCAGCGATTTCAACACCATTGGCGGCAGCGCCAGCAATCTGGGGATGAGCTCGCCACTGCGGGCAGCGTTTGCCGAACAGGCCGCCAAAGCACAGCCGGGAACCAGCTCCCCCGCCATGCTGACCCGCTCCGCCTCCGGCCTCGATCCCCACCTGCCGCTGGATGCGGTGCTGGCTCAGGTCGACCGCGTCGCCAAAGAACGTGGACTGGATCCCGCCCAACTGACGGAGCAGGTCAAGTCGGCCACACAAGCTGGTATCCTTGGCCCGCAGGTGGTCAACATTCTCCAGCTGAATCTGCAACTGGATCATCAAAAGGGCGCCTGATGGTGCCCATTCCGGTTTGGTGATGACCTCGATTTTCGCAACGGGCGGTTGGCTCGATAGGGATAACAATGGCTGATGTAGCAAGCGCTGACACCCTGCTGACAAGTCTGATGCAGGAGCATGGGGATGCGTGATGAGGTAAGGGCCGACGCCCTGCTGGCGAGCCTCGAACAGGAGCACAAGGGCAAGCTGAAGGTGTTTCTCGGGGCCGCTCCCGGCGTCGGCAAGACCTACGCCATGTTGCAGGCGGTGCGGGAACAGGCCAAAGAGGGGGGCGACATCCTGATCGGCGTGGTGGAGACCCACGGCCGTCAGGAGACGCTGGCCCTGCTCGACAAGCTCGCCATCATGCCGCGCAAGATCCACATGCACCGTCAGCAGCGACTGGAGGAGATGGATCTCGACGGCCTGCTCGCCCGCAAACCGGCCATCGCCGTGGTGGACGAGCTGGCACACAGCAACGCCCCCGGCAGCCGCCACGAGAAGCGCTGGCAGGATGTGGAGGAGCTGCTCAACGCCGGGATCGACGTCTACACCACCCTCAACGTGCAGCATCTGGAGAGTCTCAACGATCTGGTGTGGCAGCTGACCGGGGTCAGGGTGAAAGAGACCCTGCCCGATCAGGTGCTGCTGGAAGCCGACAGTCTGGTGCTGATCGACCTCCCCCCCAAGGAGCTGCTCGGCCGCCTCAAGGAGGGCAAGGTCTATGTGCCCCATCAGGCCAAGGCTGCGTTGCAATCCTTCTTCTCCCTCAACAACCTCACCGCATTGCGGGAGCTGGCGATGCAGACCGCCGCCAGCCATGTGGAGGGCGATCTGCAACTGCAGTGGCAGGCTGCAGGCAAGAGCACCTTGCCGCTGCGGGGCAAGCTGATGGTCTGCCTCGGTGACCTGCACGGCTCGGCGCTGGTGCGCTACGGCCACCGCTTTGCCCAGCGCCGTCAGCTCCCGTGGCTGGTGGTGCATATCGACAGCAATGGCCGCCGCTCTGCCGATGTGGAGCAGGCGCTAGCGCTCGCCTCCCACCTCGGCGCCAAGGTGCTGACGCTATCCAGCCCGGCGGTCGCCAACACCCTGCTGGAGACCGCCGAACAGCAGCAGGTCTCCCAGTTGCTGCTCGGCAAACCCCACAAGGCGCCGTGGCGCCGCTCGCTGGTGCAACACCTGCTCAAGCAGGCGCAGGGGCTCGAAATCACGCTGGTCGATACCGAGAAGCAGAAGCCCGAAGTGGGAATGCGCGTCCCGACCCCGAAGGATATTCACCACAGCCTGCTGGCAGTGGCGATCATGGGGATCACCTCGGCCGCCGCCTGGGGGCTCTCCTACTGGCTACCACCCGCAGCGTTGCCGCTCATCTTCGTGCTGGGGGTGCTGGCGACGGCCCTCACCACCAGTCTGGTGCCCGCCACGCTGGCAGCGGTGCTGGGCTTTATCGCCCACAATCTGCTCTTCACCGCCCCCTACTTCTCCCTGAGCGTCGCCAACCACAGCGACCTGCTCACCCTGTTTGTGCTGCTTATCGTCGGCATGACCGCGGGGCGGCTCGCCTCCCGCCAGCGGCAACAGCTGATCGGTCTGCGCGAGACCCAGCAGCTGGGCAATGCATTGCTCTCCCTCAGTCAGGGGCTCGCCACCGCCAGCAGCCCGGAGGAGGTGCTCAGACAAGGTGCCCAGGCCATTTCACTGGCGCTCGGCCAGCCAACCGTGGTGATCGACAAGGAGTTCAACGATCGGCTCGGCAACGAGAAGCACAGGCCCGGCCAGACCGACAAGGCGGCCATCGACTGGTGTCTGGCCCAGAAGCAGAGCGCCGGAGCCCACACCGCCACCCTCAATGCCGCCGAGGCCCAGTATCACCACCTCAGCGATGATCTGGTGATCGGCATAACGCTGGCCAATCCGCTCTCCTCCTCTGCCGAGCACCAGCTGCAGGCGCTGCTCACCGACATTCGCGCCGCGCTGGCGCGGATAGACCTCAACGAGCGGCTGGCCGACAGCCAGTTGCAGGCGGAGACCGACCGGATGCGCGCGGCCCTGCTCTCCTCGGTCTCCCACGATTTGAAAACGCCGCTGGCCACCATCATGGGTGCCGGCAGCACCCTGCTGGAATATGGTGACCGGATCCCCGCCGAAGACCGTGACGAACTGCTCCACTCGGTGCAGGAGGAGGCGCGCCGCCTCCACAGCTATGTGCAGAATCTGCTGGATATGACCCGCATCGGCTCCCCCGACTTCCAGCTGAAACGAGACTGGGTCGATCTGGCAGATCTGGTGGAGAGCGCCCGCAAGCGGCTCGACTCCTCCTGGCGCCAGCACAAGCTGCTGGTCCATTTCGATCAGCATGTGCCCCAGCTCTATGTCCACGGCGCCCTGATCGAGCAGGTGCTGGTCAACATCCTCGACAACGCCTCCCGCTACTCGCCGGCAGGCACCCCCATCGAGTTCAAGGTGATGGTGGCCGAACCCGACCTCATCATCGACATCATCGATATCGGGGTCGGTATCGCCGAGTCGGATCGGGAGAAGATCTTCAACCTCTTCTACACCCAGCCGGTGGGCGATTGCGGCAGCCGTGGCACCGGGCTTGGCCTCGCCATTTCCCGCGCTATGATAGAGGCCCACGGCGGCAAGATTTGGGCCTTCTCCGGCCCCAATGGCAACGGCACCTGCATGCGCATCTCCCTGCCGCTCGCACTCAATTCACCGGAGGTTTGATGGCTGAAAGCCTGCTCGAGTCACTCAGCCCCTCCCACCATTCGCCTCTGGAGGTTCGATGGCGCACATTCTGGTCATAGATGATGAAGCGGCGATCCGTCGCTTTCTGCGGATCAGCCTGATTGCCGAGGGGCATCAGGTGAGTGAGGCTGTGGGGGTCAATGAAGGGCTGGAGCAGTATCGCCACCTCAACCCCGATCTGGTGATCCTCGATCTCGGTCTACCGGATGGCGATGGTATTCAGGTATTGCAGGCCATTCGCGAACACCACCCCAATCCTGTGCTGGTGTTGTCGGCCCGCGATTCGGAGCAGGAGAAGGTGCGGCTGCTGGATGCCGGTGCCAACGACTACATGAGCAAGCCGTTCGGCATCGGCGAGATGATGGCCCGCATCCGTGTGCTCTTGCGCCAGCGGGCTGGCGTCAGCAGCGGCGAGCGGCGCCACTTCCCCCAATGCGGCCTGACGCTGGATATCAGCAGCCACAAGGTGACCATGAGAGAGGAGGAGATCCCCCTCTCCCGCAAAGAGTTCGCCCTGCTGCAAGCACTGGTGTGCCACCCCGGCAAGCTGGTGATGCAGACCCAGCTGCTCAACGACATCTGGGGGCCGAGCCACAAGGAGGACACCCACTACCTGCGCATCGTCATCGCCAGTCTGCGCAAAAAACTGGGGGATAACCCCCAGCAACCGACGCTTATCGAGACCGAATCAGGTATCGGCTACCGCTTTATCGGCAACTGATGTTTCACGTGGAACGACACCCACTGCAAATCAGCACCAATAGACCGCAGCCACTCAGCAACAGGCCGAGATCCTGCAATCCGGCCGCTACCGCCAACCCCAGACTGAGCAGCAGGTAGTAGCCAAGCCCGAACAGGGCGCCAGCGCTGCCTGCCACCTCGCGATAGGCCAGCAGCGCCTGACTCAGCACATTGGGGATCGCCAGCCCAAAAGCGATGACTACACCCATCATGGGCAACAGGAACCAGAGGCTGGCCTGAGTCGCCCACACCAGCAGCCCGGCAACCAGCGCCAGAGCGCAAGCCAATCTGACCAGAGATGACGGCAGCCACCCCCTCCCCAGCAGATGCTTGTTGAGCAGGCTGCCGAGCAGAGTCGCCAGTGCCAGCAAGATCCCCGAATAGCCAAACTCGCTGGCGCTCAAGCCCAATCCGGCAAAGAGGAACGGCGCCAGACTGTAGTAGCCAAACAGCATGGTGTTGAACAAAGCGACCAGCATGGCACTGCGCCAGAGCCCGCCATCCTTCATCATCCGGCACGCCAGCGGCCAGAGTTCGACTTGCCGGGTGGTGGCCGGACGGGTTTCCGGCAACTGCCAGCAGGTCACCAGCAGCAAACCTACCGCCAGGACCAGCAGACCGCTGAACACTCCGAGATAGCCGAACCCGCTCGCCAGCTGGCCACCACTGAGCAGCCCCAGCACTGGGCTCAGTGAGAGCGCAATGCCCATCACCGAGAAGACCCGCGCCAAATCGCTACCCTGATAGCTGTCGCGCAGCATGGTCTGGGTCACCACAGAACCCACGGCGGCGCCAAAAGCCGAGATAACCCGGGCCACAAGCAGGGTTTCAAACTGATTAGCCAGCAGCGCCAGCAGGGTACCGACACCATAGGTGAGCAGACCCGCCAGCATGGCGGGACGCCGCCCGATCAGATCGCAGAGCCGTCCCCAGCAGACCACGCCCACCGCAAACGCCAGAAAATAGACCGACAGAGTCTGGGATGCCTGCCCTTCGCTCACCTGAAACTGGGTAGCGATGTGGGTCAGGACCGGGCTGTAGATGGTCTCCACAATTTGGGGAAACATCATCAATCCCACCACCAGCCAGAGCGGTGGCAACTGGTTGTTCATGACAAACCTCCTTCACAAGAGGTCACCATTCTAGAGAGATGCCGATTGTCTGATTACAATAAGCAGGACTATAAACATCAAAAATCGGACATATGGCCTTTATTCTTCCCGATCACCCTTTTGACCCCGACCAGCTGACGGGCAGCGTGATCGGCATTGCCTCCGCCCTCGGTTGGCACGACTCGGGCATGCATCAGCATCAGCGCCACCAGCTGTTGTTCGCCCAATCCGGCTGCATGACCATGGAGCTGGAAGGCCGAGTCTGCCTGCTGCCGCCCACCCGCGCCGCCTGGCTGCCTGCAGGCACCGCCCACCGGATCTTGATGCGCGGTGTGGTGGCCTACCGCTCCCTCTACTTCCAGCCGCACCCCGAGTTGCCAGGCACGGTGGAGGTACTGGCAGTCAATACGCTGCTGCACGAACTGATCGAGCGGATGGCGCTCTGGCCGTGGGACAAACCGCAAGAGCAGCAGCAACGGACGGTGGCACTGTTTATGGAGGAGTTGGGGCAGGCGCCGCGGGAGTCGTGGCAGTTGCCGCTGCCGACGGATCCCAGACTGGGCGACTGGCTACAGCAGTTGAAACGGGGGGATGTCCTGCCCGATCGGCTCAACCGGCTGGCCGAACGGGTGGGTGCCAGTGACAAGACCATTGGCCGCATCTTCATGCGGGAGACCGGCATGAGCTATCAGGCGTGGCGTCAGCAGTGGCGGCTGTTGCGCGCCATGGAGCTGCTGGCAGAAAGCGAGCCCATCAGCCGGATTGCCGCTGCGCTGGAGTTCTCCAGCGACAGTGCCTTTATCAGCTTCTTCAAACAACATACGGGACAGACCCCCCTGCGCTATCTCAGCTCTCGGGGTGAGTCGCCACAGCTTGGCTCGCTTCCACCACCAGGGTATCCAGCGCCAGCGGCTTGAGATTGTGCAGCGCATCCTGCACTACGGCATGGGATGCCTGTTGCAACTCGCTCTGCACATCCTGTTCCAGCTGGGCACTCTCCAGCTCGGGCCGCGGGTTTTCGTTGGCCATCACGTTCAGGCTCAGGACACTCACAATCAGGGTAGCGATCAGGCTTTTCATCTGGTTTGCTCCGGTATGGTTGAGATGACCAGATAGCTATTCCAATAGTTGTGCCAATCCTCACACAATTCATAACATGATGATTTTGTTTAAATTAACTATATCTCGATACCAAATTGAGTCGCAAAATGCATCCCGATAGGTCATTTTTAAACCAACGGTTGGTGCTTTTAACCACGCTTGATTTTTGCACCATGTTCCACGTGGAACGTCCCATCTTTTTGATCGACACCCGCTTTTAAACTGAGCTATGGTGCTACATCCCCGTAACTCAATTCTGGATCTGTCACTGAATGGAATTTTCCTTGTTCGGCGAGAAATTCACTCGCCACGCCGGTATTACCCAACTCATGGATGACCTCAATCAGGGGCTGACCAATCCGGACGCCATCATGCTGGGTGGCGGCAATCCGGCCCCCATCCCCGCCATGCTGGAACTCTTTCAGGCCGAGGCCAAGAGCCTGCTCGACAACGGCGAGCTGGTCAAAGCGATGGCCAACTACGACGGCCCACAGGGCAAAGACAGGTTCACCAAAGCGCTGGCAGCCCTGCTCAGCAAGGAGCTGGACTGGGATATCTCGGCTCGCAATATCGCCCTGACCAACGGCAGCCAGAATGCCTTCTTCTACCTGTTCAACCTGCTGGCCGGCGAATTTGCCGATGGCCGCAAGAAGAAGGTGCTGTTCCCGCTCGCCCCCGAATACATCGGCTATGCCGACTCGGCGCTGGCCGACGACTACTTCGTGGCCTACAAACCCACCATCGAGAAGCTGCCCGATGGCCAGTTCAAATACCACGTGGATTTCGAGAGCCTGCAGGTAGGTGACGATATCGGGGTGATCTGCGTCTCCCGCCCGACCAACCCGACCGGCAACGTGCTGACCGACGAAGAGATCGAACACCTCGATCAGATCGCCCGCGACAAGGGAATCCCGCTGCTGATCGACAACGCCTACGGCGTTCCCTTCCCGGGCATCATCTTCAGCGAAGCCAAGCCGTTCTGGAACGCCAACACCATCCTCTGCATGAGCCTCTCCAAACTCGGCTTGCCGGGCACCCGCTGCGGCATCGTCATCGCCGACGAGAAGATCATTCAGGCCATCACCAACCTGAGCGGCATCATCAATCTGGCGCCGGGCAGTCTGGGGCCTGCCATCACCATCCCGATGATCGAGAGCGGCGAGATCATCACCCTCAGCGAACAGGTGGTGAAACCCTTCTATCAGCAAAAGGCAGAGCTGGCGGTGCAGCTGCTGCGCGAAGCGATCCCCGACCCGCGCTTCCACATTCATAAACCGGAAGGCGCCCTCTTCCTCTGGCTCTGGTTTGAAGGCTTGCCGATCCACTGTCAGGAGCTCTATGAGCGACTGAAGGCGAAGAACCTGCTGATCGTGCCGGGTCACTACTTCTTCCCCGGCATTGATGACCCCGAGTGGCGCCACAGCCAGGAGTGCATTCGCCTCAACTACTCCCAGAGCGAGGAGCTGGTGCGTCGCGGCATCGCCATTCTGGCGGACGAGATCAACACCCTCTACGCTGGTTAATCCAATCCAGCGATACAAAACAGAAAGGCCTGCAGATGCAGGCCTTTGTCATTTATCGCGATCCGGTTTGCTTAGCCGGGCAGCGCCAGCTGCTCGGGTTTACCGATGGGGATTGCGCGGGGCTTGAGCGCCTCCGGCAGTTCGCGGGCCAGATCGATGGTCAGCAGACCATGCTCCAGCTTGGCACCCTGCACTTCCACGTGCTGGCTCAGCTTGAAGGCGAGCTCGAAGTCACGCTCGGCAATCCCCTGATGGAGGAACTGACGCTCACCAGCCGCAGCCCCTTTGCGCCCCTTCACCTTGAGGGTGCCGTTTTCGGTCTCCAGCTCCAGCTCTTCGCGCTCGAAGCCAGCCACGGCGACCGTGATGCGATAGCCATCCTGATCGCGCTTTTCAATGTTGTACGGGGGGTAAGCGGCAGTCTTCTGCTCGAACAGACCTTCCAGCTCACGGGCCATCCGCTCGAAGCCGACGGCGTTGGAATAGAGATGAGAAAAATCGAGGTTACGCATAATCCTATCCTTCTATAAGCAACAGGTTTTACTTCTCCACGGGCCCGTCATCGGCACCCGGGAAACGTCATCAATTCAATGAGGTCAGGCTATCAGCCGTTGATCTCGATCTTGCGGGGCTTCATCGCCTCGGGCACTTCGCGCACCAGGTCGATGTGCAGCAGACCGTTTTTCAGATCGGCACCCTTCACCCGCACATAGTCAGCCAGCTGGAAGCGACGCTCGAAACCGCGTTCGGCTATGCCTTGGTAGAGGTAGTTGCGCTCGGTATCGGCCTGCTTGTTGCCCTTCACCGTCAGCAGATTTTCCTGGAAGCTCAGCTCCAGCTCTTCCTGGGTAAAGCCCGCCACCGCCATGCTGATGCGGTAGTCGCTGTCACCCAGCTGCTCGATGTTGTAGGGGGGATAACCGGCATTGCCATTGCTGGCCGCAGATTCGATGAGATTGGCCAGACGATCGAAACCGATGGCAGAACGATAGAGCGGAGAAAAGTCGATAGAACGCATAGTATTATCCTCTTTTGAGCGATAACTGATTGTTTGCCCTCCTGATGGACGGGCGCCTGGTCGAAACCTCTGTCGAGCGTTCCGGCCTTGTTATCTATATAGGGGCCCGCTTTCGGCTTTCAAGGGTCCTGATCGAAAAATCTTCTCGCCGCCCGTTGCAGGCCTTTTCCACATTCAACTTTCTCCTCCAGTCACAACATGGCACCCTGAGCGGAGATCTTGAGGAGCCACATCATGTCCCGTTCCGAACGCCTGCTGGCCCTGCTGCAACTGCTGCGCGGCCACCGCTACGCCATCACCGGCAGCGAGCTGGCCAGCCAGCTTGGCATCAGCCTGCGCACCCTCTATCGGGATATCGCTACCCTGCAAGCACAGGGCGCCCACATCGAGGGGGAAGCGGGCATCGGCTATGTGCTGCGCCCCGGCTTCATGCTGCCGCCGCTGATGTTCAGCGAAGAGGAGCTGGATGCGCTGGTGCTGGGCTCACGCTGGGTGGCGGCCCATGCCGATCATGCCCTCAGCACCGCCGCCAGCAGCGCGCTGGCCAAGATAGAGGCCGTGCTGCCCGCCGACTACCGCCAACAGCTGCATGCCAATGCCCTGCTGATCGGCACCTCTCGCGGTGACAACCCCGTCGATGAGGCTCCACTGCGCAGCGCCATCCGCCAGCAGCGCAAGGTGACCCTGAGCTATCGGGATCTCAAGGAGGAGAGTTCGGAGCGCACCGTCTGGCCCTGTGCCCTCGGCTACTTCGACCTGGTGCGGGTACTGGTGGCCTGGTGCGAGCTGCGCCAGGACTTTCGCCACTTTCGGGTGGACAGGATCAGCGCGATGCGGCTGGAGGCGGAACCTTATCCGGGCAACCGGGGGCGGCTGCTCAAGGAGTGGCGGGACAGCCAGCAGATCCCGCAGCCCAGATTCATTGCTGACAGAAACTGACAGCAGGCAGCGCCATGCTGACGGAGTCGGCGCCGATGCGCCATCTCATCAGCAAGGAGCATCACCATGTTAATCCCCCAGTTCACCATCCTCTACGTTGCCAACCCGGCTCACAGCACGCTCTTCTATCGCGAGCTGTTCGGACGCCCACCGGTGGAGGAGTCCCCCACCTTTGCCATGTTCGTGTTCGAATCGGGCGCCAGACTGGCCCTCTGGTCCAGCGCCACGGTCGAGCCCGCCGTGACCCAAACGGCCGGGGCCATGGAGCTGGCCTTCGCCCTCCCCGATGATGCCGCGGTCGATAGACAGTCTGCCGAGTGGCAGGCGCGCGGGCTCACCCTGATCCA
>Ga0247725_1000681_pt1 | contig 21890 bp, 12 predicted proteins | sample OKSTACKMCFT3sol_FD_183021 | JGI IMG/M metagenome (GOLD analysis project Ga0247725, IMG submission 183021) | Subsurface sediment microbial communities from gas well in Oklahoma, United States - OK STACK MC-FT3-sol | ecosystem: Environmental > Terrestrial > Deep subsurface > Rock core/Sediment...
GGAGCTGTTCTTCTCGTTCGAACACAACGAGCGCGGCAATCTGTCGGGCGCGGATCGCGACTTCGCCAGCCAGAACCGCACCGCGCGAGGCGGAACGGACGCTCGCCCCTTCACCGCCGCGCCGGGCAACATCGTCATCGGCGGCGTGCGCTACGCCCTACCCGCCGGCAACGGCGTCGGAATCAATCCGTCGGCCCTGGTGGCCGGCACGGCCAACCGCTACGACGAGGGAGCGGCCTCCGACCTGCTGCCCAAGCAAAACCGCAACACGATCCTGTTCAATGTCCACCAGCGCATCGGCGACAAGGCCGAGGTCTGGTACGAGGGCTTCTATACCCGCCGCAAATACAACCTCGCCGCCCCGCCCGCCCTCTTCAGCCTGACGGTGCGCAACACCAACCCCTGGTTCGTCTCGCCCGCCGGCCAGACCTCGGAGACGGTGGAATACCGTCTGACCGACGACGCCGATCCGAACTCGACAGGCTTCGAGAACGCCCAGCAGAACGCGATCGGGTTCAACTACGACCTGGGCAAGCAATGGCGCATCGCCGCCTATGCCGACCACAGCATCAGCCGGGGCTTCCAGGACCGCAAGAACGTGCTGAACAACGCCGCCCTGACCGCCGCCCTCGCGAGCAGCGACCCGACCACGGCGTTCAATCCCTTCGGCGATGGCGCGTTCAACCGCACGAACAACGCGCGCCTGCTCGACATCATCGACGCCAACCGCGCGACGTGGGGCACCAACATCGCCAAGGACTATTCGATCAAGGCCGATGGTCCGCTGTTCGACCTGCCCGCGGGTTCGGTCCGCGTCGCGTTCGGCGCCGAATACCACGACAACAGCTTCAAACAGACGCTCGAGGCGACCAACGTCCTGGCTAGCGGCGCGGCGACCTACAAGATCGTGCGCAACAGCCGCGACATCAAAACCGTCTACGGCGAACTGTTCGTGCCGATCGTCGGCTCGTCGAACGCCCTGCCCGGCGTGCAGCGCCTGGAGCTGTCGCTGGCCGGCCGCCGCGAGGACTATTCCGACTTCGGCAACACCACTAACCCCAAGATCGGGGTGATCTACGCGCCGATTTCGGACCTGACGCTGCGCGCCACCTACGGCACGTCGTTCCGCGCCCCATCGCTGATCGACAGCGCCGACCAGATCAAGAACATCTTCATCCAGAACCTGACCGATCCCGCTTCGGCCACCGGCGTCACGCGCGGCATCTTCACCAACGGCGGCAACGGTCAGCTGGGTCCGGAAACGGCCAAGACCTGGTCGGCGGGCTTCGACTGGAAGCCCAAGGCCATCAAGGGCCTCAACGTCTCGGCGACCTGGTACAAGATCCTCTACAGCAACCGCATCGACGTGACCCCCAATACGGCCCTGGCCAACGGCTCGGTCTATGCGCCTTTCATCACGCGCCGGCCGGCGGCGTCGGACGCCGCCGCCACGGCCGCCTTCAACGCCCTGGTCGCCGCGGCCATGGCCAGCCCCGACCTGCAAAACCCCGTCGAGCCGGTCGCCAACATCAACGTGCTGATCGACGGTCGCCGCCAGAACCTGGGCAAGCTCGACCAGCGCGGCCTCGATGTTTCAGTTCGCTACGCCTTCGCCACGCCGATCGGCGACTGGACGGTCTCGACCGAGGTCGCCAAGGACCTGAAACTGGAACGCAAGACGGCGGCGAACGCGCCTTGGCAAGACGTGCTGGACACCTTCGGCAACCCGATCGACCTGCGGGTGCGCGGCGCGGTGGGCTGGCGGTCGGACGGCTGGTCGGCCAACCTGTTCGCCAACTACACCGACAGCTACCTGAACACCGCCGTCACGCCGAACGTGAAGGTCAAGAGCCAGACGCTCTTCGACGCCACCGCGTCCTACGCCTTCGAGCGCGAAGCCGGCTGGGCCAAGGACCTGAGGATCTCGGCCAATGTCATGAACCTGTTCGACAAGGATCCGCCGATCGCGATGAACGGCACCCTCTCGTGGGACAGCCAGGCCGCTTCGCCGCTGGGGCGCTTCGTCTCCGTGGAGATCAGCAAGGCCTGGTGATCGACGACTTTCCCCCCGGGAACACCTTTGGCGGGCGAGCTTGGCTTCGCCCGCCGCTTCTTTTTCAGTGAGCCTCGTATGAAGTCCTCAGCGATCGCCCTCGCCGCGGCGCTTTCAGCCGCCACGGCCGCCCTGTCCGCCCCCTGACCGCTGGCGCCGCGCCGCCGTCCAATTTCGGCGCCTACGCGCCCAAGGACCTCTATTCGCAGCAGGTGGCGACCTCGTTCTATCTGCCCATGCGAGACGGCACGAAGATCGCGATCTCGCTGCATCGTCCGGCGGTGGACGGCAAGCCGGTGGACACGCGACTGCCGGTCATCTGGCACCACACGCTGGACATCGAGAAGACGGGCGTGCGCGAAACGGGCGCGGCCCAGTCGCTGACCGACCTCACCCGCGCGGGTTATGTCGTGGCGATCGTGGCGCGGCGGGGCAACGGCGCCTCGTTTGGCGTCCGGCGCGGCTATGAAGACTTCACCGAAGGCTTCGACGCCTACGAGATCACCGAGTGGCTGGCCGCGCAGCCCTGGTCCAACGGCCAGATCGGCATGTACGGCTGCTCGAACACCGGCGAGGCGGTGATGCACGCCATGATCGCGCGCCCGCCGCACCTGAAGGCCGCCTTCGCCGGCTGCTTCGCCTGGGAGCGCTATGACGGCCACACGCGCGGCGGGATCATCTCGCAGTACGGCACCGGCCCGACCCGCACGCTCGAGGACGACATGAAGGCCACGCCCGTGCAGGGCGACGAGGACCGCGTCCTGCTGCGCCAAGCGGCCGAGGAGCATCAGAAGTCGACCAACCTGCTCGAGCTGATGAAGTCCATGCCCTATCGCGACAGCTGGTCGCCGCTGGTCATGGCCAAGTTCTGGGGCGAGGCCAGCATCGGCGCGTATCTCAGCCAGCTGAAGGCCTCGAACGTTCCGCTCTACATCCAGGGCGGCTGGTACGACGACTTCCGCACCGAGGGCCTGATCGCCCAGGCCAACTTGCCGGGCCAAGCCCGGATCGTGATCGGCCCGTGGCGACACTGCCTGAGCAACGGCTTCGACCTTCGCGCCGAGCAACTGCGCTTCTTCGACCACTATCTGAAAGGCGAGCCGACCGGCATCGAGACCGACGCCCCCATCCACTACTTCACGATCGGCGCGCCGAAGGGCCAGGAGTGGCGCTCGACCGACCGTTGGCCGCGTCCCGACGCGCATAACGCGCTGTTCCTTGACGCGGGCGCGCTGAAGGCCAAGCCCGCGACCAAGGCGGCGGCCGCCAGCGTCACGGTCGACTATGCGCCCACCTGTCCGCCCGATCCAGTGCAGCCCAACTGGGGCCCTTTCGCCCAGCCTTGCCACCCGGCCAAGGCCAGCTTCGTCTACAGCGGGCCGGCGCTGAAGGCCGACACCGAGATGACCGGCTCGCCGCTGGCCGACCTCTGGATCTCCTCGACGGCGCCAGAGCAGCCCGTGTTCGCCTATCTCGAGGATGTCGCGCCGGACGGTTCGGTCACCGTGGTCAGCGAAGGCCGCCAGCGGGCGTCGCTGCGCAAGGTCGTGGCCGCCCCGTGGGACACGATCGGCACGCCCTGGCGCCGCGCCTGGACCGAGGATCATCAGCCACTGAGGCCCGGCCAGCCCGTGCGAGTGTCCTTCGACATGCTGGCCGTGTCCTATGTCTTCAAGGCCGGTCACCGGGTGCGGATCGCCGTCAGCAGGTCCGAGCCGCGCGAGCGCGCGCGGATCGAAACCTCGCCGCCGCCCATCCTGACCCTACACACGGGCGGCGACACGCCCTCCAGCGTGACGCTGCCGGTGCGGAGCGCCCAATGACCGCGCCGTTCAAGCTCTACATGACGGGCGACCTCGTGCTGGACGAGCCGAACGCCGGCTTCTTCTTCGACAAAGCCCGCCCCCTGCTGGCGGAGGCCGACCTGCTGATCGGCCATGTCGAGGTTCCGCACACCACGCGAGGCCGGGAGTCGGTCGGCGACATCCCCGCCCCCGCCAGCGCTCCGGAGAATTTGAAAGCCGTCGGTCGCGCGGGCTTCCACATGGTCAGCCTGGCCGGCAACCACATCCACGATCGTGGCGGCGAGGGCATCGAGGACACCATCGCCAACCTTACCGCTCAAGGGATTGTCAGCGCCGGCGCCGGCCTCGACCTGGACCAGGCTCGACGGCCAGCGCTGGCGGCGCGGCGCGGCGTGCGCGTGGGGCTGCTCAGCTACAACTGCGTGGGCCCCAAGGAGGGCTGGGCGGGGCAAAAGCGCGCCGGCTGCGCCTATCTGAAGATCATCACCCACTACGAACTCGAGAACGCCAACCCCGGCGGGCCGCCCAAGGTCTACACCTTCGCCGACCCGGATACGGTCGAGGCCATGCAGGCCGACATCGCGGCGATCCGCGGCCAGGTCGACGTGCTGGTCGTGGCCTTCCACAAGGGCGTCGTCCATACGCCCGCCCACATCGCCATGTACGAGAAGGCTGTGGCGCGGGAAGCGATCGAGGCCGGCGCGGACATCGTCATCGGCCACCACGCCCACATCCTGCGGGGCGTCGAGGTCTGGCGCGGCAAGCCAATCTTCCACGGCCTGGGCAACTTCGTCACCGTTACGCGAGCCCTGACGGCGGAAGGCAACGACAATCCGGTCCGCCGCGCGTGGGCCGAGAAGCGCAAGGCGCTGTTCGGCTTCGAACCCGATCCAGCTTACCCGCTTTATCCCTTCCATCCCGAAGCCAAGAACGGCATGGTCGCGGCCTGCCACATTGATGCGAACGGTGCGATTAGTCCTGGCTTCCGGCCTATCTGGATGACGGCGACAGGCCAGCCAGAGCCGCTCGGCGACGACGCGCGCGGTCGCGCGGTGGCTGATTATGTCGCGTCGATCAGCCATAAGGCCGGCCTCAAGACTGAGTTCGCCTGGGAAGGCGACCGCGTCGTCTTCAAAAGCGCATGACCATTGACCGCGACGGACAAAATCGACGAGGAAGTCCTTCAGCCGCCGGAGAAAAAGACCGCCGATGACCGCCAAGGCCGAGCCCATCGCGACCGTTGAAGACGACGAACCCCGAGGCGAGATTTCCCTTGGCGTGCTCGACGACTTGGTCGGCTTCCGGATCCGTCGGATCCAAAATCACCTGTCGCGCGCCTTCAACGCCCTCCTGGACCGCGAGGAAATTCGCCCTGGCGCATTTTCGGCGCTGGCCCTCATCGCGGCGAACCCGGGCCTTTCGCAAAAGACGCTGGCGCGTGAGGTCGGTTTCGACAAGGCGACGATCGTCGCCATTCTCGACAATATGGAGCGCCTGGGCTGGACGATGCGCCAGCGGTCACAGACCGATCGGCGCCGTCACCTCCTCTTCGCCACGCCGGTCGGCCTGAAGGCTCTGGAGGAGATGCGCGCCCTGGCGCACGTCAACGAGGCGTCGATCAAGACGGCCCTGACCGACCAGGAACATCAGATCCTGCACACGCTGCTCGACAAGCTTTACAAGCGCTGCTTCGCCGACAGCGAACAATAGGCCTTAGGCGGTCGCCGGCTCGTTCGCTTTCAGCCAGCGAGCCCCGATCACCAGAAAGATCGCCGCCAGCAGGAATCCCATAGAGACCACGACCAGCGCGGTTTGCAGGCCCGCGGCGGACGCATGAGCGCAAGCCTGCGCGACGTCCGCGGCCGCGCCCTTGGCCGCGCGGCCGCCAGGACAGGCGGCATGGAACACGCCGAGCGCGGCCGGGAAGGCTTGGCCGGCGACGCTGTCGCTGACCCCGCCCGCCAGCAGCGGACCGGTCATGCCGCCGATCACCGTCGCGCCGAACATGAAAACGGCGGCGCCGGTGGCTCGCATGGTGCCGGGCACGATGTTCTGCACCGCGGCGTACATCGGCCCATTCTTGAGGTTGTAGGCGACAGAGGCGGCCAGCAGCAGCGGCAGTCCCAGCACCCAGTTCTGCTGGGCGAAGGCCAAGCCATAGAAGAGGCAGGTCAATACGCCGCCGACCGCTGGCACCAGCACGTAGGAACGTCCGCGCGCGTCGGCCAGCTTGTCGGCCGCCAGGCCGCCCAGAAAGGTTCCGGCGAGGCCGAGCATTCCTCCCAGGCCCACGACGCCGCCGGCCTCGGACAAGGTCAGGCCATGCGTCCGCATCATGAACGAGACGGTGAAAACCGTGACGCCGTTATAGGCCAGGCCGATGAAGGCGCCGCCCACCACCAGCATCACGAAAGCGGGGTTGCGCAGCAGCACGCCCAGGTCCGCCAAGAAGGTGGAGTTGGACTTCGCTTCGACCTTCGCGAAGGTCTCGGTGTGGGTTCGATCGCGGGGCTCTCGAAGGGTCAGCCAGGCCAGCAGCGCCAGAAGCAGGCCTGGCAGGCCCACGACCAGGAACGCGGCGCGCCACCCCCACTGCTGGGCGATAAGTCCGCCGACGATCGGCGCCAGGATGGTGGCGAAGGACGGTGCGGTGCTGACGATCGACATGACCATGCCGCGTTGGCGCATGCTGAAATTGTCGGCCAGCAGAGAATGGCTGACCGGAAGGCAGCCGCCCTCCCCCATGCCCACGCCGACGCGAAACAGCAACAGCTGGACAAAGCCCTGGGCGACGCCGCAAAGCGCCGTCATCGTCGACCAGACCGCGACCACCGCCGCCATCAGGCGGGCGCGGTTGGTCCGCTCGGCCAGTCGGGCGACAGGAATGCCGGCGACCGAGTAGAACAGCGCGAAAGCGGGACCGCTCAACAAGCCCAGCTGCCAGTCGCTGAGCCGCAACTCGCGCTTGATGGGCTCTTGCAGAACGTTGAGCACGATCCGGTCGAGGTAGTTGCAGATGGTGATCAGCAACAGCAGCCCGACGATATAGATGTGATAAGGTCGCCAGACGATCTTGCTCGTCGCGCCAGCCTGGGACGTATCGACGTCACCGCGCACGGCGTCAGACATGAGTTTCCTCCATGGCGGCGGTCGCCGCGCCTTCGGTGGGCGCCTTATTTGTTTCTACATCATATTGTTTGTTACGCAAATCATTTGACAGCAGGTCAATCTGACTTGGGGCGAGCTCGCCTCGACGGCCGAGCTAAATCTCGGCGATCCGTTCCAGCACGGCCAGCATCTGCTCTTTCTTGAGATCTCCGAGCGCGGCCAGCACCTTCTTGTCGTGCGCCGCATGCGCCGCTTTCGCACCCTGCAGAAGCGCCGAGCCTTCGGGGGTTATCGAGAGGGCGTAGGAGCGTCGATCACCGGGAACCGGATCGCGCCGAACAAGCCCTCTGGCCTGCAGTTGGTCGAGAATGATGACCAGGTTCGGGCGTTGGATGCGCAGCATGTCGCCGATCGCACGCTGCTGGAGACCGGGCGTAGCCTCGATGACCAGCAAGACCGAGAGATCCGTGACGCGCAGGTCAAAGGGCTTTAGCGCCGCCAACAGGTCCTTGAACACCGCGACCTGAGCCAGGCGGAGCACGAAGCCCACGGTGGTCTCCAACCCGCCCAACGAAGGGGTTGTCTCCGTAGTCGCCTTAAGTTCCGCAGCGTCAGCCATCAACGCATCTTCCTCACCTTGCTCGTTTCGTAGCACGGCGAGCGGATTCGCGCCGATCGTCGCGAATAGGAGCGACATCCCATAATAGTTATGACACATATCAAAAAAGACGCGACGCAGAGCGCGATGATGAAGAGGGGGAGGATCCATGATCGATGGAAACGACGTGGCGCGCGGACGCACGAGTCTGGTCGCCGTCGCCATCTGTTGCCTTTTGGCGGTCTTCGAAGGCTTTGACCTGCAATCGGCGGGGGTCGCCGCGCCTCGCTTGGCGCCGGACCTGGGGCTCTCGCCTGACGCCCTCGGATGGTTCTTCAGCGTCAGCACGTTCGGTTTGATGCTCGGCGCCGCCATCGGAGGCCGTCTCTCAGATCGACTGGGGCGGAAAACCACCCTGCTCTTCTCCGTGGCCGTGTTTGGCCTGCTGTCGATCGCGACCGGCCTTGCGAACGACCTCAACAGCCTTCTGCTCGCCCGCTTCCTGACCGGCGTGGGCCTGGGCGGCGCCCTGCCGAACCTGATCGCGATCGTCGCCGAGAGCGTCGAGCCTCGCCTGCGCAGCCGGGCCGTCGGCTTTCTTTATGCGGGTCTGCCCTTTGGCGGCGCGATCGCCAGCCTGGTCAGTCTCGCCGGCGCCGATCCTTCGGATTGGCGGGTGATCTTCCATGTCGGCGGCGCCGGTCCCCTGCTCGCCCTGGTCTTGGCCATTCCCCTGTTGCCCAATCCGCCGAAGCCCCTTGGCGCGGCTGGCGATGTTTCCGTCCAGAAGGCAGGCTTCGCCGAAGCCGCGTTCGGCGACGGGCGCGGCCTGACGACGCTCCTCCTGTGGATCGCGTTCTTCCTGGCGCTGCTGATCATGTACCTCCTGCTGAGCTGGCTGCCGTCGCTGCTCATCGGCAAGGGTCTTAGCCGCCCCGAAGCGGGCCTGGTGCAGATGGCTTTCAACCTCGCCGGGGCGGTTGGCAGCGTAGCGACGGGCTGGCTGATGGATCATCCCAACAGACGAACCCTGACCATACTCGCCGTCTTCGGCGCCTCGGCCGTCGCGCTCACCGCCGCGGCCGGGGCCCCCGCCTCGCTCCCGATCTTCCTGGTCGTGGGCGCGGCGGTCGGCGCCACCATCTCGGGCGTCCAGTCCACGGTCTATGGCATGGCGCCGAGCTTTTATCCCATGCGCCTGCGGGGCACCGGCGTCGGCGCGGCCGTCGTCATGGGACGTCTGGGCTCGGCCGCCGGTCCCTTGCTGGCGGCGTCGCTGATCGGCGCGGGACGCCCACCCAGTCAGGTTCTCCTGGCGCTTCTGCCGATCCTCGCGGCCGGCGGCGTCGCCTGTCTGTGGCTGAGCGGGCGCACCACGCCAAGCGACGACTAAATCCAGCCATTCCTGGTTCTTGGGATGCGGGGACGCGCGCGCTCAGCACGAGCGCGCGCGTGCCTCCGCATGCCCCTGAGGCTCGCGAGGCGCGGCCTTCACGCAACATTGTTCTTCGATTTTCAGAACGCCGCGAGAGGCGGTTGCACGCGGCATACAATCATGCTCTGAAATAGTTAGTACGCATAACAATCAGAACGATCACGAGCGCTCGCGCTGGATGATCATCGACGTACCGGGAGGAAAACCTATGCCCAGGATTGGGACTATCTCCGGCCGCCTGCGCGCCGGGGGACTGATGGCTTGCGCGGTGGCCGGTGTTCAGGCGATCGCGACACCGTCCGTCGCTCAGAACACCGACACCCAAACAGCCCAGATCGAAGAAGTCGTCGTGACGGCTCGCCGCCGCGAGGAACGCCTGCAGGACACGCCCGTCGCCGTCACGGCGCTTGGCGGAGAAGCCCTGCAGAGCCGCGGCGTCGAAAGCGTCGACCAGATCGCCAAGTTCGCGCCCAGCATCCGCTTCGACGGCGCCGCGGCGCTCAGCGGCGGCAATTACAACGCAACGGTCTTCATCCGGGGCGTCGGCCAGAACGACTTCGCGATCTTCAGCGACCCCGGGGTCGGCGTCTATGTGGACGGCGTCTATTACGCCCGCTCGATCGGCGGCACGCTGGACGCCTTCGATGTCAGTCGGATCGAAGTGCTGCGCGGCCCACAAGGCACCCTGTTCGGCAAGAACACCATCGGCGGCGCGGTGATCATCACCACCGACCAGCCGAAGGATGTGCTCGGAGGCAAGATCGAGGGCGTCGTCGGCAGCCTGAACCGTCGCGACCTCAAGGGCCATGTCGACATCCCCCTCAGCGACAAGCTGTCCGCCCGCCTCTCGGCCGCCCGCCTGACCCGCGACGGCTATGGCAAGCGTCTCCTGACCGGCGACGACCTGGGCGACCGCAACGCCACCGCCGCCCGGGCTCAGCTGCGCTGGGAAGCCTCGGACGCGGTCACGGTCAATCTGTCCGCCGACTATACGCGCGCCCGCGAACACTCCGCGCCGCAGAAGCTTCTAGTGATCGGCTCGGTTCCCGGCTTCGTGGCGGGACCGTTCATCGCCAACTTCAACACCTATGTCGCGCCAGGCCTCGGCATCACCGCGCCGAACGGCTCCAAGACGCTCAACACCTCGTTCCTGACCAACGATCCGTACACGACCTATGGCACAGGTCCGAACATCAACGACCTGGACCTGTGGGGTGCTTCGGCCACCGTGGACTGGGATCTGGGCGCGGTGTCGTTCAAGAGCATCAGCGCGATCCGCGGTCTGAAAGCGACCTTCGCGCGCGATGGGGACAACACCCCCTTCACCTTCCGCGAGACCTTCAACCACGACGTCCAGGCGCAATACAGCCAGGAATTCCAGCTCAGCGGCCAGTCGTTTGACAACCGTCTGACCTGGGTCACCGGCGTCTACGCCTTCCGCGAACGCGGCACCGACTCTGGCTTCGCCAAGCTGGCGCTGGGTCTGGCCCCTGGCGCCTCTCCGCCGCCCTATAGTCCGTCGGCGGCGGTCTACACCAAGGTGACCAGCACCACTTACGCGGCTTTCGCCCAGGGCAGCCTGACCCTGACCGACCGCCTCAGCGCCACGCTGGGCGCGCGCTATAACCGCGATGAAAAGGACTATGTCCTGGACCACCGCCGCATCCGCGACGGCGGCGTGATCGCCCAGTTGTCGCGCAGCGGATCGTGGAACTCGTTCACGCCGAAAGTCGGCCTGGAATACAAGGCCACCCCCGACATCCTGCTGTATGCGTCGGTCGGCAAGGGCTTCAAGAGCGGCGGCCTCAACGCCCGCCCCCTCAACGATGCTTCTGAAGTCACCGAGTACCAGCCAGAAACGCTGGTCACCTACGAGGCCGGCGCCAAGACCGCCTGGCTGGATCGCCGCCTGATCCTGAACGTCGCCGGCTATTTCAGCGACTATCAGGACATCCAGGTGACGGTGAATCAGACGCCGCGCAACTTCGTCGCCAACGCGGCGGCCGGCGAGGTCAAGGGCGTCGAGGTCGAGTTGCAGGCCCGACCGACGACCCACTGGAGCTTCAACTTCGGCGGCGGCTACATGGACGCCAAATATACCGAGGTCGGCAACGGCCTGGCGGCGGGCCAGGTGCTGCCAATCACCCTGGCGACGCACTTCGTGAAAGCGCCCAAGTGGACGCTGAACGGCGGCGTCGAATACGGCCACGACCTGTCGAACGGAGGTCGGGTGACCGCTCGCGTCGACTGGACCCACTACAGCACGGTCTATAACGACGTGGCCAACGACCCCGACCTGACCCAACCGGCCTACGACCTGTTCGGCGCGCGTCTGGCCTATGCCTCGCCTGATCAACTCTGGCAGATCGCGCTGTTCGGCTCGAACCTGTCCGATGAGCGCTACATGGTGTCCGGCAACGCCTCCAGCGGCTTTGGCCTGAAGGAAGCCAGCTATGGCCGTCCCCGTGAATGGGGTCTCAGCCTTAGCCGGAAGTTCTAAACCCGCCTCAACGCCTTGCCCGAGCGCTCCCCGCTTCGGGCAAGGCAGAGGGGCTAGCGATTTGCGGCCTGGTAGTCGGCTTCCCACCAGCCCAGCAGGTCCCTCTCGCCCATGATGGAAAAGAAGCGCGTCAGGATCACACGATGACGCTCGGCGAATTGCCGCCAGATCGGCGTGTCGAGCAGCTCGGCGGTGATGACGTAGCCACGAGACGCCTTCTGACACAGTCCATTCTCGGCAAGCCGCAAAGCGTTGCGCCTGACGGTTTCGAACGGCAGACCCAGTGACCGCGACAGGGCCAGGGCGGAGACGGGTTCGCCCGCGCCGGAGCCCGCCGCCTGGCTCTCGCGCAGAATCGTGAACAACAGGACGATGCCGAGGGGCTCGTGAACCATCGACAGAAGCGTCTCGATCAATCGTAGGAAATGATCGCCCCAAAGCCGCATCATGTATCTGTGCGGGATCTCTCCATCGCCGGTCCCCCCCGTTGGCGCGTCCAGCGCGCCCGCGCGTCTGAGGGCGCAATAGAGGTCGCCGATCGCCCGCCAAGTCGCCTTGGCGGTCTCGATGTAGACGGGGGTCGCGGTAACGCTCTTGGGCATGTAGACCCCCGCGCTCGTCTGGACCAGGAATCCAGACTCGACCATCAGCGCCACGCGCCGTCGCGCCGTCTCCTGGGGAATGCCGAGCGAGATGGCGATCGACCGTGATCTCACCGGCCTGCGCACCTCGTCGGGCGGCGGACTGCTCAAGCCCGCATAGGTCTTCTGGAACGCCAAGTTTCGAGCCATCGGCGCCAGGTTCGCCTGGGCTATGGCCAGCGCCAAAATCGTGTCGAGCGCCGAGCGGAAGGTCCCCCTAAGGAAACCGCTAGCAATCAGTTCAGCCGAGAGCGCGAGACAAAGCCTTTCGACGTCCCTGTCCGTACTCGAGGCCGACGGCGTCATCGCCGCGAATTCCCATCAAGTCTCTTGCCAAGCGCTACGCGCACAACACATGCCCCAAATGCCGCCTCGCGACATGTAGGCCTTGTGGTTAGCGGGCGCAATCAAGGCGGGCCAAGACTTGAACCTGCCATCAGGGATATAACGTAACCATCAAATCCCTTCCCGCGATGCGCAACGCATTCCCGCCAAGACCACGGCGACTTGGCCTCACCCGCGATCGCCGCCCGAACAGTCTTGCCTGACGCTGACCCGCGCCACCGCCCTGGCCTAGGTCGATGGCGCGATTACATGGACTCAGCGGCGAAGCGTGAACGCTCAGTAGAAGGTCACGTCGTCGAGCTCGAACCACAGCTTGCGGCCAGCCGGACGCGAACCAGACACCCCGACCTCCAGCAAATCCGTTCCGGTCCAGGCCCCCTCGCCTCGCCCCGACCGCTTGAAGTCGGTGAAGGGCACGGTGACCTTCGTCCAGGTCTTGTCGGCGGACACCGTGGTCGCCCAAGAGCCCGAAACGCTGTTGATGGTCAGGACATAAGGTCCGCCATCGCCGCGCAGTTCGAAGGTGACGCCCTTGAACGCCGAGGCGTCGACCGGCTCGACCGAGCCACGGCTCAGCGGCAGCAGGACGCCGGCGTCCGGCTCGGGCTTCTGGGCCATCTTGGCCGCCACGCTCAGCACGTGGTCGCCATCCCCGCGATCGATGGTCTGAAGAACCTCGACACTGCGGTCACGACCGCCGTCGAAGTCGCTGAGCCTTAGGGTATCCAGGCTGGTGCGGCCGTCGGCGCGCTCGAAGTCGTCGATCAATGGCCCCTTGGCCTTCAGCACCGGCATGGTCGGCTTGTCGTTGGCGGGCGAGCGGGTCGAGCCGGGCCCGAACACGGCCTTGCCGTCGATGAAGACGCGATCGACCTTGCGGATGTCGGTGATGGTCGCCCAAGGCTGGCCGGCGATCAGCACGAAGTCAGCGCGCTTGCCCTTCTCCAGGGTGCCGCGGTCGGCCAGCAGGTTCATGGCGCGGGCGCTGGTGGCCGTGCCGGCGATCAGCGCCTCCGAAGGAGAGAGGCCCGCCTGGACCAGCAGCTCCATCTCCCGCAGCGTGGAGGCGCCGTGCGGCGTGCCAGGCATGCCAGCGTCGGTGCCGAGCGCGATCGGGATCCCAGCGTCCTTCAGGGTCTTCACATTGGCCAGGGCGTAGCCGAACTTCTGGACCGCCAGCTTGGCGCGGGGGCTATCGGCGTCGGCCGGCGGCTTCTGCCCTGGCTTGACCGGCTCGTACACCGCCAGGGTCGGAGCGTAGAAGGTGCCGTTGGCCTTGAGCTTGGCGACGGTCTCGGCGTCGATCGGCTCGTCTTGCAGGCTGTGGGCGATGATGTCGACGCCGCTGCCAGCCGCGACAGCGCCGCGCTCCACCGTGACCGTGTGCGACAAGACCTTGAGGTTCAGCTTGTGGGCCGCGTCCGTCAGGGCCTTCAGCGTCCAGCCATCCATGCTGGTGTTGTCGGGCGAGGAGCCATAGCGCCAGCCGTCGGTGAAGGCCTTGATGGCGTCGGGCTTGTAGGGAGCCAGACCCTCGATGGCGGCCTTGGCCGCTTCGGGCGTGTTCACCCAGCGCGTGGTCGCTTCGTCAGCCCAGTCGGCGCCGTGACCGCCCGGCGTGCTGACGCGGGCCACGAAGTTGACGTGCGGCGCCGTCAGGGTCGACAGCCATTGCCGGCGCGGCGCGAAGGATTCCGGCTGCTGGTGGAAGTCGTTCACCGTGGTCACGCCCGAGGCCAGATAGGCGTCGGCGATCTTGGGCGTAATGGCCGGCGCGCCGGCCGGGGTCCAGTGCGTATGGACGTCGAAGAAGCCGGGGACCACGGCCTCGCCCTTGGCGTCAATCACCTGGGCGCCCCTTGGCGGCTTCGCCTTGGGGCCGACATCGACGATGCGGCCGTCCTGCGCCACCAGAACACCCTTGTAGGGCGCGGCGCCCGTGCCGTCGAAAATCTGGGCGTTGATGATCGCGACGGCCGGCGTCGCGGCGTGGACGGCCGCCACCGGCAGCAGGACACTGGCGGCGATCAGCGCGCCTCGGAAGCTGGCCTTGGAGAGCCCGAGTTGGAGGACGATCATGGGACGCTTTCTTTCTGGGGTACGCATTACAAGCCTGCGCTCGGAGCGCAGAACCAGCAGTCTTCGCCGCCAATCGGCATGCCGGGCGGCAAGGTCTCGACCGCGCCAGCGCGAGGCGCGGCCAGGGCCTGCCTGGCGCCGGCGTCGTCGCTGAGCAGGGCCCGCGAAAGCATGGCGGCTTGGTCGCCCTCAGCCCCGCCGCCCTGATAGGCGGCCAGGGTCTTGCCGAAGGTCCGCAGCGCCGCGTCGATCTGGGCGGCCGCGGTCGGCGAGAGCGCCTTGTCGCTCTGCGCCTCGATCAGATCGCTGACGACGCGAGCGCGGATGCGACGACGCAAGTCGCCGAGCCGCCCCTCGGCGTCGCTCGGCGCGACGGACGCCAGCAGGCGCTCGGCCAGCTCGGCCACGCCCAACTGGGCCGGATCGCGACGGTTCTGCTCAACCACCCGGTTCAGCCGTTGCGGATTGAGCAGCAGCGACACGGTCTGGTCGGCGGCCATCTCGGCGGCGGTCGGCAGGTCGAAGATCGCCGGGCCCGAGGTCGGAAAGATCTCGATCTCGTAGGCCTTGTCCCGCGCGCCCGACTGACCGGACGATAGCAGATTCAAGAGGGGATCCGGCAGGTCCAGGGCAGCCGCGTCGGTCGTGCGCAGCAGAGCGTCCAGCGCCTTGCGTTGTGTGGCGGCCGGCGGGATGGACGCGCTCTCATGGCCATCGCCGCGCACCGCGTAGGCGTAGTCGACGCCGCCGATCAGTTTCACGGCGGCTTCGACCTGGTAGCGATGGAACAGGTAGATCGGCGCCAAGACACGCTTCAGGTCCGCCGCCGGCGCGCCCTTGGGCAGGTTCGCCAGGCCAAACCGGCTAAGCGCCAGCCTGCGCACGGCCAGCACGTGATCCAGCTCCGCGACCGCGTCGGGACCGTTGTCCCAAAGCGCGCCGTAGGGCTGCCCCGCCGAACCGCTGCGCGAGTCCCCGTCGGTGACGTAGCGAAGCCCCTTGGCCTGAGCTTCGCGCGCCAGCCGATCAAGGCGCGCGACCTCGTTCGAGCCCGGCGCGCCCTGCGAGTAGAGCCAATTGATCGCGAAACGATCCCAGGCTCCCACGCCCTTGGCGTAAGCGTCGGAGAGGTCCAGCCGGTCGCCCTGGATCTTCACCTGCGGCGCGGGATAGTCCATGACCGACGCGCGGCCATAGGTGCTGCCCGCGAAGTTGTGAGCCAGACCAAGGGTGTGGCCGATCTCGTGCACCGACAGCTGGCGGATACGCGCCAGCGAGACATTGATCGGATCGTCGGGACCGCCCTTGCCCGTTTTGTCCGCGCCGACAAGGCCCTCGAAGATCAACCGGTCCTGGCGCACGCGCAGCGAGCCCAGTTGGACGACGCCACGGACGATTTCGCCTGTGCGCGGATCGACCACGGTAGTGCCGGTCGACCAGCCGCGGGTCTGCCGGTGGATCCAGTTGACCACGTTATAGCGCGCGTCCATCGGATCGACGCCCTCGGGCAGCAACTCCACCCGGAAGGCGTCGACATAGCCGGCCTCCTCGAAGGCCTTCGCCCACCAGCGCCCGCCTTCGATCAGAGCCGAACGGATGGGTTCGGGCGCGCCGCGATCGACGTAATAGACGATGGGCTTCTTGACCGGCGAGCGGGTCGCGGTTGGGTTGGTCTTCTCGAGCCGGAACCGGCGCGCCAGGCGCTGGACGATCGGCTGGTCCAGCGGCGCGGCGTAGTCGGCGAACAGCACCTGGGCCGAAGTGCCCGTTCGCGGATCGTAGGCCCGCGAGACGAACCCCGGCGCCGGCAGACGGATGAAGCTGTGATGGACGCCAAAGGTCACAGCGCGACCGTCGGGCGCGATGCCGTTCACCTCGCCCCCCGGCTCGTCGGCGGTGAAGGTCTGCCGGGTTTCGAACTCGAGGTTGTCGGGGAAGACACCGGTCAGCGGCAGGTCGACATAGCTCAGCGACGAGGCCAGCTTGTAGGCGCCCTGCTTGCCGCGCTTGAGCCCACCGGTGATGTCGAACGCGTCGCGCAGCAGGAAGGAGGCGATGTCGACCGTCACGCCGCCCTCCGGGGTGTCGGCGATTACGTCGCCAGACCAGACGACCGAGGGCGGAAAGCTGTCCTGCACGGTCCGAGCTTCCTCCGGCGCGCCGCCAACGGCGCGAAAGCCGTAGTTTTCGAACGCGATCAGCACCTTCTTGCCAACCCGCCGGAAGATCAGCACCTGGGTCTCGCCCGTGGCGGCGCGGTCCAGGCCGACTGGCGTCGATCCGAGGCCTCCACTGAGGCTGGGCTGGTAGAGGAACCGTCCAGACACGCCATCGGCGGCGGGCGGCGGCAAGGTCACGATCACGGCGTTCTTGGCGGCGTCGGTCTTCACCGGCAGCAGAGCCGCCGGAGAAGCGGCCGCTGGCGCGGGCGCGCCAGCGGTCTGAGCGAAAGCAGCCGGCGCGGCGGCGAGCGCGAGCGCGGCCAGCGCGCTCGAAACCCGCCAGCGCGCTCGGTAAGCGCTGAACTGATGCGTCACTTGAGTCCCCGTCCCTAGAACGTCTTCTTGACCGAGACGTACCAGTAGCGGGCATACGGCTGATAGACCGTTCCGTCATAACCCGCCGAGCTCAGCGGCGGATCCTTGTCGGTGAGGTTCCGCACGCCCAGCCGCAGCTTGGTGTTGGCCTGGGCGAAATCGTACTCGCCGTACAGGTTGGCGGTGATCTGCGAGTCGACAACCCACGGCGACCCCGCCGAGTCGAGCAAGGCCGTGTCGTTGTAGTCGCCGATGTATTGAGTGAAGCCGCCGACGGTGAGCTGCTTGTAACGCCAGGTCAGCGAGGCCGAGACCTTCCAATCGGTCTTGCCGTTCTGCCGCAGCAGGTTGCCGCCGCCGTTGATGGTGGTGCCGGCGTTGATCTTGCCCGCGCTGCGCGCCGCCAGCAGCTCAGCGATGCCCGGCGATGGCGACTGATAGTACTTGATCAGGTGCGCTGCGTTCACGTTGAGATCGAAATCGCCGAGCTTGTCGGTGTTCAGGCGATACATCAGGCCCAGGTCCAGGCCCTCGACGTCCTGCGGCTGCAGATTTGTGTACTTGTCATTGACGTACAGAACCTGACCGGCGGCCGCGAGGCCGGTGTCCTTGAACGCGGCGATGTCGTCGGCCGTCGGGGCGGCGCGGATGACGTTCGGGTTGCTCGAACCCGACTGGCGCAGCAGGTAGTCCAGGATGAGGGCGTTGCCTTCGCCGAACACCCCGATCAGGCCCGTCTGCTTCACTTTCCAATAGTCGACGGTGAAGGTCAGGCGGCCATATTCGGAAGGAATGAATTTCGGCTCCAGGACCACGCCGTACGACAGGGTCTCGGACTCTTCGGGATCCAGGTCGGGGTTACCGGCCCGGCGCGCCGTGGTCAGCAGCGAACGCGAGCAGCCCGCGAACGAGGTGATGCGCTTGGCCCGCAGGTCGGCCTCGCAGAAGGCGTAGTCGGTGCGGGTGTTCGAACGCGACACGACCGTGGCGTTGATCTGCTCCAGGTTCGGCGCGCGGAAGCCCTTGGCCCACGAACCGCGGATGCGGACGCCATCGATCAGGTCCCAGGCGCCGGCGATCTTGGGCTTCGCCGTGTTGCCGAAGTCGCTGTAGTGCTCGTAGCGACCCGCCAGCTGCAGATCCAGGCGATGGACCAGCGGGATCGACATCTCGGGCGAGACCAGGGGAACGGCGAACTCGATATACGTCGAGGCGACCGAACGGTGACCCTTGGTGTCGGGGTTCATGCTGGAGTTGATCAGGTCGCTCAACACCGCGCCGCTGATCGGGTCGGTGAAGGTGATCGTCCCGTCGATGCGCTTGTCGCGGTCATCCATCTGGGTCTCGCGACGTACCTCAACGCCCGAGGCCACGCCGACGTCGCCGGCCGGCAGGCTGAAGAGGTCGGGCCTGGAGACCTTGAAGTCCCAGGAGGCCAGGGTGCTCTTGGTGCGGCGCTTGATCTTGACGCGGATGGCGTCGATGGCCGCCTCGCTGTTGCGGGTGGTGTCCGCGCCGCTGGGATTGTTGATGTCCGAGCCGTTGAAGACGTTGTATGCGTCGGGCGTGGACAGGGCCAGCTGGGCGTAGAGCTTGGTGTTGGAGATGTTGTCGCTGATGTCGTCGGCGGTGGCTTCCGAATAGACCAGAGCCGATTCCCAATCGAAGCCGAACTTCCGGCCGCGGACGCCGCCCAGCACCCGGTACTGGTCGTTGGTGACGTCGACATGAGTCAGGCCCAGGTCGGCGAAGGTGTAGCCGCGCAGGGTCAGCGGCAAGCCGCTGGCCGGGACGTTCAGGTTGGGCAGGCGATTGGGGTTGGCCGTCCCGTTGGCGAAGGTCACCGGGCCGAAGGGGTTCCAGTAGTTGCTGGCCGGGATGCTGATCACGCCCGAGGACAGCGTGGCGATCGGCGCCTGCAGGGCGCTGGTCTTGGCGTGGTAAAGGCCCAGTTCGCCGAAGACCGTCAGGTCGTCGGAAATGTCGTAGTGGCCGGTCAGGAAGACGTTCGTGCGCTTCAGCTCCGGGATCACCGTGGTGCCCAGGGAGGCCGAATTAAAGCGTAGGTCGCGATCGGCGGCCGAGGTGGCCAGAGCGCCGTCGTCGATGCACATGCCGCCGCTGATGTTCAGCTGGCAACCGGCGAAGGTCGAAGGCTGAATGTGGAAATAGCCGGCGCTGCTGGTCAGGGCCGTTGTCCCTTGGCGCACGGTTCCGAAGCTCTGCGGCGTCTGGACATAGGCCCAGGGCGTTGTGGTGCTGCGACCGTCAAGGCTGGCGACGCCGTCGAAGCGGGTGCCGGCGAACAGCGGACGGCGGTCCGACGAAGCGGTATAGTCCTGGTCCGTCGAGCGCATGCGCGTGCGCTGGTCGTACGAGACAAAGGCGCTGACATTGCCGCGGCCGTCGGCGAAGTTCTTCCCGCCGAAGGCGTTGAAATTGTACTCCTTGAGGTTCGTCCCCTCGGCGAAGCCGTACTGGCTGGAGGCGGTCAGGCCGTCGACATCGTCGCGCAGCACGGTGTTGACCACGCCGGCCACCGCGTCCGCGCCGTAGATGGCGGCCGCGCCATCCCGAAGCACTTCCAGGCGCTTGAGGCCCGTCACTGGGATGGCGCTGGTGTTGTAGGTCAGCACCGGCACCAGGTTGTCATTGGCCTGGCTGGTCGGGTGGGTGACCACGCGGCGACCGTTCAGCAGCACCAGGGTGTTGCCGATGCCCAGGTTGCGCAGGTTCACCGAACCGACGTCACCCCGGGCGCTGTTGCTGCTGCCCGGCAGATACTGAGCGTTGAAGTTGACGTCGCCCATCTGCGGGATCGACCGGAAGAGCTCGTCGCCAGACACGGCGCCGGACGCCCCGATCTGGTCCTCGCCGACCACCGTCACCGGCAGGGCCGCGTTGACCTTCGCGCCCTTGATCTGCGAGCCGACGACCACGACGGCCTCGATCTCGGTGGGTTCCGCCCCTGCCGGCGGCGCCGTCTGGGCCCAAGCATGGGCGGAGAAACCGACGGCGCACAGCGCCGTGGTGGCAAGCACCAGCTTGCGGTGATTGATGATCATGTAAGCCCCTCCAATAAACGCAACGCGCGAGCCGCCCCCTGCCCCACTCCCGAGAGAGGGAGGCATGGCTCACGCCACACTCCGAACACGAATGGATCGGACGAGCCAAAATCCCATCAAATTCGTGGGGTTTTAAAATGGAATTTTTCTGACAACAGGCGCAGGGTTGATCAAATAGACGCCCCCAAACAGGCCAGATTGCCCAAGGCAAGGGCAAAAAATTACCCCAATAAAAGGATTGACGACGCCCTAAAAAGGTTCTCTGCGCGAGACGATATCAACCTAAAATTGACCGCCGATTTACTGAGTGATCGCGGGGAAGGTCAGGATCACACGCAGTCCGCCAAGCGCCGCGACGTCCAGCGTCACGCGGCCTTCGTAGAGCCCCACCAGATCCCGCACGATCGACAGGCCCAAACCATGCCCAGGCGTTCGCTCGTCCAGCCGCTCACCAAGACCAAAGACGTGCTCGTAGCTCTCGGGCGGCAAGCCCGGCCCATCATCATCGATGACGATTTCAGCGAAATCGCCCCGGCGGCGAACTAGGACTTCCGCCCGCGACCGCGCCCACTTGCCCGCGTTGTCGAGCACATTGCCGAGGATCTCGCTCAAGTCCTGGGCGTCGACCGCGACCACGGGCTGATCTTCGTAGGCGACGGCGAACGACACGTCGCGGCGCGCGTAGAGGCGCGACAGGGCCATGACGATGGGGTCCAGCGTCGATCGCACATCGGCGGCCACGCCGGGAGCGCGCTTCAACGCCGCCGCGCGGGCCCGGGCGATCTGATAGTCGATCTGACGCCGCATCCGCTCACACTGCAGGATGATCACCTCGGCGGCTTCGACCTGGCCTGCGGCCCTCATGCGCTCGGCCTCATCCGTCAGAATGGCGAGCGGCGTCTTCAGCGCATGGGCCAGATTGCCGGCCTGGGTGCGAGCCCGCCGCAACATCTCGAGATTGCCCTCGATCAGCGCATTGAGGTCGACAGCCAGGGGACGCACCTCGCTGGGAAGATCCTCGGGGAGTCGGCTGGCTTGGCCCATCCGAACAGCTGACAGCGCGTGGCGCATGCGGCTCAGCGGGCGCAGGCCAAACCACACCTGCAGCATCGCCGCGGCGATCAGACCGGAAGCGACGATCGTCAGCGACAGAAAGAGGGTCCAGTTGAACCGCCCCAGCACCTCGTCGAGGAGGCGCTGGTCAACGCCGATGCCCAGGCGCAGCGGCGGACCGTTCGGCGTGGCCACCGATCGTTCGACCAGACGCAACTGCCCGGAGGGGCCATCGACAAAGACATGCCGCTCGGCCCCGGAAGGCGGAAATGGCCCGGGCAACGGCAGGTCGCGTCCCGCCAGCGACGGCGAGGTGATCGCTCGGCCGTTCTGAGCCTCGACCCGCCAATAGAACCCCGAGTCCCTGGGCAGGAACCGAGGGTCGCTGAGACGTCGATGCAAGACGAGCTTGCCATCCGGAGTGAGCTCGATCAGCGCCGCCAGCTCGGCGGCATGGCCGTGCAACTCGTCGTCGAACTGCTGGGTCACGTGAGCCTTGAACAGTTCCGACAGCAGAAAGCCGCTGACGGCCAGGCCCGCGATGATCCAGATGGCGGCGCCGACGATCAGACGGGTGCGGAAACTGGTCCAGAGCTGTCGCATCAGGCGAACTTGTACCCCAGGCCTCTGATCGTACGGATCGCGTCCTTGCCCAGCTTCTTGCGCAGGCG
>Ga0247725_1000684_pt1 | contig 21791 bp, 23 predicted proteins | sample OKSTACKMCFT3sol_FD_183021 | JGI IMG/M metagenome (GOLD analysis project Ga0247725, IMG submission 183021) | Subsurface sediment microbial communities from gas well in Oklahoma, United States - OK STACK MC-FT3-sol | ecosystem: Environmental > Terrestrial > Deep subsurface > Rock core/Sediment...
GGACGCCGCGGCCTTGGCCGAGGCCTCGCAGCCGCGCGCCGATCCCGCGCGGCCGGCGCGCGGCCGTCTCGGCGATGGCCTGGAGTCTCGGATCGTCGGCCAGGGCCCGCACGCCCGTCGTCAGGGCCTCGATGCGGGTGTAGGCGGCGTCATTGAGGCTGTCCTCGCGCCAGGCGAAGAAGGCCCTCACGTCGGCGTTGCTGGCGCGCTGGCCGCTGAACTTGGCGTACCAGACGGCGGCCTCGTCGCGCGCGCGCTTGTCGTCGGCGCTGCGGGGCTTCCCGCCGCCGGGCTGGGCGCTTGCGGCCTGGGTCTTGTCATCGATCATGACGTGATCCGCCTAGCTCCGGATCATGTCGGCGCATCGGGCGATAGCCTGGGTCATCCGCTTTTCCACCGCCTTGACCGAGATGCCGCGCAGCTGCGCGATTTCCCGATAGGTGAGGCCCCTGACATGGTTCAGGGCGAAAACATCGCGCAACTTGGGCGGTAAGGCGAGCAACATCTGTTCGAAAAGGATCGCCTGCTCCTGGCTGGCGTCGATCGTCTGGTCGGCCAGGGGCTCTAGCGCGGGATCGGTGGGGACCTCGCGCGCGGCCCTGCGGAAGCGGCTGGCCGCCAGGTTCAGGGCGATGCGGGCCAGCAGCGACTTGGGACTGCGGACGGGCCGGGGCGGCTGGTAGTCATGGACGCGCAGCCAGGTGTCCTGGGCGATGTCGTCGGCGTCCTGCGGATAGCGGCGCGCCAGGAGCGCCGTCAGCCAGTCGCGATGGCGCAGATAGGCGTCGGCGAGCGGCGGCGTCCCGCCCTCCGAGGGCGGGGTGTCCGGGGCGGTGATTTGACCATCGAGCGGAGACATAAATCATCCCGAGCCGAGCGGCGCGCGGGGTGAATCCTAATAAATTATGGGAAAATCACCTAAGAGATTTTTCCATATATCTGGATTGCCGGTCCAATTTCGGTCGGCGATCATGCCCAAATCAATCTTCGACGGAGCGCACCTTTGTGTCGTCGAGGCTTTGATTGGCGCTCGCAAACGGTCAGGTCTGACCCAAGCTGAGGTTGCTACAAAGATCGGAAGAGACCAGACGGTCATCTCAACCATCGAGCGCTCCCAACGTCGCGTTGACATCTTGGAGTTCATCGCTCTGGCGCGAGCGATGAACGAAGATCCGGTTGCCTTGTTCGCCAAGATCGTCGCTGCGGTGCCTGACCATTTCGAGATCTAAGCGGAGGATGGGCGTCTCGCGCGTTCCGCGCGATCGCGCTCTACGCCGTCGGCTACGCCGGCCGCCGCCGAGCCCGCTTAGCGGTCTCGGCCCTTCGGGTGACGATCGCTGACGCGTTTTTCAACGGTCAAACCTTTGATTCCAGGCCTTTGGGGCTTCACCTGGTTAGGTGAAGCTTGTTGCTCTCAGGGTTGCATGTTGGAATTTCAGACATTATATCGTCGTTATGTGTTCTCAGGGGTGGTGAAATGGATCCCGAGGTGAAGGAAAAGGCCGAGCAGAAAGTTTTCCCGGCAGTGGCTGTCGAGGCGGCGCTGCGTAAGGAGTTGCTGTTGCTCGCGGAGAACGAGGCGCCGGTGCAGGGCATTGAATTACCCAAGGCGCCTGCGGCAGCGATGAGAACCTTTATCCGCTTCGACTCCCTGACGGTGGTCGACGTGCTCTGCGAACTCGATCCCATTCTCGGCCACAAGCTGCGCGACAGCGTTGTGCAGACCGGCGGGTACAAGTCGATCGATGCGGCGATCGAGCATTTGCTCCCGCGTATCGAGCGCTCATGGAACAAGGCCAACGGAGTGAAGGCGTGAGCGACGACGCGGACGCGGCGGACGATTTGGCGCGGCGTCGCCTCGGAACCCGCTTGCGGGACGCACGGCGCTATCTGGGCCTCAAGCAGGAGGAGGTGGCAGGTTACCTCAAGCTGCCTAGGACTGCGCTGTCCGACATCGAGAGTGGTCAGCGGCGCGTTGAGGCGATCGAGTTGACGCGACTGGCGCGCCTCTATCGGCAGTCGGTCGCCTATCTCACGGGCGAGGACGAGGGAGCCGCGACGCTACCGGCCGACGTCGCCCATCTGGCCCGTCAGGTCGCCGCCTTGTCGGAGGCCGACCGCGAGGAAGTTGGGCGCTTCGCAGAGTTTCTTCGCGCCCGTTCCCAAGCGCCGAAGGTCTAGCGGTGGCGGACAACTACGCCAGCGCGGTGCGGGCCGGCACGATGGCGGCGGGGCGAATGCTTCGGGACCTTGGTGTTCGTGAACTCGTCGAGAGTTCGGGTGAGCCAGTCGATGTATTCGGAGCCATCTACCAGCTCGGCCTGCCGCTGATGCTGCGACCGCTGCAGGGGCTACTTGGGGTGTTCCTGCCCGCGCCGATGCCCGGGATTCTGGTCACTACCGAGCGTCCCATGAGCATTCAACGCTTCACCGCTGCCCATGAGCTTGGGCATTTCGCGATGGGGCATCGGCCAAGCCTGGATGACGAGAACAACATCCTACGGCGTGCGCCCTTGGCCAGAGCTCAAGACATCGAATTCCAGGAGACGGAAGCAGACGCATTCGCCACGGCGTTCATGATGCCGCGATGGTTGGTCATTTTGCATTGCCAGCGGCAAGGGTGGCGAACTGACGATCTGATCCATCCGGCCATTGCTTACCAGTTGTCGGTTCGCCTGGGCGCCAGTTACGAGGCCACCTGCAGGTCTCTTGAGCGCCACAACTTGATCACGGGAGCTCAGCGTCAACGGCTCCTCAGCGTCAAGCCACGGGAACTGAAAGTGGCTCTCCTGGGCGACTATCAGCCGCCAAACTATCGTGGTGACGTATGGCGACTGACCGCACGCGATCAAGGTGGTCACATTGCCGGAAGCCGAAACGACCTCTTCGTTCTCCAGCTAGAAGAGCGCAGTAGCGCCGGTTACGTCTGGAATGTCGATCAGCTTGCGGCGAGCGGTTTCGCGATCGTTCGCGATCAACGAGAAGCGATTGACGACGAGGGCATTGGCAACCCCGTTCTGCGGAAACTGACCGTCGAACCTGTGGATGCGCCCCGCGGACATCTGCGGATGGACGAGCGCCGTCCTTGGTCTGGCGACGCGGCAGGTTCCCTGGACTTTGAGTTCGATCTGAGCGGCCCGGAAGAAGCTGGGCTATCGCGGTTTGAGCGGCGTCGAATTTTGGAGGAGCTGTGACGCTCACCGTTTCGATCCAGCATGATCTCCGACCGGCGCTAGGACCAGTTCGCGATCAGGGGCAACGTCCAACTTGCTTGGCCTTCGCGGCCAGCGATGCGCACGCTCAGGTTCGCGGTGAACGGGTCGCCTTGTCGTGTGAGTTCGCCTTTTACCACGCCCAGCGAAGGGGCGGGCGTCTTCCCACACAGGGCGCAACGTTGCCGCACATGCTGAACGCGCTGCGGGAAGACGGACAGCCTATCGAGGCCGGATGGCCTTACTTGGTCTCGCTGCCGTCAGATCTAGCGGAATGGCGACCGCCGGCAGGCGCGACACCGCTATTTGGGCGCAGAGGTTCAGCTCTGCCGGTTAGCGTCGCCGCGATCAGGTCCGAGCTCGCGTCCGGCCGTGCCGTCGTCGCACTGCTCAGGTTGTCGGACAGCTTTTTCTCACCCGACTTGGATGGCGTGGTTCACGCAAAGCCCAGTGAGCCAATCGACACACCAGTCCGTCACGCTGTCGTGGTGGTGGCCGAAGGGGACGTCGGAGGGCGGTCGGCGCTACTTGTGCGTAATAGTTGGGGTGCGGCTTGGGGGAAGGCCGGCCACGCCTGGATTACCGAGGAATACATGGGGCCGAGGCTGTTTGGCGCGGCGATTTTGACGGATGATGTCGATGTATATGCCCATCGAGCCGCAGCCTGATTGCGTGTCGGCATGGCGTGAGGCGACCAAGACTGTCGAAGGACAGAAGGGTCACCACGCATCCAACGTGATCATTGGCGTGGAGAACCCACTTCTACGAGCTTCGCTTGCCGATCCGGCTGTGGAGGCGGTCGATGCGTTTCTGCGCTCTAAGGGCAAGAAGGGCGTCGATACAGTCGCGAACACGCTATTTCCGGCGGGGCTCTACCGTCGTCACGGAGCACCCAAATTCTACCAGCGGTTCGAGGAGAACGTCCTCCCGGTGGTCGGCAAGTCGGACCGTTGGTCGGGCTACTATTTTGAGCGCATGATCCGTCTGCCCAACGGTCAGGGGAAGCCCGTCAATCAGTTGGCCGACATTGTTGCCAGGATAAAAAATCCGAACGTGAGGGCGCGGAACAAGTTTGAGCTGCAGATTTTCGACCCGATCAGAGATGTCGACAATTCGCCGTATGGCGGCCAGTGCCTGAGCTTCGCTAGCTTCAAGTTGCGAAAGGAAAACGGCGTAGACGTTCTCGATCTGACGGCGATGTATCGCAACCACTTCTATATCGAGAAGCTTCTGGGGAATATCATCGGCTTGGGTCAGCTGATGGATTTCATCGCGAAGGAAGGGCGCGTCACGGTGGGGGCGATGACGCTGGTCTCGACTCACGCGCAGGTCGACAGGCCTGATTCGACCTCGACCGCCGAGATTGCTGCTCTTCTCGAGGCCTGCGCTTAGGCGACTCGCAGTTCACGTGCGGTGGGCGGATCGCCGAATGGAAGCGGTGGCGCCGACGCCTCCTCATCGACGCCGTAGAGGTCGTACATACTGGCGATGAACTCCGATTGTCCGCCGTAGCTTGGGTGCCGGACGGCGATGGTCTCGACGCCCAGTTCCGCCAGGGCGAGGTTCGCGTCGCGGCCAATGGCCACGATCCGAGTGGGCTCGATCATCTCGATGAGTGCCTCGAGCAGGGGCCAGGTGGCCTCCCGCTCTTGCCGCGTATGGCAACGGTTGGACATCGGATCGCCGTCCACATGCGGGTGGAAAGGAAACACGTTCCACAGCATTACGGGCTCCCCGATCCGCGAGAGTACCCGCCAGATAACGGCGGCGGTCCGTTCGGCCACCACCGGGCCGTCGGTTGCTCGATCAAGGTTCACCCCACCCAGCAGGGCGCCGCAGGATCCGAGATGGACCTCGTCCGTCAGCGGAATGCCGGTGCGACGTCCGCCGCGGTAGCCAAGGTCGCGCGCAATCCACATCGTCTTGACCCCACCATCGAGAGAGGCCTGTAGGAACTTCGCGAAATTGCCGCGTCGCGTCTCGGCGGCATCCTTGAGATCGTGGATCTCGCACTGTTCACCCCAGGGATTGAACACGGCGGGCAGGTGGGTCGCGGCAAGCGTGTCGACGAACTGATCAGGAGTCATTTGGGCAGCGCCTCGATCTTCAGGCTATGATTGTTCATGTCGACGATCAGGCGACCGCAGCGGTGCTTGCAGAGGAAGCGGAACGCCTCGTAACCCTGCAAGATCGCCTCTTCCCAGAGCCACAAGGGACGCTCGCCCACTTCGTAGCCGGCGACGAACTGCCTGACGTGCTTGAGCATGTCGAGCGGCAATTTGCCCGGTCCGAGACCATCGAAAAAATGAAGCTCCTTCGCCTGGCCGAAAATCCAGGTGGTGACCCCTTCCTCGATCAGGATCGCGCGGGCGCCATCCTCAGCCTCATCGATCTTGGGGGTGCTCTTTCGCTTCAGGTGAAGCAGCGCCCGAATGACCGGAGACCATCCGAGAACTGCCATGTGGGCGAAATGAAAGACATCATGGAAACGATAGTTGTCGGCGACGGCGGCGTTGTCGGTGAGGCGGTCGCCAATGAAGATGTCGTTGCACCGCTGATAGACGAACCGTTGCTCTCCGATCTCGCGCTCGAAGATCTCGATCTTCAGAAAACGAGGGAGGCGCTCGTTCGGGTCGGCCGCTTCGTCAAAGGGGGTCGGGTACGCGCGCTCCTGGGGCCAACGGTCGAAGTTCTTGCTGAGATTCTTGACGGCCGCAGCCTCAAGCGTGACGCCTGCTTCCTTGGTCGACTGGAGTAGTCGTCCCATGATAGTCGCAAGCCGGCGGGCGAGAAGGTCGCGGTTGTCGGATAGATTACCGGCGTTATGGTCCTCGATCAGGGTGCCGACATCCTGTGCCAACTGAAGCAGCGTGGTTTCGAAGGCAGGATTACGCTTGACGGTGTGATTCAGATCGTCCGGTTGCAACTGCTCGAACGTGAGGTCCGGGCGTTCCCGTCCCCAATCTGACGACCCTTCGAGGGCGTTCGCAGCGATGGCGCTCAAACGAATGTCGCCGCGTGCCGCGACGGCGGCGAGGTACCATAGTACGTCGCCAAATTCCTCGACCACTGCGCTTGAGTAGCCAAGGTACGAATTGCGGTCGCGTTGCTTCTTCTTTGCGACGCTCAACAGGCCCCCAGTTTCACCGAATAGGCCGAGAAGCGGAAAGCTCATCGAGTTTCCGTCTGAGCGCTGGTCGGTCGAGCCCGCCTGAGCCGCATAGCTCGCGACGGTGAGGGGACTGAAGTCGTCAGTCATCAGCGACGGCCCTTCCTTCGATCCTGGATGGCCTCGTCAGGAACATCGATGCCGTAGGCCTGCAGCGCCTTCAATACTAGGACGCGTATCGGCTCGCGTGCGCTGGCCGCCTTGACCGCCAAGTCATGCTTGGTCGTCGACGGCACTTGGATCTGCAGATGTTCGTCCCGTCCAGTCGCCGCGGCTTCATAGGTCATGAAATCATGAAATCATGATTTCATAGGCGTGTAAATCGCTGGACATACAGCGTGACATTGCGTCGCCGGCGCTATTTCGCTCTCCTGCCTCGATGTTACCGCGGCTGGGCGGGCTAGGCCTTTTGGGGGGCGCCGGTGAAGGCAAAATCGGTTTACGTCGTCGGTGCGGGACTGTCGGCGGGGTTGGGCTTTCCAACCATCGCGAACCTGCTCGTGAAGATGTGGGCACGCTTGGACGCGAAGGGTCTCTCGCAAGACCTTGCTGATGTCATCCGTTTCCACCATCCAAATTTCAACGCGGCGCTGCCTGACAGCTTCCCGAACATCGAAGCGCTGCTATCGGAGATGCAGGCGAATAGTCAGCTATTCAGCTCTAGTCGTCCCGCGACAGGTAAGTTCACATCCGAAAAGCTCGATCAGCGTCAGCAAGAGCTTCTTCTGGAGCTGTCGGAGTGGTTCCATGAACTTCAGCAGTCATCGCTGAAAAAGAGTCCGCCTTGGCTGAAAAAATTAGTCGAAAAAATTCAAAATGAAAAGGCGATAGTCATTTCTTTCAATTGGGATTTGGTCTTGGATCAACTTCTATTTGGCGAGAACGTTTGTCCTGATTCATATGGTTTGGGCGTCCAGTGCGAAGGGCCGCAACTGATTAAGCCTCACGGCTCTCTCAATTGGTATCTCCACGATACGGGAAAGCACCTGCAGGGAGACAAAACCTTTTCGCTCTTCGGCGACAAGGAAACAGGCATGTACGCCTTCAAGCCTTTTCGGGCCCCGATCTCTAGCCGCCGACGATACATGCCCTTCATCGTGCCGCCTGTGTACAGCAAGCATTTTGAAGATGAGATCTCCCAGCACCTATGGCGAAGAACAGTCGATGTACTTAGCACCGCTTCGGAGGTGACCTTTCTGGGCTATTCGCTTCCAGAGGCGGATTTCCACGCGCGGTTCATTTTGCGGTGCGGGTTTCACAGCCAAGAATACGGCGAGCTAAAATCGGATGGCAACCGCGCCCGTCCGACCGGTCGGGCGCGGGTCGTCATCGTCGACCCGAGCGAAGCGGCTGCAAGGCGTGTCGCGTCCGCCGTTGGTTGGTCATGCACTTATCATAAGGCCAAAATCTCGGAATGGATGAAGGAGGAGAGTGCGGCACAGTCGGTTTAACGCAGACGTTTTCCGGTTTTTGGGCGGGCCAGAGCCGCTCTGGCGCTCGGGGCTCTAGGCGCGAACCGTGCGGAAGGTCACCGAGTAGCGCAGGGCCTCCACCTCCGGGATGCTGTGCTGCCAGTCGCTGCGCGAAGAGCCGCTCATCAGATAGGCCGAGCGCGGCGCGGCGATGATCGAGGCGCGATCCCATCTGTCGCCCACCTTGCGGCGCAGGCGGAACGTGCAGGGCGACAGCAGCGAGACGCCGGCGATGGCCACGGCCGGCGGACGGTCGCGATGCCAGCCGATGCCGGCGCCGGGCGCGTATTCGGTGACCAGGGCGTGGCGGAAGCTTCCGGCGGACAGGCCCGTGAACGCCGCGACCTTGTTCAGTAGGGGCGTGAGGAAATCCGGAACGCCTTCGCCGGTCTCGACCATGGCGCCGTCGGCGCCGCGTCGCCAGCCGAACGCGGCCACGCGGCGATTGCCCAGATAGCCTAGGTGTTCGTAGGGCTTGAAATCGAGGTCCTCGAACTGGCGGACCAGGGCGCGCTCCTCGTCGAGGGTGACCAGGTCAGGCTGGTAGCGGAAGCCGTCGGGCATCGGTCGGCGCGGGGCCAGCGGCAGGTCGAAAAGGTTGGGTTGCAGGTCCATGATACTCGTCAGCCAGCTTGCCGACCCGGCGGTGTCCAGCCGTAGCCGTAGTCAGTGGGGTTCAAGCCCGCATCGAGCAGCAGGGAGATGGTGGCCCAGCGACGGCGTTCGGCGTCGCCGGGGTCGACCACGCCGGACATCGTCATGATCGGCATGCGGCCGGGGCATCGCGGACAGGGTAGGCGGGCCTGGATCTGGGCCATGGTGCAGTTGAGATAGCGCCGCGCCCGGCCCAGCATCGTGTCCCGGCGCCAGGTCTTGCCCGTACCGCAGTACTGGCAGCGAAAGCCGATCTCCCAGCCGCGCTCCAGAGCGTCGATCAGCCGGGCGTCGGCGAAAGCAGGATCGAGCTGCGCGGCCTTGCGCCGGTCGGCGTCGCTGGGCTCAGGCATGGGCCGGCGGGTCCAGACGCCGAACGGCGCGCCAGTACGACCAGGGCTTGGCCCTGACCCGCTCCATCTCGAACCAGCCTTCCTCGCCCTCGAACGCCGGCACGTGCTCGGGCGAGACGAAGCCGACCCGCGAATTGCCGCGGCCCGTACCGTCGGGATGAAGGAAGTGCAGGGTCCTGGAGGTCTTGTCGGTGGTGTCGACCCGGACGCGGGTCAGCTTCATGACGCGGCGATCGGCGCGCGGCGCGGTCGGCGTCACGGGCGGAGATGGTGGTGGGATCGACATGGTTCAGTCGTAGAGCGAGGCGGCGAAACGGGTTTTCAGGCCCGAGCAGCCAGCCGGTCCGGGCCAGACCTCAAAGCGGCCTTGGCGTCGACCGCAGGGACAGCGCAGCCGGTCGGTGAAATTGATGATGGAGAAGTCGCCCAGGCGGCGCTCGAGCCAGGCTGTCGCGTCGAACTCGGCCATCTCGCCGCAGCCGCAGATCGTCCGCAGGTGACGGTCGGGCGCGACGCACTCGGCCAGGGTCTCGATGTCGGCCTCGAAGGGAACGTAAACTGAGGCACAGGCGTGCGGCGTCGCACGCGAAATCGCGGGTTGGGATGGCATGGGGGGCTCCGATGTTCCTTATATGTTCTCCTTGGGGCCAAGAGAGTCAATCGGACTCATCGCGCGTCGGCGTCGCACCTGTGGGCCGCGTGTGGATGACTAGGGACGCCGCCAGGCGCCGCGGCCGGCGCGGCGCGCTTCATCCTCCGCCGTCGCATAGGCGCCCTTGCTGTAGCGTCGATACTCCGTCGCGAGGCCCGATCGGATCAGGGCGGCGTTGATGTCGGGGCTGGCGTCCGACCAGCAACGGCCCACGAAACGGCCATAGCGGTCGCGATCGACAAAGCGGCACCCGACGCGACCGCGCGTCAGGCGGATCAGTTCGTCGCGCGTTTCGTAGGCCAGCGGCTCGGCGGGGGTCTTGCCGCGGCGAACCTCCGGCGCATCGACTCCGAACAGGCGCACGCGCTCGGCGCCACAGCGCAGGGTGTCGCCGTCATGAACGGCGGGGGCGTTGCAGGCGATGATGGCGGTGAGCGCGGCGGCGATGATCATGCCCGCTTCTAGTCGCGTTCGGCGCCGTCAAGGAAGTCGGACGCGCCGTCGCGGACCCCTATTTGGTCGTCACGATCGCCGACGCGATCCCGGGCAACCAGCCGGCGCCGTCGCGCAGGCGAAATCCCGACGCGTACCCCCAGGCGCAGCCCTGGACGCCGACCGAGGCGAAGGCGGCGCTGACCGCGCCGTAGTATCGGACGCGATCCTCGATCGGCACGCGCGGATCATCCTGCGCCCCGAACTCGCCCATCACCGGGACCCGGCCCGTGCGCGCCATGTAGGCGCTGACCTTGGTGAGGTCCTGGTCGAGCAACGCCTTGTCCGCCGCCGAGCCCCAGCGGCGGCCGAACGGCGGCGGATGCTCGACCCAGGTCGCGCCCTGATGGGTGAACGCGAAGGGGTCGTAGTAGTGGAAGGTCGGCACGACATAGGGATCGTCGGGCAGGACCAGAGTGGCGAGACTACCAAGGCCGCTCCAGTCGCCGCCGCCGATCAGCACCGGCCGGCGCGGATTGCGCTTGCGCGCCGCGGCCAGGGCCGGCACCAGGACCGCGCCGAGGTTGGCGTCGTCCAGCTTGTCGTGCGGCTCGTTGATCAGCTCGAACCAGACGGTGTCCGGCACCTGGGCGAACCGCGCGCCGATCTGGCGCCAGAGCGCGGCGAAGCGTTCGGTCTGGCCCGGGGGATCGGCCGTCAGCTCATCGAAATTGTGGGCGTTGAGGATGACGTTGAGCCGATGATCCGTGGCCGTCTTCACGACGTGCGCCACGCGAGCCATGAACGCCGGATCGATCGCGTAGGGTGGCGTCTTGGCCGCGTGCGCCGACCAGCGGACCGGGATCCGCACCGTCGTGAACCCGCCCTTGGCGATGAACGGGAAGTCGCCGTCCTGGATGGGGCGCCCCCAGGCGCCTTCGGTCGGCGCCTCGAGCATGTTGGAGAGATTGATGCAACGCCCGACTGGAAGGGCGGGTCCGACGCGGGGCCGCGCCGGCGCAGCCGGGACATAGTCGAAGCGCGCCGGGGTCAAGGTCGCGGCGGCGGGCGCCGCGGCCGCGCCGGCGACCAAGGTCAGCGGCGTGGTCTGTCCGGCCTGGCTCCAGGTTCCGACATAGGCCTTCGCGCCCGCGTCCCAGGCGCCGACATAGCGGCCATGGGCGACCGGCAAGTCGAACGACAGGCGGCCGTCCCGCGCTTCGACATTGGCCAGCGGCAGGCCCATCGCGCCTTGGTCGACGCTGTCGAACGTGCCCGACAGAAGGCCGCCCTGGGCGGCGAGGTGGAGGTTCAGGCGCAGGGCCGTCGCGCCATCGCCGACGTGGCCGGTCCAGTCGCCGGCCGTGGGGGTCTGGGCCTGGACGGGCTGAGCGAGTACGGCGAGGGCGACGGCGCCGATCAGGCCACGTCGCACAGTCGCCCAGCCTCGCGTGATGGCTTCCATGGCCAAGGCGCGCCCCGCTTACTTGCGCTTTGGTGCGCTCGGCTTGGCGGCTGGTTTGGGCGCGGCAGGCTTAGCCGTCGCGGGCTTGGGCGCGGCCGGTTTCGCCGCCGGCTTCGACGCGGGTTTGGCCGGCGGCTTGGCGGGCTTGGCCTTCGGCGCGGCCTGGGCCAGCGCCGAGGCCGCCGCCGTCTTCTCCGCGGCCGTGGACTTCGGATCCGACAGGACCTTGCTGGCCTTCTTGGCGGCGGCGGGGCTCGTGGTCTCGTTGGCGGCCGACGATTTTGGGCCGGCGCGCTGGGTCAGGGCCGCGCCCGCCGCGCTCTTTTCGGCGGCCGTGGACGTCGGGTCCGACAGCACCTTGGCCGCGTCGCTGGCGGCTTTCTTGCCGGTCTTCTTGGTCATGGAGCGCCCCTTTTCCGGGAGCCTAGCCAGGGCTAGCGCGCAAGTCGATAAGGGCGTCGGGCCGACCCTTGTCGCCCGTCAATCTCGGTCGCGTCACCGTCCATGGAGATCCTTCATGTCCAACGAGGACAGCCCCGCCATGACCTTGCAGGACATGATGTTGCGAAATGCGCCCATGATGGGGAAGGCCGACCTCTATTGCATGGGTCCCGCAGAGCTTGGCCGCCTGGCTGAGCAGGTGGCCGTGTTGCTGGGGATCAGTGATGGTGAGGCCAACCTAGTCGACACCGTCACGGTCGTTCTCGCTCCGCGACAGGCCAGCGATCCTGACGAGGCGCAACTGCGAGCAGCGGTGACCGCGGCGCTCACCGCCGCTTCCGTCCCGACGGACGACCCGCATTTTCCCGGCTGGTTAGCTCGCGCGCTCAAAGTGGTCAGTACATCAAATCTAGATCAGACGTCCGTGCTGGCCGCGTTTCCCGCACCGGCTGCCAAGCAGGCGGTCATGGTGCCCTATGGGGCTCGATATCGCGACGCCGCCTTGCAGCTTGACCGCCCCGATGGTCTTGGACAGCCGGAGACGATCTGGAGCCAGCACCTGGCGCGTCTGGCGAAGTCGTGCGTGGAGCGCGCGCGCCAAACCGCCATCTACGTCTTGGTAGACGCCGGAGAGGATTTCCCGTTCCGTCCGGAAAACCAGCTGCGTCTGAACCAGATCGACGACGATTGCGGGGTCATCGGCGGCGGCCCCGAGCACTCACCGGAGGCCGTCGTCGCCGAGCGCGCCGTCGCCTGGCTGCAGGCGATCCAGTCCGGACGGGTCGGTGACGTAATCACCGAAATCGATCGCTTGGCCTATTCCGATCTCGTCAAGTCGCGGATGAAGATTCAGCTGCTCTCGCAAGCCGGCCTGCACGGAGCGGCCGTGCAGCTTTTGAACGCCGAACTGGCCGGCCCGTCGGTCCTGCCGCCGGATGTCGCCATCGCCTATGCCCGCGTGGCTCACCGGGCCCATGACGGGGACCTCGTGGCCAGACTCTTGCGCCCGGCCGTTGCCTCACTCGAACGCGAAGAGGACCTGGAAACCGCCATGCGGTTGGCCCACGAAGTCGGCGTCGCCGATGTCGTGGAAGCCTGTGTGCAGAGGATGGGTGGTCGCTTCCCCCAATCCACGGCCTTGCTGGAATATCGCTTGATGGAGCGCCGGCGCGACGGCGACTACGCCGCCGCAGCTGCGTTGCTGCGGGACATCGCCGACCGCGCGGACGAGGCGAATTTCTACACATGGCTCGCAACCAGCCTGGGCTCCGCCGATGTCGACTACGATGCGGTCTACGAGGCTTTCGACGCCGATTGGGCCGCGTTCGCCGACATCGGCCGCGTCGCGCTGGCCCAACATGCCGAACGGCATGATCTGCTGCCCTTGGCCACGAACATCCTCATATCGACGGGGGGGGACGATCGGCGAACGGCGACCGAAATCAAGCATCTGCTTCATTTAGCCAGCCAGAGGTTTCTGCGCCGCCGATCTGACGACGACGAGATCGAGGATGACCTGTCGCTCGTTATCCAAACGACCGCCTGGTACCTGGGCGTAGTACCTGGGGACGTCACCATTCGAAGGTCCCTGGCCCGACTAGTCTCGGTCGAGACCAGTGGCAGTAGCGGCAGATTGGCGGCAGCCCATGCGCTCTTCGCCCTTGCCAGTCTCAAACCCGAGATCCGTCCAACGCCGCCCGTCGTGGGGCCGTTACCGACTGAAGAGGACCTGCGCGCCGTCATTTCCGCCGCCCGGGCTTGGATTGAAAGTGAGCCCGTTGTTTCGATCGGTCGTCTGACCTTTCCTCCGCAGTTGTTGCCCCGCGACTTCAAGCCGAGGATCGCCAGCGATCTTCTCGAGATGGTCGAGGTCCAGGGCGACACGCTGGTCGATGACGCCGACGAGCGCGCGCTCAAGGTAACGACCGCCGTTGCGGCGGCTCTTGCGCCTTACACCAACGAGCCAAATCTTGATCTGACCGCCATGAGGCTGGCAGCGGGCAAGCTTGTGGCAGCGGGGCGTCGTCAACAGGCGCGTGACCTGATCGAGGGGGTTCTTGAGCTCAGCGGAACCGACCCGGCGCGGCAGCGGGCTGCTTGGTTCGCCTATGGCGATGTCTACCATCGGACAGGTGATTTGCTCGAAGCCTTGCTGGCGTTGTCATGCGGCGCCGCACGCCGCGTACCAGTCTTAGCCGCGGAGGTCTGGTACGAGATTCAATCGCTGATCCGGGTGTTCCGAGATCTGGGTCTGAGCGTGCTGTCGCGTCGTCTCCTCGGCCAGGCGAGTGACATGCTGACGGAAAGCGGATTTGCTGAGCGCTACGCGCATCGGCTCGAGACGGTGACCTTGCTGCTCGATTTCTCAGACCTGGGTTCGCACGATGATGATCCGGCTCGGTTAGAAGCCTTGGTCGAGCGGATCGCCGACAACTGCCGCGTGGTCTTGGAGAAACGGGATGAACTTGGTCCGGTGGCCACGCTGCTGGTTCAGGCCGTGCGTCTGGCGCGAGCTCAAGCCGTTCAGACGCCTGCGGGCGTCGATGATCTCATGGCGAGCGCCATCGATCGGCTCGGTGGCGCGATCGCCGACCAGGTTCGCGTCTTTGCCGCAGATCGCCCTGATGCGGCCGCGCTGGCGCAAATGGCGGGCCGGACGGAAAACGCTCGCTTTGCCGGCGACGCGGGATTCGACATGCGCAACCTGGCCATTCTCGCTCGTCGATTCCTGAATGGGGCGGCCGTGGGAGCGGTACAGGATGTCGCTTTCGCCATCGAACTGCTCGCTGACCAGGCCGTGACGCGATGGGACGAAATAGGTGACGCTGAGCCGGTCGACCTGCCTTCGCGCCCGGAGACACCACTACGCATCGCCAGGGATATCGCGCGGACTGGGTTGGGTGTCACCCTATTGGGCCTCGACGAACAAAGTCGTCTGGTGCGGGTCGAAGTCGACGAAGAAGCCGGTGAAACCGTGCAGGTCGAAGACGAGCGGACCTTCTCGATAGCTGCGTTCCGGCAATGGTCGCGACGGTATCCCTACAACTACGGCTTTGATCGCGATGAAGCGAATGCCTTCCTAACAAGTCTGCGCTCGGTCGGCGTGAGCAGCCTGCCTCCCCGCCGGGCGGTCATGATCATGGACACCGCGCTCCAGTCCTTACCGGCGAACTTGATCCCCGTGGACGGCGACTTTGCAGCGCGCCATCGCGCAATAGCGATGGCGCCGTCGTTAACTTGGCTCGCTCATGCCGCCGCGCGACGCGATCGCGCCGCAAGTCCGCCGCGTGCCTGGATTTCGACGGCGTCCGCGCCGGAGCAGATGCCGACATTGGGCGTCATGGCCGAACGCCTGCAGCCGACGTTCGATCTGCACGCGATACCTTTAAATCAGGAACCAACGATCCCTGCCGATTTCGCCGGCGCCGAACTAGCCATCGTTGGCGCTCATGGCGGATTGCATCTACCCGACGGCAGGTTCTTCAAGGGGATCAGCGACGAGGACGGGCTGGCCGAGCCTTCGCGCGCCCTGGCCCGGGCGTTGTCGGACGTGAAGGTCGTCGTGCTGTTGGTTTGCAGCGGCGGACGCGTCGACGCCATGCCCGGCGCGCAGACGACAATGGGTCTGGCCAAGCAATTGTTGAACGCCGGCTGTTCGACAGTGATCGGCTCTCCTTGGCCGCTGAGCGCCAGCGTTCCCGTCTACTGGCTTCCTGGGTTCCTCGCGGCGTGGAGCGTCGGAGCGCCAGTGATCGACGCCAATGCCGCCGGCAATGCGGCGGTCAGCGAGCGTCTCGGCGACACGGCGGATGTCCATTTCGCGATGAGCGTCTACGGAGATCCGCTTGTCCGCAAGTCGCCACCTAGGGCTTAAGTTGACGTGAGAGGTCGAGCCTCCGCGCTTCAATATCGAAGGTCCGTGGAGAAGCGCGTGTTCATCGCTAAAAGGTGTCGAGAAAGAGCACCTCGGGCAGCTGCGTTTGCGGCCACCACATGCCCTGTGTGGTTTCAAGATAGCGCTGACAGAGGCCGATGATCTTTTGTCCGTTGCCCAAGGCGACCCGCTGGGGCGCCACTTCGAGCCGTTCCGCCATCACTGCGGATCGAAAGCCCGAGGTGGAGAGCAACAAACCCCGGGCGGCGGCACGAGAGACGACGATTTCCGCAAACTGCGTGACCTCGGGGCTTCCCACACGAGACGGCGCCGACCAGTGCTTGACCTCGACCAAGTAGGTCTCGCCGGCGGCTACTAGCTCGATATCGAAACCGCCGTCCTTGGCCGGGCGCGTCAAACGGGTTTGAAAGCCGAGACCTTCGCACGCTTCGGCCAACGCCCGCTCGAGATCGCGCCATTCCAGGTCCTTGAGATCGCCGGGCCGCAAGGCCAGTCGGCGCGCCAAGTCGGCCGAGAACTCCCGGATGAACGCGGCGAATGGCGGTAGCTGCGCCACCTCGTCTGGCGACGGGGCGGCCACGCCGGCCGCATCGGCCATGTAGCGCTTCAGGAACGGGCGGCCGCCGGCTCGCAAGACGAGACGACCTTCAGCTTCGAACTCCTGCATGCGCTGGCGGGTATATCGCCAGCTGCGGCCCTCCGGTGGGAGGCTCCCCATCAACTCATAAATTTGACGGGGGCGGACGCTCGCGATGGTCAGGTCCGATGCCATCCATGGACCTTGAGGATCGGAATCTGAATTCTTGTAGAGCGATGGGTTTGCCATGCGTGGTGCGGGTCTGGACGCTGGAGTATCATGCGGCATGGTCGGCATCCGATCGATGACGGGTACGGAGTCGAAGTTGACGGTTCATCATTGAGGCCCGGCGGGCGCCGGTTCCGCCAACACCGCATAGCCTAGGAATGGGTCGCGGATGCAGGTGGGATGGTAGTGGCCGACGATGTATTCCGGCGGCAGGGGACGGCGAATGGAGAACCCCGCGCCGCGAAAGCGCTCGGGTTCGAAGTCGTCGTCGGCCAAGCGCTCGAACATGTACTCCAGGGCCACGCCGGCAAACTCAAGCAGCGTGTAGCTGTGCATCGATGCGAACGGGACATCGCAGACGAACAGGGTCGGCGCTCCGAAAGCCTTGAGGCACTGTCGATAGTCCCGATAGCGCGGCAGGTGGGCGGCGATCGCGACCAGGTACTCGCCGCCATAGAGGAGGTAGTGGCCGGCATGATCGATCAGGGCTCGCTCGTTAGCGTCGAAATAGACGCGGCCCTCCCTGGTGTCCGTGCCGACAGCGCGGATGGCTTGGTCGAGATCGTCTTGCGAGAGTTCCGGAAATTGGCCACCCAAGAAGATCTTGGCGGCGCGCGCGTGGGCCGTCTGGGGATCCAGCGGCCGTAGGCCGTCGCGATAGAAGGCCTCGACATCGGCCGTCCGGGTCGCGTGGCAGGTCCGGAAGGCCCGAAAATGACGGGCGATGCGGTCCGCCGCCATCGTCTTGATGTCGGTGTGCGCGCCCGTGGCGTCCGCGATGATCGCGTCCAGCCATGAAAGGTCGTCGCCCACCAAATACTCCGGTGGATGGCGTTCAAACTCCCGACACACCCGAGCATCGAGCACGTCTTCCATGAGGCGCCATATCGTCGGGCGCCAGGTGTCGAACGCGTTGAAGTCCCAGACGTCCATGGCTGCGGCGAGCCGCTCCAGTCGATCGGAGGCGATCAAGTGCTGACGAGCCTCAACATCGGTCGGCAAGGTGGTCGCTCCGTCGGTCGATCAGTCTAGAGACAGGTCGAATCGAACGGCGAGCAAGTCGGAAGCGGCGGTCCTTTCCCTCCAGCGCCGCTCGCAATCGATGCTAGGCTTGCCGGAATGGACACCTACACCTTCGTTTGCCTGGCCGACAATCAGGTCGCCACGGCGGTCGACGTTCAGGCGCTTGCGCCCGACGCCTATGTCGCTCACGCGTGGAGCTTGCTTCGCGAGCATGCCAGCGCCGTGTCGGTGGAGGTCTGGCGGGACGAAGCGGTGATCGTGGTGATCGAACGCGACGGGGCTCGCATGCTTTCCAGCAAGGCCCGGCCGGCCGAGCACGCGCCGGAGGCCTGAATGGCCCTGGACATCGGTCCATCAGGGCCTGCCTGCGGACAGCGCCAGGTTCTAAGCCTCCGATCCGCCAGGAGGGCCCTTCATAAAGGCGTCGAACTCGGCCAGATGCTCGGGCGAAGGCGGGTCTGGATTGAGCATGATCGAGCGGATGTCGTTGGCGATGTCGCGCCGATTGATGTTCCCCAGGATGTAGCGGCCGTTCGAAAGCTCGAAATCGATGGCACCGCACCACATGTTGATCCGCCCATAGCCCGGCGCGTAGGCGATGGCGTTCTTGCGGCCGCTGACCTCATGCTTGGCCAGGGCGATGCGAAGGAAGTGCATCCGCGCGTACGGCATGTGAATTCGCCGCAAATCCTCGCGCAGCTTGTCCACCCGCGCGGGTTCGGCCAGCAGGCGCTCCAGCTGCGCGGCGCGCATCAAGCGTCCGGTGTGCAGGAACCCGACATCCTTGCTTAGGTCGGCGATCTTGGTGGGCAAGCCGCCGTTCTCGGCCCATTTGATCGAGTCCTTGGCGCGCTGGCGCCAGGTCCTGAGCAACTCGTAGGCGGCGAAGATCCACATCTGCGATTGGGCCGACACGAAGGTGGCGTCCATCACAGGGGTGCGGTCGGTAGCCCAATAAGTCGCCAGCAGCTGATCCTCCAAACTCATGCAGAACATGTCGACCATGCCCAGGTTCGTCGCCTGCATGGACAGGTAGGGATCATCGAGCAGTTCAAGGCTGCGCAGCGCGGCGGGCAGGGTTGCGGGATCGATTTCGGATGAAGGCTGGTAGCCGCGGTCGTCGTGCTCGTCGGTATGCTCTTCCGGATCGATGTCCAAGACGTCCTCCATCGCTCGGACGCATGGTCCTGTGTCGATCAGTCGTGATCCTGGACGGCCATCGCGCTGCGCGCGATGACTTTCCTGGTTTTCCTTTCCCCTGAAACGGGGGTGGGCGGCGCGCCCTTCTAGGCCCGCCTTGGGCGGCGGCAAGCCGGCCAGGGGCCGGCTCCTTCACTCTCGTTTCGGCCCTTCGGGTGCCGCCGTCCGGCGACGGGCCTTTTCGGTCGCTCTTCGCCGCCCACCCCCCTTTCCGGCGAAAGGATGCGGGGTTTTGGGGCGGGGAAGGAGCCCGCTCATGCGCCCGACCGGTCAACGCCGCAAGTCCGCCGCCAAGGCCTCGCCCTCCCGGCGGGAGCCGTCCCGACAAGCTGAAGCCAGCCTCTATGACGAGGTCACGCAGCGGATCATCGACCAGCTGGAGGCCGGGCGCCTGCCCTGGGTCCAGCCGTGGGGAACGGCCGGGCGCGCGGCCCTGTCTCTGCCGCGCAACGGGATCACCGGGCGGCGCTATTCGGGCGTCAACATCCTCTTGCTCTGGGGCGCGGTCATCGAGCACGGCTATCCGTCCCAGGGTTGGCTGACCTTCAAGCAGGCCCTGGCCGCCGGGGGCTGCGTGCGGCGCGGCGAGCGCGGCACGAGCGTGGTCTATGCCGACCGCTTCACGCCCAAGGCCGAGCAGGAACGCGCCGCGCGTGACGGCGACGAGCCCGGCAAGGTCGCTTTCCTCAAGCGCTTCACCGTCTTCAATCTCGCCCAATGCGAAGGCTTATCGGGCGTCGATCCCGAACCCGCGCCGCTGCCCGAGCGCCAAGCCGTCCCCCATGCCGAGGCGTTGATCGCCGCCACGGGCGCGGACTTCCGGGTCGGCGGGCCGCGCGCCTTCTATGATCCCCTGTTCGACTACGTGCAGGTCCCGCCGCAACCGGCCTTCACCGACCAGATCAACTACTATCGCACCGCCTTCCACGAGCTGTCGCACTGGACGGGCCACGGCGCGCGCCTGGATCGCGACCAGTCGGGCCACCGGGGCGGCAAGGCCTATGCGCGCGAGGAGCTGGTCGCCGAAATGGGCGCGGCCTTCGTCGGCGCCACCCTCGGCATCGTCCCCACCGTGCGTCATGCCGACTACATCGGCTCCTGGCTGGAGGTCCTGCGCGAGGACAATCGCGCCATCTTCCGCGCCGCGTCCCAGGCCTCCAAGGCCGCCGACTTCCTGCTGGCCTTCCAGGCCGCGCCGTCGCCACAGCCTAGCGCCCTGGCGCAATGGGCCATGGCCGCCTGATCCCGCCCTTCCGCGCGCCGGGATCAAGCCCGGCGCCGGACGCCCTGCGCCAATCCCGGCGCATCCCCGGCCCCGCCCGCAGCCTGGACAGCAACACGGACGGGGCCGGTTCCACCCCTGAACAACAGGAGCAACCGTCATGAAACTCGCTTTCGCCGACCCCCGCAACATGACCATCTCACCGCTCAACATGAACTACGGGCGGCCCGATCCGGACACCGCCGACATCGCCCCGTCGATCCGTCAGCGCGGGGTTCTCCTGACCATGCTGGTGCAGGAAAAGACCCAGGACGGAGCCGTCGTCCCCGGTCACTTCGAGATCGTCGCCGGGCGGCGGCGCTGGTTCGCGGCCATGGCCGCCATCGCCCAGGGCGTCGAGATCGATCCGGTGCCCATCGGCATCCTGGCGCCCGGCGACGACGCCGCCGCCATCGAGGCCTCGCTGATCGAAAATCTCGCGCGCCTCCCGGCCGACGAGGTCACCTGCTGGGAGACCTTCGCCAAGCTGATCCGCAAGGGCCGCACGCCCGAACAGATCGCCGCCACCTTCCACATGACCGACGCGGTGGTCCGGCGCACCCTGGCGCTGGGCAACCTCCTGCCGCGCATCCGGGGTCTCTATCGGCGCGAGGCCATCGACGTGGCCACCGTCCGCGCCCTGACCCTGGCCACCAAAAGCCAGCAAAAGGAGTGGCTGGCCATGCTGGACGATCCCGAGCGCCGCGCCCCGACCGGCGCCCAGCTCAAGACCTGGCTGTTCGGCGGCGCCTCTATCCCGGCCAAGAACGCCTTGTTCAGCCTCGACGACTATCCTGGCCAGATCATCGCCGACCTGTTCGGCGAGGACAGCTACTTCACCGACCCCAATCTCTTCTGGACCAGCCAGAACCAGGCCTTGGCGGCCCGGCGCGAGGCCCTGTTGGCCGACGGCTGGAGCGCGGTGGAGGTGCTGGAGACCGGCAAGGCCTTCGAGTCCTGGAAGCACGAGCGGGTCTCCAAGGCCAAGGGCGGCAAGGTCTTCCTGGCCGTCAGTTCGCGCGGCGAAGTGACGACGCACGAAGGCTGGCTGAGCGCCAAGGAGGCCCGGCGCGCCGAAGCCGCCGCCGCGAAAGCCGCGCGCGGCGAGGGCGATGGCGACGGTCCGAAGACCGACCGCGCCGAAGTCACCAGCGCTCAGCAGACCTATATCGACCTGCACCGCCATGCCGCCGTCCGCGCGGTCCTGGCCGACCATGCGGGCGTGGCCTTGCGGCTGCTGGTGGCCCACGCCGTGGCCGGGTCGGCGCTGTGGCGCGTCGAGGCCGATCCCCGGCGGGCGGGCCATGAGGCGGTGTCGGCCAGCGTTGAGGCCAGCCCGGCCGAGGCGCGGTTTCGGGCCAAGCAGGCGGGCGCCGCCGCCCTGCTCGGCGTCGAAACGGGCGGCGCCCTGGTCGGACGGCGAGGCGACGGCGGCGCGGCGGGCGTCTTCGCCAAGCTCCTGTCCCTGCCCGACGCCGACGTCCTGGCGATCGCCGCCGTGGTCATGGGCGAAGCGCTGGCCGCCGGGAGCGCCGAGGTCGAGGCGGCGGGCCTGCACATGAAGGTCGACATGGCCACGTTCTGGAGCCCGGACGCGGCCTTCTTCGAGCTGATCCGCGACCGCGAAGCAGTCAACGCCATGCTCAAGGAGGTCGGCGGCAAGAAGGTCGCCGACGGCAATCTGGCCGAGAAGGTCAAGACCCAGAAGGCCATCCTGCGCGACTTCCTCGACGGGACGAACGACCGTCCCAAGGTCG
>Ga0247725_1000686_pt1 | contig 21787 bp, 17 predicted proteins | sample OKSTACKMCFT3sol_FD_183021 | JGI IMG/M metagenome (GOLD analysis project Ga0247725, IMG submission 183021) | Subsurface sediment microbial communities from gas well in Oklahoma, United States - OK STACK MC-FT3-sol | ecosystem: Environmental > Terrestrial > Deep subsurface > Rock core/Sediment...
TCAGTAGTGAAACGATGCATCGCCGATGGTAGTGTGGGGTTTCCCCATGTGAGAGTAGGTCATCGTCAAGCACCTATACCAAACCCCCGATCATCGAAAGGTGATCGGGGGTTTGACTTTGCGCGGAAGAAAAATCGCACTGAACTCCGACGCGCATATAGCCGGCTTAAACGCTGTTGCAGTGCATGAACGCTCCAGGTATCGGCCTTGGAACAGGGCGAGAAATGAACCTCGCCCTGCCAGATGCAGTCACACTCGGGCAGTCTCTTTTGAGGCTGTGCTCGTCTAGAATAAGCGCGAATCTTCGTGAGCTCCCCGTATGCCTGACTCGGCTGAAGTCCGCCCGTTGTCCGAATACCCCCTGGAGGAATTGCTCGCCTGCCCCGAATGCGACCTGCTGATGCATCGCCAGCACGTCGAAGAGGAGCAGAAAGCCTGCTGCCCCCGTTGTGGCTACGAGCTGATCGTCCACCGTGCGCACATGGAGCGACGGGCCATGGCCCTCGTGCTCACCGCCCTGCTGCTGTTCGTACCGGCGAACTTCCTGCCCATCATGAAGCTCAACCTGCTCGGGCAGACTACCCAGGACACCATCTGGACCGGCGTGCTCGGCCTCTACGACAGCGGCATGCAGGGCGTCGCGGTGCTGGTGTTTCTCTGCAGCATGGTCATCCCCCTCCTCAAGCTCGTCTGCCAATTGCTGGTCCTGCTGTGCATACGCTGGCAGCGCTACCAGGTGGTGGGCCTGCACCTGTACCGCCTGTATCACCACCTGCGTGAGTGGGGGATGCTCGAGGTCTACCTCATGGGCATCCTCGTCAGCATCGTCAAACTGATCGACCTCGCCGACCTGCACCTCGGCATCGGCCTGGCCTGCTTCATCGGCCTGCTGCTGTCCCAGGTCTGGCTCGAAGTCACCATGTCGCCCCATCAGGTCTGGGATGCATTGGACGAGGGAGGGCACGCCAGTGAGAGCGCTTGATGCCGGCATCCTCGTCTGTGGCGAATGCCATCAGCTCAACCGGCCGGACCCTGATGACGAAGCCCCCAGCTGCACCCGCTGTGGCTCCCGGCTTCACGCCCGCCGGCCCGACAGCCTGGTACGCACCTGGGCTCTGCTGCTGACCGCCACCATCCTCTACATCCCGGCCAACGTGCTGCCGATCATGACGGTCAACTTCTTCGGCAAGGGCTCGCCCTCCACCATCATGGAAGGCGTCATCGAGCTGATCCACGCCGACATGCTGCCCATCGCCCTGGTCGTCTTCACCGCCAGCATCCTCGTGCCCACCTTCAAGCTCGTGGGCATCGCCCTGCTGCTTTACTCCGTACAACGCCACCAACCGATGTCCGCCCGCCAGCGCATCCTCATGTACCGATTCATCGAATGGATCGGCCGCTGGTCCATGCTGGACATCTTCGTGATCGCCATCCTCGTGGCGTTGGTCAATTTCGGGAACCTCGCCAGCATCGAGGCCAACATCGGCGCCGCGGCCTTCGCCAGCGTCGTGGTCCTCACCATGGTGGCGGCAGTGACCTTCGACCCCCGACTCATCTGGGACAACACCGATATGGACGACGAGCATGGCTGACCTGCCCAAGCCCACGAAGAAGAAAACCACCAACTGGTCCGCCATCTGGGTCCTGCCCCTGATCGCCCTCGCGATCGGCCTCTGGCTGGGCTGGAAGTCCATGAACGAAGCCGGGATCAACATCACCATCTACTTCGAGAACGGCGAAGGCATCCAGGTCGGCAAGACCCAGCTCATGTACAAGGGCATCCAGGTCGGCAAGGTCACCGACCTGCACGTCAGCGACGACATCAAGGGCGTAGTCGCCACCGTCGAAGTGCTCAAGGAGGCCGAGCCCTACCTGAGCAAGGAAACCCGCTTCTGGCTGGTCCGCCCCCGCGTCTCCCTCGCCGGCGTCACCGGGCTGGAAACCCTCGTCTCCGGCATCTACATCGCCATCGACCCGGTCAAGGGCGAGCCCGAGCGCAAGTACCACGCCCTCGCCGAACCGCCGCCGCTCTCCGACTCGCTGCCCGGCCTGCACATCACCCTCAAGGCCGAGCGCCTCGGCTCGCTGGAACAGGGCAGCCCCGTCTACTACCGGCAGATCCAGGTCGGCCAGGTGAAGAGCTACCAGCTCGCCGCCGACCAGCGCACCGTCGAGATCAAGGTGCTGGTCGAACAGCCCTACGCCCACCTCGTGCGCAAACACACCCGCTTCTGGAACGCCAGCGGTCTCAACGTCACCGCCGGACTCTCCGGGGTCAAGATCCGCACCGAATCGCTGCTCAGCATGGCCGCCGGCGGCATCGCCTTCGCCACGCCCGAGAACCGCCAGGACAGCCCGCCCACCGACTCCACCATCCCTTTCCGCCTCTACGACGGCTTCGAGGCGGCCGAGGCGGGCCTCAAGGTCCTGCTGCGGATGGAAGACGTCAGCGGCCTCAACCCCGGCAACACCCCCGTCATGTACAACGGCGTCCAGGTCGGCACCCTCAAGAAGCTCGACATGGACAAGAACTTCGCCGGCGCCACCGCCGAACTGACCATGGAGCCCCGCACCGAAGACTTCCTTGTCGAAGGCACCGAGTTCTGGACGGTCAAACCCTCCATCTCCCTCGCCGGCATCAGCGGCATCGAAGCGCTGGTGAAGGGCAACTACATCGCCGTGCGCTTCGCCAAGAGCGGCACCCCCACCCGTGAGTTCACCGCCCGGCCCAAGGCCCCGCCGCTCAACACCGACGCCCCCGGCCTGCACCTGGTGCTCACCAGCGACAAGCTCGGCTCCCTCGATGTCGGCAGCCCCATCCTCTACAAACAGATGCGCGTCGGCAGCATCCAGAGCTACCAGCTCTCCCGCGACCACCAGCGCGTCGTGGTCGGCGTGCACATCGAGCCCGAGTTCGCCTCCCTGGTGAACGAATCCACCCGCTTCTGGAACGTCAGCGGCGTCAGCATCAAGGGCGGGCTCTCCGGCGTCGAAGTGAAGAGCGAGTCCCTGCAGACCCTGCTCGCCGGCGGCATCGCCTTCGCCACCCCCGACGCCAAGGCCACCCCCGTCACCAAGCCGCGGCGCTTCACCCTCTACGACAACGAGAACCTCGCCCTCGGCAAAGGCACCCTGGTGGAGATCCTCATGCCCCAGGCCGACGGCCTGCGCGAAGGCACCCCGGTCCGCTACAAGGGCCTGGACGTCGGCAGCGTCGAACGCATCTCCCTGGCGGACGACCTCAGCCGCGTCGTCGTGGTCGCCCGCATCACCGAGTCCGCCGAGCGCATCGCCCGCGAAGGCACCCAGTTCTGGGTGGTGAAGCCCGAGCTCGGCCTGGTGCGCACCGCCAACCTCGACACCCTGGTCAGCGGCCAGTACCTCGAAGTCCAGCCGTCCTCCCGCAAGGGCGCCAGCCAGACGCGCTTCACCGCCCTGGCCCAGCCGCCGTCCACCATCGCCCGGGAAGAGGGCCTGCGCGTCACCCTCAGCACCGCCCGCCGCGGCTCCATCAAGCCCGGCGTCGTGGTCAGCTACCGCGAAGTGCCGGTGGGCAAGGTGGAGAGCTTCGAACTCGGCAGCTCCGCCGACCGGGTGCTGATCCACATCCTCATCGAGCCCCGCTACGCGCCCCTGGTGCGCAGTGGCACGCGCTTCTGGAATGCCAGCGGCGTTGGTATCGATGCCGGCCTGTTCAAGGGCGTGAAGGTGCGCACCGAGTCCCTCGAAGCGCTGCTGGAAGGCGGCATCGCCTTCGCCACCCCGGACAACGCCCAGATGGGCAGCCCGGCCATCCCCGGCCAGACCTTCGCCCTGCACGACGAACTCAACGAAGAGTGGTTGAAGTGGGCACCGAAGATCGAACTCGGCAAATGACCCCACCCCCGATAACAAAAAGGGCCGCGAAGCGGCCCTTTTTGTTGTCAGCGAAACAGCATCCCGGTCAGGCGGGCTCCACCTCGGAGCCCGTCGCCTCGGCGGTGGCCGGGCTGGCTGCCTTCTCGCGGGGCTTGATGAACTTCCAGTCCGCCTCGTCGATGTAGATGCCGTTCGGGCCGCTGCCGCCTTCCAGGTCGATGGCCACGTGGGCCGAAACCTGCGGCTTCACCGACGCCAGGATGGGCGTGAAGCCCAATTGCGCACTGGTCTCGATCAGCGCCTGCTGGTTGCGCTCATCGATGTCCGCCGCCTCGTCCAGGTAGTAGGGCAGGCGGATGCGCCCGGCCTGCTCGCGGTCCATCAGGTGCAGCAGCAGGTACATGTTGGTCAGCGCCTTGATGGTCATGGTCGTACCGTTGGACGCCGCGCCATCGATGTCCGTGTGGATCACCGGCTGGCCATGCACCTTGGTGATCTCGAACGCCAGCTCGAACAGGTCCTTCAGGCCCAACTGGTTGCCGTTGGCCGCCACCAGGCGTGCCAGGTACTCCTTGGCCTCCTCGTTCTTCGCGTCCTGCTCGGCGGACTGGGTCAGGTCGAACACCGACAGGGTCTCGCCTTCCTCGTACTGGCCGGCGCTGTGGATGATCTGGTCGATGTGGCGCAGCGCATCCTTGTTCGGCGCCAGCACGATGCGGAAGCTCGCCAGGTTCGACACCTGCCGCTTGTTGATCTCGCGGTTGAACAGCGCCAGCTGGTGTTCCAGGTTGTCGTAGTCGCTGCGGATGTTGCGCAGGGTCCGGGCGATGTCGGTCACCGCCGCACGGCGGGCCTTGGCCAGGGTCAGGGCCTCGTCCTGGCGGTGGGCGTAGGCGTTGATCAGCAGTTGCAGGCGACGCTCGGCATCTTCCTCGCTGTCGAACTTCGCCACGCCCTTCAGGCGGACCTGGGCATAGAGCGCGTCGATCTGGCCGTCGATGCGTTGCAGCGCCTGCCAGGTGTCCTGGTAGTCGTTGAGCAGCGGCAGCAAGTTATCGAGGCTGTCGTCCACCGGGTGGGTGAACGGCGTACCGAAGGGCAGGTCGGCCGGCAGCAGCTGGCGACGGCGCAGGGCGTCCTCCAGGGTGCGTTCCTTGGCTTCCAGGTCGGCCAGCTGACGGCCCACCAGCTGCAGCTTGGCGGACAGCTGCTGGACGCGCTCGGTGAACGCATCGCTGGAGCGCTTCAACTCGTCCTGCGAGGCTTCCAGCACCGCCAGCTTCTCCAGCTTGGCGGGCTCCTCGGCGGTCAGGGTCTGGGTCTTGCGGAAGTCCTCCAGGGCCTTCTGCGCATCCAGCACCGCCTGGTACAGCTGCTCGGCCTGGGCCTTGCTCGCGGAACGGTCGGCGGCCACGGACTGCTGGGTCTTCAGCTGCTTCAGCTCGCGTTCCAGACGGTCCTTCTGGTCGCGCAGCGCCGCGCGGTCAGCCAGGGCCTGCAGGGCCGGCGGCTCGATGTGGGAAAGGTCCACCTCCAGGCCGGGGACGATGAAGTGATCGCCCTTGAAGCCATCCAGCACCGCTTCCAGGGTCTTCACCCAGGCGTCCGCGTCATCCAGCTGGATGCCTTTCTCGCCCAGCGGCAGGCTGAACAGCTGGCCGTTGAACAGGCGCATCAGGCGATCCACGTCGGCCTGGGAGAACTCCTCGCGCAGGCGCGAGTAGCTGTTGTTGTCGGCATGGTCGAGCTGCTGCTTCACCGCCTTCAGGCGCTTCTCCAGGTCGCGCACGCGCTCGTCCAGGTCCTCGGTGGAGAACTGCCGGGACTGGGCCAGCGCACCGGCCAGCTCGTCGTGGGCATCCTTCGCGGCCAGCAGTTGCTGCTCCAGCACCTTGGCGTCTTCCACCAGCGCGAAGCGGTTCTTCAGCACCGCCAGCTCGCCCAGCCAGCGCTGGGTCTCGGTGATCTCGCGCTCCAGGCGCATCAGCTCGGTGGTGCCACCGCGCTGCTCGTTCTGCAGGCCGTCCTGCTCGCTGCGGTAGTGCTCGGCCTGGATCACCAGCTCCTCGCGGCGCGCGCCCGAATAGTCGTGCCAGGTGCCTAGCAGCGAATCCAGCAGGGGCGACAGGCGATGCAGCTTGCCGCGCAGGATCTCGCGCTGGGTCACGCCGTTGGCCAGCGCCTCCACCAGCGGGCCGGCGGCTACCAGCGCCTGGTAGTCCTGCTCCATGCGGCGCACGTCGCGGAAGGCCTCTTCGGTGGCCGCGATGTAGTCCACGCTGCCCGAGCGCAGGCTGTGCTCGAACGCATCGAGGAACAGCTGCTTGAGCTTGGCCGCGGTGATCTCGCGCATGTGCAGCAGGTTGATGAACAGCGCGCGGAAGGTTTTCAGGCTGTGCTCGCTGGTGGAGCGCAGCGGGATCAGCGTCAGGTCCAGCGGGATCGAGGTATGCCCGCCCACCAGCAGACGGCGAAGCTCATCGGGCTTCAGCTCGTAGGCCTTGATGCCCTCGCGCTCCAGGTTGGCGAACAGCTCGCGCTGGCGCAGGCAGGTGCCGTTCTTCTGGTAGTGATCGAGGTCCAGGCTGCCCTGGTAGGCGAAGAACTGGTGACCGAAACCGCCACCTGGGCCGCGACCGGCCACGCCGATCACGTGCGGGCCGTGGGGCAGGGACACCTCCACGAGGATGTAGCTGGTGTCGGTGGCGAAGTAGAACTTGCGCGACTGCTCCAGGCTGTACTTGCCGAAGCTCATGTCCGACATGCGCGCCAGGATGGGGAACTGCAGCGCGTTGATCGACGCGGACTTGCCCAGGTTGTTGGCGCCGTAGACCGACAGCGGGTTCTCCAGCGGGAACAGGCCCAGGCTGTAGCCGGCGGTGTTCAGCAGGGCGAAGCGGCGGATGCCGTAGCGTTCCTGGCTCATGCGTCGATCTCCTGTGCAGCGCGCTCTTCGGCCATGGCGCGGGCCAGGGCGTCTTCTTCGGACTCACCCACAGTGCTCTCCTGCGGATCGAGGCTGACGATGGGCTCGTCGCCGTCGTCGTCCATCAGCACCGGCGCCTGCAGCGGCAGGTCGGTGCTGTGCAGGCTGGCTGCCAGGTCGCGGTCGTGCTGCACCGACAGGCACACATCGAGGAAGCGGTGCATCGGCGGCAGGAAGCGGTACACACCGTTGCTGTCCTCGGCGAAGCCCAGCTGGGTGAGGCGGCGGATGATCTTCTCCTCCAGCTCCTCGTGGGTGGTCACCTCGGCCTGCAGGAACAGGTCGCGGTACTTGTCCAGCAGGGCCGGCAGCTCGTCACGGCCGATGCTGCCGCCGTCGAGCACCGCCAGCGGGTCGCGGCCCTGGTCGGCCAGGTGCTCCACCAGGATGAAGGTGAACAGTGCCAGGCGCTGCGCCGTCTTGTTCACCTGCGCGCCCATCTGCTCGGGCACGAAGTAGTAGAAGCCGCGCGGGTCGCACACCAGCTCGAAGCCCAGGGCCTTGAACAGTGCCCGGTACTGGTCCTGCATGGTGGACAGCTGGGCGTAGCACTCCGGCTCGCTGCGGGAGAGGTGATAGCCCTTGAACAGCTCGCGGAAGATCGCCTGGAGCTGGGTCATTTCGGAAAGATCAAGTTGCATGGTTTTCGCTCTTGATGAGGGCGAAGGAGCTCAGGCTGACCTGATGCTCGGCGGTGAGGTAGTCGCGGCGCTCGAGGCGTTCGCGCTGGAAGCGGCCATCCCGCGACAGGCGGGAGAACCAGTACAGCAATTCGTCGGTGGCGCCGTCCGGCTCCTGCTCCAGCAGCCAGGCCATGAGGTCCGGCAGCGGCAGGGCCTGCTCGCAGCGCTCGATCATCTCCCGTGCCGTGCGCGGGGCCTTGGGCGGCGCACCCTTGCGGCCAGCGCCGGCCTTGGGGAAGTGCGCCGGCTTGGGCTCGAAGCGCGCCAGGGCGTAAACGTAGGCCTCCACCTGGGAGGCGCTGCCGAGGAAGGTGCTCTGCGGCCGGGTGAACAGCGGCATCGCCGCCTGGGGCACCCCGTCCAGGCCCTTCTTGCGGATCACCGAGAGCGCCAGGGCTGCGCCACGGGTCACGGCGTTGTGCCGGCGCGCTTCCTCGCGCAGCGGCAGCAGCAGCTCACGGGCCTTGCGCAGGGTCAGTTGGGCCGTGGTCTGCATCTCCAGGATGCGCGCATGGGTGCGCAGCAGCAGGTCGTCGTCCACCAGCTGGCCCAGGCGCTGTTGCTCACCGAGCAGCTTGAGCAGCACCTGTTCCACCCGGCGCACGCCCTGCTCGAAGGCGCCATCGGCGGACACCAGCTGGATCATCGGCTCGACGTACTCGTCCCAGGTCGCCAGGACCTCGGCATAACGCTGGCGCAGCGGAATCTGCCGGTCGCTGGTCTTGGCCCGCTCGGCCACGCCCACCAGCGCCTGCTCGTCGTTGTCGAGCTTCTTCAGCACGTCACGCACGCGCATGTCCAGCAGGCGCAGCTGGCGTGCCAGGTCGTTGCCGTCGCGGATCTCGAAGGCTTCCTGGATGTGCCCGGCCAGGCGCTCCAGGTGGCGCAGGTAGGCCTCGATCTCCAGGCACAGGCCAAGGCGGTGCTCGCGGCGCAGGTAGGCGAGGAAGTCGTGGATCTGGGCGTTCAGCTCGAAGCGGTTGGGGCTCTTGGCCACCGGCACCAGGATATCCAGGCGGATCCACTGGTCGAGCAACGCGGTGATATCGGTGGGCGTGCCCGCCGGCAACTGGGCGCCGACCTGCATGCGCAGCTCGGACAGGCTCAGGGTGCCCGTATCGAAGCGCTCGCACAGCGGCTCCAGCAGCGACCAGTGTTCGGCGAGGGCGCGCAAGACGCGCTTGGGTTCGATCATCGTGGGAGACGGTCCCTGCCAGGAAAAAGGGGGCGATTGTACTGCATGAGGGGGGCGACGAATCAGCCCGAAGCGATCAAAGGATCGCGTGCCGCACCCGGTCAGGCGTGGCGGAAGAGTCCGATCAGGTGGTCCGCGATGGCGGCCTTGATGGTGTTGACCTCCAGCTGCGACAGGTGGCCCAGGCGCGTGGTGTCGACGCGGTGCAGGTGCAGCGACGGCATGCGCGCCTCGTACTCGCGCAGGTCACCCTTGGCCAGCACCGGCAGGAAGTGGTCGTGCTTGGCCTGGTAGCGCTGGATCAGCAGCTTCAGCCCCTCCTGGAAGGGCACCTCGCGGGAGGCGGCCAGGCGATGCTCGCCGGGGATCTTCAGGTACAGGCCGGTGTGGCCCATGGTCTCGCCAGGGAGGATGTGGATGCCCGTGGGCTGCACCGCCTCCGGCGGGATTTCGTGGAAGGTGTCATGCCAGGCCTGCTCGTCGGGCAGGATGGTGATGCTGCCGTGGGCCTCATCCGGCACCACGAAGCTGTAGTTGCTGTAGAGCTTCTCCACGTAGCTGGAGTAGACGCACAGGCGGTTCTCGAAGCGCAGCAGGAAGTCGATGGCCTGCTGGCGGTCGGTGATGGCGTCGAGGTCCCAGGCCAGGTCGTTCTGGTTCTTCAGTTCGTCCCAGCGGGCGTCGGCGTAATCCGGGTCTGTGGTCATGAGAGAGAGGAGGGCGGCCATGGCAGGGTGGGAGCAGAAAACATGCCAGGCCGTGAAGGCACGGCCTGGCATGGCCTGGGCTGATTCTACGCCCCCGGTCCCCCTCCTGCGCCAGTCGCAAACTGACGCAGTGCGTCACCTGGGCGATCAGGGCACCAACGTCACCGGGACTGAGGCGCCATTGGGGTAGGTGCTGTTGAAGGATTCGAAGGTGGTGCAGAAGGCGTGCTCGTCGAGGAAGTACTGCGGGTAGTTGGGGGCGTTGCTATCCAAGGCGACGGCCAAGTAGTCGAAGTAGGTCGTCCCGTTCTTCACCGATGAGCCGACCTTGCTTAGCGGGAGGTAGGTGCCGTCGAGGCTGACGCCTTGCACGTCAAGGCTGGAGGTGACGAACAGGTTGCACAGCAGGTCCGCCTCTGGGATCGGGGCGGGGTTGAACAGTTTGACCACCCTGGTGAACGCAAGCTGAGTAGTGGTGGCGGCCAGGTTGGGGCTCAAGGAACCGGTGGTGGGCGGGAAGTTGAAGTACCCGGTCACGACCATGTTGAACGTGGTGGTATCCATGGGCTCCTGGTTGTAAGGCGTGTTGTTGTTCCCGTCATAGGTAATGACCTTGCCGACAGTCAGCGTGCCGGTGATGGCCGCAGCCGCGCTCAGTGCATTTCGTCCGAACAGCTTGGGCTTAAGCGTTGACGGGGCGAGCACTGCGCGAGGCTCACCCTTCATCAGGCTGAGTTGACGATCCAGCGCACTCTGCTCACCCGCCGCCGAGGCCATGAAGGGCAGACCGAGCGCAACGAGTGCGATGGGAAGGACAGGGAATTTCAGCATGGCAACGGCTCCTTGTTGGTTTGGAGCCGGCAGTTGAACAGGTGCCCCGGTACTCGCCCAGCTATCCAAAGACGGGTGAACGCCGAGGGCGGATAGCGGTGGCGCATCACCAGTCCTAAGCCAGGGCGGCAAGCCCGGGTGTGGATTTGGGTAACAACCGCAACGGTAGCTCGGTACGGGGTCCATGCAATTCCGCCCTTTTCCCGCCTATGGGTCGGGCCTAAATGGCGGGGGCGCCCCTATAGTGGCAACACGGAATCGTGCCGCCCCCGGAGCGGCCCCGGATAACAAGAAAAGTGAGGGAACCCGCCATGCGTCCGTCTCGCAGTCCCTTCAGGGGCGCTGTCTTCCTGCTCGCCGCCAGCTTGCTGGCCACCGGTGCCCAGGCCCAGATGCAAGCCCTGGATGACGCCGAACTCTCGACCATCACCGGCCAGGCCTTCATCAACCTGACCACCGACGCCAACGCCGGCATCAACTACACGCGCGTCAACTTCGGGGTGGACGTCGACACCCAGCTCAACATCAAGAAGCTCCAGCTCGGCCAGTACGATCGCGCCGGTGAGGCGGCCGGCTCGTCGGACATCCTGATCAACAACTTCGCCCTCGGCACCGTCAATGCCGACAACTCCATCAACCCCTTCAAGGTCTCCAACCCCTTCGTCGAGTTCGCCTACTCGGGCAACCAGGTGGTGGGGGTGCGCATCGGCTTTGGCGAGGCCAAGGGGATTCTCTCGGGTGACATTCAGAGCCTGACCGGGAACATCCCCGTGCATATCAGTGGCACTGCCAAGCCGATCAGGGATGCTGCATCGGGTTTCGACAGGCTCTTGCTGGGCTGGGCAGGTATACAAGACAACACCAAGCTTGAAGCGGACGCTACGCTGGTGAGCTCCGGCGGCAACGCGGACCCCGTGCGCGGAACCATGGCGGGTTTGACCAACGGCACCGCACTCAACTGCGTCAGCGGTTGTACCTGGGGCGGGCTTTCCGATGGTCTTCTCAGCCTGTTCAAGTCCAGCGGCTGCGGCATTCTCTCGCTGACTACCTGCTTCAACCTCTCCCAGTTCCAGTCGCTGCCCGTGGGCAACACCAGCAACATGGCGGGCATGGACGGCGCGGCCAAGGGCTTCTTCATCTCCCTGCAGACCCAGGATGTGGCCTGGCGCGACATGGACAGCAACGCCTTCATGACCGCCCTCAAGGGCGCCTTCATGAACATGCCCAAGTACCGGGACGCCAACGGCAATATGGTGTCGCCGATCAACATCGACTTCGAGCAGGCGTTCAACGGCATCCCCCGCCAGGACACCTGCCTCGGCTCCGCCACCAAGGGGTGCTGACCATGCGCACCCTGGCCCTGTTGTCGTGCCTGCTGCCGGCCCTGGCAAACGCCGAGATGCAGGCCATGGACGATTCCGAGCTGTCCGCCGTGGACGGCGCCGGCATCGGCTTCGTGCTGGACAAGGTGATGCTCGACGCCAGCGGCGCCACCATCACCCTCAATGACATTACCAACGGCAGCGGGCAGAACGTGCCCATCGCCGTGAAGGAGTTCTACCTGGGGGCCACCGGGAGCAACAACGGCGCCAACCTCAACCCGGTGACCATCGGCCGGCTCGACCATCCCTTCACCCTCAACTTCGCCCGGGGCGAGTCGATGCGCACCCTCAACGATGCCGGGCAGTGGGTGCAGACCACCCCCAGCGGCATCTCGGTGCTGGAGTTCACCTTCCCCGAGCGCCTCACCAGCGGCGGGTCGGCCTGCATCAGCGGCTACAGCACCGGCGGCAACACCTGCTCCAGCCGGGCCAGCGAGAAGGTCGACCTGGGCATCCGCTTCGACTTCCAGGTCGCCGCCGGGCGCACCGACGTCATCAACCTCGACATCGCCGAACTGGCCATGGACGGTTCCTACCTGCGCCTCTGGGGCGACAAGGTGAAGAACCAGATGGTCGGCGAACTGCGCCTGAACGTCTTCGCCAAGAGCATCCAGCTCATGTCCTGCGCCGCCGGCACCACCAACTGCACCACCGCCCAACAGCAGCGCGACCGCACGCTCTTCATGAGCGGCGCCTACGCCACCGTGGCGCTGGGCTACGGCAAGAGCCAGCCGCTGCTGTTCGACGTCAGCAGCAACGGCCAGTTCGTGCTGGAGCTGCAGAACCCCACCGCCTCCGGCACCACCGCCGCGCAGAAGCAGGCCCTGGCCGACGACTTCTACGCCAACGCCCCGCGCACTAGCATCATCATCAACAACCTCAAGTCCGGCACCGGCGACCCCGCCACCGGCGGCTACAACTTCGGCTACAACGAGATCGGCGGCCTCAGCATCAACTACCTGAAGGTGACCAGCCATGACCTCTAGGACCCGTCTGCTCACCCTGGCCCTGCTGCTCGCCAGCGCCGGCGCCCAGGCCGAACTCAAGCCCCTGGACGACGCCGACCTCAGCGCCACCAGCGGCCAGGGCGGGGTCTACCTCTCCGGCGAGTTCAGCATCAACAAGGCCGGCGGCGTGCTGTGGAACACCCCCGCCGGCAACAACCCCGCGCAGTGGACGGTCAACGAACGCAGCTGCGCCACCGCCGGTGCCAGCACCCCCGAAGCCTGCGGCATGCGCGTCGCCATCCGCACCGAAGCCAACGGCGGCTGGTACGTGCTGGACAACCTCAAGGGCGTGTTCAGCTTCGAGGGCCTGACCCTGCGCACCCGCGCCATCAACGACGCCAGCGCCGGCTTCAACCAGGACGTGATCGAACTGGGCCTGCCCAACAACGTGCGCTTCAAGGACGGCAGCTTCGCCTTCGCCGTCGCCAACCAGGGCGGCTGGCGCAACAAGGCCGGCACCGTCGCCAACGGCGGCGACGCCACCTACCAGCAGACCAACATCTTTTCCGCCCGGATCGACGGCAGCATCCGCATGCAAGGCAGCGTGCTGGTGTTCCCCAAATAGAAGAAGGAGCAGGCGATGCGTGCAGTGGCGTTGTTCGCGGTCCTCCTCAGCCCCCTGGCCCAGGCCATGCAGGCGCTGGACGACTCCGCGCTCTCCGATGTCAGCGGCCGGGACGGCATCACCCTGGAAACCACCACCGGCGCCTGGTCCGCCAGCTCCATCAGCTACCAGGAGGACGGCCAGAGCCTCAACCTCAAGGGCGTCAGCAACCAGGCCCGCACCGGCGCCACCACCACCTCCACCACCCAGGTGGACGTCACCGGCGGCCGCCTGCAGGTGCAGCACCAGGGCGGCGCCCGGGTCATGAACGTCAACAGCGTCGAAATGGGCGGCAGCACCCGCAGTTTCGGCGGCCTGCGCGCCTTCTACACCCTCGGCGGCGTGCTCAAGCTCAAGGGCGGGGGCGCCAGCGGCGTCACCGGCATCTCGGTGGACGACAGCCGCCTGTCGCTCTCCGACGTCACCTTCTATTACCGCGACAACGGCTACGACCTGGTGGTGAAGGGCATGAGCCTGGACGCCTACCTGAACAACGCCTACCTCGACATCGTCAGCGGCGGCGACGGCCAGGCCGTCAAGCTCGACCTCGGCAACTCGCGCGTCGTCGCCGCCATCGGCGGCATCGGGCTCGACCTGGCCAGCGGCGACCCCACGACCAGCCCCGTCACCCCGGACGCTCCCGACCTGCGCGGCCCTGGCGCCGACAAGAGCTTCGGCAAGCTCAACATGGATCTGCGCCTGGGCGGCACCGTCAGCGTCTCCAGCGGTGGCGCCAGCGGCTCCGGCCTGCGAGTGCGCACCGACGTCAGCATCAGCAACAGCCTGTTCCAGTACCAGGACGAAGGCATCCTCCGCGCCGAGAACTTCTCCGGCACCCTGCGCAGCCTCAACGGCCTCACCCTCGACCTGGTGCAGGACGCCAACGGCAGCTTCGTCCAGATCGCCTTCGCCGACCTCAAGCTCAACGCCACCCTCGGCGGGCTGATCCTCGGCAACCCCACCAACCAGAAGCTCGGCAGCCTCGGCATCGACCTCAACTTCGTCGACGACGGCAGCCGCCGCAACAGCATCGCCCTGCGCCCGGGCGGCGACCCCAACTCCGGGCTGACCGGCCTCACCGCCGACCTCAGCTGGAACATGGCCAACAGCTCGGTCTCGCTCACCGATAACGGCAACAGCATGTGGTTCAGCGGCCTGCGCACCTACGGCAGCGGCCAGCTCACCCTCGACGTCACCCGCAGCTGCGCCGGCGGCGCCGCCACCGGGTGCTATGCCGGCACCCAGAGCGACATGAGCAAGGGCAGCTACAACGGCCATTTCGACGGCCTGCGCCTGGGGCTCAACAACCTCAAGGGCAGCTACAGCTTCGACGGCCTGCGGGTCGGCAGCGCCAACGCACCCCTGCAGGGCGGCACCGAGTTGCTGGTGCTGATGGAAATCTTCCCGGCCTACGACTTCACCCTCAACGGCCAGATCACCCTCAAGCCCGGCGGCCTGGTGGGTGACGGCATCGGCTACAACGCCGACTTCATGGTCAGCGACGCCCGCGCCGCCATCACCGTGGACGAAACCGGCAAGGGCCTGTGGCTGTCCGGCACCCGCTACGACATGCACTTCCGCGACGGCACCGTGGACGTCACCAACAACGGCGTCGAACTGCGCAAGGGCACCTACTGGTCCAACCTCGACGTCTCCGACCTGCGCTGGGGCGACCGCGCCACCGGCGCCAGCCTCGGCCGGCTGGTGCTCAAGCGCTACGAACAGGGCTCCACCCTGGCCCTCAGCTCCGGCGGGGCCGGCGCCCTCTGCGTGGGCGGCAGCGGTTCCACCGCCAGCGCCTGTTCCGCCAGCGGCGGCCGCTGGGAAGACCGGGGCAACGAAGGCGTCTCGGTCAAGCTGAAGAACGTCTTCGTCCGCGACACCGCCATCGACAGCTCGGTCAACGGTGTCGCCACCGACGAGAAGCGCAACCAGATCATCCTCGAGACCGACCGCGTCAACGGCGTGAACGGCAGCGGCGCCCAGCTGGTTGTGGATAACTTCTACACCTCCGACGGCGACCCCAAGAACCCCAACGCCAACACCTACGGCTTCAACGCCGACCTCAACCTCGACGTCGCGCCCACCAAGGTCTGCACCAAGAACGGCAGCAGCTGCACCCCCGTCACCCCCGACCCGCTGGGCTTCGCGGTGAACGGTCGCGTCCACTTCAAGGAAGTGGACATCGACCGCGTCCAGCACGTGCACCCCACCGGCGGGGCCGTCACCTCCATGTACGGCGTCAAGCTGCAGAACGCCGACATCCGCGCCAACCTCACCGCCACGCCGATCAACTGAGCCTGTACGGCGGCGCCCCTGTGCGCCGCCCGCGCCTTCCCGCCCCGCGCGTTTCGCGCCACAATCCGCCATCCGTCGTCGCGGCCACGAGCCGCGGCGTCATTAGCCAGCGCTCGGCCGCACCCCCGGCGGGACAAGAGGAGTGACCACAATGAACAACAACGATCGCGTCATCATTTTCGACACCACCCTGCGTGACGGCGAGCAGAGCCCCGGCGCCTCCATGACCCGGGAAGAGAAACTGCGCATCGCCAAGGCCCTCGAGCGCCTGCGGGTGGACGTGATCGAAGCCGGCTTCGCCATCGCCAGCCCCGGCGACTTCGAAGCGGTCAAGGCCATCGCCGACAGCATCAAGGACAGCACCGTGTGCAGCCTGGCCCGCGCCGTCGAAGCCGACATCGAGCGCGCCGCCGAAGCCCTCAAGGGCGCCAACGCCGGGCGCATCCACACCTTCATCGCCACCAGCCCCATCCACATGCAGTACAAGCTGCGCATGCAGCCGGACCAGGTGGTGGAGCAGGCCGTGCGCGCCGTGCGCCATGCCCGCAACCTCTGCGCCGACGTGGAGTTCTCCTGCGAGGACGCCGGCCGCTCCGAGATCGACTTCCTCTGCCGCATCATCGAAGCCGCCATCGACGCCGGCGCCCGCACCATCAACATCCCCGACACCGTCGGCTACGCCATCCCGCACCAGTACGCCGAGACCATCCGCCAGTTGCTGGCGCGCATCCCCAACGCCGACAAGGCCGTGTTCTCCGTGCACTGCCACAACGACCTGGGCCTGGCCGTCGCCAACTCCCTGGCCGCCGTCGCCGCCGGAGCCCGCCAGGTGGAATGCACCATCAACGGCCTCGGCGAGCGTGCCGGCAACGCCGCGCTGGAAGAGATCGTCATGGCCATCAAGACCCGCGCCGACGTCCTCGGGGTGCACACCGGCATCGACACCCCGCACATCCTCAGCACCTCGCGCCTGGTCTCCAGCATCACCGGCTTCCCGGTGCAGCCGAACAAGGCCATCGTCGGCGCCAACGCCTTCGCCCACGAGTCCGGCATCCACCAGGACGGCGTGCTCAAGCACCGCGAAACCTACGAGATCATGTCCGCCCAGTCGGTGGGCTGGCACACCAACAAGCTCTCCCTTGGCAAGCTCTCCGGCCGCAACGCCTTCCGCACCCGCCTGGAAGAGCTGGGCATCCACCTGCCCGGCGAGACCGAACTGAACGAGGCCTTCGCCCGCTTCAAGGCCCTGGCCGACAAGAAGCACGAGATCTTCGACGAAGACCTCCAGGCCCTGGTCTCCGACACCCTCGGCGAAGAAGCCCCCGAGCACTTCCGCCTGGCCTTCCTTGAAGTCACCTCGCGCACCGGGCAGATCCCCGAAGCCCGCGTGGTGCTCAGCATCGACGGCCAGGACCACGAAGCCCGCGCCCAGGGCTCCGGCCCGGTGGACGCCGCCTTCAAGGCCATCGAGAGCCTGGCCCGCTCCAGCGCCAGCCTGCAACTGTACTCCGTCAACGCCATCACCCAGGGCACCGATTCCCAGGGCGAAGTGACCGTGCGCCTGGAAAAAGCCGGACGAATCGTCAACGGCAACGGCGCCGATACGGATATAGTGCTCGCCTCCGCCAAGGCCTATCTCAACGCGCTGAACCTCATGCAGGCCGGCGTACGCAAAGCCCATCCACAGGTAGCTGACGTTTGATCCCAGAGCTTCGCCGCCGCGCATACCTCGACGCCATGCAGGTCGCCACCTGGCTGCCGCGCACGGCGCTGCCCTTCGCCGCCCCCTCGCGCCCCGAACTGCTGGTGCTGCCCGAGCCCCTGCCCACGCCGGAACCGGTCCGCCCCGCGCGCCCGGAACCGGCGGCCGCAGCCGTCGTGGCCGAACGCACCGAAGCCCCGGCAGCGCCCCGGCCGAAGATCGAGGTGCCGCGCCCGGGCAGCACGCCCCGCGTGGCCGTGCCCGAGCCGGCGGCGGAGCCCGAGGTGGACGCACCCCAGCCGGTGAAGGCCGCCCCGGTGGCCCCGCCGCGCTTCGCCCTCCAACTGCTGCGGGCCGGTGCCTGCCTGCTGCTGGTGGAGCTGCCCACCGGGGAGGGCTTCCAGAGCCGCGACCCGGCCTACCTGCTGCTCAAGGACCTGCTGCGCGCCGCCGGCCTGCCGGACGCGCCGCAGCTCATCGGCGAGCCGATCCGCTGGCCGCTGCTGGCCCGCGGCAACATGGACCAGGGCCCCGACGCCGCCCGCGACTTCCTCCAGGGCTTCCTCGCTGCCCGCCTGGAAGAAGGCCCGGCCTGCGCCTGCCTCTGGCTGGTGGGGCTGCCGGCCGTGCGCTTTGCCGGCGAAGCCGACGCCGAGGCCTTTGGCCGCGAGCTGCAGATCGAAGGGCTCTGTGCCGCCTGGGCCGTACCCGGCCTGGAACTGCTGATGGACGAACCGCACCGCAAGGCGGACCTCTGGCGCGCCATGCGCCGGGTCATGCGCCGCTGGAACAACGCTGAATGACCGATGCCGTAACCTTCCGCCCCATGACCGAGGCGGACCTCGACGCCGTACTCAAGATCGAATACGCCGCCTTCAGCCACCCCTGGACGCGCGGCATCTTCGCCGATGGCATCAAGTCCTATGACTGCTGGCTGATGTTCGAAGGCTCCCAGCAGGTCGGCCACGGCGTGATCAACGTGATCATCGACGAGGCGCACCTGCTCAACATCACCGTCAAGCCGGAAAGCCAGGGGCGCGGCCTCGGCCTGCGCCTGCTGGAGCACCTGATGGACCGCGCCCGCGCGCTCAACGCCCGCGAATGCTTCCTCGAAGTGCGCGCCAGCAACGAATCGGCCTACCGCCTCTACGAGCGCTACGGCTTCAACGAAGTCGGCCGCCGCCGTGGCTACTACCCCGCCGTTGGCGGTCGTGAAGACGCCCTCGTCATGGCCTGCACCCTGCTCGACTGACCGCGCGCCCGCCCTTCCCAGCCGCCATGTCCCCGGGCCGGCCGACTCGGCATCCAGCCTTGTCAAAGCCGGCCCCCCTCCGTAAGGTGCGCCGGCCAACGGAGGAAAAGCACCATGAGCGACCTGCAGCAGCTGCTGGACAACAACGCCCGCTGGGCTGAACGCATCAAGGAAGACGACCCCCAGTTCTTCGAGAAACTGGCCAAGCAGCAAGCGCCCGAATACCTGTGGATCGGTTGCTCCGACGCCCGCGTACCGGCCAACGAGATCGTCGGCATGTTGCCCGGCGACCTGTTCGTCCACCGCAATGTCGCCAACGTCGTCCTGCACACCGACCTCAACTGCCTGTCGGTCGTCCAGTACGCCGTGGACGTGCTACGGGTGAAGCACATCCTCGTCACCGGCCACTACGGCTGCGGCGGCGTGCGCGCCGCCATGCAGGATGCCCAGTTCGGCCTGATCGACGGCTGGCTGCGCAGCATCCGCGACCTCTATTACGAACACCGCGACCACATCGCCCAGTTCCCCACCGACGAAGCGCGGGTCGACCGTCTCTGCGAGCTGAACGTCATGCAGCAGGTGGCCAACGTCAGCCACACCACCATCGTCCAGAACGCCTGGCACCGCGGCCAGTCGCTGTCCGTGCACGGCTGCATCTACGGCATCAAGGACGGCCTCTGGAAAGACCTCAACGTCACCGTCAGCGGCATCGACCAGTTGCCGCCGCAGTACCGCCTGCGCCCCCAGGGCGTGCGCTGACCCATGAACCGCACACACGCCGCGGCGCTCGCCTGGGCCGGCCTGGTATTGGCCAGCGCCTGCTGGGCCGGCAACGCCCTGGTGGCCCGCGCCTTCCATGACGACATCCCGCCCTTCGCCCTGACCTTCTGGCGCTGGAGCGTCGCCCTGGTGCTGCTCCTGCCCTTCATCGCCAAGCCCCTGTGGCAGCACCGTGCCGCCCTGCGCCGTGCCGGCTGGCGCCTGCTGGTGGTGGCCGCGCTGGGCATCTGCACCTTCAGCGTGCTGATGTACTTCGCCGCGCGCACCACCGTGGCCATCAACCTCACCCTGCTCAACACCTGCCTGCCCCTGGCCACCTTCATCGGCGCCGGGGTGCTGCTGGGGGAATGGCCGGCCCGACGCGCCTGGGGCGGCATGGCCGTCGCCATCCTCGGCCTGCTGGTGCTGATCGGCCAGGGCAGCCTGGCCACCCTGGCCGACCTGCGCTTCAACCCCGGCGACCTGATCATGCTGCTCGGCGTGCTCGACTGGGCGCTCTACACCCTGCTGCAACGGCGCTGGGCCGCCTGGTTCCAGGGCATCCCCCCGCTGGTGTTCCTCGGCGCGCTGATCCTCTGCGGCGTGCCCATGTTGCTGCCGCTGTACCTGCTGGAGATCGCCAGCGGCCAGGGCTTCGCCCCCAGCCCGGCCAACCTCGCCGCCATCGGCTACACCGGCACCTTCGCCTCGCTGATCGCCTATCTGCTGTGGAACCGGGGCATCGCCGTGCTCGGCGTGGCCAAGGTGTCGCTGACCAACTACCTCATGCCGGTGTTCACCGCGCTGCTGGGCTACCTGGTGCTTGGCGAGTCCCTGCAGGGCTATCACTGGCTCGGCGGCGCGATGATCTTCGCTGGCCTCCTGCTGGGCACCCGGCCCAAGCTGCGCTGACCTACGCGCCGGCCTGCGACACCACAACGCAGGCTGGCCAGGGGCTTTCTGGCGAAACGGCCAGGAATCGCGGCTTCCCCGTCGATCCCGGGTCAGAACGGGCGTACCAGCCGCGCTATTCCTGTCAATTCGTCGTATCGAAGACATTTTCACTGCGCTGTATAGTCCGTGCAGCAGATTCAGCTGTTTTAACCCGGAAGCCGATTGGCAAGTTGCCCCCCGGCACACCCCCCTATACAACAGCCGGCCGTCCGAGCCTGGCCGACAGGCATGCCCTGTGGCCCCGGACGTCCTCTGCTCCCGCCCGCCCAAACCGGGCCCGCGGGAAACGAGAGCGCCCGCCGGGTTACCCCCTGGCGGGTGTCAGCCCTTTTACAAAAATAAGAGGTTCTTCATGTCCAGCAGCGATCAACTGCACCGCGGTTTGGGTGAACGACACATACGGCTCATGGCGCTCGGCGCCTGCATCGGTGTCGGTCTGTTCCTGGGATCGGCCAAGGCCATCCAGATGGCCGGCCCCGCCATCATGCTCTCCTACATCATCGGCGGCCTCGCCATCCTGGTGATCATGCGCGCCCTCGGCGAGATGGCCGTGCACAACCCCGTGGCCGGCTCCTTCAGCCGCTACGCCCAGGATTACCTCGGCCCGCTGGCGGGCTTTCTCACCGGCTGGAACTACTGGTTCCTCTGGCTGGTGACCTGCGTCGCGGAGATCACCGCCGTCGCCATCTACATGCAGATCTGGTTCCCCGACGTGGACCGCTGGATCTGGGCCCTCCTGGCCCTGGCGAGCATGGGCACCGTCAACCTCATCACCGTGCGCGCCTTCGGCGAGTTCGAGTTCTGGTTCGCCCTCATCAAGATCGTCACCATCATCGCCCTCGTGGTGGCCGGCGCCGGCATGATCCTCTTCGGGATCGGCAACGGCGGCATCGCCACCGGCATCAGCAACCTCTGGACCCACGGCGGCTTCATGCCCAACGGCGTGCAGGGCGTGCTCATGTCCCTGCAGATGGTCATGTTCGCCTACCTCGGCGTGGAGATGATCGGCCTCACCGCCGGTGAAGCGCGCAACCCGCAGAAGACCATCCCCGACGCCATCAACTCCGTGTTCTGGCGCATCCTGCTGTTCTACGTCGGCGCGCTGTTCGTGATCATGTCCATCTACCCGTGGAACGAGATCGGCACCCAGGGCAGCCCCTTCGTCATGACCTTCGAGCGCCTGGGCATCAAGACCGCCGCCGGCATCATCAACTTCGTGGTCATCACCGCCGCCCTCAGCTCCTGCAACGGCGGCATCTTCAGCACCGGCCGCATGCTCTACAGCCTCGCCCAGCACGGCCAGGCCCCGCGCGCCTTCGGCCGCACCTCCGGCAATGGCGTCCCGCGCAACGCCCTGCTGCTGTCCATCTTCGCCCTGCTGCTGGGCGTGCTGCTGAACTACCTGGTGCCGGAGAAGGTGTTCGTCTGGGTCACCTCCATCGCCACCTTCGGCGCCATCTGGACCTGGGCCATGATCCTGCTCGCCCAGATGAAGTTCCGCCGCAGCCTCAGCCCCGCCGAACAGGGCAAGCTGCAGTTCAAGATGTGGCTGTTCCCCATCAGCTCCTA
>Ga0247725_1000687_pt1 | contig 21770 bp, 21 predicted proteins | sample OKSTACKMCFT3sol_FD_183021 | JGI IMG/M metagenome (GOLD analysis project Ga0247725, IMG submission 183021) | Subsurface sediment microbial communities from gas well in Oklahoma, United States - OK STACK MC-FT3-sol | ecosystem: Environmental > Terrestrial > Deep subsurface > Rock core/Sediment...
GATGTTCAGCGCCGGGGTGACGATCATCCACATCCTCAAGGGTGACCTGGTGTTGCCCGAGGCTGCCTGGCCCCTGGTGGTGCTGCTGGCGGTGTTCGCCGTTTCTGTATTGCGCACGGCCGGCAACCTGGCCGGCGTGTTGCGGCCAGAGTCTGTGGCGTACTCAGGCCCTGATCGCCGGCAGGCGCAGCAGCACATCCAATGAGGGGCACGATCAACGCGCTGAACCAGGAGGATGCCGTTGCAGAGTTGCAGGCGCTGGGGAGTGATGTGGCCGGCGAGGTGTTGGCCGATGCGCTCAACCACACGGGCAACCAGGCGCGGCAGCTGCTGCGGGCAGGGATGGATCAGGCCTTCGACCGGCCATCGTCCTGGGTGAAGAACTCGATCTACATGCAGAACGCCACGCCGACTGAGCCTGTGGTTGCGTTGTGGATCAAGGACGGGAAGCTGGGCGGCAAGGGCCGCGGCTTCGACGAGTGGTTCAACCCGCAGGTGGAAGGCGGCGAGCGCCTGAACAAGGGCTCAGAGAAGATGCTGCGTGAGATTGGCGTGCTGCCGGCCGGGCGCTTCATCGTGCCTGCAGCCGGCGCGCGGCTCGACGGCAATGGCGGCATCAGCCGTGGGCACATGACGCAGATCCTCTCAGGCCTGCGGGCATTCGGTATGGCTGGGTCAGATCACAACGCCACTGGCAGTCGGCGGTCTTCGCGCCAGGGGCACGCGAATGCCTTCTTCGTGATGAAGCGAGGACGCACGCCCATCGGCATCGCCGAGCGGCGGGGGCAGCGGGTGCAGATGGTGTTGGCATTCGTGCGTCAGCCGCAGTACCGCGAGCGCTTCCGCTTCTACGACATCGTCCGGCGAGTGGCCGAGGATGACGCGCTGATCGAAACCAACATCGACCTCGCGGTGGTCAAAGCCCTGAGCAAGCGCCGCGGGCGGGGCCGGTAGCTGTGGCACCTGCCCGGGGGCCCCTGAGAACTCGGGGGGCGCAAGGGTAATTCGAGCCCCGTTTTCGCACTAGTGGCTGGGCCTGGAAGTTAGTTAACAGGGGTTAATCGGGTTAACCCTCGTGGTTCATCGTGGTTAACAGGTATCCCCAATGACTCTAATGGCCAAGGCTGAGTACGCGGATCGGCGCGGCTGGTCTCGCGCCTACGTGTCCAAGCTGGTGAAGCAAGGCCGCTTGGTGCTCACCGCCGAAGGGAAGGTGGACGCAGAGGCAAGCGATGCGGCACTCGCTGCCAGTGCCGACCCCAGCAAGGTGGGTGTCGCTGAGCGGCATCACCAGGACCGGGTAGAAAAAGGGGTATACGCCCACATTGCTCCAGCGGCCGACCCCAGCCCAGCGCTGCCACCACCTGCATTAGGCGGCGCCTCGCCGGATTATCAGAAAGCCCGGGCGCGTCGTGAGTACGCCCTGGCACTGCTGGCCGAGGATGAGCACCGCAAAAGCCGCGGTGAGTTGGTCGAGCAGGCCCTTGTTGACTCCGCAGCATTCACTGCCGCTCGAACCTTGCGCGACCTGATGTTGGGAATCCCGCCGAAGATCGCGGGCGAGCTGGTGACCTTGACCGACCCGTGGGAGATCGAGCGGCGCCTGGTGCAGGCGATTCGCCGTGCCCTGGAAGATGCCGACCGGCAGCTGTCGTTCAGCCCGGCCAGCGACGAACCGGACTGAGACATGGAACAACCGTATGCCAACGGTGCCGCCGCGTACCTGGCGGCATACCGCAGAGGGCTGATGCCCGACCCTGAGCTGTGGATCGACGAGTGGGCCGATGAGTACCAGATGATCCCGCCGGACACCGGCGCGGCTGAGCCTGGCAAGTACCACACCGACCGCACGCCGTTTGCCCGAGAAGTGCAGCGTTGCCTCTCGCCGATGCATCCGGCCAAGCGGGTGGTGACCATGATCGCCTCCCAGCTTATGAAGACCCAGGTGGCGCTCAACTGGATCGGCGGCAGCATCCACATGGCGCCCGCCAACTTCCTGGTGTTACTGCCCACGGAGAAGCTGAGCAAGCGTGTTTCCGGCCGGATCGACAAGACGATCAAGGCTGTGCCGGTGCTGACCCAGCGTGTCGCCAAGCCTCGCTCGCGTGATGCCCGCAACACCCTGGACACCAAGGAGTTCGAGGGGGGCGCGCTGTACTGCGCGACCGCCGCATCGGCCTCCAACCTGGCCGAGTTGTCGGCCCGCTATGTGTACGGCGACGAGGTCGACCGCTGGGAACTGGACGTCGACAACGATGGCGACCCGGTCAAGCAGGCCGAGGCCCGCGGCTCCACGTTCGGCCGGCGCGCGAAGTTCTACTACTCCAGCTCACCAACGCTGAAGGGTGTCTCGCGCATCTTCGACCTGTTCGAGCAGGGTGATCAGCGGCACTTCTATGTGCCTTGCCCACACTGCGGTACCTACCAGGTGCTGGAGTGGGAGGGCTTGAAGTACACAGACGATTACCGCCTCGTGCAGTACCAGTGCTGCACACCGGGCTGCGCATTGATCGAGGAGCACCACAAGGCTGCGATGCTGGAAGCTGGTGAATGGCGCGCCCATGCCGCCGGTGATGGCGAGACGGTCAGTTTCACGCTCAGCGCGCTCTATGCCCCGCCCGGCTGGCTCAGCTGGACAGATATGGCCAAGGAGTACGACGAGGCGAAGAAGCTGCAGGAGAAGGGCGACCCCGGCTCCATGCAGGTGTTTTACAACACCCGCCTGGCCAAGGTGTGGGACAGCGCCGAGGAAATGACCAAGGCCGATGAGCTGCGGCAGCGCGCCGAGGCCGAAGGGCACCGACTCGGCCTGGTCCCGGCCGGCGCCTTGATCCTCACTGCCGCGGTGGATACCCAGCACAACCGGCTTGAACTGTTGGTGATGGGCTGGGGCGAGGGCATGGAACGCTGGACGGTGGACTTCCAGGTGATCCCCGGTGACCCTGCAGACGAGCGTACCTGGGCGCTGCTCGACGAGAAGCTGAAGGAGCGGTATCGCCATGTCAGCGGTGTCGACCTTTCGATCTGCGCGGCGTGCATCGACTCCGGTGGTCACCACACGGACGAGGTGTACCAGTTCACCCGCCTGCGGCGTTGGCGCAATGTCCTGGCGGTGAAGGGCTCCAGCAAGCGAGGCCGCCCGGTACTGGCTCAGCGACCCTCGAAGGTCGACGTCACCTGGCGCGGCAACACCGAAAAACAAGGTGCTGAGCTGTGGATGATCGGTACCGACACCGCGAAGGACTGGATCTACAACCGTTACCCACTGGAGCAAGGCCCAGGTGCTCTGCACTTTTCGGCAGACCTTCCGGCTGAGTTCTTCGACCAGTGCGTTGCGGAGCGCAAAGTCACCCGCTACGTGAAGGGCTTCAAGCGCATCGAGTGGGTGAAGGCCAAGTCGGAGCGCAACGAAGCCCTCGACCTCATGGTGTACAACCTGGCTGCTGCCCAGTTCTTGGGGCTGCACCGGTACCACGAGCCGCAGTGGAGCAACCTGCGCGCCGCGGTGGGCCAAGGCAACCTGTTTGCAGCACCCACAGCGCCGGCCCCAAGTGCAGCGGATGAGGACGAGCCCGCTTCGGTGATGCCTCCAAGGACTCAACCGGCAGCGCCTGCTGCCCCACAACAGCCCAAGCCAACTGGCCGGCGTACCTCGCGCAGCGGGTATCTGAGCCGTCGATAAGCCGAGGTCAGCATGAGCACTGCACAGCAGCGCCTGGATGAAGTCCGGGCGGCGATCAAGGTCATCCTGGAGAAAGGCCAGAGCGTGCGAAAGGCAGACCGCCATATCGAACGCGCCGAACTGGCCAGCCTGCGGATGTTGGAACAACAGTACGCCGCTGATGCTGCGAGAGAGGCCCGAGCAGGGCGCCCGCGCCAGGTGCGTGTTTACAGTCGCGGCAAGGGGGCATGATGGCTCGGAGAGTTCGCGGCTCCGGCCGTCTACGCAACAGCTACGAGGGCGCTGGTCAGGGTCGGCGTGCCCAGGGATGGGATGCCCCTGACGCCGCGTTGAATGCGGTCGCCATCCCGGCACTGCCAACCCTGCGTCGTCGCTCTCGCGCTGCGGTGCGCAATGACCCGTACGCCTTCAGCGCCATCGACAGGCGCGTCAGCAGCCTGATCGGCACGGGCATCACCCCGCGAGCCAGAATTACCGACCCAGATATCCGCTCGGCTCTCAACCTGCTGTGGGATGACTGGACGGACGAAGCGGACGCCGACAACCGGACGGACTTCTACGGCCTGCAGGCCGTGATTGCCCGCGTGGTGGAGGAGAGCGGCGAGTGCTTCGTGCGGCTTCGCCAGCGCAAGCTGGAGGATGGTCTGGCGGTGCCCCTGCAGCTGCAGGTACTGGCCCCGGAGTTCTGCCCAGTCGACCGTAACTTCACCACTCGCCGCGGCAACATTGTGCGGGCTGGCATCGAGTTCGATCCGGTTGGCCGGCGCGTGGCGTACTGGATGTACAAGAGCCACCCGGGCGATTACCGAGCAGCCGGCGCAACCTACAACGAGCTGCACCGCATCCCTGCCGACCAGGTGTTGCACATCTTCGAGCCACTGGAAGGTGGGCAGCTGCGCGGCGTTCCGCGTCTTGCACCGGTGCTGCTGCGCTTGAAGTCGCTCGACAGCTACGACGACGCGGTGCTGTTCCGGCAGGAGGTGAGCAACCTGTTCGCCGGCTTCATCACCAAGCCGCGTCAGGAAGGTGGGCCGCCGGTGCTGGATCCGCTCACGGGCCAGCCAGTTCAGGCCGACCGCGACGGCACGCCCATGGCGGCAATGGAGCCCGGCACGCTGCAGGAGCTGCTGGAGGGCGAGGAGATCGAGTTCTCCGACCCGCCAGACGCTGGCAACACCTATGTCGACTTCATGCGCCAACAGCTACAGGCCGTCGCCGCCGGGGTGGGCCTGCCCTATGAGCTGCTGACGGGGGACATGGCCGATATCAGCGACCGTGTCCTGCGCGTGCTGCTCAACGAGTTCCGCCGCCGCATCGAACAACTGCAGTTCTCCGTGTACGTGTTCCAGCTGTGCCGCCCGGTTCGGGCCGCGTGGCTGGATGCGGCGGTGCTCTCGGGCGCCATTGATCTGCCGGACTACGCGGCAAAGCGTCGTGAATACCTGCGCACTCGTTGGGTGCCGCAGGGCTGGGCCTACATCCATCCGGTGCAGGACGTGCAGGGCAAGTTGCTGGAGATCGGTGGCGGTCTCGCCAGCCGCAGCGAGCACGTGCTGCGAACCGGCTACGACGCCGAGCAGATCGATCAAGAAAACGCCGACGACAACGCCCGGGCCAAGCGCCTGGGGCTCGACTACACCACCGACACTGCCATCGAGACTGACGGCAAAGAGGAAGAAAAATGATCAAGCACAAGCATCTGGCGCTGGCTCTCTCCATCGCTCTTGCCGCGCCGGGCTTCGCCTGCTCGGCGCTGCCGCGCATCTTCAACAAGGTTGCGGGCATTCCCGACCTGCAGGACGAACACTGGTACAGCATCCGCAATCTGGGCGAGGGCGAGGCCAAGGTCATCGAGGTCTTCATCTACGGCGAGATCGGCTACTGGGGCGTCACCTCGGGTGACTTCATCCGCGACCTGCAGGCTCAGGATGATGGTGTATCGCCGGTGCTGGTTCACTTCGACACCATCGGTGGCGACCTCTTCGACGGCATAGCCATCCACAACACCCTGCGCGCCCTGGGTGAGCGCTGCACCGGGCGCATCGACGGCGCCTGTTTCAGCGCAGGCAGCGTCGCCGTCTGCGGGGCCCATCGCGTCGAGATGGCCGACAACGCTCTGATGATGCTCCATAACCCCTGGACCTGGATGGCCGGTGACAGCGAGGAGCTGCGCAAGATGGCCGACATGATGGACAAGGCCCGGGAGGGAATCGTTGCCAGCTTCCTTCACCGCGAGCTGACTGTGGACGAGGCAGAGCTCAGTCGGATGATAGCCGACGAGACTTGGCTCACCCCGGCTGAGGCAAAGGCGTTCGGTTTCGTCGACGAAATCCTGGGCGCCGGCAAGCCGCTGTCCCGCAACGCGACGATGGGCAAGATCCTCAACCGCTATCGCAACGTGCCTGAGGCAGCGCGGCAACTGCTAGCCGTGGTCGAGGCGGAGCCCGCGCCGGAACCAGCGCCGGAGCCGGAACCCGAACCAACTCCGGAGCCGCAGTCGCCGGAGGCCGCAGCCCTGGCTGCTCAGCTCGCTGTTGACTGCGCCGCCGCAGGCCTTTCGGCTTGCCTGCCAGCGCTGATCAAGTCCAGCGGGCTCAAGAGCGCGGAAGCGGTGAAGGTTGAGCTGGAGCGGGCGAAGGCCATTCACGCGGCCTGCGTGGTTGCCAAGCTGCCGGATGAAGCGCCTGGCCTGGTCCAGTCGGGTGCCAGCGCCGTGAGGCACGACTGAAGCTGTGGGACAAGCTGGCCAGCAACAGCGGCGCAGTTGAGATCAGCAGCCTGCCGCCGCTGGACGATCTGCCACAGAACTCTGTTCACCAACCCCCGGTGCCAAGCGAAGTGTATGCGCGGCGCCGTAATCAAGCCTCGAAAGGAGGAAAACAAGCATGACCATCAAAACCGAAGGCGTGTACGCCGGCGAGTTCCTCCTTTCGGAGGCCAACGGCACCCGCAGCCGCGAGGAGGTGGTCATTGCCGCCGGCTCCGGCATTCTCAAGGCCGGCACGCTGATCGCGCTGATCACCGCTGCCAACGCCCTGACCCCCGCTGCCGATGGCGGCAACACTGGTAACGGCACCATCGGCTCGGTGACGGTCACCAGCATGGCCATCACCGGCAACTACATCCTGACCATCACTGAAGCTGCAGCCAATGGCGGCAAGTTCGAACTGGTGGACCCGACCGGCGCTCTGGTTGGCGAGGGCACTGTGGGCCAGGCGTTCACTGGTGGTGGGCTGACCTTCACCCTGAGCGATGGCGCTACCGACTTCGCAGTCGACGACAGTTTCACCCTCGTCGTGCGGGCCAACCTGGGCGAGTACGTGCCCTACGACGATGACGGTACCGACGATGGCCGCCGTGCTGCCAGCGGCATCCTGTTCGCATCGGTGGATGCCTCGCTGAACGATGTGCGCGCCGTAGGTGTGATGCGCGATGCCGAGGTGATCGAGCGACTGCTCACCGGTCTCGACTCCAATGGCCGCGCCGACCTGCTCGCGAAAGGCATCATCATCCGCCCCTGATCGCTACCTGTAGCAACCACCAACACCCCAAGCCCCGCACCTGCGGGGCTTCGCATTTCTAGGAGCCCAACATGGCCGAGATTACGATTTTTCAGGACGAGGCATTCGGCGTTGACGCGCTGCTGGCCGTCATCAACGAAGACCACGTGCTGCCGGGGCAGATCGCTGCAGCTGGCCTGTTCGAAGAGCAAGGCGTACCGGGCACCGTGGTGCAGATCGAAAAGGACGGCATGACCCTCGCTCTGGTCAAGGCCGCCGCCCGCGGTAGCGCTGGCCAGGCGGTGACCGGTGACAAGCGCAGCCTGATCCCGTTCAACACCGTTCACCTGCCGCAGACCTTCAAGATCCTCGCCGACGAGATCCAAGGCATCCGCGCGGTCGGTAGCCTCACCGAACTGATGCAGGTGCAGGCCTACGTTGCTCGCCGTATCGAGAAGGCGCGCCGCCAGCTCGACCTCACCCATGAATACCAGCGCATCGGCGCGATCATGGGCAAGGTAGTGGATGCGGATGGCCAAAGCGTGCTGTTCGACATCTTCCAGCGCTTCGATATCAAGCGCCCGAAAGCCTTCAGCATGGAACTGGGCAATGACGACACGGACGTGAGTGCCAAGTGCGTCGAGGTACTGGATACCCAAGAGGACGCCTTGGGTGCCACTACCAGCACTGGTGCTCATGCCTATTGTGGCAAGGAGTACTGGAAGAAGCTGATCGGCCACCCGAAAGTCCGTGAGGCCTACTTGGGTTGGGAGCGCGCCGCACAGCTGCTGGGTGACCGTCGCCAGCCGTTCGAGTTCGGTGGCATCACTTGGGAGCGTTACAAGGGCCAACTGGGTGGCACGGCCTTCGTGCCGGCTGACCGCGCATTCGTCGTGCCGACTGGTGTGCCGGAGCTGTTCATCAGCGCCTTCGCCCCGGCCGACTACATCGAGACGGTCAACACCGAGGGCATGCCGTACTACTCCAAGTTGGAGATGATGAAGTTCGGCAAGGGCGTGGAGGGCGAGGCGCAGTCCAACCCGCTGCACCTGTGCACCCGCCCGGCCTCCGTCCGTGAGCTGACCATCTAGCCATGGGCGGCTTCGGCGACCTGGTCGACGACCTCGACGACCAGGTGATGGCGAGTCTCAGTGACGAGCTGGTCGACTACCTCTCCCGTGGGGGAGAGGTAGTGGCGCAAGCGGTGCCGGTGATCATTGAGCACAACGTTGCTCGCGAAGACCGCGTTGATGCGCTCACCCTGGTTCGCACCGTCTGCGCACAGAAGTCTCTGCTGCAGCCCTATGACCGCAAGGGCGCCTTTCGCATGGCGGATGGCGTCTGGCAGATCGACGGCATCCATTCCGACGATGGCTCGCTGATCACCTTCTACGTGGTGCCCTGACATGGCTGACGACACTCAATCGCTGCTCATCGACGAGCTGCTCAACAAGCTGCGTGCCGTGCCGGTGTTCGGGGCTTCTGTAGAAGAGGACTTCGTCCAGCGCGTGCTGGATGCCGATGATACAGAGCTGCCGGATACCCTGATCGTTGTCCAGTCCGGGGACACCGAGGAGCTTGAGCGAGTGGGCAGCGGGAGCGTGAAGGAGCGGGTGACGCTCAACATCGCGCTGGCCACTCGCGCGCGCAACTTCGGGCCAGTCCTGCGTGCCGGCCGGCTTGCTATCAAGACGGCGCTGCCAGGCACAAAGGCTGGGCTATCGGGCAAGGGCCTCGTGACCGGCGGCTTCCTCGCCGACTCGCTGCTGCCGGCTGGTGAGGGTCGGCGCTGGTCGGTGCGCGTCATGCCGCTGCAGCTCACCTACATCCAACAATTCAACTGACAGGAGGCCCCATGGCCAAGCTGAAAGTCTCTGCGCCCTTCAACTACCGCGAGGGCGCGAAAACCTTCCACTACCAGCCGGGTGACTACGAAGTGACCGAGCGCTGTTCCGATAAGACCGTCAGTGCGGCTGCCGCTGCTCATGGCGTGAAGATCAAGGCCGCAGCGTTGCCCGAGGAAAAACCCTCTGCCAAGCCCGCTGCGAAACCGACCACCCCCGCTGAGTAAGCTGCGCCAGCCGGTGCGAGCTGCTCCAGACCCGCTTCTTCTCCTCGAGGATTTCCACTATGTCTCAAATCGTTGACCGCTCCTTCATTGGTGAAGGGCTGATCTGGGGGCGCGCCTACCAGAGCCAGGATGCGCTGCTGCCGTTCGGCAACTGCGATTCTTTCAACCTGCGCTACGCGACTGATCGCAAGGCGCTGCCCAACTTCATGGGTGGCGGCGGTAATCGCAACGTGCGTGAACGGCCCACTGATGTGACAGCCAGCATCGGCATGTATGACCTCACCAGCACCAATATTGCCCGTGTCACTCGCTCGACGATCAAGGATGTGGCAGCCGGTGCGGTGGTAAATGAGGTAATTGCCTGTGAGGGCATCGAGGGTGAGTTGATCCCCTTCAAGCACATCCCTGACCTGAGCGTCCCGCCGACGCTCAAGACCGCTGCTGACGTTGACCTGGTGGCCGGTACTGATTACATCCTGAGTCCGCATGGTGTGATCGTCACTTCGGGTACCTCGATCACCTCCGCCGGCATCAAGGCCAGCTACACCCGCAAGGCAACCAGCGAAGTACACATGTTGAACGGCTCCCAGGTGGAGCTGGAGCTGTTCATCGCTGGCCTGAACGATGCCCAGTCGGGCCAGCCGTTCAGCCTCAAGGTGAACCGCGCGAAGTTCGGGATGCTGCAGGAGTTCCCGGTGCTGGGCCAGGACTACGTCAAGCTGGATGGCCCCTGCGAGATCCTGGCTGACCCGCTGGTGACCGCCACCGACCTGTCGAAGTTCTGCACGCTGACCCAATTGAAGGCGGCATAACAGCGGCGGCCAGGGACGGCCTACTCGGCCTTGGCGAAGCGCTGGGCCATATAGTCCAGCGCTTCCTGCTCGCCCGGAGTGACCTTTTTCTGGGTAGCAATAATCGTTCGGCTTGCAGCCAACAGCTTGCGTTTGACTGTCTCATCACCCAGTTTATTGATCCGCCCAACGGCGACTTTGAAGCTGTGCAGACTCAGCGTGGCCGTGCGGCTCAGGACATTGTCTACCTGCTCTTGTGTGATCCTCAGGTCGTGTGTGAACGCCTTGCAGGCTGCGGCGATAACCGCCCGTTCGGGAGCCATCATTTTCCCGTCTGCCTTGGCGATAAAGACGAGGATGTCGAGCACAGGAGCATCAGGATTCAGCAGGCTGTCGAGTGTGTACCTGCTGGTCTTCTTGTACAGGCGGTCCAGATATGCCGGGAGGTTGTCATTCTCTACCACCTCCCCTGTGGCAGTGTCATGGCAATGCCGAATGTCGAATATCCGAAAAGTGCGGTACTGCTCTCTGAGATGGCAGTGCCCGGAGATTGAGTGTGGGGTGAAGTCAGTGACAGAGACATCCCGCATCGTTGCTTCGTCCATTCCTCGTTGGAAGTGGATGTGCAGCTTGGCGATCACATCGGCGGGGTTAGGCATCGTCACCGTCCTTGGCTAGGGAGGTTGCCTCCCTGTGGCTGTCAGTTGTCTTTGTTCTCTGCCGCTTTCAGTGCTTCCAACTCGGCCTGGTCCATCCCCAAAGGGCGGCCTGTTTTGCGCAGAGGGCGTTTGGCTGTAGGGGAGGGGGTGGCACGGTGCAGCTCGTAATCGATTACCCCGAGCTCTATTTCTCCTGCCGTTTCTGGATCGTCCTTCTGAGGGAATGAGTCCGTCAGGAACTGCAGGCTTCGGGCAATGGTATGCCGAAGGTTTTTGGCCGCGCGCTCTTCGTGCTCCAGCTCCACCTGTTCCATCGCGGTGGGCTTTCTGATCGCTCTCAGCTCGGCCAGGCGAGCGGCGCTCTCTTCGTGAAGTTTGCGCAGCATCTGCAGAGCCGGTGTGACGGGCGTCTCTGCCTGGCGAAAGCTGGCCTGCAGGCGAGCAATGATCTCGGCAGTTGCTGATCGGTTATTGAGCCGAGATGCCTCTTCGATCTGCGTTTTCAGATCGGCAGGGATGCGGAGGTTGAATTGCGGGTCGGCTCTGCTCATTCGTGACTGTTCCGGTGAACGGAACATGAGGATGCATCACCGTGCTATTGACGGCAATGAATCACCGTTATATATCTATCACTGTCATATAACGGAGGTGTGCTTATGAGTCGGCAGGATCCGCAGGTAGTGGTCAGGTTGCCTGAGCAATTGAAGGAATGGTTGAAGGCGCAGGCCACAGCAAATCGGCGCAGTCAGAACGCAGAGATCGTATTCCGGTTGGAGCAGGCCAAGCGGCAGCAGGAAGCGGCATGATTGCCAAAAAGAAAAGCCCCGGCGGGCAGGCCAGGGCTTCGGTGTAAATCATTTCGAGGCGATTCACATGGGAAATACTACGGCGGTACAGGGTGGTGCGCAACAGTTGGTGCGCGTCTTTGATGGCGTTATTGGTGGGATGCCCGCGCAGGTGTGCGATGGGCGTGAGCTGCATCTGTTCCTGAAGAACGGTAAGCAATTCTCAGACTGGATCAAGCAGCGCATCGGTCAGTACGGATTCGAGGAGAATCAGGACTTCGTTATTGCTTCACCGAAAAGTGAAGCAAAGCGTGGCGGGCATAACCGCACCGACTACCATCTCACCCTCGACATGGCCAAAGAGCTGTCGATGGTGGAGAACAACGACCAGGGGCGGCAGGCTCGGCGTTACTTTATTGAGATGGAGCGCCGCGCCCATGCTCAGCCACAACAAGCAGAAGATGAGCCTGCAATAGAGCAACTGGGCTTGCGGGGCTGCAATGTACTGGTCGCGCACTACGGTGAGCAGATGTGGTTCAGTGCTGGCAACCTGAGCACGGCGCTCGGACTGGGTAGCTCTGATCGCCTCGTCCGCAGTTTGACTGAGCGGCACAAGCGCAAGCTGAAACGCGGGACTCGCGAGCTGTGGATGATCGACGTGGTTGGTGCCGACCGAGCGGCGGATTACTGCAAGCCCGATGTAGCCACTGAGTACAAGGCTTGGCTGCAGCGAGTGACTGGCCCCACCGCACAGACCCTTGCGGGCTCGCCGGTTGAGCGCTTTGGCTTGGAGCAGTTGCTGGATATGCGGCTGCTGGTGAGCTTCGATGAGCGTGGTACCTACCAGGCCAAGCCAATCCCGCCTGGTGCGCTGCTGGTGAGTCCCTCCCGCCTGGCTAGTGTGTTGAGCGACCCATTCACCGTGCCGACTGAGTTCTTGCCTGAGATTCTCCAGGCGGTGGCCGCTCGCATGGGGGCTGCAATGCGGCCTGGTTTGCCAGCGGCCTAGGCCGCTTCCCTCACAGATGAACCCGCTTCGGCGGGTTTTTTATTGCCCGGAGAAAATGAATGGCTGGTATCAAGGATCGCCTGATTCAGTTCATCCTGCGTGGCAAGGACGAACTGTCTCCGGCGGCGAAGACCTCGGCTGAGGCTCTAGACGCCGTATCTCAGGAGGCTGCTCGACTTGGCCAGGCGCTTGATGATGCCAAGGGGGCGCAAGGGCTTGGCAAGGCTCTGGAGCGCACCGTGCGCGATGTGGCCCTGGCGCAGCGGAATCTGAGCCAGGCTGAGCAGCAGGTGGTTGATCTGCGCGAGGCGCTCAACAAGGAGCCTGAGGCTGCTGGTCTGCAGCAGTCGCTCAAGGATGCCGAACGCGCTGCAGGCCGTGCTCGTCGCCAGCTCAATGCTCTGGATGCTGAGCTTGCCGATACCGAGAAGGCCGCCCAGGCTGCCGGCATCGACACCCATAACCTGGGCGACGAGCAGCAGCGCCTCGCGGCTCAGGTGACCCGGGCGCAGCAAGCGCTGGCGGCGAACAATCAGGAGCTGAAAGAAGCGCAGCGCGCCCATGCCGCCGCCGCCCGCTCTGCCGCCGAGCACACGTCCCGGGTTGATGCGGTGCGGGCTGGCATGACCAGTGGCGCCAAGCAAGTTCTCGGTTTCGCTGCGGCCTTCGTTTCGCTGAATGCCATCATGGGCCTTGTTCAGAAAGGCCTGAACCTGGTGCGCGATGGCATCTACGCGATGCTGGGTACTGGTGATCAGTACGAACTGCTGGGCAAGCGCATGGCTTCCCTGATGGGCGGCATTGCCCAGGGGGAGCAGGCTACCGCCTGGATTAAGGACTTTGCCAAAAGCACCCCGCTGGAGGTCAAGGACGTCACCGAGGCCTTCGCGCTGCTCAAGTCCTACGGGCTCGACCCAATGGACGGAAGCCTGCAGGCCATCGTCGACAAGAACGAGCAGCTCGGCGGCGGAATGGAGCGGCTGCAGGGAATCAGCTCTGCCCTTGGCCAAGCGTACGCCAAGCAGAAGCTGCAGACCGAGGAGATCCTGCAGCTCGTGGAACGTGGCGTGCCGGCCTGGACGCTACTGGAGAAGGTCACGGGCAAGAACGCTGCCCAGCTCGCCGAACTCGCCAGCAAGGGCAAGCTCGGTCGTGATGTGATCGCCGGGTTGATCGATGAAATGGGCCGCAGCGCCGAGGGAGCCGCGGCGGACAATATGAGCACGCTGACCGGCCTGGTCAGCAATCTGTCTGACACCTGGTCCGACTTCCTCAACCGCATCGCCAAGAGCGGGGCCCTCGACTACGCGAAGGAGCAGCTCAAGGGCGTAGCCGACTACATCGACCAGATGGACAAGGACGGCCGGTTGGACAAGCTGGCCACGTCCCTCAGCAACGCCTTCCAGCAGGGCGCGGAGAAGTTGAAGGAGTTTGCCGCCAGGCTAGTCGATACGGATTTCGAGAAGCTGCTCGACGACTCCAGTGCTTGGTTGGACAACTTTGGCAGCCACTTGGAGTCCGCTGCTCAGAGTGTCCAGCTGTTCATTGCGCCGTTCCGTACTCTGGTTAATGGTGTGACTTCCGGCCTTTCGCTGGCCGGTGCCGGCTTGGCGCAGTTCGTGGATTTCGCGCTTGCGCGCCTGGAAGTGCTGGCCAAGGCCGTGCCTGCGTCGATTGGCGGCGATGAGTTGCGAGCGTCGATTGCCGAAGCGCGTGGCTTGATGGCCAGCCTGACCGATGGCTTCCTCGCTCAGGTTGAGCAGGACGGAAAGGACATCCAGGCCGCATGGGATGTCACGTCCAAGTCCGCAGCTGAAAGTGCCAAGGAGCAGACTGAGGCGGTGCGCCGCGAGTCGTCTGAGCAGATGCTGCTCGGGCAGGCTGCCGCAGACCACTTCGTTGCCAACCAGAAGCGCAGCAGGGATGCAGCCATTGAGGCTGCTGCGACGGGCCGGCAAGCCATCGAGGGTATGGCCCAAGCCCTGCAGCTGCTCGACTCTGCCTCCACCGTGCAGCAACTGGAGAGCCTGCGTGGCGCCCTGCTCGATGCATTCCAGACTGGCAAGCTCAGCCAGGAAGAGTATGCCCAGGCCACTGGCGTGCTGTCGGGTCGCATCAAGGACCTGCAGGGCGCCGCATCTGGCGCGGCCGATGGCGTGTCCGACCTGGAGGAAAAGCTGGGCGACCTCAAGTCGGTGCAGGCTGCGATCAGCAGTGCCAAGACGGACGTGGACATCAACAACATCCGCACCGCCCTGCGCAAGCTGTACAACGATGGAGAGATCACCGCCAGCCAGTACAACCAGGCGCTGAAGGAAACCAGCGAGCGGCAGAAGGAACTCAAGGGGGCGGTCCAGCAGGGCACCAAGGCCCAGCAGGATAAGAACAAGGCCGACGAGGATGCCATCGTCACCTCCGAGCAGCTGCGCCGCGAGAGCGGCAAGCGCATGGAGGCCGAGCGCCAGGCAGGCGATGCAGCGATGCAGGCTCGGCGCAAGGGCAGCGAGGAAGCCAAACGCGACATGAGCGCCATGGAGGGCTTCTTTGGCGGCGTACTGAGTCGAGCACGTGAGCCTCTGGCTGGGCTGAGCAAGGCTGCCCTAGACGCCTATGACAAGTTGCGTGGCATCAAGTCGGCCGACTTGGAACTTGATACCAGCAGCCTCGAAGCCACCTCTCGATCTTTGGAGAAAGTAAGCAAACAGCTCGGTGCGGTCGGCTCAGCAATGGTTGACCCGCTGACCTCGCGTTTGGGCAAGTGGGCGCTCAGCGCCCAGCGGGCAAGCCTGGAAACACAGCAGGCTTACCTGGGCCAGAAAGCCTCTCTGCAGTCGCTGATGGAACGGTACGAGAGCGGCCAGATGACGCTGGCTGGCTTTGCGAATGCGGCTGCCTCTGCAAAGAGCCGGCTTGGCCTCCTCGATGACTCTGACTTGAGTGGGCTTGAATCCGCCATCAAGTCTGCAAAGGAGCAGATGAAACAGCTCGGTGAGTCCACCCGGGGCACCCTGGAGAGTTTGCAGGATGAGCTGGACGGGCTGGAGGGGCGTGAGGCAGACATCCAGCGCCGACGCTTCGCTGCCCGGCAGCGTGAGCTGCAGGCGCAGCTCGCAGAGGCTCAGGCCAGTGGCGATGCCAATGCGGTCAGCAATGCCGCGCGTGCTCTCGGTGTGCTGCGTCAGATCGAGGCGGCTACTGAGCAGCAAAGGGTGCGCGAAGAGCAGAAGAAGCGCATAGAAGGAGAGCAGCGGCCGGGCGGCGAGGGAGCCCAAGCACAGATGCCCAGCAAGGTCATCCGTCTTGAGGTGAAAGAGCGATCGGTCGATGTTGCCGTTAACGACGCAGCTGATGAAACCAAGTTGCTCAGCCTCCTCGAGGATGCTGGTTTAAGGAGCCTTTGATGCCATACACCCTGACCTTGGACTCGATCGACCTGGCGGCCGACCCCGAGCTGGGCGGCGAGCAGCTGCAGTGGACGGATGAGCACGAGTGGGATCCGGTGGAGCAGAACCAGGACCGCTCACTGGGCGGGGCGCTGATGGTGCAGGAGGGCGCCAAGCTATACGGGCGCCCGATTACCCTGGCCAGCAATGACGGAGCCTGGTTCACCAAGGCGACTATCGACGCCCTGCAGGCGCTGCGCGATCAGCCTGGCATCGTGATGTTGTTGACCCTCCCCGGCGGGCAGCAGCATCACGTGACTTGGAATCGTGTGGCTGGGTACCCGGTTGAAGCTGTCCCGCTGTTCCGCCAGGTGGTTTACAGCCCCGGCGACCTGTTCCTGCTCACCCTTCGCCTCATCACCGTGGCGCCGCCGGCTGCGCCGACGCCCTGACCTGAACCATCCCGACCAAGCCCGCCCCGTGCGGGCTTTTTTGTGCCCGGAGAATCCTGAATGTCCATCGCCACCACCGATGTGAAGTTGCTCAAGAGTGAACGTCTGACCGATGAGGCTGACGGCGGCGGCCGCGCCACTGGCGTTGCTGTCGTGGACGGCGAGGTGAACAACGTCTTCACTGATCTGTCGCGCCTGGACCGCACGGTGGGCCGCATCAGCCTGCGCAAGCTGTTTGCCGGGGTGATGACCACCAATGCCGATGCCTACCTGGGCGCCCATGCCATCGTCACCGAGGGGCCGGCGGATCCGCGTGTCAGCGTGCTGCTATTCAACACCGGCAGCCAGACCGATGTGCGCCGAAACGCCCGCGATGCCATCGAAAGCTATGTGGCGGCGGCGTCGAGTGCTGCTTTCGAGCTGCTGGGAACCCAGCTCAGCGGCCAGCGTGCCATCGCCTGCGTGCAGCGCGAGGAGCAGCGTGTGCCCGAGGTGGGCGAGGTGTTCCAGCTGAACGGCGTGAACGGCACCCAGTACGTGCGCCTGATGTCGGTCGATCAGCGCCTGGAACAGTTCACCTATGAATACAGCGCAGGTAATTTCCTCAACTTCACCCGCCGCCGTCTCGACCTGGGGCTGAGTGGCCCGCTGTTGTTTACCTTCCCGGGCGGCCAGGTGACCCCTGCAGGCACCACAGGTACGTCGCTGGATGGCCTCAACAAGGCTCGGGTGCTCAGCACCCAGGTGGCAGACGCCGCCCGCTATTTCGGCATCAGCAGGCTGGCCCAGGCCTGCGCTGTGGGTGACCTGAGCCTGCGGGTGGATTCTGTCTACAGCCAGTTGGTGCCGAGCACCACCAAGGAAAGCGCGCTGGTGGACCTGCTGGCTGGCTACCAGCGGCAGGTGTATCTGGCCTCTGGCCCGGCGCGGTCGCTGAACCTCAACATCGCGGCCGGCGCCGTGGCTGGCGAGTCGCGCACCTTCCTGGGTACTGGCTGCGCGCCGGGCTCGCTGACGCTGACTGTGAACGGCGGCACCTTCACCGATGACCGTAAGGGCGCCCTGCGCTTTGCGTCCGGTGCCAACTGGCTCAGCAGCGGGCGCATCGACTACCAGACCGGCGAGATTACTCTGGTTCGCTCCGGCTCCAGTTGGACTGGTGCTGGCACGGTGAGCTATCAGCCCGGTGCGGCCGCCACGGGCGAAACTATCACCGGCGAGGTCGAGATCACCCTTGGCAGCCGCGGCTACGTATATACCTTGAACCTGGCCGGGGCCATCCCGCGTCGGGGTACGCTGTCAGTCAGCTACATGGCCCTGGGCAAGTGGTACGAGCTGCGCGACTACGGCGACGGCCTGCTGACGGGTGAGGGCGCGGGCACCATCAGCCTGGCCACCGGCAGCGTGTCGATCACGCTGAATGCGCTGCCCGATGTGGGCAGCTCGCTGGTGTACAGCTACATCAGTTCGGCCGACAACGCGGTGACCCAGCGTGCCGGCGGCAGTGTCGTGCCCAGCCTGGAGGTGCGTTTCACCCTGCCGCACAAGGGCATCCGCCCTGGCTCGCTGGTGGTCACCTACCTGGCCGGCAGCAGCACCAAGACCCTGACCGACAATGGGAACGGCGGCCTGGCCGGCTCAGGTGGCCTTGGCGCAATCACCTACGCCAGCGGCGAGCTGACCATGGTGCTGAGTACCACGCCATCAGGCGGCCTCACGTATACCTACGAGCAGGGTACGGTGGGCGGTAACGTACTGACGGTGACGAGCGATAGCAGTGGCATGGCGACCTTCACCATCCCCGGTGCACCGCTCAAGCCCGGCAGCGTGCGCGCTTCGTGGGTCACCAGCCGGCGCCAAGCGGCTCCTGCGCTGAACTGGGATGCGGTGCAGAGCGGAAACGCTTTGCCCGTTTTTGATGGTGTGGTGGATGTATCCAAGGTTGCCGCAGACAACGGATCTGGCGGCTGGCAGGGAGGGGTGCTGGGTTCAATCAACTACAGCACGGGCGCCTGCACTCTGCAGGTGGCCTCGCTCTACAACTACAACGAGCACACCTACACCAATCGCCGGAAGGTGATGGACAACGGTGCGGTGACCCAGCCGGTACTGGTGACCACTCCGGTGGCCACGCGTGAGACCTTCGGCGGGGCGCTTTCGGTTGATAGCCAGTCGGCCGGTGTAACCGTGGTGGCGCAGACGGCGACCCAGGCGCAGCCGCCGATCACCCTCGATCTGCTGCCGGGTGTGGGCGAGGCAATCGTGCCGGGCTCGCTGCTGTTCAGCTGGAACGGATCTACCTACTGCGACCGTTCGGGGATTCTCTACCGCGATATCGCCAGCAACACCAACGGCGGCACGGCGGTGGGCTCGGTTGACTATGCAGCTGCCCGCGCGACGCTCAACAGCTATGCCGGTAACGTGGCGGCGCCGGTCACTATTCTGGCCTGCCTCACGGCCTCGGTCGGCTTCAGTGTCACCGCGCTCACCTTCCGCACGCCTGGTGCGCCATTGCGGCCGGGTAGCCTGCAGATTTCGGTAGTGCGTACCGACACCGGGGCGGTGGTCACCGGCACGGCGAATGCGAGCGGCGTGATTGATGCCGGCATTATCCAGGGCTCGGTCGATATCGCCACAGGCATCGCCCGGGTGGTGTTCACCACCAACGTGGCGGATGAGACCGGCGCAAGTGACGTGCCGGTGATCCCGATCCTGGCGCGCTACAACGCGGTGGTGCAGACCCAGCTGCCGCTTGATGCGGGCCTGCTGGGCCTTGATCCGGTACGCCTGCCGGCCGACGGGCGAGTGCCAATCTTCCGCGAGGGCGGGGTGCTGGTGATTCACCACACCGCTGAAACGGTGGTTGCCAGCCCGGCGCCAGGCGGCACCGTGTCGCTTGCGCGACAGCAGCAGGCGGTCATCGCGGTGGTGGATGCCAACGGCCTGGCGCTGCGGGCGGCGTCCTACAGTGCCGACCGCGATGCAGGGAGCGTCACCTGGGCCAACCCACTGGTGCTGCAAGCCGAGGACGGATCACCGCTGACCTTGCCGCTGAGGATCCGCGACCGGGTGGAGCACATGACTATGTGCACTGAGGTGCAGATTACCGGCGAGATCGGCATCAGCTCTCCGGTGCCATGGGCCCTGCCAGCTGGCGAGGCGAAGGTCTCCAGTGCCGTTGCTTGGGGCGATCTGCAGTCGCGGATTCACGGCTGGTTTACCCAGCAGACGTGGAGCCAGGGCGCGCCGAACTGGACCGATGCGCCGATCGGCAACACCACCACCGCGCAATACAACAGCCTGGGCTATCCGCAGGTCATCACCAACAAGGGCGCCATCGACGGTAAGTGGGCGCTGGTCTTCACAAGTGCTTCGGCTTTCCAGGTGGTGGAGGAAAAGCTCGGCGTCATCACCACCGGCAACATCACCAGCGATTGCGCTCCGATCAACCCGCTGACCGGTGAGCCCTACTTCCTGATTAAAAAGGAAGGATGGGGCAGCGGCTGGGCAGCATCCAATGCGGTGCGCTTCAACACGGACGCCGCCCTGGGCCCGTTGTGGGTGATCCGCACGGTGATCAGCGGGCAGGGCACGGTGGATGACGACGAGTTCAAGCTGCAGATCAGAGGAGATGCGGACTGATGGCAAGGGTTTATCACCGTGATCAGGCCGGCGCGCCAGCGCTGGTCTTTAGCACTGGCACCGGCCACGCCAATCACTGGGCCTCGCTCAAGGCCATCATCAAGGGGGCGTTGGTGAGCGGCTACGGCAGCGTGCCGGGGGCGGGCTGGGAGCTGATTGCCGAGGGGGCCAACTACCTGGTTCTGAGGAATGGCAGCCACTCGGGGTACATCTGCTTTACCTATGACACCCGGGCCAGCGCCACCAGTGGCCGGGTTGAGGTATGGCTGGCAGAGACCTTCACCGGTATGAGCGGTGACTGGATGACTGGGGATGGCCTTCGTTCCGGCGTGGCGGCTAACAATGGCGTGCCGCACACGCTGGGGCTGAGCTATGCCTTCTACGCTTCGGCGGTTGTGTCATGGGTGATCATTGCCGACGAAAAATCGGCAGTGCTGAGTATCTCCACCTCGACCTCAACAACTGTGCCGAATGATGGCATCGCCTCTTTGCCAAGCGAGTCGCGGCCTGTGCTGTTGGCATTTGGGGAGGATACCGAGGGAATCTTCCTGGCGCTGGGTGGGGAAAACACTGCGCCCGGTGTCCTGGGGCCGTCCATCAGGAACTACTTCGCCGTCAATGGTTTCACGACGCTACGTGATCCGAAAACCAATCTGCTCGTGGGAAGTTCTGCGCTGGGCGCCGGCACCCCCGGCTTGAGTACTCGGAACGCAAGCCACACTGCCATAACGCTGATCAAGGCAGTTGATCAGGTGCGCGTCTCATGGGCCGGGGCGGTGTCGGGAGAGCATGCGCAGGGCGGATATATTCGCGGCGTGACTATCCCTGGGCTTCTTCATGCACACGTGTGCGGTGCGGTTGCGGGCAGCCTGGGGCATACGAGCTACAACTCCAGAAGCATCCATGTCCCAGTGCAGCTTGCCGGCTCCGATTACTACGCAGCTTTCCAGTCGCAGGCCTCTGTCGCAATCCTTTTGTCGGCTAACCCGGTGCTTTGGGCATGATCACAACCTCCCTGCTGTCCGTTGGTGTAGATGCCTGGGCTCCCATTCCGATGGTGGTCTTGCGCTTTCGTTTGCTTCGCGAGGGTGAGGTCACGCCAGCCACAAAGACGCTGAGGCTCTATCGCAGCTGGGCATCGGCGTGGGATATCTGCTTATCCTTCCAGGCCGAGGCCGGCAATGGAGGGGAGTACACCCAGGCCACCAGGGTCAGCCTGGCCACGCTGTTGGAGCAGGGTGAGTGGTTGGTAGGCGGCAATGATCCGACACCGCCGCGCAAGACACGAGCCGCCTACCTCGCTTTCACCCAGGGTGGTGACTACACCTTCAACATCACCAGCGGTGAGGGCGCCCAGCAGGGTGATCCCGCCCAGGTGGATGGACTGGTGCGTGTTGATGGGCAGTCCGCAAGCCGGGAGATCGTGCTGGTGGAGCGTCCCGCTGATGGGCAGTGGCGTTTGGCTGGCTACGGTTCTACCCCTGGGGGAGCGGGCAAAATTGATGTGCGCGTGACCGGCGGTGAGCTTTACGCGCTGAGCATCGATGACGTTGGGGTGGCCTTTGCTCCCTATCTTGTTGTTGCGGTTGGGCAGCGCATCCGGCCTTCAGTCTTCACCGGAGTGCTCTACCAGGTCACCGAGCCTGGTGTGCTGCCGGCGACTGAGCCAGCCTGGTGGCCGATCACCAGCGAGGGCTCGCGCGAGCTGGGCACGGCCCGCGCCGAGGCGGTGCGCTACTACCGACCACTGGCCCATGGGCCTGTCACTGCGGAGCCAAGTTGATGCTGACGGTTGA
>Ga0247725_1000688_pt1 | contig 21698 bp, 23 predicted proteins | sample OKSTACKMCFT3sol_FD_183021 | JGI IMG/M metagenome (GOLD analysis project Ga0247725, IMG submission 183021) | Subsurface sediment microbial communities from gas well in Oklahoma, United States - OK STACK MC-FT3-sol | ecosystem: Environmental > Terrestrial > Deep subsurface > Rock core/Sediment...
CAGCGGGGGGGAGGATTGGAGACCCCCTCCCCTTGACCTCCCCTGTCCCGCGCCGCACAACACGGCCAAACCAAACACGCGTTTGAGGGAGACTTCGGCATGGCGGACATCCGCTTCGACGGCAAGGTGGCGATCGTAACGGGCGCCGGCGGCGGCCTTGGCCGACAGCACGCCCTGGAATTGGCGCGCCGCGGCGCCAAGGTGGTCGTCAACGACCTGGGCGGCAGCGTCGACGGCTCGGGCGGCTCGTCCGAGGCGGCCCAGAAGGTGGTCGAGGAAATCAAGGCGTTCGGCGGCGAAGCCATCGCCAACGGCTCGTCGGTCACGGATGACGCCGGCGTCGCCCACATGGTCAAGCAGGCCATGGATGCCTGGGGCCGGATCGACATCTTGATCGCCAACGCCGGCATCCTGCGCGACAAGACCCTGACCAAGATGGAGTTGGCCGACTTCGAGCTGGTCATGCAGGTGCACGTGTTCGGCACCTTCAAGCCGATCAAGGCGGTCTGGGACATCATGAAGGCCCAGAACTACGGCCGCATCGTCGTGACGACCTCGTCGTCGGGCATGTACGGCAACTTCGGCCAGAGCAACTACGGCGCGGCCAAGATGGCGGTGCTGGGCCTGATGAACACCCTCAAGCTCGAGGGCGCCAAGAACGACGTGAAGATCAACGCCATCAGCCCGGTCGCGGCCACCCGCATGACCGAGGGCCTGATGCCGCCCGAAGTGCTGGCCAAGCTGGCGCCGGAATACGTGACGCCGGGCGTCGTCTATCTCTGCTCGGAGGAGGCTCCGACCGGCGCGATCCTGACCGCCGGCGCCGGCGCCTTCGCGCTCTCGCGCATCTACGAGACCGAGGGCGTCTATCTGGGCGAAGGCGGTCTGTCGGCGGAAGAGGTTCGCGACAGCTGGGACAAGATCACCGACGAGGCTGGCCAGAAGGCTTACTTCAACGGCGGCGAGCAAGGTCAGAAGTTCTTCCGAAAGATGGCGGGCGGCTGACCCAGCGTAAGCATTCGCGCTCAATTGTCAGGCTAGAAGCATAGTTTTGACATAACAACGATTGATCTGGGGCCTTCGCGGCCCCAGATCTTTAACGAAACTGACAAAATTCACGCCTCGATCAATTTAAGGCAACATTCTTACCGCAGGTGCGTTAAAGCGGCGCCCAAAGGCGCCGTCGGGTGATCGACGAGCCTCGAAATTTAACAAGGTCGTCAGTCCCATGTCTTTTACGCGTAACCGCCTCGCCGCCGGCGTCGCCCTCGTGACCCTCGCCGCCGCCACCCAGGCGTCGGCCTCCGCCTTCTATCTGCAAGAACAGTCGGTGCGCGGCACAGGTCGCGCCTATTCGGGCGAAGCAGCCGACAAGGGCGTCGGCAGCCTGTGGTGGAACCCCGCCTCGATCGCGGGCATCGACCGCAGCGAGGTCGCCCTGGGCGTCAACGCGATCCAGGTCAACTCCAAGGTCGTCAACAACGGCTCGACCATCACGCGTCCGGTCCCGCCGGCCGGCCTGACCACGCCGATCGGCGGCGCGGGCACGGCCTTCGACCCGATCAATGACGGCGTGGTTCCGAACCTGGGCGGCGCGTTCAAGATCAACGACAAGCTGTCGCTCGGCATGGCCGTCTCGGCCCCCTACAACTTCACCACCGAGTACAACCCCGACAGCTTCACCCGCTATGACGCGCTGAAGTCGCACCTGCGCACGATCAACATCGACACCGTCGTCGCCTATCGCGTCAACGACATGCTCGACCTCGGCGTCGGCTTCACGGCCCTGTACGCCGACGCCGAACTGACCAACGCCCTGCCCAACATCTCGCCGCTGCAGCCTGACGGCCACCAGTCGCTGAAGGGCGACGGCTGGGCCTATGGCTACACCGTGGGCGCCCAGCTGCACCCGTCCAAGAGCCTGACAATCGGCGCCAGCTACCGCTCCAAGATCGACCAGAAGCTCGACGGTACGGTCGCCGTCTCGGGCCTGCTGGCCCCGATCCCGGCCGCCAACAACTTCTCGGTCGACGGTCAGGCCAAGATCACCCTGCCCTGGATCGCCAATGTCGGCGCGCGCTGGGCGGTGAACGACCAGTGGACCCTGAACGCCCAGGTCAGCCGCGTCGGCTGGGGTGAGTTCGACGCCATCCGCGTCAGCTTCCCGGGCGGCGGCTCGACCAGCGTCCAGAACTACAAGGACGTGACGACCTACGCCGCGGGCGTCGACTACCAGGCCTCGCCGCGCCTGACCCTGCGGGCCGGCGTCCAGTACGACCCGACCCCGACGCCGGACGTCGGCCGCACGGCTCGCGTGCCGGACGGCGATCGCATGATGTACGCCGCGGGCGCCACCTGGGCGGCGAAGGACAACCTCAAGCTCGACGCCGCGATCAGCTACATCAGCTTCGACGACAGCGAGATCAACCGCACCGACGTGACGGCGACCAGCTCGACCGCTCGCCTGAAGGGTGACGTCACCGGCTCGGCCGTCGTCCTGTCGGCCGGCGCGCGCTACAGCTTCTAAGCGCCGCCAACGGCTCAATGGAAAGCCCGCCGGGAACGATCCTGGCGGGCTTTTTCGTGGCCTATCCGACGGCTTTCCAGAGCGCCTTCGCCGCGGCGACGAACACCTGGGCGGCCTGGCCCTTGGGCTCGCTGACCACGGCGGGCGAGCCCTCGTCGCCGCCGATCCGCACGCCCATCTCGATCGGCACGCGGCCCAGCAGCGGGACCTTCAGGCGCTCGGCCTCGGCCACGCCCCCGCCCTCGCCGAAGATCGGGATCGGCGCGCCGGTCGAGGGATCGGCGAAGAAGGCCATGTTCTCGATCAGCCCCAGGATCGGCGTCGCCGTCTTTTCGAACATCACCGCGGCGCGGCGGGCGTCGATCAGGGCGATCTCCTGCGGCGTGGTCACCAGCACGACGCCGTCGATGCGCAGCTTCTGGACCAGGGTCAGCTGGATGTCGCCGGTGCCCGGCGGCAGGTCGACGACCAGCACGTCCAAAGGCTCCTTTTCCGAACCCCAGGCGACGTCGTGGATCATCTGACGGACGGCCGACGAGGCCATCGGCCCGCGCCAGATCATCGCCTTGCCCTCGTCGACAATGAAGCCGATCGACATCAGCTTGACGCCATGGGCTTCCAGCGGCTGCAGCTTCTCGTTCTCGAACAGCGGGTCGCCATCAACGCCCATCATCTTCGGCGCCGAGGGACCATAGACGTCGGCGTCCAGCAGGCCGACGCGCAGCCCCATCTGGGCGAAGGCGACGGCGAGGTTGGTCGAGACGGTGGACTTGCCCACGCCGCCCTTGCCCGAGGCCACGGCGATCACGTGGCGAACGTGGGCGGGCTTCTCGGCTTCGGGCGGCGGGACCATGCGGGCCTGCGGATCCTCCGAGACCTTGGCGCCCTTGCGCACCCGGGTCGCGCCCTCGGCGGCCTGAGCGGTCAGCACCACCTGGGCGACGTCGACGCCCGGGAGCGCGGCCAGGGCCTTTTCGGCGGCCTCGCGCACCGGGGCGTAGGTGGCGGCCTGGCTGGCGGGCACCTCCAGCATGAAGCCGGCGCGGCCGTTGCGAACCACCAAGCCCTGGACCAGTCCGGCGGCCGCTAGCCCTCGCCCGCTGATCGGGTCGCGGATACGGTCCAGCGCCGCGCGGGCGTCGTCGAGGGTAGCGGGAGTTACGCCGGTCACGTCAGTCAGGCCTCGTGTTGCGAGCCCTCATATCCGCGCCGCGCCCCGCTTTTACAAGAGCGCGCCGGCTCGTAAGGGCCTCAGACCGACGCCTTCAGCAGGTCCATCACGTGATGCAGGCTGTCGGCGATATGCACGCACTTGTCGTGCATCTCCTCGTTCGGATCGAGGATGTCGGGCACCATCACCGTCATCATCCCGGCCGCGTGGGCGGCGCGGACGCCGGGGTGCGAATCTTCCAGCGCCAGGCAGTAGCTAGGGTCCACGCCAATACGCTGGGCCGCCAGCAAATAGGGGTCGGGATTGGGCTTGTGACGGGTGACGTCGTGATGGGCCACCACCGCATTGAACCGATGCAGCAGATCAAAGCGCCCCAGATAGCGTTCGACCGCGGCCAAGCCGTTCGAGGTGGCGATGCCGCGCGGCAGGCCGCGATCGTCGAGATAGTCCAGGATCTCGACCACCCCGGCTTTCAGCTTGGTCTCGGCCTCAAGCAGGTCCTCGACGTCGGACCAGACGCGCTCGAAATAGGCCTGGACCGGAAAGGTCTCGCCATAGATTTCCCGCAGCATCACCGCGCACTCCGGATTGGTCTTGCCGACCATCGAGGCGTAGGTCTCGCCGCTGAACTGGACACCGAAAACTGTCCCGGCCTCGATCATCGCCGCGCGGTAGACGATCTCGGTGTCCAGCAGCAGCCCATCCATGTCGAAGACCACGGCGTCGACGCGGCGGGGAAAGCTCACGATACGAACTCCTCGGCGCGGTAGCCCTGAAAGTAGAGCAAGGTCGTCAGGTCGGTGTGATCGACCTTGGCGTCGGCCTGGGCCGCGACGATCGGCTTGGCGCGATAGGCGACGCCCAGGCCCGCGGCCTCGATCATCGCCAGGTCGTTGGCGCCGTCGCCGACCGCCAGGGCGTCGGCGGGGGTCAGGCCCAAGGCCGCCGTCTCCTCGCGCAGGGCGGCCAGCTTGGCTTCCTTGCCAAGGATCGGATCGCCGACCTCGCCGGTCAGGGCGCCGTCCTGCTCGATCAGGGTGTTGGCGCGGTTGAGGTGAAACCCCGCCGCCTGAGCCACTCGGCTCGTGAAGAAGGTGAAGCCGCCCGAGACCAGGGCGCAGCGCGCGCCATGATGAGCCATGGTCGAGACCAGGGTCCGCGCCCCGGGGTTCAGCTGAACACGCTGGTCGTAGCAGCTTTGCAGCGCATCGACCGACAGCCCCTTCAGCATCCCGACCCGCTCGCGCAGCGCGCCTTCGAAGGCCAGTTCGCCGCGCATCGCCCGCTCGGTGATCTCCGAAACCTGCGCCTTCACGCCCGCGAAGTCGGCCAGCTCGTCCAGGCATTCGACGTTGATGATCGTCGAGTCCATGTCCGCGATCAGCAGGCGCTTGCGGCGGTTCTCCGCCGGCTGGAAGGCGAAGTCGACCGCTAGATCCGACAGCGACGTCCCCTCGCCCGGAAAGCCCATCACCTTGGCCTTCGCCTGGACCTTGCCATCGGCGGGCAGCAGGAAATCGCAGGCGGTCGGGCCGAGTGCGCTATGACTTATGGACAGCAGGCGTTCGACGCGCGAAACGGCTTCTGCGTAGGCGTCGCGGTTCGCCCCGACGATGGTGAGGACGGTCGGAATGGTGGAGAGTTCGGACATCGCGCCCCGCATCTGGCTGATCGCGGGCCCGACCGCAAGCGGCAAGTCGGCCTATGCGCTGCAATTGGCCGAGCGGATGGGCGGCGAGATCGTCAACGCCGACTCCATGCAGATCTACGCCGGTCTGCGCGTGCTGACGGCCGGCCCCTCGCCCCAGGAAGTCGCTCGCGCCCCGCATCACCTGTTTGGCGTCGTGGACGCGGCCGTGGGCTGGTCGGTCGGGCGTTGGCTGGAGGCCGCCACAACCGCACTCTCGGAGATCGCCGCGCGGGGTAATCCGGCGATCGTGGTCGGCGGCACGGGGCTCTATTTCCGGGCGCTGACCCATGGCCTAGCCGACGTGCCGCCGGTGCCCGAGACCCAGCGGGAAATCTCGGGCTTGCTCTACGCGGCCCGAGGCGAGGCGGAGTTCCGAGAGATCCTGAAGCCGCTCGATCCGGAGGCCGAAGCCCGCATCGAGGTCGGCGACCGACAGCGTCTCGTGCGGGCCCATGCGGTGGCCATCGCCACGGGCAAGTCCCTCACCGCCTGGCAGACCGACACCAAGCCCGCCCTTGCGCCCGGCAGTTGGAAGGGCCTGGTGCTCGATCCGCCCCGCGCCGAGCTCTACGCCCGCTGCGACGCCCGCCTGGCGGTCATGCTCGAGCATGGCGCCTTGGACGAGGTGCGGGCGATGGAGGCGCGCGGGCTGGACCCGTCCTTCCCCGCGCTCAAGGCCGTCGGCTATCGCGAGTTCGCGGCCCACCTTCGCGGCGAGACCACGCTGGAGCAGGCGCTGGAGGCGGCAAGGCAGGAAACGCGCCGCTACGCCAAGCGCCAGCTGACCTGGTTCCGCAACCAGACGCCCGACTGGGAGCGGATTAGCGCTCCGTGACCGTTGCGGCGCTGTGAGCAGGTCCTCATTGAACATAGGGCCTTCATCGTCGAGCGTCACCAGAGTCCGTGGTTGCGCCTCGCGACTTACCCTATGGAGAGAACCGCCACGTCCGAAGGAAACTCGATGTCCGACCTTGCCGCCCTCGCCGAACGCGTCGCCGAACGCCTGATCGCCCGAGGCGAGACCGTCGCCGTGGCCGAGTCCTCGGCCGGCGGCCTGATTTCGGCGGCGCTGCTGGCCGTGCCGGGGGCGTCGAAGTTCTATGTCGGCGGCGCGGTCGTCTACACGGCGCGGGCGCGCCTCACCCTGATGGACATCCCACAGAAGGCCATGGACGGCCTGCGCTCGGCCAGCGAGCCCTATGCGGAGCTGCTGGCCCGCGTGGCCCGCAAGAACCTGAAGGCGACCTGGGGCCTGTCCGAGACCGGCGCCGCCGGCCCCGACGGCAACCGCTACGGCGACGCGCCCGGCCACTGCTGCTTCGCCGTGGTTGGCGAGGAGACCTCGGTCAGCACGACGATCGAGACCGGACACGGCGATCGCGGCAGAAACATGCAAGCGTTCGCCGTCGCGGCGCTGGAGCTGTTGGCCCGAACGCTGGAAGCCTAGACGGTCCCGAACAGGCTGTAGGCGAACTCGTCCATCGCTCTCTTGCTGATGCTGGTATTGTTCAGCAGCACGACCGTGGTCTGGTCGTCGAACCGATGGCCCAGCACCGAGCGGAAGCCGGCCGCATTGCCCGCCTCCCAAGCGAAGACAGCACCGTGGCGGACGCCTTTCCGGCGAAACCAAGCGCCGCCGCGCCAACTAGAAATTCACGCCGACCGAACACTAGGGCGCTCCTGGATTGCGAGAGCGCGACCGTGGAGGGGAAAACCTGCCCCTGTCACGTGAAACTCCGGTAAGGTCACACCGCCCCGAAAAGGCACATCCTTGCGACAAGGCGCGCCTTGACGGGTTAACGTGCGCATGTCATCACCCATTCCGTAGCTTTGGAGCAAGACTCGTGCGCAAAACCATGATCGTACTTATGGAGCGGCCGTCCGCGACGTGACCTTAGAAGTCACGCCGTAGTTCGGTCGCGCGCGCAAAGGTCCTTCGGGACCTTTTTTCTTTTCCGCCTACGCCCTTCCCGCTTCCCACCGGATCCGTCCCATGACCGCCCACCAGACCATCGAGAGCAAGGCTCCCGCCGACACCAGCGATCGCGCCATGACCGGCGCCGAGATCGTGGTTCGCGGCCTCGTGGACCAAGGGGTCGAGGTGCTGTTCGGCTATCCGGGCGGCGCGGTCCTGCCGATCTATGACGCCCTGTTCCACGAGCCGCGCCTGCAGCACATCCTGGTTCGCCATGAGCAAGGCGCGACCCACGCCGCCGAGGGCTACGCCCGCAGCTCGGGCAAGCCGGGCGTCGTGCTGGTCACCTCGGGCCCCGGCGCGACCAACGCCATCACCGGCATCATGGACGCCCTGATGGACTCGATCCCGATGGTCGTCATCACCGGCCAGGTCCCCACCCACCTGATCGGCACCGACGCCTTCCAGGAGGCGGACACGGTCGGCATGACCCGCTCGTGCACCAAGCATAACTACCTGGTCAAAGACGTCCGCGACCTGCCGCAGATCATCCACGAGGCCTTCAAGATCGCCACCACCGGCCGTCCGGGCCCGGTGCTGATCGACATCCCCAAGGACGTCCAGTTCGCCAAGGGCGAATACCGCGGCCCCGAGGAGATCCAGTCGACCCACGCCTATGCGCCGCGCGTCAAGGGCGACGCCGGCCGCATCGCCGAGGCGGTCAAGATGATCGCCGGCGCGCGCCGACCGATCTTCTACACCGGCGGCGGCGTCATCAACGCCGGCCCCAAGGCCAGCGAGGCCCTGCGGGAATTCGCGGCCCTGACCGGCGCGCCGGTCACCTCGACCCTGATGGGCCTGGGCGCCTTCCCGGCGGCCGATCCGGCGTGGCTGGGCATGCTGGGCATGCACGGCACGTTCGAGGCCAACAACGCCATGCACGATTGCGACGTGATGATCTGCGTCGGCGCCCGTTTCGACGACCGCGTCACGGGGCGCCTGGACGCCTTCTCGCCGGGGTCGAAGAAGATCCACATCGACATCGACCCGTCGTCGATCAACAAGAACGTCCGGGTCGACCTGCCGATCGTCGGCGACGCCGCTTCGGTGCTCGAGGACCTGATCGCCGCCTGGAAGGCCGCCAAGTTGCAGCCGAACAAGGCCGCTTTGACCGACTGGTGGGCCCAGATCGATCAGTGGCGCGCGCGTCAGTGCCTGAAGTACCGGGCCTCGGACACGGTCATCAAGCCGCAGTACGCGATCGAGCGCCTGTACGAGCTGACCAAGGACAAGGACGTCTACATCACGACCGAGGTCGGCCAACACCAGATGTGGGCCGCTCAGTTCTTCCGCTTCGAGGAGCCGAACCGCTGGATGACCTCCGGCGGCCTGGGCACCATGGGCTACGGCCTGCCCGCCGCCCTGGGCGTCCAGCTGGCGCACCCGAACAGCCTGGTCGTCGACATCGCCGGCGAAGCCTCGATCCAGATGTGCATCCAGGAGCTGTCGACCGCGATCCAGTTCGACCTGCCGGTCAAGATCTTCATCCTGAACAACGAATGGATGGGCATGGTTCGCCAGTGGCAGCAGCTGCTGCACGGCGAGCGCTACAGCCACTCCTATTCGGACAGCCTGCCCGACTTCGTGAAGCTGGCCGAGGCCTATGGCGCCCACGGCATCCGCTGCGACGATCCCGCCGAGCTGGACGCCAGGATCCTGGAGATGATCAACAGCGACAAACCGGTGATCTTCGACTGCCGGGTCGAGAAGCACGAGAACTGTCTGCCGATGATTCCGTCGGGCAAGGCGCACAACGAGATGATCCTGCCCGAAGAGGTCGAGGACCTGGGCAGCGTCATCGACGAAGACGGTCGCCGGCTGGTCTAGTCAGCGGAACGGGTTAGAAGAAGAGCCAAGATGACCACGAACACCCAACCCGCCCCGGCCTCGGCCTACGACCTTAGCCCCAACGCGCAAGCCGAACAGACGGCGACGTTCGCTCTGCTCGTCGACAACGAGCCGGGCGTGCTGCATCGCGTCGTCGGCCTGTTCGCCGCGCGCGGCTACAACATCGAAAGCCTCACGGTCGCCGAGACCGACCGCAAGGCCCACACCAGCCGCATCACCGTGGTGACGCGCGGCACCCGCCATGTGCTGGACCAGATCGAGGCCCAGCTGAACAAGGTGGTCAACGTCCGCCGCGTCCACGACGTGACCCGCGACCCGAACGGCGTCGAGCGCGAGCTGGCGCTGGTCAAGGTGCGCGGTTCAGGCGTCGACCGCGTCGAGGCCCTGCGCATCGCCGAGATCTTCCGCGCCAAGCCGGTCGACACGACGCTGGAGAGCTTCGTGTTCGAGATCTCGGGCGCGCCGTCCAAGATCGACAAGTTCCTGGACCTGATGCGCCCCCTGGGCCTGGTGGAACTTTCCCGCACCGGCGTCCTTTCCATCGAGCGGGGCGTCGAGGGCATGTAGCGGAGATGGGCGGATGAGCGGCCTGACCGGACTGATCGCGGGGCTGGCCCTTGCTCTTGGTCCTGAAGGCGCCGTTCAGCAGGCCCCACCGCCCGATCCCGCCGCCTGGTGGTCGCCCAAGGTCGCGCGTCCGCCGTCCGAGGTCGAACCGCTCTATGGCCGTCGCCTCGCCAAGGGCGAGCGGCCGGTCCCGATCGACAAGGGGGTCGAGCCCCTGCTCTACCGCCTCTGGGGCCTACAGCCCCTGCAAAGCCAGATCCTGCGCAAGGACGAACTGATCCTTGAGGTCTGGGCCAGACCGGCGGGCGATGTTCGTCAGGCTGTCGTGCGCCTCACGCTGCGCGACGACGGCCGCGCCTTCGTCCAGGCGCGCGCCGGACTTGGCTGCTGCACGCCGGAGATTGGCCGCCGCATAGACATCAACGCCGAGCTCGACAGAGCCTCCGCCCAGACGTTGAGATCGGTTTCAGCCGACCCCGCCTGGAACCAGCCGCGTTCGGTCATCGTCGACTACGGCGGCGGGGCGGTTTCGGCGCTCTGCGTCGATGGCGTCTCCTGGGACGTGAGCCTGCTCGTCTCCGACCAAGCGCGTCATCTGCGGCGCGCCTGCGATGACGCCGAGGTCGGTTCGATCGCGAGAATCCTCGCCACAGCCTTAGGCTCGACGATCGGGCGGGATCCGCGCTTCGACGCGATCTTCCCACGAGGCGCGGACTTCTCGCGGCAAGCCAGCGCCTACGCCGCGCTGATCCAGTCTGGCGGTCGCCTGATTCCGAGCGAGAACAGCCAGCCTCAGGCCTCTACGCCCCCGCCGCCGCCATCTCCGGCTGATCCCGAAGCCGCGCCACGTCCCTGAGCGGGGGCGCGCCGAACAGGCGGGCGTATTCTCGGCTGAACTGCGAGGGGCTGTCGTAGCCGACGGTGTGGCCCGCCGTGGCGGCGTCCAACCGCTGAACCAGGATCAGCCGGCGGGCCTCCTGCAAGCGGATCTGCTTCTGGTACTGCAGCGGCGACAGCGAGGTCACGGCCTTGAAATGTTGATGCAGCGCTGAGGGGCTCATCCGCGCCTCCTCGGCGACCATATCGATGCTGAAGGGCTGGTCGAAGTTGCGCTTGATCCAGCCGATCGCCCGGTTGATCTGACGCAGGCGGCTGTCGCGGCGGGCGATCTGAGCCAGGCGTGGTCCCTGCGGTCCGGTCAGCAGGCGGTATAGGATCTCGCGCTCGATCAGCGGGGCCATGACGGCCACATCCCCAGGCGTCTCCAGCAGGGTCGTCATTCGACACACCGCGTCGAACAGCTGCGGCGTCATCGCGCCCGCCGACATGCCGCCTACGAGCGGCGCGGCGACGTCGAGACGAGCGGCCAAGCCGGCCTCCATGATCATCTCGCTGATCAGATTGGCGTCGAGCACGATCCGGAAGCTCAGATACGGCTTGTCCGGCGAGGCCTCGACGACCTGGCCGGTCACCGGCACGTCGATCGAGGACAGGAAGAAGTTGCGCTCGTCATACTCGTGGATGGCGTCGCCCACGGTCACCCGCTTGCGGCCCTGCGCCAGGACGCAGAAGGACGGATCGTGAAGACCGTGATTGGGTTCGCTGGGCTGGGACAGGCGATAGAGATTGACCCTGGGGCAGCAGGTGTCGACCGGCCCTTCCTCCGGCGTGAATCGTTCAATCAGGGCGGCGAGCGCCTCGCGCGTGCTCATAGCTTTTCCTTGTGCGGACGACGCTATTTGTAAGCCTTGCACGATCCTCCGTCACGCGACGGCGTTCGGTTCCGGAGGATCGTGCAATCATGCCGGAGCATCGATCTACCGACTGGACGCCCCGGCGCCGCATAGTGGCCTCGTTCCGCTCCCCGACGCGGCCAACTCCAAAAACCTGAGCTCTGCGATGAGACGCTACACGCCCCGACGCGGCGGCGTGACGGCTCCGCGCTGGTTTGTCGCCGCCCTGCTGGGCGGGACGGCCGCGCTGACCGCCGCCACCGCCGTGCTCCCCAAACCCGCCTTGACGCCGCCCCAGAACGAAACCTTCCAGATTGGGAGCCTCGCCCGATGATGATGTCCGCCATCGTTCCCCACATCCCTGTCGCCGGCGTCTGGACCTCGCCCGACGGCCACATCTCGCTGGAGCTGCGCGCCGACGGCCGCTTCATCGAGACCCGCGACGACTTCGCTGATGTGTTCACCGGGGTCTATGTCCTCGTCGGCGAGACGCTGAAGCTGTTCGAGGACCGCGGCGCGGTCGTCAGCGGCACTTTGTCCAATGGCCGCCTCAGCCTGGGGACAGTCCAGCGCCCGGCCTTCCATACCGGGACCGAACACCCTATATTGTGATCGTCCGGCTTCGGCCGAACTATGGGGATAAACGCGCACGTAATAAGCGGACTGGACCCGGGTGCGATTCCCGGCGGCTCCACCAAATCTCTCCCAAGTTATCATGGGACTGCATGGGGCCGATCAGCATCGACAGACGTGTAAAGGTGTTGCTTTCTCTCGGCTTGGCCCACCGTTTCGGGCCTTTATCTAAATGCGAACGATAACTTCGCTGAAGAGTTCGCCGTCGCCGCGTAATGCAGCGCCGTTGAATTCGACCTTTAAGTCCTAGGGGTTCAGATCCTTAGGCGGGGCCCGGAGGGAGCCTGCCAACAGAATCCCTCCACTTTCCACGACATCGCCGAGGCTCCCTCCTCTCTTTTCGAGAGAGCACCGCAAACGGTTGCGCCGCGCTCCGGGCATGACGACCGCGACCTTGGCGCGCGGACCACATCGGAGAGCTTTGCGATAGGCGCTCGACACGCTAGGCTCCGGGCTTCGTTTTCAGTCCGAAGTATCGACCTCAGCGCATGTCCCAGACCGAACAGCCCGAAGACCTCATGCAGTACGAGGCCATGGCCCAGGACGCCCTGCGCGGCGTGGTCAGGGCTGCTCTGAAGAAGGCGGCGGAGCCGGGCGGCCTGCCCGAGCCCCACCATCTCTACATCACCTTCAAAACCAAGGCCGCCGGCGTCTCGGGCCCGCAGGACCTGCTGGGCAAGTATCCGGACGAGATGACGATCGTCCTTCAGCACCAGTACTGGGACCTCGCCCCGGGTGAGAGCGTCTTCTCGGTGACGCTGAAGTTCGGCGGACAACCCAAGCGCCTGACGGTGCCCTACGCCGCCGTGACCCGCTTCTACGATCCGTCGGTTCAATTCGCCCTGCAGTTCGCCCCGCCCGAGATCGTCGAGGATAATCCCGAGCCCGAAGCCGAACCGGAAGCCAAGACTCCCGCGCCATCCGGTGACGAAGGTCCGAAGATCGTCTCCCTGGACCAGTTCCGGAAGAAATGAGCGACGTCGTCTCCGACGCTCCGCAGACCTTGAGCGACGAGGCGATCCTCGCGCGCTTCCGCGCATCCAAGAACCAGCCGAGCGGATCCCTGACCCTGGGTTTCGAGCTGCTGGCCGTGCGCCAGGCCGACCGCGAGATCGAGGTCGGCTTCAACGCGCGCGCCGATCTGCTTTGCAACCCGATGGGCCAGATCCAGGGCGGCTATGTCTGCGCCATGCTGGACGAGGCCATGTCCGTCGCCGGCATGATCACCTCCGGCATGACCCACGTCGTCCCGACCCTGGAGATGAAGACCAGTTTCCTGCGCCCGGCCATGCCTGGCGCGCTACGCGGCGTCGGTCGCGTGGTGAAGTGGGGTCGCACCGTCTGCTTCATGGAAGGCGAGCTCTACGACGGAGAGGGCCGCCTGCTGGCCAAGTCGACTGGCACGGCGCTGCCGACGCCTTTCGCCAACTTCAAGAAGAAATAGCCGAGGGAGACGGGCCATGCGGGGAGCGGCGGCGGTCATCGGACTTCTGGCCCTGCTTCTCGCGCCCTTGTCCATCGCCCAGGCCGGGCCGTTCTCGAACTGGACCGCGGTCGTCGTGGCGGGCGACTACCACGCTCATTCCGGCGGCCCGACCGAAGCCTTCGACAACGCCCGGCGCGATGTCTCCAAGGCGCTGGTCGAACTTGGCTTCGACAAGGCCGCGATCCAGCAGTTCTCCGTGCGTCCCCAGCGCTACCCCGCCGATGCGCCAGGCAACGCGGACGCGCGAACGCTCTACGAGGCCCTCCGCGTCGGCGCGAAAACCGCCAAGGCTGGCTGCCTGTTCTACATCAGCTCGCACGGCGGGCCGGACGGCGCGATTCTCGGCGAGGAGCTGCTTCGCCCGCATTTGCTGGCCGCTATCCTCGACGACGCCTGCCCCAATCGCCCCAGCGTCGTCGTGATCTCCGCCTGTTTTTCGGGCGTGTTCATCCCGCCCCTGCAGAAAAGCGACCGCCTCATCCTGACCGCCGCCCGCGCGGATCGCGCCTCATTCGGCTGCGGCGAGAGCGACAGATACCCTTATTTCGACGCCTGCTTCCTGGCCTCCGTCCCCGACGCCCATGACTTCTCAGCCCTCGGCGCGCGCGTTCAGGCCTGCGTCGCGCGCCGGGAAAGGGAGACCGGCGCGGAGCCGGCCTCCGAACCCCAGATCTGGATCGGTCCCGCGCTGCGCCCCCTGCTGCCGCTCTACGCCTTCGACCGATCTCTCCCCAGAACGCCTTGAGCGGTATCGGGTTTGACCCGCGCGGCAAGCAGGTTACACAAACCCTAGAAGTTACTGCTTCACCCAGGGGACATCGTTGACGTCGCGCGTTTCGCCCGCGGCCGCCCTCGCGGCGGCCTTCATCGCACTATGGTCCGCTCTGGGTTCGGAGGCGCGCGCTCAGGACGCCACGCCGACATCGCCCCCCGCCAGCGACGCGCCCGCCGCCGAGCAAGGTCCCCGCCCCTATTCCAGCCTGCGCCCCCGTCGCGTCCGTCCGACGCCGCGCCCGGCTGTATCGCCCAAGCCCGCGGCCGCCGCGGCGACGCCTCAAGCGCCGAGCGTTCCCGCCGCCCAGCCGGTGGCGGTCGGCGTCGCGCCCCTGCCCCGCCCGGAACTCGAAGCCTTCGTCGACGGCGTGGTGCAACGCGCCATGACCCGCGACCACATCGCCGGCGTGACCATCTCGGTGGTCCAGAATGGTCAGGTGGTGCTGAAGAAGGGCTACGGCTTCGCCAATCTCGGCCAGCGCCGGCCCGTCGATCCCGACAAGACGCTGTTCCGCATCGCCTCGATCTCGAAGACGTTCACTTGGATCGCCCTGATGAACGAGATCGAGTCGGGCCACATGCGCCTCGACGGTCCGGTGAATCTCTATCTGCCCGAGCCGCTGCAACTGAAGGACCAGGGCAAGAAGACCCAGGTCCGCCTACGCGACCTGATGACCCATACGGGCGGCTTCGAGGACCGCGCGATGGGGCAGCTGTTCGAGCGCGATCCCAACCGCATCCGCCCGCTGGCGGACTATCTGCGCCAGGAGCGCCCGCGCCGCGTTCGCGAGCCCGGCCTGCTGCCCAGCTATTCGAACTACGGCGTCGCTCTCGCCGGCGCCGCGGTCGCCAACGTCACCGGCAAGCCGTTCGAGCAGCTGATCAGCGAGGAGATCATCCTGCCCGCCGGCATGCGCCATACGACCTTCCGCGAGGCGCGGCCCTGGCGCGACAACCTGCCGGCGCCGATGTCCGAGGACCTGGCCGCCGAGCTGTCCGACGGCTTCTCCTGGACGTCGCTGGGCTGGAAGGTGCAGCCGCGGGAGTTCATCGGCCAGGTGGCGCCGGCCGGTTCGGCCTCGAGCACCGCCGGCGACATGGCCAGGTACATGACCCTGCTGCTGAACGGCGGCGTGATCGACGGTAAGACCGTGTTCTCCCCGAAGACCGCCCAGGCCTTCCGCACGCCCATGTATCGCCCCGCGCCGGAAGCGGCCGGTTGGAACGCGGGCTTCCAGGACATCCCGCTGCCCGGCGGCCGTCGCGGCTTCGGCCACGCGGGGGCGACGCTCTTCTTCCATTCTAACATGGTCATCGCCCCGGACCTGGGCCTGGGCGTGTTCATCTCGGTCAACACCGACAGCGGCGCGAACCTGCCGGCCACCCTGCCCGCGACCATCATCGAGCACTTCTACGCCAAGCCGCCCGCCGTGCCGCCGGCCAGCGCGATGACCTACGAGCAGGCCAAGCTCTATGAGGGCGACTACCTGACCACGCGCCGCGCCTATGGCGGTCTGGAGGGCTTCATCAACCGCGTGATCGGTCGCGCCTCGGTGCGAGCGACGCCGGACGGCCGCCTGTCCATCAGCGAGGGCGGGTCGGCCGCGCTCTTCAATGCGGCCGGGCGACCCGGCGTGTTCAAGGCCGTGGACGGTCCGCTGATCATCGTGTTCGACGCCAATGGCGATCGCCCATCGCGCTTCTACGCCGCGCGCGGCTTCGCGACCTATGAGCGGATCAGCCCGATGCGGTCCGCGAACCTGCTGGTGGCGACGGTGGTCCTGGCCGGGCTGGCCAGCCTGGCGACCGTGCTCGGGACCATTGTCCGAAACCGCCGCGAAGCGCGCCAGACGCCGGTCCAGGCCCGCGCCAGCCAGATGCAGACCGCTCAGGCCGTGCTCTGGCTGATTTCGGCCGTCTGCATGGGCGTCTTTGCGATCCGCTCGTCCGACCAGACCGCGGCCTTCTTCGGCTGGCCCAGCGGCTGGCTGCTCAGCGCCTCGGCCTGCGCCTTGGTCGCGGCCTTGATGTCGGTGCTGACCCTCGGGGCCCTGCCCATGGTGTGGCGCGGCGGCCGCCGGGTCGACAGCTGGACCGCCGGCCGCAAGGTGGCCTTCACCTTCACCGCCCTGCTGTTCGTGTTCCTGAGCGTGCTGCTGGGCCTGTGGGGCTATCTGCTGCCCTGGAGCTGAGGGCCCTCCTCAGTCTTCCAGGGTGCGCCGCATCAGGTTGGTGCTCAGCTTGCGCACCTGGATGACGATCCGCTCGCGATCGCCCGGCCGCCGCTCGACCAGCAGCCGGGCGACCTGGGCGTCATCGTGAAAGGCGTACCCCTTGATGGCGTCCAGCAAGGCCTTGGCCAGGTTGTCGAGGTCCATCCACGGCGGCTCGCCGACATATTCCATGCCGATCTCGACGCTGAACTCGCCCCAGGCCGGACGCGAGCCGCGCCAGGACTTGCGGAAAAACTCATAGATCAGCGGCTTGTAGTACTTGCCCTGGGTCGTCAGGCCGTCGACCACGAGCGTGAGCTCGCCGCCCGCCTCGCGGGCCCGCACCTTGCCGTGGTGGGTCCAGTCCGTACCATCGAGCGCCTGGCTCACGCGCCGACCGTCCTGGCTGGCCCCATGGCGTCATTCCAATCGCTGTCTAGCGCCACATAAGGGCTCATCCGGGTCTCCTTCGCGTGGGCGAACATTGCCCTCCCGGCGCTCAAGGTCTAGACCGCGCACGACCGTTTTTCCGGAGACCGCCGCATGACCGCCACGCGCACCGAGACCGACACCTTCGGCCCCATCGAAGTCGCCGCCGACCGCTACTGGGGCGCGCAAGCCCAGCGCAGCCTGGGCAACTTCAAGATCGGCTGGGAGAAGCAGCCCCTGCCGGTCGTCCGGGCCCTGGGCATCGTCAAGCGCGCCGCCGCCGAGACCAACACCAAGCTCGGCAAGCTGGATCCGAAGCTGGCCGACGCCATCATCCAAGCCGCCAACGAAGTCATCGAAGGCAAGCTGAACGACCACTTCCCGCTGGTCGTCTGGCAGACCGGCTCGGGCACCCAGTCGAACATGAACGCCAACGAGGTGATCTCGAACCGCGCCATCGAGATTCTGGGCGGCGAGATGGGCTCCAAGAAGCCCGTCCACCCGAACGACCACGTCAACATGAGCCAGTCGTCGAACGATACCTATCCGACGGCCATGCACGTGGCCTGCGCCGAGCAGATCGTCCGCGACCTGCTGCCGGCCCTGAAGCACCTGCACACGGCGCTGAAGGCCAAGTCGGACGCCTGGGCGGACATCATCAAGATCGGCCGCACCCACACGCAGGACGCAACCCCGCTGACGCTGGGCCAGGAGTTCGGCGGCTACGCCCAGCAGGTCGAGAACGGCATCGAGCGCATCGAGCAAACCCTGCCCAAGCTGATGCAGCTGGCCCAGGGCGGCACCGCCGTCGGCACCGGCCTGAACGCTCCGATCGGCTTCGCCGAGGGCGTGGCCGAGGCCATCGCCGCGATCACCGGCCTGCCCTTCACGACCGCTCCGAACAAGTTCGAGGCCCTGGCCGCCCACGACGCCATGGTGTTCAGCCACGGCGCGATCAACACGGTCGCCGCCAGCCTGTTCAAGATCGCCAACGACATCCGCTTCCTGGGCTCGGGTCCGCGCGCCGGCCTGGGCGAACTGTCGCTGCCGGAAAACGAGCCCGGCTCGTCGATCATGCCGGGCAAGGTCAACCCGACGCAATGTGAGGCTCTTACCCAGGTCTGCGTCCAGGTGTTCGGCAACCACGCCGCCCTGACCTTCGCCGGCAGCCAGGGCCACTTCGAGCTGAACGTCTTCAACCCGGTGATGGCGTACAACTTCCTGCAGTCGGTGCGCCTGCTGGCCGACGCGGCGATCAGCTTCACGGACAACTGCGTGGTCGGCATCGAGCCGCGCATCGACAATATCAAGAAGGGCGTCGAGAACTCGCTGATGCTGGTCACGGCCCTGAATGGCCGCCTGGGCTATGACATCTGCGCCAAGATCGCCAAGACCGCGCACAAGAACGGCACGACCCTGCGCGAGGAGGCCGTCGGCGGCGGCTATCTGACGAACGAGGAGTTCGACCAGTACGTCCGCCCGGAAAAGATGGTCTCGCCGGGCTGAGGCTCGAAAGCCCGAGAACGATCGAGGGGTCGCCGCGAGGCGGCCCCTTTTTCGTTCGACCCTAGCGCTTGACCACCTCGCGCCCGATCGGGGCGATGGCGATCTGGGCCAGTTGCAGGTCCTTCAGCGCGAACGGGATGCCGATGATCGTGATCGCCTCGGCCGCCGCGACCACGATATGGCCGACCGCCAGCCACCAGCCGGCCAGTACGAACCAGATCACGTTCAGCAGAAAGCCCAGCGGGCCCGTGCCGACGTCCTGGCGACCGGTCAGGATTTCGCGGCTCACGATCTCCTTGCCGAACGGCCAGAAGGCGAAGCCGGCGATGCGCCAGGCGGCCCCGGCATAGGGCAGGCCCACGATCGTGATGGCTAGTAGCACGCCGGCCAGCAGCCATCCGAGGCCCGTGACCAGGCCGCCGAAGATGAACCAAAGCACGTTGAGGATGAAACGGATCAAGGTCGGGCCCCCCATGAGGCCAAAGCGGCCTTGGAACGCTTAGGTGGCCTTGTCGCACCCGCCTGTGAAGGCCGCGCGGACCGGATTACGCCGAATTCACCGGGCGGGCTGACCGCCAGGACTAGGCCGTCCGGCTGACCGCGAAGTCAGCCAGACTTTCCAGCGCCTCGCGCCAATCGTTGGCCGGGAAGATCGCCAGCGCCGCCTTGGCCTTGTCGGCGTACTCGGTCGCCAGGTCCAGGGTCGCGTCCAGGGCGCCGGTGCCGATGATCAGTTCGCGGGCGCGGCGGAAGTCGGCCTCGGTCTGCTCGCGGCGGCCGACGGCGCGCTCCCAGAACTCGGCCTCGCGCGGTCCCGAACGGGCGATGGCCAGCAGAAGCGGCAAGGTGGCCTTGCCTTCGCGGAAGTCGTCGCCGGCGTTCTTGCCCAGGGTCTCGGTCGCGCCGCCATAGTCCAGCGCGTCGTCGACCAGCTGGAACGCCAGGCCCAGGTTCAGGCCATAGGCCTTCAGCGCATCGGTCCGGGCCGGATCGACGCCCGCCGAGACCGCGCCCGCTTCCGAGGCGGCGGCGAACAGCTCGGCGGTCTTGGCCTGGATGATCTCGAGATACAGCGCCTGCGACAGGTTCAGGTCGTGGCTGCGCATCAGCTGCATGACCTCGCCCTCGGCGATGACGCGGCTGGCGCGGGCCAGGATCTCCAGCGCCTTCATCGAGTTGGTCTCGACCATCAGCTCGAAGGCGCGGGCGAACAGGAAGTCGCCGACCAGCACGCTCTGGGCTCCGCCCCAGATCAGGTGCGCGGCGACCTTGCCGCGACGCAGGGCGCTGCCGTCGACGACGTCGTCATGCAGCAGGGTCGCGGTGTGGATGAACTCGACGGCGGCCGCCAGCTTCAGGCAGTGGTCGTTGTCCGACCCCGCCAGACGCGCTGCGGCGACGGTCAACAGCGGGCGCAGGCGCTTGCCGCCGGCGGCGATCAGGTGCTCGGCCAGGGCCGGGATGATCGGCACGTCGCTCTGCATGCGCTCGGTGATCAGGCGGTTGACGCCGGCCATGTCGGTCTCGGCGAGGCGCACGAGACGATCCACCGAGCCCGACGTCCGGGGGAGGGTCGCTGCGGCTGCGTCCAAAACCATGATCTCCTTGCGGCGTCCCTCTCTTCGCTATCCGGAGGGATCTACCGTTGCGAGGGACAATGGTGGCGGGATAGGTCAGGGTCAAGGCGAGCACAAGGCCCCAAAAGCATTGGACGATCTGCAGGTGACGGAGGATCGGGTTCTGGGAGGCCGCGTGCGGCTGCGCCAGAAGGCCGACGGCTACAGGGCCGGCATGGACGCGGCGCTGCTGGCGGCCGCTTGCGACGCCTTGCCCAGCCAGCGCGTGCTGGAGCCTGGCTGCGGCGTCGGCGGCGCCCTGCTGGCCGCCGCGACTCGCCGGCCGGAGGTCCTGTTCCAGGGCGTCGAGCGCGACCCGGCCCACGCCGCCCTGGCGACCGAAAACGCCGACCTCAACGGGCTGTCGGCGCGAGTCGCCATCCTGACGGGCGATGTCGATTCGGGCTTCCGGGCCCTGGGCCTGCCGGTCTTCGACGCGGTGATGGCCAATCCTCCGTTCTTCGACGACGCCGCGACCCTGCGCGCGCCCCACCCCGCCAAGAGCGGAGCCTGGATGGCCGACGGCGGCCTGAAGGCCTGGACGACCTTCTGCCTGAAGGCAGTGCGCGAGGGCGGGACCATCACGATCATCCACCGCGCCGACCGTCTGGCCGACATCCTGGCGCAGTTGGCGCCCAAGGCCGGCTCGTTCCGCATCCGCCCGATCGCGCCGTTCGCCGACGCCCCGGCCAAGCGCGTGATCGTCCGGGCGATCAAGACCGGCAAGGCGCCGCTCGTCTTGCTGCCGCCGCTGGTGCTGCACGACCGCGAGGGCGGCAAGCACACGACGGAGGCCGAGGCGATCCTGCGGGGGGAAGCGGCGCTGGGTTGGTGAGGCGCACGTCTTCTCCGCTTCACGCGGTGAGCCGCTGAAGGGATGGAAAGGGACTGCGGAGCGCCGGACATCCGTCCGGAGGTTTGAAGTTAAGTGTACCGTTTCGACGAAGCCAGACGCTCCGCGCAGCCGTTATCCGGTGAGCCTGCGAGGCGCGGGGTTTTAACCCGCTCTCGCTGCTAGGCCCCCGACGGGCGGGCCAGGGCGACGAACCCCAGTCCCGGAACGCCCGGGCGATTTCAGCCCAGGCCTGTCGCGCCGCCGAAGTCTCCGCCGCCAGGGCTTCGTCCCGTGTTTCAGGGAGCCTGCCGCTGGATCCGTCGCGAAGACGCCTTCCCCAAGCTAAGGAAGACCGGCGAGCGCTTCCCGCTCGACCACCCCCGACAGCCGTCACGATCGCCGGCCGGACGTCCCTTCCGCGCTATCGGGTGAGGAAGAGTATGGCGGGGGATTCAACGCGGATCACAGAGCGGCGTGAAAAAGTGAGAAGCCATTGAAATCGTTCGGTTTGATTTCGGATACGCGGATCATAGATCGACGTGAACGCTCGTAAAGATCCTCCCCCTGACGGGGGAGCAACCGTGTTGAGTTCAGGCGGGTCTCCAGTCGGCTTGGTCGCGGATCATGGCGTTGAGCGTGACGAGCAGGCGACGCATGCAGGCTGTGATGGCCAGCTTGGGCGGCTTTCCGGCGGC
>Ga0247725_1000689_pt1 | contig 21686 bp, 18 predicted proteins | sample OKSTACKMCFT3sol_FD_183021 | JGI IMG/M metagenome (GOLD analysis project Ga0247725, IMG submission 183021) | Subsurface sediment microbial communities from gas well in Oklahoma, United States - OK STACK MC-FT3-sol | ecosystem: Environmental > Terrestrial > Deep subsurface > Rock core/Sediment...
CATCATTAAACCCCAGCCCAATAACAGAGATGTTTCCTGTGACACGAGCCAGCTACCGTAAAGACTGCCACCGACTAACAGCATCATATAGCCGCTGATAAAAACAGATTTTAAAAAATTCATGATGGCTTCCTTATCACAAAGCAGGCGCCGTAGCTGACATCTGCTGAAGCATTTCAGTAGTTACAGGCTGCCCCCCAACACCCCAGGCACCAGAACTGACATCTTCGACAATGACCCAGGTGACCGACCGCAACTGTTCACCTTCCACCGAAACCACGGCATCGGTAACTTTTTGGATAAGTAGCTGCTTTTGCTCCAGACTTAAGTATCCGGCAATTCCTTTGATTTGAACGAGTGGCATAACATTTCCTCTTTGATGATGACCGACGGTTGGTCTGTAAGTGATGATGTTATGCGAGCGGCTTTGAATTATGGATGTCTGAAAGGGCTGATTTTATGTCTCAAAGTACTTGATTGGAGGAGAGTGCCAGAACACTCCTTAACAATTACAGCCCTGCTTTCACTAAACTGTTAGCGATAACTTATTTACGAGCTGCAAAAGTCTATCTCGTGTTGGTTGGTTCTCTAGCTGCTCAAGGCTCTGTAGGTGATCAGTAAACTCCGCCACTAAATGGTTCATTGTCGGTCATGTTGATAATCTTGCAGCCGAACTTGGAAATTCAGGTGGGCGAGTAACATGTTTACATCCAAGGATAACGTTAAGAATCGGGAAAGCAGCATAATCCTATTATAGTTCTAGCCGACTATCCCGCCTTTGATGCCTGAATTTATGCTGGACTGTTAACTTTTATAACGATGAAAAATATTGCTCTAACCCACTTAAAAGGAGATCGGGTCTACGCATAGTGAACGATTCATCTATTTTTATTGCCGATTTTATACGATCAAGCCGAAACATTCTGGTATCGTTTCGAAGTCTGTCCCAACAGAGCAAGTACCAGACCGGCCAATTCAATACAAACATTTGCGGTTCAATGGTACGTTGAGTCGTCAACTGTTGTTCTGATTGATATTCAATATGCATAATTTTCATTTCAAAAAAGCACTGAGATAACAAGGGCATGATATCGCTTTCTGGTTTTTGATATGTCCTCAACACCGGATTGGAGGCAATACCACCAATTAAAATGCGGGCACGCAATTTTTCAACGTTTTGTCTCTGCCCTTGCGGTAAAGCCATACTGATACGGTGTTTGATCGATGTTAAATTGTCGAGTAATAACGGGGAGTCCAATGTTTCCGCTATTGCAAGCGCTAGCAATAAAGCCAAAGTCTCAGCATAATTTAGCTGTAATCGCCCCAAGCCCCAGCGACCATCCAATCGGATACCACCACCACGCCCGCGATCAGAGTCGATGGGAATACCGGATGCTTTAAGTTCTGCCAGATCTCTCATTAAGGTACGATGGCTGATTGACAAATGTTCGCTCAACTCCTTCGTCGTCCAGATCGTCTTTGCTTTTAAGCTACCGAGAATCTCATCCTGCCGACATTTCTTTTCGAACAGACTCCCTTTCGCCATAAAATTAATTATCACCGATTTAATATGTCAAATAACGACATATTAAAGCATATTCTTGATTTGTTCCAATTAACAGATGAGTTTAAGCCATGAGAAATATACTTTTTGGAGTACTAACAATGATCACATCTACATTGACCACAGCTGAAGAAATCTACGAAATAGTTTCGTTTGAATTTAAGGATGGGGTTCCGTTGTCAACACAGCAAGAATCAATGGAAATCTTAAATCGGTTAGTGGCTGCATCGAAAGGTCTAAAATCCCGTCAGTTCTACTACAGTTCCAAAGACAACCGATGGATAGATATTGTTGTATGGGATTCTGAGGAAAACGCAGCAGCGGCTGCCGCACATGTGATGAATAATCCGGAAGCATCCATGATTTTCGGGTCAATGCAACAAGACACCATGATATTCTCCCACTACAAACAAGTTGGTGGAATGATCAAAAATTAAATATACGTTTGAAGGTAATATGTGGAAGTACTCTGGCGAAGCAGGCTGGACCTTTGTGACGCTGCCAGAGAACCTGTCAAAACATATTAAAATGGCGCACGGTATCAATGAGTCTGGTTGGGGTAGATTAAAGGTCGAAGCTCAGGTTCGAGATCAGATTTGGTCTACTTCAATCTGGTATGACACCAAACTTTCGCGCTATCTGTTGCCGCTTAACAAAAAAGTACGTTACGCGCTCCAAATTCAGGCCGGCAGCAAGGTTGTGGTGCAACTATCAATACACGACGGTTTGTGCATTTAAATTCTAAATTTAATTTAAAGCATCAGGTGTACTAGCTCAGACTTGATCTGACAGTTACCAGTTTTGTGCTGGTGTCTGTCAGATTAGATTCGAGTCAGATTCTTTTCCGCCCAAACCCGTTTCCCATCAATCAATGTTTCAACTGGCGTTCTGCCGTTGCACATCTTGCCCTGATGAGTTCGTTCATTGTTGTAGTAAGACAGCCACTCGTCCAGATCTTTTTGCAGCTCCTCCAGCGTTTGGTACAGCTTTTTGCGGAAGGTCACCTGATAAAACTCGTTCAGGATCGTCTTATGGAACCGCTCGCAGATCCCATTCGTTTGCGGCGACATCGCTTTGGTTTTCGTGTGATCGATATCATTAATCGCCAGATAGAGCTGGTAATCATGGTGCTCGACCTTGCCGCAATACTCTGTGCCACGGTCAGTTAAAATGCGAAGCACAGGCAACTGCTGTGACTCGTAAAACGGCAGTACTTTGTCGTTCAGTAAGTCTGCTGCTGTGATCGGTGTTTTCGTGGTATAGAGCTTACAGTGCGCGATTTTGCAGTACGTATCGACATAGGTTTGCTGATAGATTCGACCAACGCCCTTGAGGTTTCCGACATAAAACGTGTCTTGCGACCCAAGATAACCAGGATGTGCGGTTTCAATCTCACCACAGGCTTCATCGTCGTGTTTTTTACGCTCAAGTGCCGCAATCTGTTTATCAGTAAGCTGAATGCCATCGCGAGCCACCTTGGCTTCTAAAGCTTTCAGGCGTTTCTTAAAGTTCTCTAAATCATGTCGCAACCAGATAGATCGGACACCACTGCCAGATACAAACACGCCTTTTTTGCGCAGTTCATTGCTGGTTCTGTGCTGGCCATGGGCTGGAAATTCAATAGCGTAATCCATCACTGCCTGTTCAACAGCCTCTTCGACACGGTTCTTGAGATTTGGACTTCTACGACTTTTTTCTATCAATGCATCAACACCGCCATCGTCCACTAATTCGCGGTAACGATAAAACGTATCACGAGACACACCCATCACTTTGCAGGCCCTGGATACGTTGCTCAGTTCCTCTGCCAGATTGAGTAAACCTGTCTTGTGTTTGATGATTGGATTGTTACTATGGAGCATGAGAGTTACCTCTTTGGTTTTGATTAAGGATTCGACACCCACAATCAAAACTGGTAACTCTCACCTTTTCAAGGCGATGTGTCAGATCAAGTCGAGACTAATTCACATCAGGTCAATAACTACGCTCTCTAATCTCTTATTGTTAAATTTAGTTTATGCAAAACCATTAACAAATCTCAAAGCCCAACTCTCAATCGACTCAACCGGAATGTTTCCAGCCTCTGCCCCTTGGTGCTTGGGGTGATTAATGCCGATGTGACAGTTTTCACCAAATAATCCATCCAACAACTCATTCGGCCAAGATATTGATTTTGCGACAACGCCTTTGCGGATATTCGTGAAATGCTCGATCCAATCCCGTGCATCTGAGCCGAAAATCACCTTGGTTGAAAGCATTTTTATGCCGTCTGAGGTATCAACTTCTAACAGCACTACATCAGTCAGCAAGTAACGGAGCCGAACAGCCTTAATCGCCCTTTGTGTGCCATTCTCCAGAAGGTGTTGTTTGCTACGGCCGACCCTGGGTAATGGTAGTGTTTCTTCATGAAGGATGAAGCATTTATGTTTGAACTTTAAAACCTGCAGCATTCGGTCGAAACTCTTGAAACGACTTGCAAATTGCCGATCTCGACCCGTAACGTCCTCTTTGCCACCAACATCTGCTGCAGGCAAGCTGCCGCCTTGATGAGGTTCACCCGTGCTCACATCCCTTCCAGCCTCTTTTTCTGCAAGCTCATCCAAAATCAGATTTGGGCGCTCTTTAACCTCTTCCTGTTTGTAAACCTTGCATGGCTTTGTGAAGCGGCACCAGGTTAAGTCTCCTTCCAGTATCAAGGTTTCATTTTCGTCAGAAGCGGATTGTTCGTCATCAATTTCAAACTCTCCGTCAGTTTGTTGCCAGGTTGTACCGCCAGTCCCACTGCGGGCTTTGCCGTCAATTTGCTTGCTGTTGACAAAATCCGGATGAATGAATGCAACGCTCTCTGGCAAGTTGACGTCAAAATCAATACCCACAATTTCATCTACTAGATAATGGCTTTTACTGGTGTTATACCTACCACGAACATGAAGTTTCCAGTTTGTCATCGGCGGTGGCGTAAAGCTAAAACGCCAGCTCTCCAAACGATCTCTGAACTCACGCTTTTCTTGATAGTGTTGGAAGATGCTTTGGTAAGAGGCCATTGCCTGAGGATCTGTTAGTAGCCATGCCAAAAGTTGCTTAGTGCCACTTTGATCAAACGCAGATTTTGGAAAAGTACTGGTTTTTAGCACATGAATATTGACATGATTTTGTTCAGGTACAGGCTGAACATCAAATTCTAAGGGTAAGGTGGCACTGCTCAAACATGCCCGACAGAGATAGGAATTGACTAGGAAAATTGCCCGGGCAAGTTCAAGCTGCGGTATAACAACCCAATCGTCTTTGTTACCCCAAAAACAGAAAGCATTCTGCATTCCGTCTCTATCTCGGATTGACTTGAAGCTACTGATCTCTGGAAAGTCAGCTAATGTTGCTTCGATAAACTGATAGCTCGGTGCAAATGTGATGACCCTATCTATGCGGCGGGATGGTTTCTTTTGACTATTTAGTAGCTTCCCTCGACTAAGTAAGGGTAAATTCGATAGCTTGGTATATTTTTTATCTTGTGTAGGCCAGCTCCAAACCGCAATTGACCAATCAGGAACATTGTTGTACCGAAAGAAGTCCCCGATGTGGACTATAGTCGCATCTGATCCAAATCCTTTTATTGCGGTCACTCAACCTCCAGTCAAAACAAACTTAACTCAGCTAAAACACGCTGGCTATCTGCGGTTAAACGCTCCTTACTTAGCCGTGCTTGACGCAAAACCACCCAATTTTTTAGTTGCCCGGTATCACGGTAAATCTGGATACAAGCATTGCTTAACCGCCTTAACTGATATTCAGTAACGGTTTCGGAATATCGCTGCAAGAACGACTTAACCAACGGTAATTTATCTAAATTTTTCTCAACAGTGCTTTTATTATTTAATTGCGATAACAGGTAGTTTGCCGACAGCCTTGGTGCGAAAGAGTCAATTTCAATTGACTGCAACACCCTGAACAAACGCCTAACGATCGTCAAATCTCGTTGACGCCAGTCTGCTTTCTGCTGGGGAGTTGACCTGACTTGTTGATGTTTTCCATTAAAGTGGAGCAGCCACCTCCTGTCATTTCGGTAAAACCAAGCATACAACGCCTTACCAGTTCCGTTTTTACGGGCCGCAGTCACACCAACCTCTAATACGGCTTGCTCCCATAATTGCCGTTTGATCTTCAAATCTTGATTGCTTGCTGTCTGTTGCCTGGCTATCGGGAAAAAAATTTTCGTGTTTGGTTTCATTTGACAAACCCGTCCGATAATTTCTTCAGGCGATAAATCAGGCAGCAATGTTTGCCAAACAACCCCATGCTCCAGATAACTAAACGCTGTTCGGTGTTTGCGGAAAATACTTTTTAGCCAGCAAGTATCGGTGGCGCAATTGATTTTCAGATTCAATTGGTCCAGGGTTTTACACTGAAATGTATTGCTGACCATTGCATAGACTTCATCGTGCTTGATATGCCTGCCTCTGCACAAACCAAAGTCGACAGCTAAATCACGGTAGAAGGCTGTCCATTGTGAAAAACTGGGTGATCCGTCAGGCTCCATATCGATCAATTTGCTGCCGTATCGTGCTAAACGCAGTAAATCTGGATTGCTGGTCGGAGTATCTAATGGGATTTCTGGTTTAACATTTAACGCATGAAATTGATGTCGCTGATCAACAGTTCCTACTGGAAATAGATTAAGAGTCCCATGCTCAGGACAAAGGTTCAAACCAGGGAAAAACCAATTACGCTGCCAGAAATTCTCGCCATATTTTTGGGACTGAACTTTTAAACATTCTGAGCAGTAACGCAAACGGTCTTCGGTCTTAACCCTTGATGCGGCAACCCCAAGTAACAAGTGCACTGCGCCTTGTGAACGCCCAGCCATCAACTGTATCGCGCGAGCTCTTTGAGGCTCAGTTACAAATGGTGCATAAAGCGGAAACATAGTGTGTCTATATATCAGCTCCTCTAACGAGAAGCGACCGGTGCTTTTTAACTGTTCGGATAATGACTGTAAATGGCAGGGCAAATCTAACGTGGCAATCACTTTACGGTTGTTAAAAACCTCATCCAGCAGCTGCTTGGGGCTTGTAATACCATGATAAATGCTGGCTCGCGCCACTGTGCTATAAATCAGCTCATTCGGATATGGCACAGGGAAATTATGCATGGTATTACCCAGCCAAATTCAGCACGGAGGTTAAATCTAACAGCATCCCTTGTTTGTTAAGTGCTGCGTGGACGTCGGTTGCGTTCTTGCACTGCGACTTGATAAAACGAAGGTCCTCCGATGGCAACTCATCCCAGCAGTTGGGTTTTATAACTGTTGATTTTTCTCTGGTTTTTGAGCTTTTCCCCTTCACTGAAGTATCACTTTCAACGCCTGCTGACATCCAATTCGAGACAATTGGTAATAGCTGAACCATGGTCAGCTGAGGATTTTCCGCAAAAGCTTTGCGCACTGTGGGCACCAGCAAATTAGAGTCATAAACATCTTTAAGCAACAAATACAACCGTCTTTCGCCCTCCGTTGTCAGCTGCTGAAGAGCCTTTTCTTCGGTAGTTTTCTCTTTAATTGAGGCAATATCTTGCTGCAATTGGATAAGCCGCTTATCCATCTCAGGAACCATTAGATCTGAGTACTGCGCAATTTTCTCCGGTATCCCTGAGCGAAGCGCCGCAAGCATGGGATGTACCGGTATGAGTTCATCTTCATATACCTGACGCAGCAATCCCTCCGTGATACGTTCTTTACCAAGTGCAAGTGCGCGTAGTTGCGCCAATACAAACAGCTTTACCACAATATCCATCACGCCTTGACTCAAGTCATACCATACAGCGCGAATGTTTTCGGTCAGTAACACATCTCGATTTTGCAGTAGCTGAAGCTTCCACAGGTTGTTGGTAAAGGCGACCCACTCCTGATTGAGTTGATCGGCTCGCCCTTGCGCCATTGGTTCCCAAAAAATGGCACCAAGGCCTGCACCTCTGCGGGCAGAACGTAAATCTGCTTCAAAAATGTCCCTCGCTTTTGGCGTACCAATCAACATGACCGGCACACCTATGGTATTGACCATGGTCACAAAGAAATTCAACATTTCTTGCGAACCACCCGACTTTGAACGGCTAAGATGCTGAATTTCATCAATCACCAACAATCCCAGCGCATGAGTGTTGGCAATTTGGGCCATTAACGCCAACATAGTTTCAATACCATGTCGCTTGAGGCCATATCTTTTCTCGTAATTTGCCCCCAGCGCTTTATCGAGCGCCCGGAAAAAGTTCAGGCAAATCTCTTTGAGCGAGCCATTATGTGAACAGTCAACTTTCAGATAAACCACTTGCTCGAGGTTGAGCTGAGAGTGATAAATAACCTGAGGGTAAGTCTGTAAGATCCGTTCCAATGACGTAGTCTTACCACTGCCAGAGCAACCAATTAACAACATACTTTGTGCGGTAGATTTTGCCTCTTCAAATCTAAAGGTTGTTAAATCACCGGTCTGGACTCTTTCATACCCGTTTTGTAAATGTCGCTGTAAATCGCCAGTTTTTGGATTTCGGCCAACATAACCGCCTCGGATCATCAATGAGACCCGTTCGCTTAACAGCATGTGTGCGCCAAGTGGTTGAAAGAACTCATCGGCAATCCGACAAATATTGTGGGCGCGCGTAACTCTGGGCTTTTGTAAATCGTCAGGCTGAAAGCGCATGCTCGAGCGCAGTGCAGCGGCACTATCGAACGATTCCTGTAACGGTGGCAATGCTTCGATAAACGGATTGCCGGCATATGCGGCAACACCAGTATCGCGATATATCGCGGATATTTTTGAGACAGTCATTCCTGGCTCTCCTCGTTATCTTCAAATAGCCCAGGTATAAAAGTTGGCAAGCTATAATCTTCTTCAACAGGCTTTAGTGCCACCACATCGGCAAGCGGTTTTTCGTTCTCAACAATCACAGGCCGAACCCGTTGTAGCCGCTCTGCATCCCTTGCCGCTTTTTTATTAGGTCTGATCTCTTGAATACGCTCTCGATTACTCACTGAAGTGACAGGTGATTGCTTGGTTGCTGTTGTAATTTTTTCCTGGATAAAAGCATCTAATTCACGCCGTTTCACATCAGCAACAAATTTAGCATTTGCTTTGTAGTGCTTTTCCGCCGCCTGTATTTCCCAAACTTGCCAGAAGCTCAGCCCACGAAATTGACGACTTTTATCCGTCAATAAACATTCCCAGTAAACTCGGCTGCCGGATTGTGGAAAGAGATAAATCCTATCTGCGCAACCTGGTTCATAAGCGGCTTCTAATGAGTCTGGGCGGTAAATTTCCGTGCTACGGTGTAACCAGCCTTCTTTGAGTAACTCAGAGCTGGAATAAAACATTTCAAACAATCTCACGCCAAACGGAGAAATCGTAACCTTGGCACGCGGTAATAAGGCAATTTGAAGAGGTTTTGCGTCGATCTGGCGCAAGCTGCCCATCCGATGTTGCATCCCCCATTTCCATAGCTCTATGGGTATTGACGGAATGTCAGCCGGTAGATCTTCATCACGGTCATATTTCTCCAGAACATGGTAATTGTTCCGAAATAGGATGGTCCGCAGGATAATTTGAGAGAAATCGGTAATCGACATCACCGCATCAAGGCGATAATCTCGTTCACCATGTTTTTTTATCCGGTTGCCCTCGACGGCACCAGGCGCATAGGGTTTAAACTCTGCCTGTAAAGTCCGGAAACAGCTTTCAACAATGCCTTTAGCATCGCCGCGGCGAGGCGGAGCACTTTCGATACGAACGTTAAATCCGGCAATCAGAGCATCAACCTGATGACTCATCATCTCCCCACGATCTGCCAAGATGACATCTGGCAAGCCGACGCAAGGCCACTCTTCTACGCTGATATCAATACCAAGTTCGCGACAGACCTTAGTTTTGTCGATGCATGCATTCACAATCGCCTGCATAGCAACGACATAGGATGCATTATCAAAACCAATATAAAAACCTGTGATAATTCGGCTAAATACATCGACCACAATATAAACCGTTGGACGTCCAATAATTTTGCTACGGTCTTGATTATCTACCAGATAGATATCTGCTATGGTGGCATCAATTTCATAGCGGCTGCCGGGGCCAAGCGCATGTGCTGTTGCAGTGCTGGAAAGCGGACGAATATCTTTTTTGTAAATACCAGGGTCTGTTCTGGCGATTAGACGTTCGGACTGTTTATACTCCCGATTGTAAAAGTAACGAAACTGTCTAATCGTTGGCCTATCAGACACTAAAACATTGGGAAAATACTGTTCAAACAAATCCGCAAAACGACGATAGGCAACGGTCGTTTTCTCTGCATTTTTATTCAGCAAATGTTTCTCAATGGTGATTCTGAATAAACGTTCAATATCGGGTGTTACTTTCATCCCCTCGCCGTCACCATATTGGCGAACACGCCCAATTTTTTTCTGGCCACTGGCGGCCCTAGTTTTTCCCGGAGCTCCACTTTTCTTGTAGTCGGGCAGTAATGAATTCGGGCTCTGCCCACGCTGCCAGTAGCGACGTAGCAGCTTATAAATTGTTGCGATTGAAGCAATTCCTGACTGAAGGACTTTATCAACTCGCTGAGCACGAACTTTAGGGTCGAAGCATAGTGTATCCACGATAATAGGTTGAATGACACTTAGCCCCAGTTCTCGTTTTTTGTAAGCAACGGAACCGAACACGGGCTCATCCAAATACATTGCATCAAAGGGATCGTCATGCCGGAATAAACGCGAATCATTGATGAAACTGTTTAAAGTCAATTCATGAACGTATTCAGGCTGTGCAGTCTCTGATTCAAGACAGATCCAAACCACTTCACCGGGTAAAACAAGCAAAATGCGGTAAAGTTTGTCGTCAAATTTCACTACCTCATTGGTTTGCCACATGGAGCAAATCCTCAATATCACCGAATCGACAAAACACTAGATCTGAAGCAGTGAGCACTCTATATGTTTGAAGCATATTAAATTTTAGAAAGCCGTTTGCGATTAACGTTCTTACATCCCGCAGTGTTTGTCCAAGTTCCAAGTCATAAGCGGTATCCATTTGCTTACATATATCAATCATTTTTGACTGGGGTGATTTACTAAAGGCACTTTCGAGGATAGGCAACTGTTGAATCAGCTCAACATCAATCAAGCCATCTGATTTCGTCGGGTACAACCAGCTGATATTTTGTTTAATGACTGGATCAATTTCATGTTCCGTCACTAAAAACCATGGGATTTGCTTGGATAGCCAATATCGACGCTCGATTTCAAGTTTTTCAATAGTATTGGCATCATTGAAAGATTCAGATGATTTCACCTGTACAGCAAACTGCCGATGAGGGCCAGTTCGAGAATCCACGAGGAAATCGGATGACATCACCTGATCTACACCGCGTATGCTGGGATGCCTCAGACCATTGTCTTTAGCTATTGCTCGGGTTTCATCTCGTCGTAGCGGAAATTGCTCTCTTATATCGACGATATGAGGTGCCCATTCAAACACTAAAAACGCTGCCAGTTCCAAGTCTGACAATAAATGATGAATTCTGCCGGTTTTATGTGAATACACTCGGTGCGAGCGGCCTTCGGAGGGAACATCTTGTACGTAAAGCGGAGTTTTTCAAGGTAGTTGTCCGATTTTCCCGTTTTATGCTGCTGCCTGAACCTGCACGATTTCCCGATCTGGATTCAGACTTACTGACCCTATAGGGTTCCAGTTTCTTGTTGCTCTGCCAGCCCATCGCTCTGGATGTGCTGATTTCGCTTGTTCATACACGCCTTTACGCTTTGCCAGAAGCGCCACATCTTGCTGCTTATGGCGCTGCGCCGGTGTCACGAATCGGATACCACTGTGACGATGCTCATTGTTGTAGAAGCCGGTAAACTCCAACATCCACACTCTGGCGCTTTCTAAGGTGGCAAAGCCACCTGATGGCCACTGCGGGCAGTATTTCAGGGTTTTAAACAACGACTCCACATACGGATTATCATTGCTTACTCTGGGTCTGCTGAATGAGGACGTGACACCCAGCTCTTGTAACTTCACCCTGAGCGTGCTGCCTTTCATCGGGCTACCGTTATCCGAGTGCAGTACCAGTGGGTTAAACAGGCACTGCTCCCGTAGTACAGCGCGTTGCACTAACTCACTGGCCAACTGGCTGCATTCCTTTTCGTGTACTTCCCACGCCACTAACTTGCGGCTGTAAATATCGATAATGGCATATAAATACCAGTACAGCCCACGAATGCCTGATGGCATATAGCTGATGTCCCAACACCACACCTGGTTTGGTGCTGAGGCACTGTAACTGGTGGGCTTAGCCCGGCTCACAGGTGCTTTGCTTTTGCCCCGGTGGTGTTGCTGGCTTGCCGCTTTAAGCACCCGATACATCGTCGATTCTGAAGCCAGATAGATGCTTTCATCTGCCAGCCTTGGCACAATCTGCGATGGCGGTAAGCTGGCATACTTCTCATCATTACACGTGGCCACTATCTGCTCGCGCTCGGCTTCACTGAGCTTATTCTTTGGCTGGGGCCGGATTGCCGCTGGTCGCTTATCTTCAAGCACCACACCTTGTTCATCCCGCCAGCGGCGAAGTGAGCGTAATGGTATCTCAAGCTCCTGTGCGGCCTTCTCGCGCCCCGCTCCCGCTAATACGGCTTCATCAAACCAGCCCAGGTTTAAGCTGCGCTCGCTCACCGACGTTAACTGTCCTCGTCTTCCTCGTCGTAGTACGCTCTGAGCTTTTTTCGCAACACCAGCAACGCTGCCGCCTCCGCCAGTGCTTTCTCTTTACGGTTTAGCTCGCGCTCTAACTGCTTAATCCGTTTTTTATCTTCTCTGGCCTGCTTTTTTTCAGTGACCTTACGCTGAGCCTCGCTCATCGTCCCCATCACACAAGCACAGCGCCACTCTTTCACTTGCTCAACCAACAATCCTTTTTCACGGCAATACTGGCTTAACTCGGTTTCAGATAGCGGGGCAGTTTCAATGACGACCGCTAACTTTGCTTCTCCTGACCAATCATCAGGCTTTTGTCCACTTACCGGCACGGCATACCCTTGAGCTTTTAACTGATTGCGCCAATTGTACAGCGTCTGCTCAGAAATGCCTTCCTCTGCAGCCAACTGCGCCACGGGGCGATTTAACGGCGGTAATAACTTCTTTAATACTGCTTCTTTTCTTTCTGGGGATATAGCCATTTCAACCTGCTAACCACCCGCCGTCTGACTCTAACTACTGTGAAAAGAAGACAGGACAACTACTCTGACACGGCGGGAAAGCCAAGGTGTGTAATTTTTACCAACCCCTTGACCACGACCGTCTTTAACCCGACGCGCAATTTGAAGTTCAGAGAGAGATTGCTGAGATCTGCCCATAAAAAAAGTCCAGTACGCTTTTTAATCAGCATAACTGGACTTTTTCATTTTACAAATATTTTGTCCATTTTAGATCTATTTTGTCTTGCTTTAGATCTATTTTGTCCATTTTAGAACTATTTTGTCATCCCACACTTTCGCCGTATCCATGACACCATGACAGGGCAATATTCCACAGGTTTGTATGTCAACACCAACAAAACCGCCGACCAGAATAAAGATGAACTAGAACGCGGCTACATCATCCCCTGGCAGAATGAGGAAGTATTATATTGGCTGGAAAAACTGCGTAACTGGCAAGAGAAATACAACCCAATAGCTAACCCTACCGACTGTGCTGCATTGCTTCACAAGCACATTGGGGGGAGAAAATCAGACAAGCAGTTAGAGAGCATGGGTGAAATCGCCTTTCTCTTTCGGGATGCGTCAGCGAAAGGAGATGACAAATACAAACCATCTTATGGGGGAGTGGCTCTGGCACCTCTTTGGTATCAACTCTTGCTAACACTGGAAAACCAGCTTGCTGAGCAAGGTAATACGCTTGATAATGGAGAGCGACTTAAACTGGTTGTGGATTACCCAGAAGACACTCCAGAAAACTCTAAGGTTGCCACAAATTTCCCCCTGCACAGCTTGCGTGTATCGCTGATAACTGCCTACGCGATGGATACCCAATTGCCACTACCTGTCATATCCAAACTACTGGCAGGGCACTCACGTATCCTAATGACCATCTATTACAACAAAATCACCCCGTCCGTGATGGCGGAAAAAATGAGTGAAGCCGAAGGGGAGCTTGAGGGTAAAGCCAAGCAATCAGTGCGCAACTTCCTCAAAGATGCCTCACTAGCGCAAATTCAATGCAAAATGGTCTACCACAAAGAAGACAGTATTCAGGCAGCTCTGGTTAACCGTAATCCCATCGGCTGGGAGGAGCGTTCATCTGGACTATGTTTGGTCGGAGGCAACACCGTAAAATCCGATGAAGTCAGTACGCTGGGCGGGTGCTGGAACGGTGGTGAGTTGATTAGAGATGCAAGTGCTGCCGCTTATCGCATCTATGACAGCGTACCGCATGGCCCTGAAAACTGCATTCGTTGCCGTTGGTTTATTACTGAGGCGCGATACCTGCCAGCGCTTAACGCTCAGTTTAATCAACTCAGTTACAAGGCGCACCAAGCGGCTAACCTATCGGTTGAAATCGAGGGTGAGTTAGAAGCACTCAAAGACGAGCAGTTCTTCTGTGAAGAGCAAGGTACGCCTTTTACCAAACATAATGACATGCAGGTTCTACAGCGCCGCTATGAAAAGCAACAAGTAGAGGCCGATGAATACACCAAAGACTGGATAGCGTGCTTCGAGCTAATCAGCAAAATCATTCACGTCGAGGAAGCCCGAAACGATGACGACACCAAAGATAAATTGATTGCAGTAGGGAATGAACAAGATATTAGCCATGCCTTGAGATTCGTTGAAACAGAGTCTGAGTTACTGCACTTATCCCTTCTATGTGACGATGCCGAATTCTTTCCTGACTTGCAGGATGAATTGCGTAAGACGCCTGCTATTGAAAAGCGCTCCCGCAAACTTAGTCGTGCTCTGATGAAGAAAGGCTTTGAGCCTATCTTTATGGAAATGGATGAGAAACAGCAGCTAATCGCTGGTAATGCCATGCTACGCCAAATGGCAAAAATAGCAGACCCTCATGACAAATTAGAGGGCTACCGCAAAGTCGCCAACTACATTGAGGCAGGTGAGTACCTTGAAGAAAACAAACTATTTAGTGCAGGTATGAGTGCGCTCACTGGTAAAGCCTTGCACCTAGAAAATCTCACCCAACCTGCGCTCTTGGAGGGTTAATGGACATTAATATTGATATCATCTTGGCTGATCTAAAAGACGACAAAGTGCCAAGAACCCAAAAAAACCTAGATAAGCTTAACGACATCCTGAAAGCCTATGCAGGATCGGGGCAGCGTGATTTCTCCATTGCACAAATGGGGCGAGTATCAGCAGCAGAGGGTGGCCCAGGTTACGAAGCGTTACGAGCAACCAAAAACAAGCACTACCGCACCTTGATTGAAGCATGGGCAGCAAAGTGCAAAACAACCACCAAAAAGCCGTTATCGCCAACCTCACGCTCTAAGTCTGTTCCACAGGATAACAAGCTACTTGAGCGTATTCCAGACCCTGCGGTACGGGCTTTGTTTGGTCAGATTATTGCCGAGCGCAACCGTTATCGCAAAGAGGTTAATCTGCTAAAACAGCACGCGAATATTACCATTGATAAGCGTCCTGTACGTCAGTTTGATGCAAGCGCAGAGCCGAGTGTTGAAGTCTTGCCTTCACTATCTGGCATCTTGACCGAATCTGAGAAGAAAGCCTTAGCCTACGCTATCTCTGACGAATGTATGGAAAAACATAACTGGCAAACCACACAAGCAGGCCAAGTAAAAGACATGGAATACAACATAGAAATATTCCCTAGAGGCTTTGCGACAGGTCTACGCAAGTTGTTAGGTGAGGTAGATGATTAATGGCGAACGGTCAGCAAAGAGCGCAGCAGAACCTCGAAGCATTTGAAGTATGGCAAGCCACTCAAACTGATGAGGACTTTAAGCAAATCGCCTTTAAAGGCAAGCTCAACCGCATCGAAGTAGCAAAAGGGGTTGGTTGCGGCAAGTCTGCCCTTAACCAAAATCCTACGCTTAGAAAAGCGCTCAAGGCATTAGAAGAAAAACTGCGTGATAAAGGTATACTCCCGCCACTGACCGAATCTGCAAAGAGCAATGCTGACAAGCCAAAGCAATACGACAACACGGCTAATCGCAAGCTGCTCGACGCTAAACGAGTATCGACCTTAGAGGCTGAAAACATTGAGCTAAAAGCCAAAGTTAAAGAGCTGGAAGGTAAACTAGAGCGGTTTGGCGAACTGAATGAAACCTTGTCAGAAATGGGGTTCATGCCACGATGAAATTTACACTCCATCAAGACCAAATGCGTGTCACGAGCATTCCTTACAGCTCTACCAAAATGGTGATATTCAGTGGCGTGCCACTGAAAAAAAACTCACACAAAACCAATAGCGGCAAGTATTACGTCACCATCAAAGCTGATCCAGATGCCATCCCCGTTCAACCAGCCCTCGGCCAGCACTGGTCAGTGAAGGGAACTCGTTTGGTAGAGGAAGTAGAAACAGGTGATTTCGTGATGCAGCAGCATACCTATGAATCACCAGAGCACATCGAATGCAGCCTGCCAGAAACGGGTGAACAGCTTATTCGCTTTATTGCCAGAGAAAGTGATTTCAAAGGTATCGGTGAAAGTAAAGCTAGAGCACTCTGGGAACTGTTAGGAAAGGATTTTCACTCAACGGTTAGAAAAGACACTCATGAATCAAGAGAGCGCCTTAGAAGTGTCCTGAGTGAAGATTCTATCAATGCGTTATTTGAGGGTTACGCAAAATATAAAAATCTGGCCTACTGCAACTGGATGACCGAACACAAGATACCAGCAAGTATTCAGCAGCGCTTATTGAAGCATCATGGAGAAGAGTCCATTGAGGCTATTAAACAAAATCCGTATGTCCTCATTGGGTTTGGGATGTCGTTTACGGATGTCGATAAACTGGTTAATTTTGACCAGTTTAAGATCACAGCTTGTGATCACCGCAGACTAAGTGCCGCACTTGAAACCGCGATTCGCAAAGAGATTGAGAAAGGCCACACCTATACAACTCAAGCGTGTTTACGCCCATACCTAACCAAATTACTCAAAGATAAGGAACTGGTGACGGAAGCGTTTAAAGCAGGTCACAACAAAGCGCAATACATCCTAAACCCCGACACTGGCTCTTATCATCCAACCGCCCAGTTGTTGATGGAAAATGTCGTTGCCAAACGACTTAAAGCACTAGCTAATCAAAACAACCTTTATGACGAAGTTGCAAATTCTGCATATTGCTCTTCGGTTGGTGAATTACCATACGAGCTAACCAAGAAGCAGATTGAAGCAGTGACAACGTGTTTGGATAACGCCGTGAGCTGTATTACGGGCGGAGCTGGCACAGGTAAAACCACAGTCCTTAGAACCGCACTTCGAGCCTACCATCAAATGGGATTTGAAATACATGCGGTCGCGCTGAGTGGCCGAGCTGCTATGCGCTTGCATGAGTCAATTGGCTTTATCACCTCAACTATCGCTAAGTTATTACGTAGAGAGCCTATTGAGCCAAGTTCAGACCAGCCAAAGCATTTACTGGTGATAGATGAAGCCAGTATGATTGACTTGCCAACCATGTATCGCCTGGTCAACCATATTCACCCATCGGTTCGTATTATCTTTACTGGCGACCCTGACCAGTTACCACCTATAGGTTGCGGCAAGGTTTTGGCTGATATCGTTCTATCAAAAGCCATTGCTAATACTATGCTAGATATCGTTAAGCGTCAGAAAGGCTCAACGGGTATTCCTGAATACTCCAAGCTCATTAATCAAGGTATCGTGCCTGAAAAACTAAGTACGGGGGCTATTCACTTCCACGAAACGGCAAAGAGCGACATTGCTCAAGCCTGTTGTGAGTTGTATCAGCAATCACCTGAAAATAGTCGCGTCATGGCACCGACCAAGGCACTCGTTGCTGAAATTAATAAACTGACCCAAGAGGCTGTTAACCCAAGCGGTAAAAGGCTTGAGTTTGAAATGCACGGCGAGAGATTCTTTCAAAACCTCAGATTGAATGATGCGATTCTATTTACGCAAAACCACTATGATAAAGGCATTCAAAACGGATCTCTTGGTACGCTTACCAGAATTGACTCATCAGGTGAAAGTTATGGTGAAGTAACGCTGGATACGGGGGATAAAGTTGAGGTCACACAGTCCGTGCTCGATTGCATGGAGTTGGGTTATGCAATAACCCTTCATAAAGCTCAAGGCTCGCAGTTTCCTAGAATCATTATTGCACTACAGAAAGGCAAAATCGTTGATAGAGCGTGGCTGTATACCGCGATTACCAGAGCCGAGGTTGAGATCCATATAGTTGGTAGTTCGGATGAACTAAGGGTTATTACAGAAGCCCACAGTAACTCACATAAGCGAAATAGCTACTTGAGTGAACTACTACACCAAAATTAGCAAAGCTGCTGCAAAACATCACCCAAATTTATCACCACGATCAATCGCGGCTTACAACCCGTTGCACTTTCATGTAACCACCAGCTTCAGCAGTCATACAGTTAATTGATCGTCAGCTAAGAGCGAATTGCGGAAATAAGCAAAGTGTAGACCTGCTCCTAAACACTATTAGATACCTGCTTGCAACCATTCCAGTGCCGCAGGAAATCGGCGCGACCAGTCCACTTCGCAGTGCCGCCCAATATCATCCTTCACCAACTTCATATTTTCCGGTTTAAATCCCTTATTGAGTAGCAGGCTATTTAATTGTTCAATTTGCTCGTAATTGCCATATTCCATCAGCCCTATATCAAAATATATTTTGCTATTACCGATAGTTTGCTGCTGTTTGATGGCTTCGAATAACACATTAATTCCGTCCATATTTTCAATGGCTAAAGCCGGTGAAAATGCGGCGGTAAAACCAAAGGTGTCGCTATGCTCCAGCGCTGCATAAATGGCCATTAAGCCGCCCAGCGAGCTGCCCGCTAAACCGGTGCTGGCTGGCTGTGGATTGGTACGGTAGCGACTGTCGATAAAGGGTTTTAGTGTGTCCTTAATCGAGCGAATCGTTAATTCACCCTGGCCTTGTGCAGCCTTGCCATCGCGGTCTTTAAAATCCCAGGGGTTGTATTCAACCCAACGCCGCGCGCTATTGGGCACCGCCACCACAATCATTTCATCCAGAGTGCCAGCAGTGGTCAGCTCTTCCAGCAGCTCATCAATGCGCCATTCATCGCTGTGTGCTGAGTGAGCGCTAAAAATATTCTGACCATCCAACATATATAAAACCGGGTAGGTTTTGTCGGTGTTGTGTTGGTATGACTTGGGCAGATAAACGGATATATCACTGTTGCGGCCTAATTGTGGCAGGGTAAAATCTCTATGCTGTATGACACTGCCGCTTAAACTCGGCTCAGCTTTTTTTAACGGCTTATCACCGGTCCAAAGTGGAATATGCACTGCCATTTCGGCATCACCACCCGTTGCTTTGTGTAGATAGATACATTGGCTTTTTGCCATTTCGTTGGCGGGCATCAATTGCCAATTTTTGTTTTTTACCAAGGTGAAAAATACATTTTTTTCGTTGACGGGAATGGTAACGCTCAGTTCCCCATTATCTTTTATAAGTGGGTAAGCCCTGTCACCCTCCAGCGCCCAATCATTAAAACTGCCGACCAGATGAATAGTTTCATTGGCAGAATAATCAGCGGGTGGTGTCACTTTGATGGTTAAGGTGGGTGCTACCGGATTTTTGTCGGTACATGCGCTTAGGGCTAACACAGCGGCGATTGTCAGGATGATTTTGTGATGAGTCATTGTTATTGTTTTCCTTTATTCTTGTGGCTGTCGTGGTTAACCCGCATGCTTGACGACTATAAAGGGGGTTGTTTTACAGGAAGCAAATGTAATTTCTATAAAGATTATTTGTAGCACTTTTACAACCAGTTTAGCCATTAAAAGTCTGTGATTTCCGCTTCTGGCACAAAGCCGAGACCCGACGAAGTGGTACTTTCCGTGAAAGTTGTGGTGCGATTAATTTGCAACACGTGGTAAGGAGCGGTTGCAATGTGGTGGTAAATTAAGTGCAACTAATCAAGAAGGTGAATCAATGAGTGAACAACTGAACTGTCAAAGCCGCATGGATGCGGCGACAACTCTGTACTTGCCGCAAATAACTATCCCCGTCCTGCTAAACCAATGACGTAACTCCTATCTCTCCCGACTTGTTGGAACAAGTCGCACTCACAAGGTGCAATTAAACACTGAACAAAAATTCATGGATGAATGGTTACCGCCGAAGGACTCGGCGCAAATAAAAAACGTACATACCATTATACACAGTATGTACGTTTGAAATGAAAGCCGCTGACGTTATATGTAAAGCCCTGTCACTCACTCACACGCGAATAGACACTGTTTTTACTATATACTCCAGTAGCCCCTTTTTTATCCCCCTCCTCCGCCACTTGTCGGAGCTCCAGTTTGAGGGTCTATACTATTTGTCGCCTCTTTACGCTTCGCATCTATGTCGATCCCCTCTAAACGCTCTAACGCCCTTTCCTGAGCATTCTTTCGCGTACCGTCAACATTAAAGTCGTTTCCAGCGCCTGTCAGCGAATCGAGATTGATTGCGTTTGGATCTGGGAACTTACCGTTCTGCTGCAATATCCCAAGCCACTCATCCAAATTAATTTTACTCCAATCAATTTCGGCAATTTTATCTAGTGGAATACCTTCACACTGCGGGTTTTTCGGGTCTCCAAAGCTTTGGCCCAATTGCGGACGAACTTGTTCTTGTATAATACGAGAGAGTGGAGAATTGAAGCAGCAGTATGCTTCTCTCTTTTCAATACAAGCTCCTAACACCTTAGACTTACAGTAAGAACCCACATAAGAGCAGTTTTTTAGCGCTCTTTTGGCGTTCATTGTGAACTCTTCTTCCTCACAAGCATAAATCATTTGGATCATCACCATTGCAACAACATAGACGGTATATATCGTCATAGCGGTACTAAGCCATGTCGTTGCCGACTCCATCATCGCTTCGGCTGCCTGTTCGGATGCGGCAGCAGCAGCTTGCTCAGTTGCTGCATCCTGACCTGCTGATTTCATGACATCCATCATCACTTCTTTAACTTGCTCTTTGAGCTGGTCAATGAGCTGGTCAACAAACTGCTCTACAGGCTGAAAGAACGAATCAACCGCACCAGAGACGTTCTCTATGTAACTTGTGAACGGTTTTGTGACTTCTGTCCACCCTTGAAGTGCTGGCTCCCTAAGAACCTGATAAGCCCCTTTAAGCGCATTACCATCAGTCAAACCCATTACTGCCCCATCGAGTTTTGGAACAGCCATTATTAGGTTCAAGTAATCAGCAAGAGATATATTGGTTGGCTTTTCACAGCAATCTGAAACACCTCCAACAGCTATTTTGCACTCGCCAGCCTCTCCCGCAAATGCTGAACAAATAACGTTTTCTTCCCCGGTTGGATTGTCATCACCGTCTTGGCCTGTGCAGCTCATATCCTGAGTCATAAACTGGGCCGCATTAAGCAATGCAGTAGCACGAGCGAAATCTGTACTTTGTGTTTTTGTCAAATCAAGACAGTCGTCGCCCATACAACGTATAGGCCCACCACATTGATACTCTGTTTCCTTTTCTAAGGTTGGAACAGAAACATCCGTTCCGCAGTCATAGGTATCCTCGTGGACGTAGCAGGTTCCAGAGCTCCCCTTAGCTCCATCAACACATTTGGAACTGATAAAGCCGCACTGTGGGTTTTCTTCATACTTCTGACAACTATTAAGGTTCCCGCCCGTGTTTACCGGACAGTGTGTTTCACCTTGAGGGTCAGTCCAGCAGTCCATTTGACCCTTATAGAAGTCATAGTCGGCTTTAACTCGAACCTTTTTACATAGCTTTGGAATACCAGGCAAAGGTGACGGTTTGAGTTGGGATTCGCAAACTTTGATCCCGTTGATGACTGTGCAGCCTGTAGCATCAGTCGGGTCATCTATACAAGTGATCTCGCCTTCCGCAAAACCATCTACAAC
>Ga0247725_1000691_pt1 | contig 21665 bp, 23 predicted proteins | sample OKSTACKMCFT3sol_FD_183021 | JGI IMG/M metagenome (GOLD analysis project Ga0247725, IMG submission 183021) | Subsurface sediment microbial communities from gas well in Oklahoma, United States - OK STACK MC-FT3-sol | ecosystem: Environmental > Terrestrial > Deep subsurface > Rock core/Sediment...
GCATTTCTGCAGACTGCGTCGAAAACGCAAGCAAAAAGGTTAGCAGCGACCAACACAGATAACTGGTTTTCGCCACGTGACTTCTCCTCTGTCTTTGCACAAAGCAAATTGCAGATTAAAAGACACACACCCTACTTCGTCTTTGGTCCGCAACTGCCATTATTATTATTGTCCCGATTTAACTTGCTTTAACCCTTTGCACTTGAAGCTGCAGCTTTGTTGACTGCCTGCTCTCGCCCCAGTCGCATAGGACTACTTTGCTCCTGGGGTCTCGCGCACTTGTCGCCTCTTTGCAACTCCAATTACTTTGGGTATAAACCGGTGCACTGATTTGTTTATTTTGTTATCAGTTGCATCTAACAATTAGTCAAGGAACAGACAGAAGTAAACCCGAAAAATGAAAAAGCACCGATAAAACCAAATGGTCGTACCAGTGCTTCATATATTACAAACTATTGAGTCAGGTAGATTTTTTTACCAGCTACTAGTGCGGATCACACCAACGGCGAGGCCTTCAATGGCAAAATGCTGTTGGCTTAAGTCCACTTTAATCACGTCAAAATCACCGTTTTCCGGATGCAGGTAAACCATCTGGCCTTCACGGCGAAAACGCTTTACTGTGACTTCATCTTCAACCCGGGCGACTACGATCTGACCCTGACGAGCTTCTGTGGTTTTGTGCACAGCCAATAAATCGCCATCCAGAATACCAATGTCTTTCATACTCATGCCCTGCACTTTTAATAAAAAGTCGGCATTGGGTTTAAACAAACTGGCATCGAGTTGATAACGCTGCTGAATATGTTCTGCTGCCAGAATAGGTTGGCCAGCAGCCACTTTGCCAATCAATGGCAAACCCGGCTCTTCTTCAACATCATTGGCAGCTTCATCTTCAACCAAACGTATACCACGGGACGTGCCCGGCATCATTTCGATAAAACCTTTTTTTGCCAGCGCTTTTAAATGCTCTTCAGCAGCATTGGCTGACTTAAATCCCAGCTGAGTAGCAATTTCAGCACGGGTCGGTGGCATACCTGAAGCTGCCTGATAATCTTTAAGCAGTTGCAAAATTTCGGCTTGTCTTGGTGTTAATGGACGCATAATGCTGAATACCTATACAGTGGATACTGTGAGTATATACAGCCTTTTGTAGTCTGCCAAGCATTTTGCTGGTAAGACCTTCCATGCTATTCTAGCGGCTGTTTATAAGTACGGATTTGATATGTTAAAACCAATCACATGGTTAGCTAAGCTGCTGTATTGGCCACTCAAACCTTTGGTCAGATGCAAAATAGTGCCGGAACCTGTAGCTGAAAATCTGGCGCTTGACCCAAAACAGCCGGTGTTTTATATCACAAGAACCGCCTCTTCCAGCGATTTAGCGACCTTAGCCCGCGTCTGCCATAAACTCGGATTGCCTGATCCTATGGCGCCAGTGCAGCTGGGCAACACCACCTTGTCCCGTACTATCTTTCTCGAACAACCTCGTGTGCTCTGGGGCAGTCGCGCCTCCACCGACGCCCTACAACAAGGACTGGCTTTGTTGCAGGCGCATCAGCGGGACCCGAATTTTTCAGCGCAACTTATCCCTGTATCAGTGCTCTGGGGCAGAGCTCCGGGTAAAGAAGACAGTGTGAAATCTATGCTCGGCGAATCTGAATCCCCAAGCTGGCTGGCCAAGCTGTTTATTGTGTTGATTTCCGGTCGTCACACCTTGGTGCGTTTCAGTAAAGCCGTCTCTGTAAGGCAGATCATTGAAAATGCCACAGTCAACGAAGACACGGCCCATAAATTATTACGTGTGGCGCGTTTTCATTTTTATCGCCAACGTTTGGCTGCAACTGGTCCCAAATTACCGGACAGAGCTGCATTATTTAACTCTTTACTGGCTTCAGATGCATTAAAAAAAGCCATTGAAGAAGAAGCCCAGTCTAAAAAAATCAGCATCAGAGAAGCCCGTGCTGAAGCCTTAAAGTTGCTGGAAGAAATAGCAGCGGATTATCGCGAATCCACCTTAAGAGTGGGCGATCGTTTCCTTGGCTGGTTGTGGAAAAAGCTGTACTCAGGCTTAAAAATTACCAATGGTCAGGTGCTGACGGATTTAGTGCAAAAAGGCCATGAGATTGTTTATGTGCCCTGCCATCGCAGTCATATGGATTATCTGTTGCTTAGCTACGTCATTTACCATCAGGGTTTAGCTCCGCCTCACATAGCCGCTGGTATTAACCTGAATTTCTGGCCTGTAGGTAATTTTTTCCGCCGCGGTGGTGCTTTTTTTATTCGCCGTAGTTTTAGCGGTGAAAAACTATATTCTGCTGTGTTTCGTGAATACTTAAGCCAACTGTTCAGTAAAGGTTATCCGGTCAAATACTACTCCGAAGGGGGCCGCAGTCGCACAGGCCGTTTATTACAGCCAAAAACCGGTATGCTGGCGATGACAGTGCAAGCTGTATTGCGTGGCATAGACAGACCTATCAGCTTAGTGCCTGTTTACTTAGGTTATGAGCATGTGATGGAGGTCAACACCTACCTGACCGAACTCAAAGGCTCCAGCAAGAAAAAAGAATCTATAGGCGGTGTTTTCAGCGCTGCCCGTAAGTTGCGGGATTATGGGTATGGTTATGTGAACTTCGGTCAGCCTATCTCTCTGAATGCCTTTTTAAACCAACAGGCACCGGATTGGCGAGCATCGATAGAAACAGCGGATCTACAGAAGCCAAGCTGGCTTAATCCGGCGGTTGCCGCACTGGCAACCCAGATCATGCAGCGGATTAACCAAGCGGCGGCGCTGAACAGCATCAACCTGATCGCCACCTGTTTACTGGCCACACGCCAGCATTCGCTAACCAGGCAGGAACTCACCACACAGCTGGAGTTTTACCGTAACTTACAACACCATGCGCCTTATCATGCCGGAGTGACTTTGCCAGAAGGTTCAGTCAGCCAATGGATTGACCATGCTATTCGTTTGAAGAAAGTCGAAGTATCACAAGACAGCTTTGGCCAAATTATTCAGCTGACGCCTGAAAATGCGATTTTATTAAGTTATTACCGCAATAATGTCTGCCATTTGTTTATGCTGCCTGCAATTTTGGCGACAGCCTTGTTGCAGCATCCAGGTTTAACTAAAGTGCAGTTGGTGAATATTTGTCAACTACTGCAGCCTCTGTTACAACATGAATTGTTTTTACAGCTGGAGCACTTTAACGACTACATCAGCCAGGTGCTGGAGCAATTGCAAAAACACCAGTTAGTCGAAGTACAGGGCCAGTATCTGCAAGCAGCACCTGTACAACAGCCAGGTCATTTTATGTTGGAGCTATTGGCACACAATGCACAGGATGTTTTACAACGTTACGCTGTGGTGCTGAATTTGCTGCAACTGCGTAGTCCACTCACACGCGCTGATTTAGAGCAACAGAGCCATGAACTGGCACAACGGTTAAGTACCTTGCACGGTATCAGCTCACCTGAATATCACGACAAACAGCTGTTTTCGACCCTAATTAACGCCTTGCGTGACGCTGGTTATTGCCATACCAATGAGCAAAATGAACTGGAAGCCACGGCTATTTTGTTACCTCTACAGCAAACCGTAAATGGCTTATTGAGAGCGGATGTACTACAGACTGTATTGAGTATAGTGAAAAAGGCATAAGTCTTTGTGCCAGAAAAAAACCACCTCAACTGCAGGTGGTTTTTTTATTACCGCATTAAACACTTATCGGGCTTTGTCGTAACTACGGATCACACCTTCTTGCATAGTGGACGCCACTAACACACCATCCCGATTAAAAAACTGACCACGTACCAAGCCACGGGCACCGGATGCACTTGGGCTGTCTACTGCATAGAGTAACCAGTCGTCAAAGCGGAAATCATGATGGAACCACATCGCATGATCTATAGTGGCAACCTGCATATTAGGCGCCATAAAGGATTTACCATGAGGCTGCAAAGCGGTCGGCAGGAAATTAAAATCCGATGCATAAGCTAGTAAATATTTGTGCACCCGTAAATCATCTGGCATCACGCCATTGGCTTTAAACCAAACATAACGTTTGGCCTGACTCACCTGCGGATTAAAGGGATTATGAAAGGCTACAGGGCGCATTTCTATTGGTTTTTCACAGATAAATTTACTGCGCAAAGACTCAGGAATTAAATGAGCGTGCTCGCGGTAGAACTCCAGATCCGACACTAAGTCCTCTGGTGCAGGTACACGAGGCATCAGTTCCTGATGCTCAAACCCTTGTTCTTCAGCCTGAAAAGAAGCCGTCATATAAAAAATGGGTTTACCAAACTGGATAGCGCTGACGCGTCGCGTACTGAAGCTTTTGCCGTCGCGAATGTTTTCTACTTCATACACTATAGGTTTACTGGCATCGCCTGGCCGCAAAAAGTAAGAGTGGAAGGAATGCACCTTACGGTCAGCTTCCACTGTTTCTTTAGAGGCAGACAACGCCTGCCCCATCACCTGACCACCAAACACAGCTTTAAACCCCAGGTCCTGACTTTGACCTCTGTATAAACCTTGTTCGATTGTTTCCAGTTTTAATAGTGACAGTAAATCGGCCAATACCTGACTCATAACTCTATCCCGTATACAAAAAGCGAGAAAGCATTGTGACGCAACCTCGCCATCCAGGTAAAGAGCTTGTTAGCCGGGAACCACTGAATTTCGTTTATTATTGACGATGCATTTCACCAAAACCAGTTACACTGGAATGGATAGCATTCATCGTGTCACGAGCTTCTTCACGTTCTTTCTCAAGTTGTGCTTTGGTACGGCAACGCTTGTTTTTCAACATAGACCCTGTTGCGCGGCTATGCTCACATACCTTCCCCTCAGAGTTAACTTTGGCGACCTGAGCTTGTTTTGCCACAATGACCTTACCTTCCTTTTTAACAACATCTTGCTTCACAGCAGCCTGCTTCGGTGCACTAGCACAAGCTGCGAGCGTTAATGTTGCGGCGACAATCACCAGTAAGTTTTTCTTCACGGCCCAACTCCTTGTTTAAAAAATGTCCGACAAGTACATTACTATTCATAAAAATTAAATTCAACAAACCTGAGCATAATAGAAGCATAAATTTGAGATAAAAAGTTAAAATATGTAACTTTGTGTTAATTAAAAACGGATTCAAAACAAATGAACTACTGGCTTTTTAAAACGGAACCCGCAGAATGCAGCATCGACGATTTTGCCAAAGCACCTGACACAGCCATAGTCTGGGAAGGCGTTCGCAACTATCAGGCCCGTAACTTCTTAAGGGATCAGGTGAAAACCGGCGATCTGGTGTTTATTTACCATTCCAGTTGTAAAGACATTGGTATTGCAGGGATAGCAAAAGTGGCGCAAAGCAGCTATCCAGATCCAAGCCAATTTAATTCGCAAAGTCCTTATTTTGATGCCAAATCAAGCGGCAGCAAAGCGCCATGGGTTGCAGTGGATCTGCAATTTGTGGAGAAATTCAGCCAACTTCTGTCGCTCGACAAACTCAAACAGTCAACTAAGCTAGAGCAATTACCACTGGTGAAAAAAGGCAACAGATTATCTGTAATGCCTGTTAGCCCGGCAGAATGGCAACACATAATAAAAATGAGCAATGACAAGGGGAATACCAATGAAGCAGGAGAGACGACGTGAAGCGCGGGATTTAAATTATTTCTGGGAAATGTTGAGCATGGCACAGAAGTTTTCAGTGTCTGAATTGCAGCGTTTTGGTTACGAATTGTCTTTTGTTCGTCAGGAAGAACAACAAAGAGTAGCTGTACTTAAAGCTGGACCCAGGATGGCATCTATTGATGAAGATGGGCAGATTAATACAGCTCCAGTAGTTTTTCTTCGCGATTAGCCTGTTCGCCTGAGAATTAACCCGCCAAACGATCAGCATGCACAGGTTGATAGTCCTGTAACATCTCAACAGCCCGCTGGCATAACTTCAGATAAGAAGTCAGTGTATTACTTTGCCAAAACTCAGTCAGCACCGAATGATGACGGATAAAGTTTTCCATTTCATTAAAACTAAGTTGATTCTGTTGCTTCAAAAATTTAGCAACAGCCTGACGAGGCAAGGTATTGTGATTGGCTTGTTCTTTACATAACACCGGAATAGCTTTACATAAAAGTTCTGTATGCAGATACCAGACTGGTGGCTTGGTGTGACTGCGCCCTGCCTGATGTACCTTCGTCAGTAGTTGCTGACTTTGTTCTTCAGCCAACCAAAACGCCAGATGTTCCAACTGCATGGATTGCTGCTCAGCAAAATGCAGTTGTACTTTTAATCTGTTTTGAATTTTGCCAAGCTGATCCAGCTTCAGAGCCAAGAACACTATAGGCGCCACCGCCACCAACAATAACAGCATCCACATCAGAACTTCACTCCATTTCCCGCATCAGCACAGTCGAAAACAGCGGCACTTTAACAGAGCAAAAGGCGCAATCCTATGACAGAATCACAGGAAAAACGCCTTTGAATAAAAAAGCTCTACTATTGCATTTTCTGCTGAATATAACGGGCAACTTGTTGCTCTAAAACAGACAAAGGCACACTGCCATTACGCAGCACCACTTCATGAAATTCACGCACATCAAAATGACTTCCCAACTGCTGTTCAGCTTCTTGGCGCAACTTTTTAATCGTCAGCTCGCCGAGTTTGTAAGAAAGAGCCTGCGCAGGCCAACTGATATACCGGTCGATTTCTGTTGTCACATTGTGCATGGATAAAGCTGTATTGCTGGCAAGGAAATCTATAGCCTGCTGACGGCTCCAGCCCATGGTATGCATGCCTGTATCCACCACAAGGCGCGCGGCACGCCACATTTCGTAAGTTAAACGTCCAAAGTTGCTGTAAGGATCATGATAAAAGCCCATTTCAAGGCCAAGATACTCCGAATACAAACCCCAACCTTCGCCAAAAGCGGAAGTATAAAAATTACGGCGATAATCAGGTAACGAGGCTTGTTCACGCGCCAGCGAAATTTGTAAATGATGACCAGGTACGGCTTCGTGCAAAGTTAAAGCTTCCATCTCATACAAAGGACGACGGTCCAGCGCATAGGTATTGACCCAATAAAAACCAGCTCTGTCATCTCTGTTGGTGCCAGCGTAACGACCTGTGGTGTACTTAGGGGCAATTTCTGCTGGAACAGGTGCTACTCCGTATGGTGTGCGGGGTAAAGTTTTGAAGAATTTAGGTAACTCAGCGTCAATCTTTTTTGCGATAAAAGAGGCTTCTTTTAATAAATCATCAGGGGTTTTGACGTAAAACTGTGGATCTGTGCGCAAAAACCGGATGAACTCAGCAAAACTACCTTTAAATCCAACTTGTGTGATGATGTTTTGCATTTCTGCACGAATACGCGCGACTTCCGCTAAACCCGTCTGATGCACCTGCTCTGGTGTTAATTGTAATGTGGTGTAATGTTCCAGCCTGTTCTGATAATACTCGCGGCCCCGTGGCCAGTCACTGGCAGCAATACTATCGCGCGCACCCGGCAAATACTGCTGCACCATAAACTGGTAAAACTGTTGATAAGCAGGATTTAATTGTTGGTCAACGATTTGTTTCGCTTGCTGCTGCATGGCAACCCAACTATTTGGGTCAATAAAATCAGGCTTGCGCTGAAAAGGCCGGTAAAACACATTCTGTTCCGGTGTTTTACTGATAAAAGCCAGAATACTTTCATCAAAACCAACCAACACCGCTTTAGGCTGCGTCATGCCAGTCGCTAAACCTTGTTTCATCCAATCTGTTTGTTGTTGCATATAACGCGGGATGGTTTTTAACTTCGCCAGATAATCCTGGAAGTCCTGAAGTGTTTTAAATTCTGTGCCTGACACCATAAAAGCCAGATCGCTGTGAAAACCCGATTCTGCCGTCAAAGGGATCAGGTGAGCACCATACTGATATTCTGAAATGGCATCTTTGAGGCTGTAGCGCAAAATCTGATGATTTATTTGTTGTTGTTCAGTCAAAGAGCTGACATTCACCTGATCTAATTTCTTCAGCCACTGCAGCCGTTGTGCGGAAGCGGCCGCCAAAGCTGAAGCAGACATATCCGGCAAACTGGTTTTGCTGTGCTTGTTCAGGTCTTTTTCGGCTTGCCATAGCTGTGTGGCAAACTGATCAAAATCTTTGGGTTTAACTGTCTGACTGCTACAGCCTGTAACTAATAAGACAATGCAAAAACAAATAAACTTCTGACACATTTTTTTCTTCTCCCAGTTTTTTTTGATTCTACTCTGTTCAGTAATGACAACCAGTACAGCGAGCTGCGCTTTTTGGATATTGGCCGCAATAATTTACTCAGGAGGGTTAAAAAAGATGTTTTTTAACCGACAATCTATGCTTTTTTAAGCGATCAGAAAAAAAACTTAAAAAATAAGTCATTAATAAAGCAGGAGATGAAGACTTTTTCTAATAGATATGTCAGCTTAACAACATCAGTCTGTTTGCCTCAACGTAAGTTTCGCGTAACATTGCGTTTTGCAGGCTAAATTAGCAGTAGTATTTAGTGGAGTTGTGTTTGGCATGAAATATCAGGACTCAATCGAGCAAGCAAGTGAAAAGGCCGCGTTGACCGCTGCTTTTTTACAGCGGCATCGTTTGGCAGCCCATCCGGTCAATTACACAGTGATCTATGAATATATCAATGGTCAAAACGCCGGATTATGTCACGCCATAGAACAAAAACTTGCGGTACAGAGCCACTTTGACGACTTTGTATTGGCAGAGCTGTACAGCCAATGGCTGAGCCCGCAACACCAACGTCAGGAAGAACTGGCCCAACAAGTCACCACTATGCTGGGTAAATTATCTGGCACTACAGATATCGCCAGCGAAGCAGTGCAGCATTATTTAGAGGTGTTGGATCAAGCCTTATTAGGTTTTGATCCAAATAACGCCAACCGCAGCCGTGAAAGCGTGAATAAAGTCATCAGTGCTACTTATGCTATTAAATCCAGTCAGCAAAAACTGAAAGACCAGCTCGATTTCTCCAATGAACAATGCCATGCATTACGTTCTGAATTGGACCACCTTAAAAAAGAACGCCAACTGGATCCGCTAACAGGCTTGTATAACAGGCTGGCGATGCAGGAGCATCTGGATTTATGGCTGAGCGAAAATCCAGGACGCCGCATTGCAGCTATAGCTGTGGATTTAGACCATTTTGCTCAATTTAATCAGGATTATGGTGTAGGCGTTGGCGACGTGATCCTCAGCAAAGTTGCACGCAAAATTGCCAGTTATGTACAGGAAAGTGGTTTGCCTGTGCGCTCTGGTGGTGAAGAGTTTCTGATTTTATTACCTGATGTCGATTTACGCACAGCAGGCGAAATAGCAGAACAAGTTCGTAAGGGTGTAGAAAAACTGCGTTTTGTTTCTGCAAAAAGTAAAAAGACTTTACCTAAAGTCACCATCTCTTTAGGCGTAAGCATCTATAACACAGCGGAAAACTGGCATCAGTTTTTATCCCGCAGCAGCAAAGTGTTGCTGGAAGCTAAAGTGCGTGGCCGCAATCAGGTAGCAACAGAGCTTATGTTGGCTAACTAAGTTATGGCCAGCTTACTGAAAGACCTGTTTGATCCTGAGTTTCTGCAACGTCTCGCCTTATTATGTCAGCATCACTGTTCTACTTTTAACCCACAACAATTTCTGCAACAAACCCAAGGCAACCACTGGGACCAGCTGGAACTAAAAGGCAGAGTTCGTCACATCAGCCAGTCTTTACACAAAGAGCTGAATTTAGCTTACGCCGATGCCATCGAAGTTTTAATCCCCGTCAGCAGCCATTTCACTGGCTTACAGGGCTTTGTCTTTGCCGATTATGTTGAAGTCTATGGTCTGAATGAACCTGAAACCTCATTCAGAGCTTTGGCGCATTTCACCTGTTTTTCGACAGGCGAGTTTGCCATCCGACCTTTTTTCCAACGCTACCCAGAACTCACGTTGACGCAAATGAAGCTCTGGGCCAGTTCTGACAATGTACATTTACGTCGTCTGGCCAGTGAAGGTGCTCGTCCTCGTCTGCCATGGGGTATGGCATTAAAAACCTATAAAAAAGATCCAAGGCCTTTATTGCCGATTTTAGAACAGCTTAAAGCCGACACTGAACCTTATGTGCAGCGCAGTGTAGCGAACCATTTAAATGACATCAGTAAAGATCACCCCGAACTGGTTTTGGACCTGGCACAAGCCTGGTTTGGTCAGCATGCAATCACAGACTGGATTATTAAACATGCGTTACGAGGGTTGCTGAAACAGGCGCATCCAAGGGCTTTGGCGTTATTTGGTCTACAACAACTACCGCTCCAAGTGCAACTTGAGATGATCAACGCCAGTGTATCAGCGCAAAACCCTCTGCATTTTTCGATCGAACTGTCTGGCCCACAGGAATTGGCAGCCAAAATAAGGCTGGAATACAAAATTGGCTACCGGAAAAAATCAGGGCAGCTGAATTACAAAGTATTTCAGCTAAGCAATACGGTATGGACAGGCCAGAATTTGCGGTTTGAACGTCGGCAGTCTTTTGTTGACCTGACCACCCGCAAACATTATCCCGGCCAGCATCACCTGCAAATTATGCTCAACGGCCATTGTTATGCTGAAAGCTTTTTTGAGTTGATCTAAAACATCGAAGACCGCATAAAACGACAGGATAAGTTGGCGTAAGCCGCCGAATCTTTTACACTAGCGCCACTTTAGTTCAGCACTCGTAGCCAAAGGCTTTTTTATGACTGACCAGCAACCCGATAGCACTCATTTTGGCTTTAAAACCGTGAAGCAGACTGAAAAAGTCTCGCTTGTGGCTAATGTCTTTCATTCTGTTGCGGCCAAATATGACCTGATGAACGATGTGATGTCTTTGGGGATTCACCGGCTATGGAAAAGATTTACTATTGACTGCAGCGGCGTGCGTCCTGGCCATCAGGTGCTGGATTTAGCCGGGGGTACTGGTGATATCACTGCTCTGTTCTCTAAAAGAGTGGGTCCTACCGGCAAAGTCATTCTGGCGGACATTAATGAATCTATGCTCAATGTAGGCCGCGACAAGTTACGTGATTTAGGACTGGTCAATAACATCGACTATGTACAAGCCAACGCCGAAGCTTTGCCTTTTGCCGATAACAGCTTTGATATCATCAGCATAGGTTTTGGCTTACGTAATGTGACTGACAAAGACGCAGCTTTACGGTCTATGTACAGAGTATTAAAACCAGGCGGCCGTTTACTGGTATTGGAGTTTTCCAAACCTGAATACGAGTGGCTAAGTAAAGTGTACGACCTGTATTCCTTTAAATTATTGCCTACGATAGGTGGCTTGGTAGCGAACGATAAAGAAAGCTACCAGTATCTGGCTGAATCTATCCGTATGCATCCGGATCAGGATACGCTGAAACAGATGATGGAAACTGCAGGTTTTGAACATGTTAGCTACCACAACCTGACCGGCGGCATCGTGGCACTGCACAAAGGCTATAAATTCTGATGCTGAGTTTAGTGCCACAACTGATCTGCGCTACTTTAGAAAAAGTGCTGCACAAAGTGGTGGCCATGGATCCTGCATCCCCTCTGCTATTACAAAAAGTACAAGGCAAACAACTGGCTTTACAGTTACAGGAATTGCCATGGCGTTTTGTCTTGTCGGCTACGGCAGACACTTTATTACTCAATCAGCACAACGAAAAAGTCGATTGCGTGATAGCCACCGACCTTGCTACCTTGCAAAAGCTGAACGACCCCAGCCAGCTGACCCGCTTAATTAAGCAGGACAAGCTGCAAATTGAGGGCGACCTGCAGGTTGCCCAGCAATTCAGTACTTTGTTACAGCATTTAAACCCAGACTGGGAGCAACAGCTTTCCGGCTGGCTAGGTGATGCACTGGCACATAAAGTCGCCACAGCGATAAAGCAACTGCACCTCTATATTCAGGCTCAGTTGCAACAGCTGGAACAGGCTACAGTTGAACTGGCTCAGGACGAACTGGCATTGAGCCCGACACAAGCCGAAATGAATCAGTTCAGCCGTGAAGTTAGTCAATTACACGCCCGACTGGAACAATTAAGTCGCCATAAAGCCTTCAGGCAGGAGTAATTTTGGGTCTGCGTCGTTTTTACCACATCTTAAAAACCCTGCTGCAATACGGACTGGAACAGCTGATCCCGGCACAATGGCAACCCTGGTATTTTCGCGCTGCACGCAGCTCCGCCTTCTGGTTAAAAAACCAGCACCCGGATAAAACTGAAGGTGCCCGTTTACGTTTAGCTTTACAGCAGCTTGGGCCAGTATGGGTCAAGTTTGGTCAGATGTTATCCACTCGCCGTGATTTGTTTCCTGAGCAATGGGTCGATGAGCTGGCTAAGTTGCAGGACAAAGTAGAAGCATTTCCTGGTGATGAGGCCAAGCAACTGATTATTCAGCAGTTAGGTTTACAACAGATCACCGACTTATTTGAGCAGTTTGACGAAACCCCTCTGGCATCAGCCTCTATCGCTCAAGTACATACAGCACAACTAAAACAAACCGATGGCAGCCTGGCTGACGTAGTCATCAAAGTGATACGGCCCGATATCAGGCCGCAAATTCTGGCCGACTTAGAACTGATGGACGCTTTGGCTGATTTAGTGGCTCGTTATCTGCCGGATGGTAAAAGATTACGCCCTAAAGAAGTGGTCGCAGAGTACCGCAAAACTATTCTGGATGAGCTGGACTTACAACGCGAAGCCGCCAACGCCATTCAGTTGAAACGTAATTTTGAAGGTTCGGACTCACTTTATGTCCCTTATGTCTACGCCGATCACAGCCGACCTGGCGTGATGGTGATGGAACGGATTTATGGTATACCGGTATCAGATTTAGCAGCACTGCGCGCTCAAGGCACAAACCTGGAGTTATTAGCCAAACGAGGTGTTGAAGTCTTTTTCACTCAGGTGTTTCGCGACAGCTTTTTCCATGCCGATATGCATCCGGGTAATATTTTTGTTTCCTTCGAACACCCAGAGAATCCGAAATACATTGGTATAGACTGCGGCATAGTGGGGACCTTAAACAAAGAAGATAAACGTTATCTGGCAGAAAACTTCGTTGCTTTTTTTAACCGCGACTATTTAAAAGTGGCGCAATTGCATGTGGATTCTGGCTGGGTGCCGGCAGACACTAGTGTTGAAGAGTTTGAAAGCGCCATCCGCACGGTTTGCGAACCTATATTCCAAAAACCGCTACAGGACATCTCTTTTGGTCAGGTACTGTTTAATCTGTTTAACACGGCCCGTCGTTTTAATATGCAGGTTCAGCCACAACTGGTATTGTTGCAAAAAACCCTGCTGTATATTGAGGGTTTAGGACGTCAGTTGTATCCACAACTGGATTTATGGCAAACCGCCAAACCATTTCTGGAAAACTGGGTCCAACAGCAAATGGGACCTGCGGCCTTATGGCGCGAAATTAAAGCAAACCTGCCCTTTTGGGCGGAAAAAATGCCGGAAATGCCGGGCTTGTTGCATCACTACTTGCAACAAGGTCCAAAGCAACAGGCCAATTTGATAGCTCAATTGCAGCAAGTGCAGGCACAGCAGCATAACCAGACTAAAAAGCTGGCGAATGCAGTGCTGGCAGGTTGCAGTTTATTAGGTGCTGTCTTATTACTGACATCTGGCTGGTCTATAACAGCGGCGGGGCTTGCCCTGGTCGCTGTGGGCTTTGCACTGAAAATTAACTGACGAACCCACAGGTTCGTTTCAATAGTTTGAAAACCGAAGGAGAATAACATGGGTTTTGGTGGCATTAGTATTTGGCAGTTATTGATCATCCTGGTGATTATTGTCCTGCTGTTTGGCACAAAGCGTTTGCGTGGCATAGGTACAGATCTAGGTTCAGCCATTAAAGGTTTCCGTAATTCTGTGAAAGATCCGGAAGATACTGTGGAACCAGCAGCTCCAATCGTTCAGCCACAACCACAAATTAAGGCTGAAACCAAAGAAGCTGCTCCAGTCAGTGCTGATCAACCAAAAACGCCTGAACAACGCTAAATGAGCTTTTGGGAATTAGTTGTCATAGCCGTAGTTGCTCTGTTGGTATTAGGCCCGGAGCGATTACCCGGCGCTATACGCAGTGTCAGCGGTTTTGTCCGCAGCGTAAAACAATTTGGCCAACAAATGCAGGCTGAATTAAACGACGAGCTGCGCGTACAGGAGCTGCACGATAAGTTAAAACAAGCCGAAGAAAAAGGCTTGTTAAACCTGACCACAGAAGAAATGCAGGCGATGGCAGAATTGCGTCAGGCCGCAGCAGATGTGACTAACCCTTATCCGGCTAACACCAAACCAGCTGAACCACAAACACTGCCTGCAGAACCTGCAGCTCCCTCTTTGTCCGTATCACCTGATCCAGTAGTAGCAGATGACAAAAACCACAAATCCTAACAGCCTGCTAGGGCACCTGATCGAGCTGCGCCGTCGGCTGTTAAATACAGTGATGGCAGTGCTGTTGGTGTTTATCTGTCTGGCTTATTTTGCCGCCGATATTTACCATTTAATGGCATCGCCTTTAATGGCAGTATTGCCTGCTGGCGCGTCCATGATAGCGACAGACGTGGCTGCTCCGTTTTTTGCCCCTTTTAAACTAACCTTTATCGTCGCACTATGCCTGACCGTACCTTATATGCTGTGGCAGATCTGGTTATTTGTAGCCCCAGCTTTATATAAAAAAGAAAAGCATCTGGTCGCGCCGCTGATTATCTCCAGCACAGTACTGTTTTATTGTGGTATCGCCTTTGCGTACTACATAGTTTTTCCTATCGTCTTTGGTTTCTTCACTAGTGTGGCCCCTGAAGGAGTGACCATAGCCACAGATATCAGCAGTTATCTGGATTTTGTTTTAAAACTTTTTTTTGCTTTTGGTTTATCTTTTGAAATTCCAGTCGCTGTATTGTTATTGGTATGGACAGGTGCGGTCACCCGTCAGCAATTAAGTGAAAAGCGACCTTATTTTGTTGTCTTTGCTTTTGTTATAGGAATGCTTTTAACTCCACCTGACGTGTTATCTCAGGTTTTGTTGGCAGTCCCAATGTGCTTGTTATATGAATTAGGTGTATGGCTTAGCCGTTTTTATGTTCCAACTGAGTCAGAGCAAACAGATCCCCTTTAAGGAAAATGTGCATGAAAAGTAAATTTTTAATTGTGGTCGCAGGCCTTTGGGTTTCATTCGCCAATGCTGCAGAATTATCGGATCAGCTGGCACAATGTCGTGCCGTACAGAATGATCTGCAACGCTTAATCTGCTATGACAAGATTGGTACTAGCGGCTACACACCAGCGGTTGGCGCTGTAGTGGCAGAGCCAAGACAACTCCCGCCGGAAAACAGTCCGGCGACAGTAACTGCAGCACCTGACAACTTTGGTATTGAACATAAAGTTATTGAAAAAGCTGCATCCAGCATCAGCTCTACTGTAGTGAGCATTGTCCAGTCAAAACGAGGATTTTGGACTATAACCCTGGACAATGGTCAAAAATGGCGCCAAATAAGCAGTGACGGCTTCGTGCTGCGTAAAGGAGAAGAAATAGAGATCAGCAGAGGTACCTTTAACTCATTTCTTTTAAGCAAAAAGGGTTCAGAGCGCCAAACCAAGGTAACCAGGCTACAGGAATAATTGTGGTGTTTGATGTCGGAGTCAACCTGTTCAGTACCCAGTTTGATCTGGACCGGCAAGATGTGATTGATCGGGCCAAAGCTGCGGGTGTTGAAGGCATGTTACTGATCAGCAGTGACATAGCTGAAAGCCGACAGAATCAGCTTGAATGCAGCCGGCAAACCAACTTCTTTTGTACGGCTGGAGTTCATCCACATTATGCAGCCTCAGTGACAGCAGACGATATGCAGCAACTTAAAAGCTTGTTGCTGCATGGCTGTGTAGTTGCAGTAGGGGAATGCGGACTCGATTTTAACCGGGATTTTTCACCACGTCAGACACAGATTAAGGTGTTCGAACAGCAACTGGATCTTGCTAAAAGCATAGACAAAGCAGTTTATTTACACGAACGGGATGCTTTTCCGACTCAATTGGCTCTATTAAAAGATCATCAAATACAGCATGGTGTAGCGCACTGTTTTACAGGCGATAAGTTACAAATGCAGGCTTATCTGGATCTTGGGTTATATATAGGTATTACTGGCTGGCTGTGTGATGAAAGACGCCATGATCAGTTGGTTCAGGCATTAGGCTATTTGCCACTGGATAGATTACTCATAGAAACCGATGCCCCTTACCTGTTGCCGCGAACTTTACAACAAAAACCAAACAACAGACGCAACGAACCTATGTATCTGCCAGAAATAGCTCGCTACATAGCACAAGTCACCGGGGAGTCGGCAGAACACATCAGGAAAATTAGCTGGCAGAACAGCTGCAGAGTGTTTAACTTGCCACAGGACCTAATCCATGTTGATTAATACGTTGCTGCTGCATTGGCCTGTGTTACTTGCAGGAGCTGCCGCAGGCGCCGTCTTTAGCGGCCTGTTGGCCTGGCTGCTGTTCCATTTACAACAAAAGCAATGGCAATTGAACGTTGCCGATCAGCTGGAAGACAGCATTCAGCAACGCACCCTGGAACTCCAAATCACTCTGACCGAATTGGCTGATAAAAATAAACAGCTGGAACAGCAAAGCACCCGCGATGCTTTAACAACATTGCGCAACAGAGCCTTTTTTGATCAAAAGCTAAATGCAGAAATTAAACGTAGCCGCCGCGAGCGTAGCACTTTGAGTCTGTTAATGATTGATATCGATCACTTTAAAACCATCAATGACACGCACGGTCATCTGGTGGGTGATTTAGTCATTAAAGAGGTTGCCAGTTGCTTGCAACAGGAACTCAAACGCAGCACCGATCATTTGTGCCGTTATGGTGGTGAAGAGTTTGCAATTATTTTACCAAACACTGATAAAAACGGCGCCATGCTATTGGCAGAACAACTAAGGCTCTGTCTGGAGAACCAGCGTATTCAGTATGAAGAGCTGGAATTGTCCGTCAGCGTCAGCATCGGCTGTTACTCCGCAGTAGCTGAAATCAGCAGCGTCAGTGCAGATTATATTCAGGCCGCAGACACAGCTCTGTATCTGGCCAAAAATGAAGGTCGAAATAAGGTGGTATGTTCAGCCTTGTCTCACTCAGTGATCACAGAACAGGAGACTCCCGATGAGTCAGTTTAACGAATATTTCCCTGCCAGCCGCTTGCGCCGCATGCGCCAGTCGGATTTCAGCCGCCGTTTAATGGCTGAAAACCGTCTGACAGTGGACGATTTAATTTATCCTATGTTTATCGTTGAAGGTGAAAATCAGCGTCAGGCTATTCCGTCGATGCCAGGTATTGAGCGTTTGTCTTTGGATTTATTACTCGAAGAAGCAAAAGAATTGGCTGCTTTAGGTATTCCTGCTATTGCCATATTTCCTGTCACTGCTGCCGAAAAGAAATCATTGCTGGCCGAAGAAGCTTATAACCCGGATGCACTGGCACAACGTGCAGTGCGCCTGTTGAAACAGCATGTGCCAGAACTGGGGGTGATCACCGATGTCGCGCTTGACCCTTTCACTACTCACGGTCAGGACGGCATTATTGATGACGAAGGTTATGTGCTGAATGATATCACCACCGACATTCTGGTGAAGCAGGCCTTGTCTCATGCAGAAGCCGGCGCTGACATAGTAGCCCCTTCAGACATGATGGACGGCCGCATTGGCGCTATCCGCTCTGCGTTGGAAGCTGAAGGTTTTGTAAATACCAAAATTATGGCTTACTCAGCCAAATACGCTTCGGCTTATTATGGTCCATTCCGTGACGCTGTCGGCTCTGCCGGTAACTTAAAAGGCGGGAATAAAAAGTCCTATCAGATGGACCCGGCCAATAGCGACGAAGCATTGCGTGAAGTGGCTTTGGATCTGGAAGAAGGTGCTGATATGGTGATGGTAAAACCAGGTATGCCTTATCTGGATATAGTACGCCGTGTCAAAGACGAATTTGGAGTACCCACTTTTGCCTACCAGGTCAGCGGCGAATATGCGATGCATATGGCGGCTATTCAAAATGGCTGGCTAGCCGAAGAAGCGATAGTGATGGAATCCTTGCTGGCTTTTAAACGTGCTGGTGCTGACGGCATTCTGACGTATTTTGCGAAAAAAGCAGCTATTTGGTTGCAGCGATAAAACAATGGCCAGAGCAAAAACTCTGGCCTTTTTTATTCTATAGCAAGCTGCCAGCCTGCCTGATGCTGATACATCACTTCCTGTTCCAGCTCAGCGCGCATCAAAGGGTGGTGATCGAGCCAACCTTCCGGCAAAGTTAAAGTCAGAGCTTCAGCTTGCGCTGTGATCTGCACTTCAGGCAAAACTTCATGCCGGCGACGCATCGACAAAATCACAGATAATCGCAATAAACGGGTTAGCCGTACAGCGAGCAGCACTGAGGTCATGGTTTGTTTCGACAGAATTTCTTTATGAATATCGGCTCTGTGGTTATAGACCAAAGCCATCAGCAGTTGTTGCTGAGCCCGGGTAAAACCAGGCAGTTCGGCATGGCTGATAATGTAGGCGCCATGATGATGATGGTTTTTGTATTCAATCAACAAGCCCAGCTCATGCAATAAAGCGCCTGAGCGCAACATGGCCAGACCTTCAAAACTGGCTAAATTCCATTGCTGGTGTAGCTGGGAGGCCAAGGTAGCGGCCATATCAGCCACCCGCTCTGCATGTTGCTGGTCAATGTAATAACGCACCATCATGCTTTGCATAGTGCGGGCGCGCACATCCTGATGTTGCAGTTGCGGCAACATGCTGTACAACACACCTTCACGTAAAGCACCGCCGGATAAGGTCATGCCGCTGATATTCAGTACCCGGAACAGCGCTATTAGAATTGCTAAGCCGGAAGGAAAAACTTGCTTACGCTCCTGAGCTAAACCGGGTAAATTCAGCTGGTCCATATGACCACAAGCCAAAGCCTGCTGCATAATGGCTTCCAGTCGCGGCAAAGTGATCACTTCATCTTTGCCCTGACCTACTAAGATTTCCTGCATCGCCTGCACTGTGCCGGACGCGCCCACAGCATTCTGCCAGCCTTGCTGTAGATACTGCTCGCTGATCTTCAGAATCTCATGTTCCGCGGCAGCTATAGCGGCATTAAAATTAGCTTCGCTTAATTCGTTATTTTCAAAATAACGCTCAAGGAAAGTCACGCAGCCCATATTCAGACTAGACAATAATATCGGCTGAAAGCCCTGCCCCACCACTATTTCTGTTGAAGCGCCGCCTATGTCGATCACCAGACGGTTCGAATCACAATTGGAGGTATGAGCTACGCCCAGATAAATAATGCGGGCTTCTTCTTCGCCGGAAATCACCTGAATAGGCTGGCCTAAAATAGCTTCAGCTTCAACCAGAAAGGTTTTGACGTTACGGGCTAATCGAAGTGTCGCTGTACCAACAATACGGATATTGGCAGAAGGAATATCTTGCAGACGTTCAGCAAACAAAGCCAGGCATTCCCAACCCCGGGTCATGGCTTGTTTGCTTAAGACTAAGCTGTCGTTTAAACCTGCGGCCAAACGCACTTTACGTTTGACCCGGCCTATCACCTGGACGCTGCCACCAACCACTTTCACCATCAACATATGAAAGCTATTGGAGCCGAGATCGATCACAGCATAAATATCATTATGCTGTGTCGGTTTACCTGCGCCGTCCATAGACTTAGCGCGGGCGGCTACGTGGGTTTCTTGGCCCATTCTGATTAGGTCGTCCGCCGCTGCGTGCCTGACCCGGACGACGTCTGACCCGTGGTTTTGGCACGGTTAAGTCTTCCAGTAACGCAGAAGTGTCGTATTGAGTGACAGGTATTGCATGACGGATATAGTCTTCAATAGCCGTCAGATTCAGTGCATAACGTTCACAGGCAAAACTGATGGCTTTACCACTCTCACCGGCGCGGCCAGTACGGCCAATACGGTGCACATAGTCTTCACAATCGTCTGGTAGGTCATAGTTAAAGACATGACTGACCATAGGAATATGTAAACCTCGGGCGGCAACGTCAGTTGCGACCAGAATATCCAGTTTACCACTGGTGAAATCCTCCAGAATACGTAAACGTTTTTTCTGGATCACATCACCTGTGAGTAAGCCCACACGGTGACCATCGGCTTCCAGCCAGGCGTGAATATCTTCACAGCAATGTTTGGTATTGGCAAAAACAATGGCTTTATCCGGCCATTCTTCTTCCATCAGCGTCAGCAACAGTTTCATTTTGTGTTCGTCTGACGGGTAAAATAATTCTTCAGAAATACGTGAGCCGGTCATTTGTTCAGGCGCCACGTGAATATGCACGGGCTGGTTCATCTGCTCAAACGCCAGTTCCTGCACCTTGTAAGACAAAGTAGCGGAGAACAATAAGCTCAAACGTTCAGTCACTGGTGGCATACGACGGAACATAAAACGGATGTCTTTAATAAAGCCCAAATCGAACATGCGATCGGCTTCATCCAGCACCACCACCTGAATTTGTGACAGGTCGTACAGGCCTTGTTTTAAGTAATCAATCAAACGACCTGTAGTGCCGATTAAAATATCTGCACCTTGTTCCAACAATTGGCGTTGAGAATCGTAGCCCTCGCCCCCATAAATCAGAGCAAGCTTTAAGCCAGATGTTTTGGCCAGAGCCTGAGCGTCATGATGGATCTGAACAGCCAGTTCGCGCGTAGGAGCCATAATGATGGCACGAGGTTGGCCTTTAGCCTTAGGCTCGTGGGTTAACAAATGATGGAAAGTTGCCGTCAGGAAAGCGAGAGTTTTACCAGTGCCTGTTTGCGCCTGGCCTGCAATGTCTTTGCCAGCTAACGCAAGAGGCAAACATTGAGCCTGGATTGGGGTACAATGGTCATAACCTTGCGCGGACAAAGCGGCAAGAACCTGTGGTGCCAATGCGAAATCGGCAAATTTATGCTGAGTTAGGTGTGTTTTATTCATACGCGCTAAGCATAACCGTTACGCTTGCAATAAGAAACAGTCCGGATAAAATTGACAATACTTTTTTATAGTTATGCCCAAAGCAATTGGAGAATGAAATGAGTGAACATATTCTGCAGGTGTCAGACGACAGCTTCGAAGCCGACGTGTTAAAAGCTGCTGCCCCTGTACTGGTCGATTTTTGGGCTGAGTGGTGTGGTCCGTGCAAAATGATTGCACCTATCCTCAACGAAGTAGCTCAGGAATACGCAGGTAAAGTAACAGTAGCTAAGGTCAATATTGACCACAACCCTGGCACACCACCAAAATTTGGTATTCGTGGTATTCCAACCTTACTGTTGTTCAAAAACGGCCAGGTTGCAGCGACCAAAGTTGGTGCTTTATCTAAAACTCAGTTAAAAGAGTTTTTAGACAGCAACATCTAAGTCAATCACAAATAGGCGTATTTTTATACGCCTTTTTGTTTTTTACAGCTGGACGACTGAAAATTATCCTGCTAATGTGTAACGCAGCAAGAAATCCCTGTAACCACGCTTTTCCGTTGACTAAACCTAAGCCTACTTCCTTTTAATCAGCGGCAAGCAATTTAATTCTGTTTGACCAACAAGAACCCATCATATGCATTTAACCGAACTAAAACTGA
>Ga0247725_1000692_pt1 | contig 21659 bp, 15 predicted proteins | sample OKSTACKMCFT3sol_FD_183021 | JGI IMG/M metagenome (GOLD analysis project Ga0247725, IMG submission 183021) | Subsurface sediment microbial communities from gas well in Oklahoma, United States - OK STACK MC-FT3-sol | ecosystem: Environmental > Terrestrial > Deep subsurface > Rock core/Sediment...
GCCCTTCTGTTCTTTGTTAAGCTATCCCGCTATTTTCGTGCTCCCTGCACCATCCATGCGTCAACTTGCATCCTGCATCATCCCTGTTCAATCCTTGATATCTCCCTGTACTCAAGTACATCCCTACCTCTTGGCGTTCCTTTTACCAAGCTTGCTCTTTCCTGAGCGGTTCCAGCATCATCCATGAAATAGGTTAAGTTGCTTCCTTTCTGCTGCACTCCTTGTGCCATCGCAATCCTGTGCAACTAGGCTATCTATCCGTGATAGTCTATCCTTCCGTGGTTCGTAACGCTTTCATCCTGAAAGTCTTTCCTTACCATTCCGTGAGTGTTAATCCATTAAACACTGTCCGGCCATCCTGACCGCTAACATCCTGTTGTCTCTCGCTCCCTCTGCAAATGAATCTTAGGATAGTCATGATGAAATTTGCGCTAGTTAAAATAAAAAGATAAGCCGCAATAATAACGACATAATTAAAAGCAAAACCTAACACACTGATTAAACTATATTTGATGGAATATGACGGTTTTTATCAGTCAAAAAACTTACAAATTACTTACATACTTGTGAGACATATCTCACAAAGAAACTGGCAATTTTAATCCTCTCAACTAATTTAGTTTGCTTGCCAAGAAAGACTCAGAACCAACCAAGCCGTAAATCGCCGCATAAAGGAGCAATAATCGACAATCTCTTTTATCCCACTACCGTTAAAATTATAAAAATGGACATTTTGACACAGAACTATGAACAGCCTCTAAGCGACGCCAAGTTCCATATACTCTGGTTAGTATCAACCACTAGAACCAAGCAACTCAAAAGTATCATTGCGCATTGTTATCAATGTATAAGCGGGTTGATATTAGAATCTTGATGAGCTGTGAACTGGGTGATTGGACGGATTTGCAATTCAATATTTAGAAAATGCCTGGATACAAGCTGCGGCTTCAAAAGACAAAAAAGAAAAGGGCGTACTGTGTACGCCCCATTTATTCTCTGTAAGCCATCCTGCTTATTTGTGCTCCCTGCACCATCCATGCGTTTACGTGCATCCTACAGCATCCCTGTATCCCTAATCCTCCCTGTGTTATGGCTTAACCATAACACTCAATCCTTTGACCCGGAAATCCTATTCCGGCACCAGTCACATCCTATGACTCATTCCATAATGCATCCTGCTCAATGCCTTCCATAGACGAGTACAAGCTGTTCACCCTTATACTTATCCCTTAACTCGATACATCCTGCACCGAGTACATGCTTAATCCTTAAGCTTGTCCTTTATCATCCTGAAACCTGTCGTCCTAACAAGTATTATATCCTGTATCATCCTTGACAAAGCTATCCTGCTTTTCCTTAGCCTATCCTTGGTTTATGACAGTTTTCCTACCGCCAGAGGTTCAAATCCAAAATCCAAGAACCTAAATTAGTTGCTTCTTGCGTCCGTTTCGCCTGTATTGCAATCCGTGCTATCCATGTGTTTTGGCGACAAATAAATTCTACGTGAATTCTGTCTTTGTTGTTCCCACATAAGAACAACAACCCAGAAAAATCTCATTCAACCAGCAAAGTGGAATTTGTAACAAATTGAAATTAAATAACTTTTAAAACTACAGATTATAAAACAATCAACAGAAAAACATATTGTCTTACAGGCTTTGTAAGCGATCTCTCACACACTTGTCAGCTTCTTACCGGAATATCAGATTCAATACTTTACTTTTCCCAAAAGAATTTGGACAAACATCACCCAATCCCCCATCAAGCTGTACAAAGGATATTGAAAGGTCGCAGGTCGATTACGCTCAAAGACAAAATGACCAACCCAAGCAAATCCATACCCCACTAGCGGGATCAGCATCAACAACCACCATGCGGCAGTGATAAATGCAGCCCCTAATAATAACAATACCAGAATACTTCCAATAAAATGTAGCCGCCGACAACGACTGTCTTGATGCTGGGAGAGATAGAAAGGATAAAACTCAGCGAAAGAGCGATAACGTTCATTCATCTTGTTGGCCTGTATAAAAAAGTAATTGCCCAGCCACACTACCAATAGTCAATTCACCCAAGAAAACAAAATCATGTTGTTTAAATAAATGCATATGAGCTTCCTGCGAGGTGAATACCCCAATACCTTCAAGATTTGGCTGCTCATCGCACCAACTCACTACCGCTTGAACAAGTTGATGGCCCAGCCCTTTACCTTGCTCGTTTGGCGCTAAAGCAATAAATTGCAAAATCCCACAACGCTGGCTGGGTAACAGTTCCAAAATAATCGATTCCTTTTTCATCATAGCTTGGGTCGATTGCCACCCCGTACCCAGCAACATTTTGAGCCGCCAGTGCCAATAGCGACCTTCTCCGAGTGGCACTTCTTGGGTGACAACGCAAGCAACCCCCACTAAATGAGCACCATCGAAGAGTCCGATTAAGGCCTGCTTTTGTTGCCATAGAGTATTGAGTTCTTCGCGAATTGCGGCGCGTAATTTTTGTTCGTAGGCAAATTTATCTGCGGTGGATAACGCATTAATAAAAAAGGGATCATCGTGATACGCATTGTAGATAATTGAAGCGGCCAAGCGTAAATCTTCTGCGGTGAGATAAACGGCACGATACTCATCCAAGGTTTTATTGTCCATTGTTAGAATTCCTTGATTTAGATCACACTCTTATGAGTCTTTATCAATGTATCAAGGAAACCCAAAAGTGCAAATTTTAATCATCGATTGCATTTCCTAAAGAGATGCATAACCTAGATAAAAAGCTAACCAAGGGAGAGATCGAATGGATACTACACCAATTGATTTAAGCCATCTATTTGAACAACTGGGATTAGAGAACCAACCCAATGCTATTGCGCAATTTATTGCGACTCACAAGCTTGCAGCACAAATACACTTAACTGAAGCGCCTTTTTGGACACAAGCGCAAAAGAGTTTTCTCGTCGAAGCCTTAGAGGCTGATGCACAATGGACCGAACTGATTGAGCAGCTTGATGCTCAGTTAAGAAAGCCCTAATTTTTTAGGGCTTTCAAGTGTATTTTGGGGAAGTTGGGGTTAAATCTTTTGATACGCAGTGTCGCCCCAACCTACTAAAACATGGTTACTCAAGACTACAGGCGTACATTCATCCTTAGTGGTTTTACCATCGCTATGGGAGTGCTGAGTGCGATAAAAGAGGACCAACACTTCTTTGTCTGCTTGTCCTGCGCTTTGTTGTAAATAGGACTCGCTAAAGTCTGCTGCTCCCATTAGCGTCATCACTTGGTCTTTGCTCATGCCAAGGCTGAGCTTAGTCAGATTAGTGCGGTTTTTATCCTGTGTTTTTTCCCAAGATTCGCTGCTATCCCACTTAGATTCACCATCGCCGACATTGACCACACAACCGCTAAGACCTAAGCTTGCTAACCCTAAAAACGTGACCGCGATGAGTTTGCGATTAATATTTGCGTTCATATTATGACTTCCTGTGTACTTGTTATAAAAATTGTTAAAAAGCAAAATCAATGCCAAACAGCAATACATTGATTTATAAGAACTAAAATAACCACATCACAGTAAGTTAGTGAAAAACACGATATACATTAAGGAATTTCACTTATTATGAGTCCCATTGACCAAGTGTTAGCAGCAGCCTGCGCACTCGAAGCCAGCGGTAAAACACCAAGCCTTGCCCTGATAAAAAGCCGTGTCGGTAACAAAATCCCTATGCCAATATTAATCCAAGGATTACAGCAATTTAAATCGGTACCTAAAGCCGAGCGGGAACGTTTAGCGGCCCAATCACAGCCCGTGGTTGAAGAAACACATACCACCGATGCTTCGCCACTCACAGTCGCCACATTGGCGCAACAGTTAGCCCAGTTGCAACAAGGCATTGAACAGGCCCTCGCGTTAAAAAACAACGAGATCATGCAACTCAGAAATGAACTTATCGAGCTGAAACAACGTGTCAGTCAACTCGAATCCCAAGGAAAATCCGCTTAATGTTTGTCACCGAATTGCGCTTTGAATGCTTTGCCGATACAACCATCAGTGCGGCAGAACGTGCCATCAATCAATTACTCGAAGCCTATCGCGCTAATGGTCAAATCCTCGGCCGCGAATTTGCCGTAGCCTTTAATGAGGGCGAATTTCGAGTACGTCTACTCACGCCGGAAAAAAACAGTTTGGCCCATCGTTACCACAGCCCTTGGGTGAAAAAAGCGCTGGCGGAATTAACCGAGGCTAAACTACTGGCGCCACGTGAAAAGTTTATCGGTCAGGATATTAATTCTGAGGTCAGTAACACTGAGCCGCCCAGCTGGCAGCTGCTCTACACTAGCTATGTGCATATGTGTTCCCCCCTGCGTAGTGGTGATAACTTATTACCTATTCCGCTGTATCAAATCCCTGCGACCTTTAATGGCGATCATAAGCGAGTTATCCGCTGGCAAACCGAGTGGCAAGCCTGTGATGAGTTACAAATGGCGGCCGCCACTAAGGCAGAATTTGCAGCGCTAGAAGAATTATCGAGCCCAAACAGTGATTTATTTAGACGAGGTTGGGACTTACGTGGCCGAATCGAATACCTTACTAAAATTCCCACTTACTATTATTTGTATCGCGTCGGAGGGCAGGATCTGCAATCTGAGCTGGCACGCCCCTGCCCGCGTTGTGGCAGCCACGACTGGAAACTCGATGAACCGCTATTAGATATGTTCCACTTTCGCTGCGAACCTTGCCGCATAGTGTCTAACTTGTCTTGGGATCATCAATAGCCTTGCCTTATTAAAGCCTAAACTCGACAGGCTAGATATGCATGTCGAGTTTACTATGTTTAGGCCTTGCTGCATTTCAACGCGCTTAACGCTTACCAATCAGGTTGTGCCACATACGTTTAAAGCTGGCAAAAATCCCAGGATGCTCGAGCGCTGGCATAGGCAATTCTTCATGTTTCACGGGTGGCGCGATACGTGGCGATAACGCCTCAATAAACGCCGCTAAACTCGGCGCCAATTGGGTAGAGGGAAGCTCGCCGGGGATTTCCACCCATACACTACCATCGGCATTATCCACCGTTAGCATCTTATCGCCCTCATCAAGCAAACCAATAAACCAGGTGGGCGGTTGCTTAAGTTTTTGCTTCATCATTAAGTGACCGATGATATTTTGCTGCAACGCGTCAAAATCCACCTCGTTCCATACCTGTAGTAATTCTCCTGTGCCCCATGGTGAATCAAATAGCACGGGCGCCGCAAAATACTCACCATAGAAGTAATTGATATCAGACCATAATTTAAGTTCAAGTGCATGCTCAACATTCGCAAAGCTGCCTACTTGTTCACGTTTAACAGGTAACCAGCTCACCGCATCATCGGATGATTCATCAAACTCTCCTTGAATGCACAAAGATGGCTCACCTCGCGGGTAATATCGCGGTAATTCGCCTAAAGTTGATAGGTAAGACTGATGATAGTTTTGCAAAAATTTATCGAGAGCAGGCAGACAAGACACTTAAGCACAATCCAATTTCGGGTATAATGTGCGCCTATTTTGACATGGAAACAGTATTGATGACACAGAATCACGATCCCTATAGTGATGCAAAAGAACTTGCGAGCTTAACTTTAGGTAAAGCTACTGATTACCAAGCCGAGTATGATGCATCGCTGCTGCAAGGGGTTCCTCGCTCACTTAACCGTAACGCTATCAACCTGACTGCGGAGAGTTTACCTTTCCACGGAGCCGATATCTGGACGGCCTATGAGCTGTCTTGGCTAAATGCCAAGGGTAAACCTATGGTGGCTATCGCCGACATTCAGCTAAGTCATGCAAGCCAAAATCTGATCGAGTCAAAATCCTTCAAACTGTATTTAAACAGTTTTAATCAAACCAAATTCGACAATCTCGATGCGGTGCAAAAAACCTTAGTTAAAGATCTAAGTGAATGTGCCCAAGGCGATGTTAACGTTAAGATTATTGAGCCTAAAAGTTTTGGAATTCAACGTGTCGTCGAACTGCCAGGCACTTGCATTGACGATCTGGATATTGAAGTCAGTGATTATGATTTTAATCCTGATTATCTTGAAAACAGCACAGATGAAAAACAGATTGTCGCAGAGACACTCAATTCTAATCTATTGAAATCAAACTGCTTAATTACCTCTCAACCCGATTGGGGCAGTGTGATGATCCGTTATCAAGGGCCAAAAATCGATCGCGAAAAATTACTGCGCTATTTGATTTCGTTCCGCCAACATAATGAGTTTCACGAACAGTGTGTCGAGCGAATTTTTGTCGACCTAAAACATTACTGTCACTGTGCTAAGTTAACTGTATACGCCCGCTACACCCGTCGTGGCGGCTTAGACATTAACCCCTACCGCAGTGACTTTGAGCATCCGGGTGAAAGCCACAGGTTAGCCAGACAGTAATAGATACCTTCTTACAACAATAAGATAAGCACGCAAAAAGCGCTGATTCACTCGCTACGAGCCTGAACCAGCGCTTTTTCATTTGTTGTCATGGTACTGGCACTAAGTAATAAGCTTCGTAACCATTGATGACTCGGGTTTTGGGTATATTTACTGCTCCACACCATATATAAATCAATTGGTCTTGTTTTTAGTGGCATAGGTAGTATTTGTAAGCCAAACATTTCAGCGTATTGACTGGCATAACGTAAAGGGGCGATACCTATCGCCTCACTTTTACCTACGGTTGCAAACATACTTAATAGAGAGGACTGTTCACTGTACATCCTGCGCCTTGGTAACACGCCTTCAGTAAACAAATCCCCCGCCGTCAAATTAAAACGCCGCAAATTTAAAAATACGTGTTTCTCCTCAAAATACTGTTGATGAGTAATGGCTCCATGAATACGAGGATGCTGCTTACTGGCAATACAGACTAAACTTTCAGTAAAGAGTAATTTGCTTGAGAGCAAAGTTTGCTGAGCGGGTTTAATATCGATCGCCACCGCAACCTGCTCAAGCAAGATATCACGATATAACTCAGCCTCCTGTGGCGGCGACTCACGAAAAATCACTTCGATATCCGCATCCAACAATAAAGCTTGCACACCTGCTTGCAGCGTTTCAATAACCGACTCATTGGCATATACATAAAAGCGCCGCTGGCTTGAGCGGGGATCAAAATGCTCAAACCCAAGTAATACGGTTTCGATATCGGCCATGGGTTGCTCAAATTTGCGATACATCTCTCGAGCTACTGCGGTTGGTTCAATTCCACGCCCAACCCGAGTAAACAGCGACTCTCCTACCCATGATCTCAATCGGCCAATGGCATTACTCACGGAAGACTGAGTTAAATCTAACTCCTGCGCCGCTTGGGTAAACGAACGTGTACGATAAACCACCATAAACACACGTAATAAGTTTAAATCTAACGGCTTTTGTGTCGGCATAGGGGAAACACTCATTCACAAGATAAATATTACAACCTAAGCTAACTCGAGTTATCTAAATATACAAGCTGGCTATACTCAAACCATCAACGACACAATCCCACTTATCGGTAGGTAAAATGATGCAAAAATCTTTGATGACAATCAGTATTATCGCTAGCTTCTCCTTAAGCGCAGTCGCCGCTGAACACGAGCATGAACACATCAGCCTGCACTATCAAGGCAAGCCTGCTACCAAACAAACCATAGAGGTAAACAAGGCCACAGCAGCCACCCTTAACTTTGCCGATAAAAAAGCCTTTGAAGCGTTTTCGAAGAATCTTATCGCCGAACTCGATGAACCTACTGCAGCGATTTTACGGGCCGATTTCAGCTTTATTGGCGATAAAACTCCTGACACAGTTAACCCGTCACTGTATCGTCAGGCCCAGTTGAATATGGTGTCTAACGGCTTATACAAGGTCACCGACGGCATCTATCAAGTGCGCGGCACCGACTTAGCCAACTTAACCCTTATCCGCGGTAAAACAGGCTGGATCCTGTATGACGTGCTACTCACCAAAGAATCGGCAAAGTTGTCATTGGAATTTGCGCTTAAACATTTACCAGAGGGCAATGATTTACCTGTGGTCGCGATGATTTATTCCCACAGCCATGGAGATCATTTTGGCGGTTCCCGCGCCATTAAAGACATGTTTCCAAACGTCAAAGTCTATGGTTCCCATAACATCACCAAAGAAATTGTTGACGAAAACGTCCTCGCAGGAAATGCCATGAGTCGCCGCGCCGCCTATCAATACGGCGCCACATTAGAGCGCAATGAACAAGGCATTGTCGATGCCGCACTTGCCAAAGGCTTATCCAAAGGCGAAGTCACCTATGTAAAACCCGATATCACCCTTAACAGCAAAGATAAATGGGAAACGCTAACTATCGATGGTATCGAAATGGTGTTTATGGATGCCTCGGGCACCGAAGCTGCGTCGGAAATGGCCACCTATATTCCCTCAATGAAGGCCCTATGGACGGCTGAACTCACCTACCATGGCATGCACAACATTTACACCTTACGTGGGGCAAAAGTACGGGATGCCATCAAATGGTCTAAAGATATCAATGCGTTGCTAACACGCTTTGGTGATGATGCGCAGGTACTGTTTGAAGCACACTCCGCGCCCGTGTTTGGTAATACGGATGTCAACGCCTACTTAAGAATGCAAAGGGATAACTATGGCCTAGTCCATAATCAAACCCTGCGATTAGCCAATAATGGGGTGGGTATTCAAGATATTGGCGATGCGATTCAAACCACTATCCCTCAAGCCGTGCGCGATACTTGGTATACCAATGGTTATCACGGCACCTATAGCCACAATGCTAAAGCCGTGTACAACATGTATTTAGGCTATTTTGATATGAATCCGGCCAACTTAAACCCACTACCCACAAAGGATGAATCCGCCAAATTTGTTGAGTATATGGGCGGCGCTAACGCCGTGCTTAAACATGCCAAAACCGACTATGCAAAAGGCGAATACCGTTTTGTAGCCACCGCACTCAATAAAGTCGTGATGGCAGAACCTAATAACACTGAAGCCAGACAATTACTTGCCGATACCTATGAACAACTGGGTTATCAAGCCGAAGGCGCTGGCTGGCGCAATATTTATCTGACGGGTGCCCAAGAGTTACGCACAGGAGTCCAGCCCGGTGCACCTAAATCAGCCTCAGCTGATATTTTAGGTGAAATGGATATCTCAACCCTGTTTGACTTTCTCGCCGTCAAAGTCGATAGCATCAAGGCCGCTGAGCTTGGGCTGTTAAGGCTTAATGTGATTAATCCTGACACTAAAGAAACGCTCTATGTAGAGCTAAGCAATGGTAATTTAAGCAATATTCAAGTTGATAAACCGATGGAGGCTGATACCAATCTTTATATTGATAAGCGTTATATTACCGGCATTTTACTCGGTAAAACGACCCTTAAAGACTTGCTGGCTAACGGCAGTGCCAAACTGGAAGGCGATAAAACCGCTTTCGGTAAAATTATGTCGACCTTAGTCCAGTTCGATGCCAACTTTGAAATTGTCCCACTACCGCCGATTACCAAGTAGATAATTCAACGCCCTGAATATTCAGGGCGTTTTTATAGGATGAAGGCGTGACGTTCACACTGGTTAGTTGGCAGTGCTTGTCGCTGGGGATGTGGTTTTACACTCCAACAATAACTGCTGAAAATGCGTGCCTAAATCCTGCTGAGCAAATTGCTCACTCGCCAGTGCCATTTGTTTAAGGCTTTGCATTGCTTGATCTAATCCTTGCTGCTCAATAAGGTTTTTCGCATAGGCCGCGGCATCGGCGCCCTTTTGCAGCAAGCTTGCCACTTGATCAAAACTCACCTCTTGTTCCATTAGCTTCTGTAGGTCGCCGAGTAATTCTGTCACCTTGGCCGACTCCACTAAGGCGCCTTCGACATTGACTAACTTACCTAAGGGATCTTGCGTCAGTTTCTCTGTCACGCAGGCCGACACTGTGCCCGCCGCCGCACTTTGAGCCACAACATCGAGTCCGCGGCTGCGAATTTGCTCAACCACTTGCTGTAGTTGCGGATCTTGAGCAAGCCATGCCTGCTCTAATTGCTGTTTTTCATCGCCACCAAAGTAGCCACAGCCACCGAGCAGTAGCAAAGTGCTAGTCGATAAAAGGCATTTGAATTTCATCATTAACAACCTTATCAGTGAGTTCTCTTGCATGACTATAGCGAGCGAGGTTTAATCTAAAATGAATAATCAAGGAAGGAATAACAAACTCAGCTAAAAAACCGTAATCTAAATTCAAAGTGACTCATTGCAAGCAAAAGCCTTATCGCCACTGAGTACATTAGACGACTGAGCATGCCGCCAGTAATCCGGTAATACTGGTTAGCTGCATGGAAATCGCCACATTCCCCAAGCTATGACTATGCATTAAGCTCAAACCAAAACGATATTCATCATTAAGTCGACCAAAGAACCCCTGCCAATGCTGTACACCAGAGCTTGTTGCATCGAGTGCTGTTCTAGGTTCAATCAACAGCTTAATATTGGAATAAAGCTGAATATGCGAGGGGAGTTGAAGATAAGAACGGTGCTTAGCTTGGCTCGGTAAAGCAACGTTATGCCTCTGATTAAGCTCAACCCAGTGACGGGGTTCGGCAGCTTGCAGCGCGCCATCATCAACCGCCAGTAAACTGTTTGGTGCTAAGTCAAAGGCAAAGGATTTCAGCGACTGTGCTAAGCCCAAACCCGTTGCCTTGATGTAGGATTCCTTAAGAGCCCAAAGGTCAAAAAAGCGCTGCCGCTGCGCATCTTCACCTTCAAGGGCTAATAAGCTTTCGGCTTCAATCGGGGAAAAATAATGATTCAGGATCGGGTAAATATTAGTGCTAGCGCGGGAACGCTCTATATCCACCCCCAAGCCTAAACGGGGCAGCGCTGTGTTAGCGGTTTCTCCCTTGTTATCATCTTGCGCCAAGGCAATCAACAACCAGTCGCCACTGTGGCTTAAGTTAAACTCAATGCCAGTGCTCAGAAACTGCTTATGACAGAGGCTAGGCTTGCCCTTTTCACCGTATTCAAAACACCAGTCCTGCGGCGCAATCAGTCGTTGGGAGGAGTAAGGTGAGGCTCCACCACGAGATTGCAGTCCTTGGGATAAGACGCAGCGCAGCGCCGCTCGCACCAATAAGCCATTCATTTGTGCCTTGGGTGCCCGGTAACGCGCCACTTTAGCGCGCTCGTCCTCACTCAAGAGCGCCATACAGGCACTCGTGCTAGCCGCATCCATTTCGGTTAATGGTATAAAAAAAAGCTCAATATTCATTAATTTATCCCAACAACACCTGAGTTTAACGGCAGCCCTATTCTACTCAGTTCTGCTCGGCTGACGAACAATATCTGAACCTTACCAATAACCAACTGAATTTTAAAAACTATTTTTGATGAAATTGCATTTAGCTGCTTTGTTCGAAAACAATTTGATCATTAAAAAACCATTTCAAGTCCCATATGATTGTATCGAGCAAAAACCTAGGGTAATCTGCATCACCACTGTGTACTGTAAAACACCCAAAAACACGGGTTTTAAGCCTCTTTTAAGCATGAGTGTTGACTCAGTTAAAATGGCAATATCATGCAGTCCCGATAGATTATGTGGGTGAAAATAATAATGATGGGACCGCACTAACAAGTATGAGTTTTCCAAAAGTCGACACTCAAGTTTCTGATAACGCTCGCATAAAGAAATTGAGCACAGAGAAAAAGTCTCGCCATAACACGGCAAGGCACCGCAATGCCACCACCACGCCGGAAATGCGCCACTTTATTCAGCAATCTGAATTGAGTGTGAGTCAGCTCGCCAAAATTTTAAATATTACCGAAGCCACAGTGCGTAAATGGCGCAAGCGCGAGTCAGTGAACGACAGCCCGAATACCCCGCATAACCTCAATACCACCCTCACCCCAATTGAAGAATATGTGGTGGTGGGACTGAGGTATCAGCTAAAACTGCCACTCGATAGGCTACTTAAAGCGACGCAAACCTTTATTAATCCCAATGTATCGCGCTCAGGTTTAGCCCGCTGCCTTAAGCGTTATGGGGTTTCGCGCCTCGATGAGTTTGATCAAGAACTTGTGCCTAAACAGTATTTTAATCAATTACCGATTGCCCAAGGCAGCGACGTACAAACCTATACGGTTAACTCCGAAACCTTAGCCAAGGCGCTCGCTCTGCCAAGCACAGATGGCGACACCGTAGTGCAAGTGGTGTCATTAACGCTGCCACCGCAATTAACCGAAGCCGAGCCTAAATCAGTGCTCCTTGGTATAGATAGCAAGACAGATTGGATTTATATCGATATTTATCAAGATAGTAACACCCAAGCGGCCAATCGCTACATCGCCTATGTGCTGAAGGATGGGCCGTTTCATCTGCGTAAATTGCTGGTGCGCAACTACCACACATTTTTAGCCCGCTTTCCTGGTGTGCAAACCCCAAAAGCCCTCGCTAAATCCCTTAATAAGGCACAGCCACCCGCTTTGCCAGTGGAGACTCTTTATGAGCCATACCCCATCACAGCCTCAATTATCAACCGATGAAAAAGCCGATAAGAGACTGAATAAACGCTTAAAAGATATGCCAATTGCCATCGTTGGCATGGCGAGTATTTTTGCTAACTCCCGCTATTTGAATAAGTTTTGGGATTTAATTTGCGACAAGATTGATGCCATCACCGACGTGCCCGAATCCCACTGGTCGATTGATGACTATTACGATGCGGATAAGTCCAAGGCCGATAAGAGCTACTGCAAACGCGGTGGGTTTATGCCTGAGGTCGACTTCAATCCGATGGAGTTTGGTCTGCCGCCCAATATTTTGGAACTCACCGACAGCTCACAATTACTCTCACTGGTCGTCGCCAAGGAAGTCTTGCAGGATGCCAATCTGCCAGACGATTACGACCGTGACCGTATCGGTATCACCCTAGGAATTGGCGGCGGTCAAAAGTTAAGCCATAGCCTCAATGCGCGCCTGCAATATCCAGTGCTGAAAAAAGTATTTAAAAGCAGTGGCCTGAGCGATGAAGATAGCGAGCTGCTGATCAAAAAATTCCAAGATCAATATGTCCACTGGGAAGAAAACTCTTTCCCCGGCTCCCTTGGTAACGTGATTGCCGGACGTATCGCCAACCGTTTCGATTTAGGGGGGATGAACTGCGTCGTCGATGCCGCCTGCGCCGGTTCGCTTGCCGCCATGCGTATGGCGCTGACCGAACTGACCGAAGGTCGCAGCGACATGATGATTACCGGCGGTGTCTGTACCGACAACTCACCCTACATGTATATGAGTTTCTCAAAGACGCCAGCCTTTACCACAAACGAACAGATCCAACCCTTCGATATCGACTCTAAGGGTATGATGATTGGCGAAGGGATCGGCATGGTCGCCTTAAAACGCCTCGACGATGCCGAGCGCGATGGCGACCGTATCTATGCGGTAATCAAAGGCGTGGGCGCTTCATCGGACGGTAAATTTAAGAGCATTTATGCGCCGCGTCCCGAAGGCCAAGCCAAGGCATTAGAGCGCGCCTATGATGACGCAGGCTTTGCGCCGCACACCGTTGGCTTGATTGAGGCACACGGCACAGGCACAGCCGCAGGCGATGTGGCCGAATTCAATGGCTTGACCTCAGTATTTTCTAAGGATAATGAGCAGTTACAGCATATTGCCTTAGGCTCAGTCAAATCTCAGGTGGGTCATACTAAGTCCACCGCGGGCACAGCGGGTGTGATTAAGGCAGCATTAGCACTACACCATAAAGTCTTGCCGCCTACGATAAACGTCAGTCAGCCTAACCCTAAATTAAACATTGCCCGCTCGCCCTTTTATCTCAATACCGAGGCGCGCCCTTGGATCCAACGCAGTGACGATACGCCCCGCCGCGCTGGGGTCAGCTCCTTCGGTTTTGGTGGCACTAACTTCCATTTAGTGCTCGAAGAATATCACCCCGAGCACGCGCGCGATGACGCCTATCGTCAACGTAGCGTGGCACAAAGCTGGCTGTTTGCCGCCGCCGACAAAACCGCACTGCTTGCCGAGTTAAAAAACGCGCTACAGCAAGCAACTGCGGCTAAGGCAGAGCTTTCTGATGCCCATTTTGTTGCCTTTGCAAAATCCTACGCCCTGCGTGAACTAGCACCGCAATCGGCTCGCCTTGGTTTTATCGCCAAGGACTATGCCCAGTTACAGACTCTGTTAACCCAAGCGATAGCGCAGCTAGAATCCAATAGCGCCGATGGCTGGCAACTGCCCTCAGGGATAAGTTTCCGCGCCCAAGCGCTGGTCAAGGATAACCACAAGGTCGCGGCCTTATTTGCCGGCCAAGGCTCACAGTACCTGAATATGGGACTGGAAATTGCCAATAACTTCCCCGAGCTTCGTCGCCATATCCACGCCAGCGATAAAGTGTTTAGCGACCGTGGTGAAGCGACGCTTTCAAACGTGCTGTACCCGATCCCCGCCTTCGATGATGAATCGAGAAAAGCGCAGGAAAGTGCGTTAACCAATACCCTTTATGCCCAAAGTGCCATCGGCGCGATCTCTATGGCGCAGTACGCCCTGTTTATTCAGGCGGGTTTCACCGCAGATATGCTCGCAGGTCATAGCTTTGGTGAACTCTCGGCCCTGTGCGCCGCAGGAGTGATTTCCATGGATGACTACATCAAGCTTGCCTTTGAACGTGGACAGGCAATGGCGCAGTCACCTCTGGATGCCGACTCCAGTCGTGATGCTGGCATCATGTATGCCGTTATTCTTAAGCAAAAACAGGATATTGAAACTATCAACGATTGCCTGGCGCAGTTTGACGACGTCAAGATTGCCAACTACAACTCCCCCACTCAGTTGGTAATTGCAGGCGCTACCACAGCGACACAACAGGCCGCTAAGGCCATTGGCGAGTTAGGCTTTAAGGCAATTGCCCTGCCAGTTTCCGGCGCCTTCCACACGCCATTGGTTGCCCATGCGCAAAAGCCGTTTAGTGAAGCCATTGATAAGGCTCAATTCAACACGCCAAAGATTGCCCTTTATGCCAATGGCACAGGCAAGTTACATCCCGCCGATCCAAATGCCATCAAAACCGCCTTTAAAGAGCATATGTTGCAATCGGTGCACTTTAGCGAGCAACTAGAGGCCATGTATGCCGCTGGCGCACGAGTGTTTGTCGAGTTCGGCCCGAAAAACATTCTGCAGAAGTTGACAGAAAATACCTTAGCCGCGCAGTTAAACGAGCTGTGCCTTATCAGCATTAACCCGAATCCTAAAGCTGATTCCGACAGCCAACTGCGCAGCGCTGCGGTGCAACTGGCGGTTGCGGGGGTAACACTAGGGGAAATCGACCCTTATCAAGCCGAATTGATTGCGCCAGCAACGCCTTCAGCCATGAATATCAAGCTCAACGCGACCAACTACATCAGCCCAGCGACCCGCAACAAAATGGTCGACTCGCTGCAATCGGGCAAAATTACCAGCCAAGTGCAGTATGTGGATCGCCTCGTTGAGAAAGTGGTTGAAAAAGTCGTTGAAAAACCAGTGATCGTCGAAAAAATTCTAGAAAAGGTTGTCGAAGTGGAAAAGCCAGTGGCACAAAATAGCAATAATATTCAACAACAAACGTCTGCACAGCCAGCCAGCTTTGCCGCTGGACAGGCGAATCAAGATGCCCTGAGCGCCTTTTTTGCCGCCCAAACCCAGGCAGCGCAATTACATCAACAATTTTTAGCTATCCCGCAGCAATACGGTGATACCGTCAGTTCCCTAATGGCAGAGCAAGCCAAAATGGCAAGCCTTGGCATCGCCATTCCGGAGAGCCTGCAACGCTCTATGGAGCTGTTCCACCAGCATCAGGCACAAACCCTAAAGAGCCATGCTGAATTTATGCAATTGCAGACCAGCAGCAGCCAAGCAGCACTAGCCCTACTCGGCCAAATGCCTGCGCCTCAGGTTCAAGCCCCCATTCAAGTCGCTGCACCAGTGGCGGTAGCAGTGGCAACGCCTGTCGTTCCAGCGCAGGCGCCCGTGGTTCAAGCCTTAGCCGCAGAACCAAAAGTTACTGCGGTGCCTGTGAGCGAGCCCAAGGTTCAGCAACCACAAGTGCAAACTGTGGCGGCAGCAACCCGCGCGCTTTCCGAGAAGTCAGTTGTGCAGCAAATCGAGCACGCTATGCTCTCGGTGGTCGCCGATAAAACAGGCTATCCGGTTGAAATGCTGGAACTTAGCATGGATATGGAGGCCGACCTTGGTATCGACTCCATCAAACGCGTGGAAATTCTAGGCACGGTACAGGACCAATTACCCAGCCTGCCAGAACTGAGCCCAGAAGATCTCGCTGAATGCCGCACCCTAGGGGAAATTGTCGCGCTCTTTAGCCAAGCGACTCCTGTAACAGCCGTTACAGCAAGCCCGCAGTCAATAACACAAATCGCAGTAGCTGCAAGTACGGCGGTTTCTAATGATGAAATTGAGCGCACTATGATGGCTGTGGTAGCCGACAAGACAGGCTATCCCGTGGAAATGCTGGAACTCAGTATGGATATGGAAGCCGATCTGGGTATCGATTCTATTAAGCGGGTGGAAATTCTAGGCACGGTACAGGACGAGTTACCCAACCTGCCAGAACTCAGCCCTGAAGATCTCGCCGAGTGTCGCACCCTAGGGGAAATCGTGGCGCTGTTTAGCCAAGCGGCTCCTGTAGTATCGACAGCCGTAGTAGCTGCGGCCACAGCCAGCCATGCGACACAAAGTGCAGTAGCTAAAGGAGCTGCAGTTTCTAATGATGAAATTGAACGCACTATGATGGCGGTGGTAGCCGACAAGACGGGCTATCCCGTGGAAATGCTCGAACTGAGTATGGATATGGAAGCCGACCTTGGTATCGACTCCATCAAGCGCGTGGAAATTCTAGGCACAGTACAGGACGAATTACCGAACTTGCCAGAACTGAGCCCAGAAGATCTCGCCGAGTGCCGCACCCTAGGGGAAATTGTGGCGCTGTTTAGCCAAGCAATTCCTCTAGTATCAACAGCCGTAACAGCTGCCGCCACTGTTAGCCATGCGACACAAAGTGCAGTAGCCACAAACGCAGCGGTTTCTAATGATGAAATTGAACGCACTATGATGGCGGTGGTGGCCGATAAAACCGGCTATCCCGTGGAAATGCTGGAACTGAACATGGATATGGAAGCCGACCTTGGGATCGATTCTATTAAGCGGGTGGAAATTCTAGGCACAGTGCAGGACGAATTACCGAACCTGCCAGAACTCAGCCCAGAAGATTTAGCCGAGTGTCGCACTCTAGGGGAAATAGTGGCGCTCTTTAGCCAAGCAATTCCTCTAGTATCAACAGCCGTAACAGCTGCCGCCACAGTGAGCCATGCGACACAAAATGCAGTTGCTGCAAGTGCGGCGGTTTCTAATGGCGCGATTGAGCGCACTATGATGGCGGTCGTGGCCGACAAGACGGGCTATCCGGTTGAAATGTTAGAACTTAGCATGGATATGGAAGCAGACCTTGGTATCGATTCTATCAAGCGCGTGGAAATTCTAGGCACGGTACAAGACCAACTGCCGAACCTGCCAGAACTGAGCCCTGAAGATTTAGCTGAATGTCGCACCTTGGGTGAAATTGTCGCCCTCTATGCTGGTTCGCAAGCCTCAAGTGAGGCGCTACAACAAAACCATGCTGCGCCAATTCAAGAGGCGATTACAGAAACAGTCGAGGAAATCATCGACCTGCCGCCCCATAGTGAGGTGATGCTAAAAAAGTTGCCAGCGGCGGCTGAGTTAGCGCGCATCATAGCAACTAGCGATGTTCAACTGACGGCAAACAGTTACGTCGTTATCGGCGACGATGGCCACAACGCGGGGGTGATTGCCGAAAAGCTTCACGCCCAAGGGGTTAAGGTTGCGGTTGTACGCTCACCTAAAACGGTTGTGGCCAGCGCATCGCCACTCGATAGCCATATTGCCAACTTCACGCTGAAGGCGATTGATGATGAAAGCATTTGTGAGGTCATCAATCAGATTGAAGCGCTTGGCCAAATCGCTGGTTTTATTCATCTGCAGCCACAGCATAAGTCCGTTGCCGATAAAAGTGCTGGCCTAGTGCTGGCAGACGAAGCCAAAGCCTCGGTCGAGCAAGCCTTCTTGTTCGCCAAACACTTACAACCGCTGTTAACGGAGCGCGACTACTGCCGCTTTGTCACCGTCAGCCGTATCGACGGCGGCTTTGGCTATATCGGCATGGACGAGTCGGCAGGAGCCCTCATCAGTCAGAGTGAACTCAACCAAGCGGCGCTCTCTGGACTCACTAAAACCTTAAATCACGAGTGGCCAGGAGTGGTCTGCCGCGCGCTGGATATCGCGCCAAACTTGGACGCTAAAACGGTCGCCAATGCGGTAGTGCAGGAATACTACCTCCAAGATGCGCCAGTCGAAGTCGGTATTGATAGCGAGCTTGAGCGCACCACCTTAGTCGCGGGCAGTGCAGCACTTCGTCATCCACCCGCCGCCCTTAGCAATGCAGATAAAATCCTCGTCACAGGCGGCGCTAAGGGCGTCACCTTCGAGTGCGCCTTAAGTTTAGCGAAACGTTGCAAGGCACATTTTATCCTCGCGGGTCGCAGCGCCCATCAAGGGATCCCCGCTTGGGCTCAGGGTAAAAATCGCAACGAGCTGAAAGCCGCTGCCATTGCACATTTGCAAAGCCTGGGTGATAAACCCACACCAAAACAAGTGGATGCCTTAGTTTGGCCAGTACAAAGCAGCCTTGAAATCAGCCATGCCTTACAGGCCTTTGAAGCGGTTGGCGCCAGCGCCGAATACTTAAGCCTAGATGTTAACGATCCTGACGCCATTGCCAGCACTATTGCGCCTATCAGCGCCCTATCGCCCATCACGGGGATTATCCACGGCGCGGGCGTACTTGCCGATAAACATATTCAAGACAAAACCTTAAGCGAACTTGAACGCGTTTATGGCACTAAGGTGACCGGACTTAACAATCTGCTGTCGGCACTGGATCTTAGCCAGTTAACGCTCATAGCTCTGTTCTCTTCGGCAGCGGGTTTTTACGGCAATACAGGCCAAAGCGACTACGCCATGTCTAACGACATTCTCAACAAGGCCGCGCTGCAACTCGCGCAGCAATTGCCGCAAGCCAAGGTGATGAGCTTTGACTGGGGGCCTTGGGATGGCGGCATGGTCAATCCTGCGCTGAAAAAGATGTTTATCGACCGTGGGGTCTATGTCATTCCACTCAAAGCCGGTGCCGAGTTATTTGCCAGCCAATTATTGAGTGATACGGGAGCGCAGCTGTTGGTCGGAACCGATATGCAGGGCAATACCGCTAATACTGTTGAAGCTGCATCAGCAAAAAAGCCTGAAGCGGATCTAACCACGGCGTTAGATCCGCAGCCTATGGCCCAAACGGTGCCGCAGAGTATTCGCGTCATGCGCAGCCTCGACCCTAAACGCATGAGCTTTATTGAGGATCATTGCATCAACGGTCATGCGGTGTTGCCAACGGTATGCGCCATAGATTGGATGCGTGAGGCCGCCAAGGCCCATTTAGGTAAGACGGTGAGTGTCAGCGATTATCGACTACTCAAGGGAATTATCTTCGATGAGGTACTACTTGCCCGCGATGCGCCTATTGAGCTCGAACTAATGCTCACGCCGCTTGCCGACGCTACACAGCAATCGACTGAAGCGTTAACCGCGTTGATAAGCTTTGAAGGTCGCCCGCAGTATCAGGCGGTGTTAGTGGCGCAGACGGATGATACGGCAGACGCGCAGCGTTTCGAGGTTGGCGAGTTGCATTCTCTGATGCAGGAGATGCCACAGCAACCCGCTATCGCAGATCGAGAGTCGCTCTACAGTGATGGCACACTGTTCCATGGCCCAAGGCTGCAAGGCATAAGCGAAGTGCTCGCCTTTGATGATCAGCAGCTTATCGCTAAGGTAGCACTGCCAACGGTGGCCTTAGATGACTGCGGTGAGTTTGCGCCAAATCTTGAGGATAAAGGCACACAACCCTTTGCCGAAGATCTGTTATTGCAGGCCATGCTCGTGTGGGCGCGCCTTAAATATCAAGCGGCAAGCTTACCCAGTGCCATTGGCGAGTTTGTGTCCTATTCGCCCTTAGCTTTTGGCGAGAAGGCGGTATTAGTGCTGGATGTTATCAAGCATTCCTCCCGCTCACTTGAAGCCAATATTGCGCTTTATCATCAAGATGGTCGATTAAGCTGCGAGATGAAACGAGCAAAAGTCACGATCAGTAAGACGCTTAACCAAGCATTTTTGGCTAATAAACCTCAACAACTGGCGCAAGTGCAGGCATCAATCCAAAACATGGCCGAGGTAAGTGTTAAGTGACACTCGACCCAAGCGCACATGCCGCATTAAGCAATCCTGTATTAAGTAATGCGGCACTAAACAGTCCACATCCCAATGCCAAGCCACTGCGAATAGCCGTATGGCTTGGTGATGCCAGGCTTGACGATACGCGGATGCTGAGTGTGCTTAACCATGCACAAACCGATGTCAGTAAGCTGCAACAGTTGATGGCTTGTCGAGTTCTGCTCAATGTTGAAGATAAGCCACTGATTGATGAGCCATCTGATGAGCCAACACTGGTTGCCTTGATCACGGATCAGCTCGCCCATATTGCGCAAAAACAACTCGTTGAAATCCGCTTTGAATATCAACAGCAAGTCCGTAGTCTGTATCTGCTCGATGGACTGCTTGCCGCGCAGTTACACCTGCATGCCGAGGCTTATATTTCAGCATTAGCGCAAATCCAAGCTGAAACAGCTGAAGAAACAAACACTATCAATACAAATACAGTCGAGCGCTGCTTAAACAGCGCTTTTAGCTTGTCGAAACGCGATTGTACTCAGGCGGTTAATTGCTACGCGCAGGCAAGCAATCTTGCCCGTCAGTTGAATGTATTATCTCAAGCGGTTGAGGCGTTAAGTCATCGCAGCCTTAAAGGCATTGAACCAATGCTTGATGCGACTAATGCAGCGCAACTGGCTGAACTACACACTGAACTGCGCGCTGAAAAGCCCGTAAAAAACGCGGAGAACGGCTATTGGTTTACCAAGCCTCATCAGGCAAGAGTGTTAAGCCTAAATCTCTTGGGTAATCCCTTGGGTAATCTATTGGATAAGGCCCCTCAAGCTCAGACAGCCCAGAGCATTATCTTGACCCAAGGCACTCGACTTATCGCTCAGCCATTACTCAATACCAACAGGCTGTTTATTCCCATCAGCGGCAATGAGTTTGAGTCGTTAACGCTTAAGTTGTCGCAACTGATTGATTCATTAGAGTTATCGGCAAACTTTCCCGATACAGATTGGCTTTGCAGCCAAGGCAGTGATTGGTTTAAGCGCTATCAAGCACAGGATAAATTAGCCTTAGTGCTGATGGCTGGCTCAGTTGAAGAGCTTATGCAAGAAGCCAAGGCGATGCGCGATTATATTGAAAAGACGCAACAGGCTCCTGCTCCAGCCCAAACGCCAGCGACAACGCCAGCGGCCAATCTAGTCTTTAAGACCCCGGCGGGCAGTTATTTTGCGGCCTCGCCCCTTGGTGATAAAGGCTTAACCTTTGTCTATCCAGGGGTTGGCACAGTTTATCCGAATATGTT
>Ga0247725_1000693_pt1 | contig 21633 bp, 13 predicted proteins | sample OKSTACKMCFT3sol_FD_183021 | JGI IMG/M metagenome (GOLD analysis project Ga0247725, IMG submission 183021) | Subsurface sediment microbial communities from gas well in Oklahoma, United States - OK STACK MC-FT3-sol | ecosystem: Environmental > Terrestrial > Deep subsurface > Rock core/Sediment...
ACTACCTGGCCATCGCCCCGCGCCTGTTCGAGGACATCGCCCGGCACCTGCAGATCGCCGGGCTCGGCGGGCCGGACGACCGCATCGTGCTGGAGAAGCCCATCGGCCATTCCCTGGAGTCGGCCCGTGCGATCAACGCCGCCATCGGCAAGGTGTTCAGCGAATCCCAGGTGTTCCGCATCGATCACTACCTGGGCAAGGAGACGGTGCAGAACCTCATGGCGCTGCGCTTCGCCAATGCCCTGTTCGAGCCGATCTGGCGCGCCGGTCACATCGACCACGTGCAGATCAGCGTGTGCGAGACCCTGGGCGTGGAGAACCGTGGCAGCTACTACGACCAGGCCGGCGCCATGCGCGACATGGTGCAGAACCACCTGCTGCAGCTGCTCTGCCTGGTGGCGATGGAGGCGCCGGTACGCTTCGACGCCGAGGCGGTGCGCAACGAGAAGGTGAAGATCCTCGAAGCGCTCAAGCCCATCTCCGGGCTCGACGTGCAGGACAAGACCGTGCGCGGCCAGTACAGCGCCGGCAAGATCGGCGGCCAGGAAGTGCCGGCCTACTACTTCGAGAAGAACGTCGACAACGACAGCGACACCGAGACCTTCGTCGCCCTGCAGGTGGAGATCGACAACTGGCGCTGGGCCGGCGTGCCCTTCTACCTGCGCACCGGCAAGCGCCTGGCGCGCAAGTACTCGGAGATCGTCATCCAGTTCAAGCCGGTGCCCCACCGCCTGTTCAACGGCGGCGAGGCCAACCGCCTGCTGATCCGCCTGCAGCCGGAGGAGCGCATCAGCCTACAACTCATGGCCAAGAACCCCGGCAAGGGCATGCGCCTGGAACCGGTGGAGCTGGACCTGAACCTGGCCCAGGCCTTCAGCCAGCGGCGCTGGGATGCCTACGAGCGGCTGCTGCTGGACGTGATCGAGGGTGACTCGACGCTGTTCATGCGCCGCGACGAGGTGGAGGCCGCCTGGCGCTGGGTCGACCCGATCCTCGAAGGCTGGCACGAGCACTACCAGAGCCCCCGCAGCTACCCCGCCGGTTCCAGCGGCCCGGAGCAGGCCCACAGCCTGCTGGAGCTGCAGGGGCGGGCCTGGAATGACTGAGCCGCGCCTCAAAGGCCAGACCGCTGCCTAGGCTGGACGTCACCGGCTGGGCTTGGCCTGGCTCCGCTGATGGACCGGTGTAGCGGGCCCCACCCCAACGATGGGCTTCGCACCGCTCAGCCCATCCTACGAGTCGAGCAGGCCCGTAGGATGCGGTGAGCTCGGCGAACCGCATCGATCGGTCACGGCGTTGTGGGCGTGCAGCGGCATTGCTCCAGCGCAATACCCGTGGTTTGGGGCTTGCCTAGAATGCGCGATTTTTCGCGTCACGAGCCCCGCCCATGTCCCGCCTTCCCGCCCCCGAACTGCTGTGCCCCGCCGGCACCCTCAAGTCCATGCGCCACGCCTTTGCCTACGGTGCCGATGCCGTCTACGCCGGGCAGCCGCGCTACAGCCTGCGGGTGCGCAACAACGAGTTCGACCACGCCAACCTGGCGCTGGGCATCGCCGAGGCCCATGCCGCCGGCAAGCGCTTCTACGTGGTGGTCAACATCGCCCCGCACAACGCCAAGCTGAAGACCTTCCTCAAGGACCTTGAGCCGGTGGTGGCCATGGGGCCGGATGCGCTGATCATGTCCGACCCGGGGCTGATCATGCTGGTGCGCGAGCACTTCCCGGCCATGCCCATCCACCTGTCGGTGCAGGCCAACGCGGTGAACTGGGCCAGCGTCGAGTTCTGGCACCGCCAGGGGCTGGAGCGGGTGATCCTCTCCCGCGAGCTGTCCCTGGAGGAGATCGGCGAGATCCGCCAGGCCGTGCCCGGCATCGAGCTGGAGGTGTTCGTCCACGGCGCGCTGTGCATGGCCTATTCCGGGCGCTGCCTGCTCTCCGGCTACATCAACCACCGCGACCCCAACCAGGGCACCTGCACCAACGCCTGCCGCTGGCAGTACAAGGCCGGTGAAGCGCGGGAGGACACCCTCGGCGACATCGTCCACGCCTGCCAGCCGGCGCCGACCCTGGGCGAGGGGCCGAGCACCGAGCGGGTCTTCCTGCTGGAGGACGAGACCCGCCCCGGCGATTTCATGCCCGCCTTCGAGGACGAGCACGGCACCTACATCATGAATTCCAAGGACCTGCGCGCCGTGCAGCACGTGGAGCGCCTGGTGGCCATGGGGGTGCATTCGCTGAAGATCGAGGGGCGCACCAAGTCGCACTTCTACGTGGCCCGCACGGCCCAGGCCTACCGTCAGGCCATCGACGACGCGGTGGCCGGCCGGCCCTTCGAGCCGCGCCTGCTGGAGCGCCTGGAGTCACTGGCCAACCGGGGCTACACCGAAGGCTTCCTGCGCCGGCACACCCACGATCATTACCAGAACTACGCCTTCGGCAGCTCGCGGCCGTCGCGCCAGCAGTTCGTCGGCGAGCTGACCGGCGTGCGCCGGGGCGAACTGGCCGAGGTGGTGGTGAAGAACCGCTTCGAGGTGGGCGACCGCCTGGAGCTGATGACCCCCGCCGGCAACCTCGGTTTCATCCTCCACGGGCTGCAGGCCGGCGATGGCAGCCGCCGTGAGGTGGCGCCGGGGGACGGCCACGTCCTCTACATCCCGCTGCCTGCCGACCTCGACCTGGAGCACGGGCTGCTGCTGCGCGACCTGCCGGAGCCGGTCAGCGCCACAGCGTAGCGCTCTGCTCGCGGAGCAGCGCGGTGAAGGCCGAGGCCTCCACCGGCGGGCTCAGCAGGTAGCCCTGGATTTCGTCGCAGCCCTGCTCCTTGAGGAAGTCCAGCTGCTCGGTGGTCTCCACGCCCTCGGCCACCACCTTCAGTTCCAGGCCGTGGGCCATGGCGATGATGGCGCGGGTGATGGCGGCATCCTCGCCGCCCAGCGACAGGTCGCGGATGAAGGTCTGGTCGATCTTCACGTAGTGCACCGGGAAGCGCTTGAGGTAGCTCAGGGACGAGTAGCCGGTGCCGAAGTCGTCGATGGCCAGCTTCACCCCCAACTCGCGCAGCTGGTGGAAGGTGGCGATGACGTGCTCGACGTTCTCCAGCAGGTGGCTCTCGGTCAGCTCCAGTTCCAGCAGGCGCGGCGGCAGGCCGGTTTCCGCCAGCACCTGGCGCACCAGGGCCACCAGGTTGCCCTGGCGCAGCTGGTGGCCGGAGAGGTTCACCGAGACGCGGATGTCCGCTACGCCCTGGCGCTGCCAGTCGCGGGCCTGCAGGCAGGCCTGGCGCAGGACGAACTCGCCGATGGGGGCGATCAGCCCGGTTTCCTCGGCCAGGCCGATGAAGTCCCCCGGCGGGACCAGCCCCATCTGCGGGTGGCGCCAGCGCACCAGGGCCTCGGCGGCGTTGAGGCTGTCGTCGGCCAGGCACAGCTTGGGCTGGTAGAAGACCTCCAGCTGACCCTCGTCGATGGCCTTGCGCAGCTGGGTTTCCAGTTGCAGGCGCTCCAGGGTGCAGGCTTGCAGGTTGTCGGTGAAGAACTGGAAGGTGTTCCCGCCCAGGTGCTTGGCGTGCTGCATGGCCATGTTGGCCTGGCTGACCAGGGTGGTGATCTCCCGCGCGTTGTCCGGCAGCAGGCTAATGCCCAGGGAGGCGCTGACCACCAGCTCCTCGCCGCCCACCGTCATCGGCGTGCGCAGCTTGGCCAGCAGGCGGCTGGCGGTGCGCGCGAGGCTGGAGAGGCTGCCGTAGCGGTCGAGGATCAGCGCGAACTCGTCGCCGGACAGCCGCGCGATGGTGTCTGCCTCCGGCGCGGCCTGGGCCAGGCGCCGGCCCATCTGCCGCAGCAGCTGGTCGGCCAGTTCGTGGCCGAGGCTGTCGTTGAGCACCTTGAAGCGGTCCAGGTCGATGTGCAGCAGCGCCAGGCCGTGGCCGTGCTCGCGGGCCCGCTCGCTGGCCTGGTGCAGGCGGTCGCGGAACAGCGTGCGGTTGGCCAGGCCGGTGAGGTCGTCGTAGTGGGACAGGTAGCGCAGGCGCTCCTCGGCCTCGCGCCGGGCCGAGAGGTCGGAGAAGAAGCCGACGATGTGGCTGGCCTGGCCGCGTGAGTCGCGCACCACGTTGAGCTGCAGCCACTGCGGGTAGAGCTCGCCGTTCTTGCGGGTGTCCACCAGCTCGCCCTGCCAGCAGCCGTCGTGCTCCAGCTGCTGGTGGATCAGGTGGTACTGGCGGCGGCTCTCGCGGGTGCCGCTGATTTCCGCCACGGCGCGGCCGAGCACTTCCTCGGCGCGGTAGCCGGTGACCTGGGTGAAGGCCTGGTTGACCGCCAGCAGGCGGTAGTCCGGGTCGAGGATGACGATGCCTTCGCTGGCGGCCTCGAACACCGTGGCGGCGAGGCGCTGCTGCTCCTCGGCCTGGCGCCGGGCGGTGACGTCGCGGCGGGTGCCGACCATGCGCAGCACGCGCCCGCGCGCGTCGCGCTCCACGGCGCGGCCGCGGTCTTCCACCCAGATCCAGCGGCCGTCGCGGTGGCGCACGCGGTAGTCCACCGCGTAGTCCTCGCTGCGGCCCTTGAGGTGGTCAACCAGGGCGCGGCGCAGCAGCGGTACGTCGTCGGGGTGCAGGCAGGGGCGCAGGTCGCTGAGCACCCGGGACACCTCGTCGCTCTCCAGGCCGAAGATGGCCTTGAGCTGGGTGTGGTGCACCTCGTCCGTTTCCAGGTTCCAGTCCCACAGGCCCAGCTCGCTGGCCTCCAGGGCCAGGGCCAGGCGTGCCTCGCTCTTGGCCAGGGCGTGGGTGGCGTCGGCCAGTTCCAGGGTGCGCTGGGCGACGCGGATCTCCAGTTCGTCGTGGGCACCGCGCAGCTCCCGCTCGGCACGGCGGCGTTGTTCCACCTCGCGGGCCAGTTCGGCGTTGAGCCCTTCGGCGCGGCTCTTGGCGTGCTCCAGGTTGTCGATCAGGGCCTGGTTCTGCAGGCGCTGCAGCAGGCTGTTGCGCACCAGGCGGTTGACCTGCAGCGCCACCACCATCAGCGCCGCCAGCAGGGTCAGGCTCAGCAGGCCCCAGCCGCGCAGCAGCGGGTGGCCGCTGGCGAGCAGCCAGCTGACCGTGGGCAGCAGGCAGGGCAGGGCGAAGGCGAGGAAGGCCGGCAGGCTGACGGCATAGGCGACGCTGGCGGAGAGGATGGCGGCGGCGACGAGCCCGTAGACCAGCGCCTGCTGCAGGAAGGCGTCCGCCGGCACCAGGAAGACCACCGGGAAGGCCAGGGTCAGCCCCGAGGCGCCGGCACCGAGCAGGAAGGTGCGGTGCCAGTGCGGCTGGGCCTGGCGCGAGGGCAGGGCGCGGTTGAAGGCGGCGACCTGGGTCAGCCGCAGCACGGCCAGCAGGACCAGCCAGATCAGCCAGCCGGAGAGCAGGGCCGCCAGTTCCGAGCGCCACAGCAGGCAGGCACAGGCCAGCCCGTTGAGCAGCATGAACAGGGTCGGGACCCGGGAGCCCTGGTAGAGCAGGCGCGTGCGCTCGATCGCCAGATCGGCGGCGAACGGGGGGCGCAGCGGCGCGGAATCGTCGTCGGCAAACGCAAGGGAAGCCTGGTTGGGAGTCGCGGTCATAGGCGATGTTCTTGTAATGGTTGCCTAGGCGTCGGCGGAGCTTACCCGAGCCTGCGGAGTCGCCAAAGGGTTATGTGATGCCTTTCTCCCTTGCGCCTCCCAACTTTTGGCGGGCGCTCTGGCACGCAGGCTGCGTGCCGTCTGGCCGACCGCCCGGTCATCGGTTTGCCCTGCCTGGGCCGCCCCCCTAGAATGCCGCGATGCAAAACGACCCCGAACTCCTCATCGCGTCCCTCAACGATGCCCAGGTGCAGGCTGTGGCCGCTCCGCTGGGCCGCCAGCTGGTGCTGGCCGGCGCCGGCTCCGGCAAGACCCGTGTGCTGGTGCATCGCATCGCCTGGCTGATCCTCACCGAGGGCGCCTCGCCTCACTCCATCCTCTCGGTGACCTTCACCAACAAGGCCGCCGCCGAGATGCGCCACCGCATCGAGCAGCTGCTGGGCATCAACCCGGCCGGCATGTGGGTGGGCACCTTCCACGGCCTGGCGCACCGCCTGTTGCGCGCGCACTGGCAGGAGGCCGGGCTGGCGGAGAACTTCCAGATCCTCGATGGCGACGACCAGCAGCGGCTGATCAAGCGGGTGATCCGCGACCTCGGGCTGGACGAGCAGCGCTGGCCAGCCCGCCAGGCGCAGTGGTTCATCAACGGGCAGAAGGACGAGGGCTTGCGCCCGCAGCACATCCAGGCCGGCGGCGACCTGTTCCTCGCCACCATGCTGAAGATCTACGAGGCCTACGAGGCCGCCTGCGCGCGCACCGGGGTCATCGACTTCTCCGAACTGCTGCTGCGCGCCCTCGACCTCTGGCGCGACAAGCCGAGCCTGCTGGCGCACTACCAGCGGCGCTTCCGCCACCTGCTGGTGGACGAGTTCCAGGACACCAACGCCGTGCAGTACGCCTGGCTGCGCCTGCTCGCCCAGGGCGGCGAGAGCCTGATGGTGGTGGGCGACGACGACCAGTCCATCTACGGCTGGCGCGGCGCGCGGATCGAGAACATCCAGCAGTTCGCCAGCGACTTCCCGGATGTGCAGACCATCCGCCTGGAGCAGAACTACCGCTCCACCGCGGCCATCCTCAAGGCCGCCAACGCCCTGATCGCCAACAACAACGGCCGCCTGGGCAAGGAACTCTGGACCGACGGCCCGGACGGCGAGCCGCTGGGCCTCTATGCCGCCTACAACGAGCATGACGAAGCCCGCTACGTGGTGGAGAGCATCGAGAGCGCGCTGAAGGACGGCATGACCCGCAGCGAGATCGCCATCCTCTACCGCTCCAACGCCCAGTCGCGGGTGCTGGAAGAGGCGCTGCTGCGGGAGAAGATTCCCTACCGCATCTACGGCGGCCAGCGCTTCTTCGAGCGCGCCGAGATCAAGAACGCCATGGCCTACCTGCGCCTGCTGGACGGCCGTGGCAACGACGCTGCGCTGGAGCGGGTGATCAACGTGCCGCCGCGCGGCATCGGCGAGAAGACCGTGGAGAGCATCCGCGAGTTCGCCCGCGCCCAGGACGTGTCCATGTGGGAGGCGATCCGCCTGCTGCTGGCCAACAAGGGCCTGTCGGGGCGCGCGGCGTCGGCCCTGGCGGTGTTCGTCGAACTGGTGGAGAACCTCGCCGCCAAGGTCCTGGAAATGCCCCTGCACCTGATGACCCAGACCGTCATCGAGCAGACCGGGCTGATCACCTACCACAAGGAAGAGAAAGGCGAGAAAGGCCAGGCCCGGGTGGAAAACCTGGAGGAACTGGTCAGCGCCGCCCGCGCCTTCGAGAACAGTGAGGAGGACGAGGAGCTGACGCCGCTGCAGGCCTTCCTCAGCCACGCGTCCCTGGAAGCCGGCGAAGCCCAGGCCGATGCCTTCGAGGACAGCGTCCAGCTGATGACCCTGCATAGCGCCAAGGGCCTGGAGTTCCCCCTGGTGTTCCTGGTGGGCATGGAAGAGGGCTTGTTCCCCCACAAGATGAGCATGGAGGAACCCGGCCGCCTGGAAGAGGAACGCCGCCTGGCCTACGTCGGCGTCACCCGCGCCATGCAGCGCCTGGTGCTGACCTACGCCGAGACCCGGCGCCTGTACGGCAGCGAGACCTACAACAAGGTTTCGCGCTTCGTCCGCGAGATTCCCGCCTCGCTGGTGCGCGAAGTGCGCCTGGGCAATACCGTCAGCCGCCCGATGGCCGGCAGCGCCCCGCGCACGCCGTCGATGTTCAGCGGTGCCGAAGTGCCGGAGACCGGCTTCACCCTCGGCCAGCGTGTGCAGCACGCGCTGTTCGGCGAGGGCACCATCCTCAACTTCGAAGGCGCCGGCGCCCAGGCGCGGGTGCAGGTGAAGTTCGAGAGCGAAGGCAGCAAGTGGCTGATGCTGGCCTACGCGAAGTTGCAGCCGCTCTGAGGCCGGTGTGGCCGGGAGGGTCTGGTTTGCCCTTCCGGCCGTTGCTTCCCTGGCTGTACCTGCTCGACCCACCGGGCGCTCCCTGCCTGTCATTTCCCAAGGGCTATGCCAACCTTTGGCTGCTCTCCAGCCCCTTTCCCCGGTGGGCTATTCAGGAGCGCACGCCGCAGCACCCGCCTGAGACACTGCCCATAAAAAACCCCGGCACGAAGGCCGGGGCTGGGAAAGGTGGAGCGCAGGCGTGTGATCTCAGTCCACGGCCTTGACCATGTCTTCCAGGACTTTCTTGGCGTCGCCGAAGACCATCATGGTCTTGTCCAGGTAGAACAGTTCGTTGTCCAGGCCGGCGTAGCCGCTGGCCATGGAGCGTTTGTTGACGATCACGGTCTTGGCCTTGTAGGCCTCGAGGATCGGCATGCCGGCGATGGGCGACTTGGGGTCGTTCTTCGCGGCCGGGTTGACCACGTCGTTGGCGCCCAGGACCAGCACCACGTCGGCCTGGCCGAACTCGGAGTTGATGTCTTCCATCTCGAACACCTGCTCGTAGGGCACTTCGGCCTCGGCCAGCAGGACGTTCATGTGGCCGGGCATGCGGCCGGCGACCGGGTGGATGGCGAACTTCACGGTCACGCCACGGTGGCTCAGCTTCTCCGACAGTTCCATCAGCGCGTGCTGGGCACGGGCCACGGCCAGGCCGTAGCCGGGGACGATGATGACGGTGTCGGCGTTGGTCAGCAGGAAGGCCGCGTCGTCGGAGGAGCCCGACTTCACCGGGCGCTGCTCCTGGCTGCCGCCCGAGCTGCCGGCGTCTGCGTCGGCACCGAAGCCGCCGAGGATGACGTTGAAGAACGAGCGGTTCATCGCCTTGCACATGATGTAGGAGAGGATCGCGCCCGAGGAGCCCACCAGCGAACCGGCGATGATCAGCATCGAGTTGTTCAGCGAGAAGCCGATGCCGGCCGCCGCCCAGCCCGAGTAGCTGTTGAGCATCGACACCACCACCGGCATGTCGGCGCCGCCGATCGGGATGATGATCAGCACGCCGATGACGAAGGCCAGGGCCACCAGCACGGCGAAGGCGCGGATGTCACCGGTGAAGGTGAAGTACAGGCCCAGTGCGAGGATGGCCAGGCCCACCAGCAGGTTGACCATGTGCTGGCCCTTGAACACCACCGGGGCGCCCTGGAACAGGCGGAACTTGTACTTGCCGGAGAGCTTGCCGAAGGCGATCACCGAACCGGAGAAGGTGATGGCACCGATGGCCGCACCGAGGAACAGTTCCAGGCGGTTGCCCTTGGGAATGGCGTCGCCCAGGGTGGCGACGATGCCCAGGGACTGGGGTTCGACCACGGCGGCGATGGCGATGAACACGGCGGCCAGGCCGATCATGCTGTGCATGAAGGCGACCAGCTCCGGCATCTTGGTCATTTCGACGCGCTTGGCCATGATCGAGCCGGCGGTGCCGCCGACCAGCAGGCCGACGATGACGTAGCCGATGCCCTGGGTGGCGAGCTCGGCGCCGAGCTTGTAGATCAGGCCGACGGTGGTGAACACCGCGATGGCCATGCCGATCATGCCGAACAGGTTGCCGCGACGGGACGTGGTCGGGTGCGACAGGCCCTTCAGCGCCTGGATGAAGCACACCGAGGCGACGAGGTAGAGAACAGTGATCAGGTTCATGCTCATGGTCAGTGTTTCTCCGCAGCCGCTTTCGGCGCTTTCTTCTTGAACATTTCCAGCATGCGGCGGGTGACCAGGAAGCCACCGAAGACGTTCACCGCGGCCAGGGCCACCGCCAGGGTGCCCATGGCCTTGCCCAGGGGGGTGACGGTGAGCGCGGCGGCCAGCATGGCGCCGACGATCACGATCGCGGAGATGGCGTTGGTCACGGCCATCAGCGGGGTGTGCAGGGCGGGGGTCACGTTCCACACCACGTGGTAGCCGACGTAGATGGCCAGCACGAAGATGATCAGGTTGTAGATGCCGTCAGAAATCAGGTCCATGTCCGCTGCCCCTTAGCCGTTGGTGCGGACGACTTGCCCGTCGCGGCACATCAGGCACGCGGCGACGATGTCGTCTTCGAGGTTGAGGTGGAACTGGCCGTCCTTGTCGATGACCAGCTTGAGGAAATCCAGCAGGTTGCGGGCGTACAGCGCGGAGGCATCGGCCGGCACCAGGGCCGCGAGGTTGCCGTGGCCGACGATGGTGACGCCGTGCTTGACCACCACCTGGTCCAGCTCGGTGAGCGGGCAGTTGCCACCCTGGGCGGCGGCCAGGTCGATGACCACGGAGCCCGGCTTCATTTCGGTGACGGTGGCCTCGTGGAGCAGGGTCGGTGCCTTGCGGCCGGGGATCAGCGCGGTGGTGATGACGATGTCGGACTGCTTGGCGCGCTCGTGCACGGCCTTGGCCTGGCGCTCCATCCAGGAGGCGGGCATGGGACGGGCATAGCCGCCGACGCCCTGGGCGCATTCGCGCTCTTCATCGGTCTCGAAGGGGACGTCGACGAACTTGGCGCCGAGGGACTCGATCTGCTCCTTCACCGCCGGGCGCACGTCGGAGGCTTCGATCACCGCACCCAGGCGCTTGGCCGTGGCGATGGCCTGCAGGCCGGCGACACCTGCGCCGAGGATCAGCACGCGGGCGGCCTTCACGGTGCCGGCGGCGGTCATCAGCATGGGCATGAAGCGCGGGTAGTGGTTGGCCGCCAGCATCACCGCCTTGTAGCCGGCGATGTTGGCCTGGGACGACAGCACGTCCAGGCTCTGGGCGCGGGAGGTACGTGGGGCGGCCTCCAGGGCGAAGGCGGTCAGGCCACGGGCGTTGAGCCGGGCGATGGTTTCGTTGCTGAAGGGGTTGAGCATCCCCACCAGGACGGCACCGGCCTTCATCAGGGCGGCTTCGTCGTCGCTGGGGGCCACGACCTTGAGCACCAGGTCGGCACCGAAGGCGGCAGCGGCATCACCCAGGGTGGCGCCGACGGCTTCGAAGGCGGCGTCGGGAATGCTGGCGTTGATGCCGGCCCCGCGCTGCACGGTGACCTGATGGCCTTGGCCGATCAGCTTCTTGATGGTCTCTGGCGTCGCGGCAACCCGCGTTTCGCCGGCCTGGGTTTCGAGAGGAACACCGATGTGCACGTAAAAACCTCCTGCGTGATCGTTTTACTTATGAGTCCAGTGCACTGCGATGGCGCTCTGGCGGGCGGATCAGCACGACGCCGCCGGGTGCGCATGGCGCGACCAGGACGGGCGCGGCATTTTGCAGGTGAACCGAATGGCCATCAAGGAGTTCTGGAGCAAAACGCAATAAGAACTACAAGTCACCTACTGACCGTTTCCCCGGTGATAAGGTTCGATCTGCCTCCAGCCCTTGTCTAATGGGCCTTTCGGCGTTCTTTTGTCTTCCGTGAGGCGCCGGGGCTCTTGGAAAAGCGCCGGGCACGCCGGAACCTCGGGAAGGCTGCGCAATCCTGCCGTGTCCAGCGTGGGGACTGTTAGTCAGCGTTTTTTATAGTTGCCATAAGGTCCCGGAAATCCGGGCTTCTGTAGTTTTCATGAATAGTTGACTACAGGGTCAGGTCGCTCTGCGGCGGGGCTTTGAGCCGGGTGTGCGGGGTGGGTGTGGCGGATTGTCGCGATGGTGCCTCAGACCAGCAGGCCAAGGGTCTTGGCGCGCATCACGGCCTGGGTGCGGCGTTTCACACCGAGCTTGCTGTTGATCTTCTTGGTGTGGGTCTTGACGGTGTTGACCGAGATGAACAGCCGCCCGCCGATCTCTTCGTTCGAGCAGCCCTCGGCCAGCAGGTGCAGCACCGCCTGTTCCCGCTGGCTGAGCAGCGTCACGGCCGCCGGGGTGCCGTTCGGCAGGGCGGCCCATTCCTGCAGCAGGCCGTTGAGGCCCAGGGCCGAGGCCTGCTGGCGGGCCTCGCGCTCCAGCTGGGCGGCGTCCTCCTGGCCGAGTTGCCGCGCGGCCTCGGCCAGTACCAGGCCGACTTCACAGGCCAGCGGCCGGTACTGCAGGCGCTCGCAGCGTTGCAGGAGGCTGCGCAATGCCGCTTCGGCCTGCTGCGGGCGGCCGGCGCTGAGGTGCACCCGGGCCAGCAGCAGCTGGTTGCGCAGGGGCAGTGTGGGGTAGTCGAGCGGGGCCATCCAGGGGTGTTCGCCTTCGAAGTAGCGCTGGATGCGCAGGCCCACTGGCTCGACCCGTTCCCAGCGGCCCTGGCGGGCCAGCACGCGCATGCTCTGCAGGCTGAGGGCGCCGTTGAAGCACAGGCGCCAGACCTGCCGGCAGTGCATCTGCCGCTCGGCTTCGCGCAGGTGCAGGAAGGCCTGGTCGAACTCGCCCTGGCGCGAGCTGCGCTCGGCGAGGCCGAGGTAGCCGTGCAGGGCGAAGGGGTCGGCGCAGGCCAGGGCCTGTTCCAGGCCGCTGTCCAGGGCGGGGCCGGCTTCGTCGAGGCGACCGTGGAGCAGGTGCAGTTCGGCCTGGATCAGGTGCAGGCGGCCCAGCAGCAGGCCGTCGACGCCCCGGCGCCGGGCGGTGAGGGCGAAGCTCTGGGTGACCAGGCTCTGGGCGCGGGTGAGTTCGCCCCGCAGGACCAGCAGGCGGATGCGGTCGAGGTTGATCAGCACCTCGAAGAGCACGCTGCCCTGGCGCCGGGCCAGTTCGAGGGCGTCGTGCAGCAGGGCGGCGGCCTGGTCGGGCTCGCCTTCGGCCATGGCCATCCGAGCCAGGGCGGAGTGGCACAGCAGCAGCGGCATCCAGTCCCGTTCGGGCAGGTGTTCCAGGGCTTCGCGGCAGTGCTGCCGGGCTTCGCTGGCGGAGCGTCCGCGCAAGGCGGTGAGCACGCCCTGCAGGGCCTGGCCGTTGGCGATCAGCTTGCGGTTGCGCCGTGCGTCGGCCTGGGGCAGGAAGCGGCCGAGGTGCTCGATGCAGGCCTGGGCCTCGTCCAGGCGCCAGGCCAGCAGCAGGGCCCAGGCGCTGAGGGTGAGCAGGCGCGGGGTGCTTTCCAGCAGCACCTGGGGCAGGCGGTCGCGCCAGGCGAGCAGGTGGGCGAGGTGCTGTTCGCCGGTGAGCCATTCCTGGCCGAGGTGTTCGAGGTAGTTGGCGGCCACTTCCGGCTGCTGGGCGCAGAGGGCCTGTTCGATGGCGTCTTCCACCTGGCCGGCGGCGATGAAGACCCTGCAGGCGGCCAGGTGCAGGTGGGTGGCGGCTGCGGGGGCGAGGCGGTTGCGCAGCACCCGGGCGACGATGGGCAGGACGCGGTACCAGCGGCCTTCTTCGTCCAGCGGCATGAAGAAGGCATGGCGGGCGAGAAGACGGGCGAACAGGGCGGCGCCGTCGCCGTCCTCCCAGAGTTGCTGGCAGAGCTCGGCGCTGACCCGGGGCAGGTGCACCAGGGCGAACAGGCAGCGGGCTTCGTCGTCGTCCAGGCGGGCCAGCAGTTCGTGGTCGAGGTATTCCTTGAGCCAGCAGTGGTGGGCGCCGACGTTGCTGGCGGCGGCCGGGGGGAAGCGGCTGCACAGTTGCAGGCGGACGCCGGCGCACCAGCCTTCGCTTTCCGCCCACAGCTCGTCGCGCAGGGTCGGGTTGGCCTGGGGGGCGATCAGGTCCACCAGGCGCTCCTGCTCGTCACGGGTGAGGGCGAGCTGGGCGGCGTCCAGCTCTTGCAGGTCACCGGCCAGCAGCAGGCGCGGCAGGTTCCATTCGGGGCGCTGGCGGGCGCTGACCAGCAGCTGCAGGTTGGGTGGGGTGCGTGCGAGCAGCAGGTCGATGCAGGCGTCCAGTTCGGGTGGCGGGTCGGCGGGGTAGTCGTCGAGTACCAGCCACAGCGGCCGCGAGGGGTCGCCCAGCAGTTGCCAGAGGGCCTGTTGCGGGGGCAGGTCGGGGGCCGGGCGCTGCAGGGCGGTGGCGACCTGGGCGACCAGGCGCTCCACGGGGAGGGCTTCGCTACCGAGGCCGATCCAGGCGATGGCGTCGTGGGTGTCGGCGCCGGCCCGCAGCAGTTCGCTGAGCAGCACGCTCTTGCCGAAGCCGGCGGGGGCACAGAGCAGGCGCAGGCGCGCCGGTTGCTCCAGCAGCGGCGCCACCAGGCGCGGTCGGGGCACGTGCGCGGGCGGCAGGCGGGGCACGCCGGGACGGTCGGGTCGGGGGGCGGTGCGGGGCATGGCGGTTCTCGGTGTTGTCGTTATGGTGAACCGTGGTCGTTCAGGCTAGACATCCGCTGCCATCGCGCAAAGGCCCATGCGCCGGCGTGATGGCGGGTCATAAGGGGGCGCCCGTCCCTGGGCGCGGTGTGCTCAGCGGATGCCGGCGTTGCGCAGGGCGGCGGGGGTGTAGTCGGCGCCGCTGGCCTTGAAGCCGAACTCGGTGCCGTGCTTCTCCTCGTTCTTCAGGCCGAGGGCGATGTAGCGGCCGGCGATGATGTCGTAGAGGGCTTCGAGGGTGTAGGCGGAGACCTGCTGGCCGTAGTGGTACTCGGCGTGGCCTTCGCCGACGCGCCACAGCTGGCCGCGACCGTCGTAGTGGTCCACCAGGGCCACCTGCCAGCTGTCCTCGTCGAGGTACATGTGGCGCTTGGCGTAAATGTGCCGCTCGCCGGACTTGAGGGTGGCGACCACTTCCCAGACCCGGTGCAGCTCGTAGCGGGTGAGGTCCTGGTTGATGTGGCCGGGGCGGACGATGTCGGCGTACTTGAGGCTGGTGGAGTCGAGCTTGTAGCTGTTGTAGGGGATGTACATCTCCTTCTTGCCGATCAGCTTCCAGTCATAGCGGTCGGGGGCGCCGGAGAACATGTCGAAGTTGTCGGCGGTGCGCATGCCGTCGGCGGCGGTGCCGGGGCCGTCGTAGGCGACCTGGGGGGCGCGGCGCACGCGGCGCTGGCCGGCGTTGTAGATCCACGCCAGGCGCGGCTCCTTGACCTGGTCGATGGTCTCGTGGACCAGCAGCACGTTGCCGGCCAGGCGCGAGGGCGCGAGGACCCGCTGCTTGAAGTAGAGGAGGATGTTGGCGGCCTTGTCCTTGTCCAGGTCGGTCATGTCGGCGGGGAAGGCGACCTCGTCCTGGAACTGCACGGGGGAGAAGGAACCGTTGGTCTGCGGGGTGACCTGGACCACCAGGCGCCGGGCGTTGCCGCCGCGGTAGCGGGTGATGTGGTTCCAAAGCACCTGGACGCCGTCCTTGGGAATCGGGAAGGCGTAGTAGTGGCTGTCGGCGAAGTTGGAGAGGCCGTTGCCGCCGTCCACCGGCTGGGTGTTGAGGGCGCTCTGCCGGGCGGCGGCGTAGATGGCCTCCGGCGCGGCGGCGGTGCGGTGGGTGGGGTAGACCGGGATCTTGTAGGTTTCGGGGTAGCGCTTGAACATCGCCAGCTGCCCTTCGGAGAGTCTGGCTTTGTACTGGTCGACGTTCTGGGCGGTGATGGTGAACAAGGGCTTCTCGCTGGCGAAGGGGTCGGCGAGGAAGCCGTTGGCGTCGATCGGTGCGGCGTTCTTCGCCAGGCCGCCGGTCCAGGCGGGGATGCTGCCGTCGGCGTTGCCGGCCTTCTCGGCGCCCAGGGGGGTGAGGGTGGTGCCGAGTTGGGCGGCCTCTTCGGGGCTGACGGCCGCCATGACCTGGCAGGCCAGCAGGCCGAGTACCAGTGCGCCACCTTGCAGGATTCTTATGGTTTTCATGGTGCGAGTCCTATGCGCGGGGTCAGAAGTTCAGACCGAAGCTGAGGGCGACGAAGTCGCGATCAGTGGTGGTGTTGTAGTGGCCGCCGAAGAAGTCGGTGTAGCTGAGGCTGGCGGTGTAGGTGTTCTGGTATTCGGCGGTGAGGCCGAGGCTGATGGCCTTGGAGCCTTCGTTGAAGTTGGGACCGTAGCCGTCGACGTCATGGGACCAGGCGAGGCTCGGGCTGAGGTTGATGCCGGCGATGACGTTGGGGTAGTCGAGCACGGCGCGGGCGCGGTAGCCCCAGGAGTTGCTGGTGTAGAAGCCCTTGTCGTTACACTCGCGCTGGGCGGGGCTGGAGGCGGTGAGGGCGATGCAGGTGGCCTGGGAGGAGAGCTGGCCGGGGCCGTAGATCGGGTCGCGGCCGTAGCGCAGGGAGCCGATGTCGTCGTCGAGGCCGCTGATGTGGTTGTAGCCGACCTCGGCCACCAGGGTGAGGCGGCTGGCGCCCATGACCTGGTCGACGAACTGGGTGGCGGTGACCTGGGCCTGGGTGACCGGCTTGCGCTCGTAGCCATGGATGGTGGCGCCGGCGGTGTTGCTGCTGTGGCCGCTCTCGAACACCGGTGAGGAGGGTACCGCCAGGGCGGCGAAGGACAGGTCGGTGCTGTTGAGCTGCAGCGGCATGTTGGGACGGTAGCTGATCTCGCCGGCCACGGAGGTGCCTTCGATGTTGGTCTGGAAGCTCAGGCCGTAGAGGCGGATGTCTTCGGGGTATTCGATGAAGTAGCGGGCGCCGGGCGCGCCAGGGATGACGAAGGCGCTCGGGCTGGTGGTGCGGATGGTGCTGAACACCGGGCCACGGCTGTGGTAGTTCATGGCGTAGGCGCCGAATTCGGTGTCGTTGAACTCCGGCACGAACCAGCGCAGGGCGACGCCGAACTGGCCGCTGTCGCGGGCGTCCTTGTCACCGGCGCGGGGGATGTAGAGGGTGCTGCCGGTGTTGGTGGAAACGCCGGGGGCGAGGTCGGGCCCGTTGACGATGAGGCGGTCGGTGCAGCCGTCGGCGACCACGTCGGAGGTGGAGAAGAAGGTGCCGCAGTTGTCGGCGACGGTTTGGTCCCATTCCAGCTGGTAGAAGGCTTCGGCCGAGAGGTTCTCGGTGAGGCTCTGGGACAGGTAGATCATGTTGACCGGGATGAGGCCTTCCTTGATCTCGGCACCCGGGCGGCGGAAGGCGGCGGTGTCGATGGGGTTGATGCTGTTGATGCTGTTGCCGATGAAGGTGCTCTCGCCCCAGCTCACCACCTGCTTGCCGACCCGGACCGAGCCGGGCAGGTCGCCGAGGTTGTAGTTGTGGTAGAGGAACGCATCGAGGATCTGCGCGCCGGAGGCCTTGGCACCTTCCTTCCGGTTGTGGTCGTTGATGTCGTAGAACTCGCGGTGCTCGTCCTTGAGTTCGAAGTCGTACCAGTACTTGCCACGGATGAAGACGCCGGTGTCGCCGTACTTCAGTTCGAGGTCGTGGATGCCCTTGAAGATTTTCGAGAAGGTCTCGCCCTTCTTGAAGTTGAGGCGGCCGTCGTCGCTGGTCCGGGACAGGGCGGTGCCACCGCTGGCGGTGGAGATGAAGTCCCGGTCCGGGGCGCGGGTGCTCCAGCTGGCGCCGACGGACAGCGAGGAGTCCAGCTGCCCTTCGATCTCCCCGATGTTGAAGTTGATGGCGAAGGCGGGGGCGCTCAGCCCCAGTGCCACGGCGGCGGCCAGCGCGTGCGGCCGGAAGATTCCGCGCATTGTTCTTGTTGTCATGCGGCTCTCCAGTGAAGGAATGAGGGAGGCTTCATGCTAGTCAGCGCGGTCGGGGCCCATAACTGCCTGAATGGGCGATTTGCGGCATCACCCGTGTGGGTGATGCGGTGGGATGGGGCGCGGGGAAATGACCTGTTCTGGTGCGTCGGGTGGCGATTCGGGCTGGGCTGTCACCTTGCGTGACAGGGAGCCGGGCGGGGTGTTTCGCCTCAGGATTCGCCTGCTTCCTGGCGATACCGGGCGGCGGCTTCCAGCAGCCAGTCGCGGAAGGCGCCGAGCACGGCGGACTCGACCTTGCGCTCGGGGATGAACAGGTAATAGGCCTTGTCGCTGCGGCAGCTGTGGGTGAGGGCGGTGACCAGGCGGCCTTCCTCCAGTTCGCGCTGGATGAGGAAGGGGGGAATGAGTGCGACGCCCATTTCGTGCATGGCGGCCTGGGCGAGCATGGAGAAGAGTTCGTAGCGTGGGCCGCTGAGGTCGCGGGCGACGTTCAGGCCGAGGGAGTTGAACCACTGGCGCCAGGCGTAGGGGCGGGTGGTCTGCTGCAGCAGCGGCAGGCGGGCGATGTCCTCGGCGCTGAGGCTGGTCCGGCCGCCCAGCAGGCTGGGGCTGCACACCGGTACGGAATGCTCGTGCATGAGGAAGTGGGACTGGGTGCCGGACCAGTCGGCGGTGCCGAAGTGCAGGGCGGCGTCGAAGTCGGTGTCGGCGAACAGGAAGGGGCGGGTGCGGTTGGTGAGGTTGACGGTGACTTCGGGGTGCAGGCGCTGGAAGTCCTTCAGCCGGGGCAGCAGCCATTGGGTGCCGAAGGTGGGGACCACGGCGAGTTCGATGGCCATGGCGCCCTGCTGGCCCATGACGGCGAGGGTGTCCCGCTCGACGGCGTCAAGCTGGCTGGCGATGCGCCGGGAGTAGGCGAGGCCGGCTTCGGTGAGCTTCACGCCACGTCGGGAGCGGCGGAACAGTTCGATGCCGAGGAAGTCCTCCAGGCCGCCGATCTGGCGGCAGATGGCGCTCTGGGTGAGGGCCAGCTCTTCGGCCGCCTTGGTGAAGCTCTGGTGGCGGGCGGCGGATTCGAATGCGACCAGTGCGCTGGTGCTGGGAATCTTGCGGCGCATTGTGTACGGCTACCTCACAAGTGACGGGCCTTTGGCGGGGCTATGCAGCGTTCGGAGTGAGAAATTAGCACAAGAGGGTGCGAAAACCTCGTTTGCCGGGCTTGGGGGCGCTGTCTAGGATTGTTCCCCACAACGCGCGGACACTCCGCCTGATCCCATCCCTTATTCGAGGACCTGCCCATGGCTGCCAAAGCTTCCTTCAATTGGATCGACCCGTTGCTGCTGGACCAGCAATTGACCGAAGAGGAGCGCATGGTGCGCGAGAGCGCCCAGCAGTTCGCCGAGGACAAGCTGGCGCCGCGTGTACTGGAGGCCTTCCGTCATGAGCAGACCGATCCGGCGATCTTCCGCGAGATGGGCGAAGTGGGCTTGCTGGGCGCGACCATTCCGGTGGAGTACGGCGGCAGCGGTCTGAACTACGTGTGCTACGGGCTGATCGCCCGCGAAGTGGAACGCATCGACTCCGGCTACCGCTCGATGATGAGCGTGCAGTCGTCCCTGGTGATGGTGCCGATCAATGAATTCGGCAGCGAGGCGCAGAAGCAGAAGTACCTGCCGAAGCTGGCCAGCGGTGAGTGGATCGGCTGCTTCGGCCTGACCGAGCCGAACCATGGTTCCGACCCGGGTTCGATGGTGACCCGTGCGAAGAAGGTGGACGGCGGCTATCGCCTGAGCGGCAGCAAGATGTGGATCACCAACAGCCCGATCGCCGATGTGTTCGTGGTCTGGGCGAAGGACGATGCCGGCGACATCCGCGGCTTCGTGCTGGAGAAGGGCTGGGAAGGCCTGAGCGCGCCGGCGATCCACGGCAAGGTGGGCCTGCGTGCATCCATCACCGGCGAGATCGTGATGGACAACGTGTTCGTGCCGGAGGAGAACGCGTTCCCTGAGGTGCGTGGCCTGAAAGGTCCGTTTACCTGTCTGAACTCGGCTCGCTACGGCATCTCCTGGGGGGCGCTGGGTGCTGCCGAGTTCTGCTGGCACACCGCGCGCCAGTACGTACTGGACCGTCACCAGTTCGGTCGCCCGCTGGCGGCCAACCAGCTGATCCAGAAGAAGCTGGCCGACATGCAGACCGAGATCACCCTGGCCCTGCAGGGCTGCCTGCGCCTCGGCCGGATGAAGGACGAGGGTACGGCGGCGGTGGAAATCACTTCGATCATGAAGCGCAACAGCTGCGGCAAGGCGCTGGACATCGCGCGCATGGCCCGCGACATGCTGGGCGGCAACGGCATCTCCGATGAGTTCGGCATCGCCCGTCACTTGGTGAACCTGGAGGTGGTCAACACCTACGAGGGCACCCATGACGTCCACGCGCTGATCCTCGGCCGCGCGCAGACCGGTATCCAGGCGTTCTTCTGATCCGGTCCCTGTCCGGGCCCCTCTATATATAGAGGGGCCCGGCTCTGCTTTTTTCTTCTTCCGCAGGTGATTCCATGGCTGGTGCCCTCTCCCATATCCGCGTGCTCGACCTGTCCCGTGTGCTTGCCGGGCCTTGGTCGGGGCAGATCCTTGCTGACCTCGGTGCCGATGTGATCAAGGTGGAGCGGCCGGGGAGTGGCGACGATACCCGCGCCTGGGGGCCGCCCTTCCTTAAGGACGAAAGCGGGCGGGATACCAGCGAGGCGGCGTACTTCCTCTCGGCCAACCGCAACAAGCAGTCGGTGACCATCGACTTCACCCAGTCGGAGGGCCAGGCGCTGGTGCGAAAGCTGGCGGCGGAGTCGGACATCCTCATCGAGAACTTCAAGGTCGGTGGGCTGGCGGCCTATGGGCTGGACTACGCGTCGCTCAAGGCGATCAACCCGCGTCTCATCTATTGCTCCATCACCGGCTTCGGCCAGTTCGGCCCCTATGCCAAGCGGGCGGGTTACGACTTCATGATCCAGGGGCTGGGTGGGCTGATGAGCCTGACCGGGCGCTCGGACCAGGAAGAGGGTGCCGGGCCTGTGAAGGTGGGGGTGGCGCTGACGGACATTCTTACCGGGCTCTATTCCAGCGTGGCCATCCTGGCGGCCCTGACCGCCCGTGAGACCACCGGCCGGGGACAGCACATCGACATGGCGCTGCTGGACGTGCAGGTGGCCTGCCTGGCGAACCAGGCGATGAACTACCTGACTACGGGCGTTCCTCCCCGGCGCCTGGGCAATGCGCATCCGAATATCGTGCCGTACCAGGACTTCCCCACGGCGGATGGTGATTTCATCCTCACGGTTGGCAACGACGGGCAGTTCCGCAAGTTCTGTGAGGTGGCCGGGCATCCGGAATGGGCGGACGATCCGCGCTTTGCCAGCAACAAGGCACGGGTGGCGAACCGGGCGGAGCTGATCCCGCTGATCCGCCAGGCCACCGTATTCAAGACCACGGCGGAGTGGGTCGCGGCGCTGGAGGCGGTCGGCGTGCCCTGCGGACCGATCAACGACCTGGCGGCGGTATTCGAGGATCCCCAGGTGCTGGCGCGGGGGCTGAAAGTCGAACTGCCCCATGCACTGGCCGGTGCGGTGGCGCAGGTGGCCAGCCCGCTGCGCCTTTCCGATACGCCGGTGGAGTACCGGATGGCACCGCCGCGCCTGGGCGAGCACACGGCATCCGTACTGGAGCGTGTGCTGGGGCTGTCGGCGGAGGCTATCGAGCGTCTGCGGCAGGAAGGGGTGGTGTAGCCTCCTCTATAAAGAGGCCTGGAAGCCGGGCGTAAACTTTTTCCGAAAAGGGGGTTTACACCCATCTTCACTCATGTAGAATGCGCGCCTCGCTGAAGCGGAACGCTCTGCCAAGCGAGCTAAGTTGTTGAGTAGAAAAGAAAATTTCGAAAAACAGCTTGACGGAAGAAAGAGGTGCTGTAGAATGCGCGCCTCGCTTCGGAAGAGAAATCGAACGAAGCGCAAGTCGTTGAGTAGAAAGAAAAAAATCTTCGAAAAACAGCTTGACAGAAAGAAGGGCTGCTGTAAAATGCGCGGCCTCGGTTGAGACGAAAGACTTGATCGAAACGCTCTTTAAAAATTTGAATCAAGCAATTCGTGTGGGTGCTTGTGATGTAAGACTGGTAGTCGACTGATTATCAGCAACACAAGTAAC
>Ga0247725_1000696_pt1 | contig 21605 bp, 24 predicted proteins | sample OKSTACKMCFT3sol_FD_183021 | JGI IMG/M metagenome (GOLD analysis project Ga0247725, IMG submission 183021) | Subsurface sediment microbial communities from gas well in Oklahoma, United States - OK STACK MC-FT3-sol | ecosystem: Environmental > Terrestrial > Deep subsurface > Rock core/Sediment...
CCCCCTGATACAGCCCCCTGATACAGCCCCCAGATATCGCATGTTATGTGAAGTCCTGATACACCTCGATGCTTCAGGGCACCAAAAAACGATCAGCCGTAGTTAATGTCTGAAAAAGAATTATTAACAAATAAGCCAAGGGCAGGCATTCAATCGGAGCCCACTTCTGGAGATTTAATTAAAACATCGTTTTTGGGTCGGGAACGTGCGTTCTGGTGCGTTCTGGTGCGTTCTGGTGCGTTCTGATGCCTTCTGTTGACTATCTTCCTATATTGTTTTTTGCCATACATTGTCATAATAAGGCTATACAAGGAAAGATAACTTGAGGTGTTACGTTGAAAACCGATTTGTTAATTTCAAACATACTATGCCTCACTGGCTACTACCTCTCATTCTATTATTTAACGCCTAAACTGAATGAGCTGGGCAGCGTTATAGATCTATGCCAGATGATTTTCTATTACTTGGGGGTCTACAATAGCCTGATTATCAACCTGCGGTTTGGGCTTGTAGGGTTCATCCTGTCCTGCTTCTTGTGCAGTTTTTATTCATACATATTCAAGAGAAAGGAGTTGATGGATCCATCAACGGCTCCGTTCTGCTTCCTTCTGTCATTCATATTTATGTGCCTAGATGAATCGAATTTTTATAATGGACAGGCAGAGTTAAATACCGTTGAAGATATGATATTTAGATCTTCTCTTTTATCTGTCGTATCATCAGTGATTGTTGTTGTATTCTTGTCTTACAAAGCGAAGGTCAAATATGACCCTGCGTTATCGCTAAAAATCCTTATCATATCCATGCTTGACCTGATGATCTTTTTTACATTTAAGGATATTGGTTTTGCGATAGTTATCGGAGTGGCTGCTACACTTGCCATTCCAAAAAATATCACTGACAGAATATGGGGTGGAGCTTGAGTGAATTTTATAATAAAAAATCAAGGGTGTTCCTTAAGTCGCTATTCGTGTTTTCCACGGCTATCAGCAGCATGGGAGCCCAAGCTCTCTCTCTTGATTTTCTGAGTCGCGACAAAGACGCTATTGTGAGTAATGCCGACGCCAAAACGTTTCCAGTATGGGGGATGAACAACTTCAATGACTCAAAGAGGGTATTGAAGGAGATCACCAGAGCGCACCCGGTGAGCTTCTATTGCGGCTGCGACATTACCTTCACATCGAATGGCAAGAAGCTTGGATTCGATTTTTCATCATGCGGATTTCAGTACCGGAAGGATGAGCAACGGGCTAACAGAGCAGAAGCTGAGCACATTGTGCCTATATCTTGGGTCGGCAAGAGGATGCAGTGTTGGCAGAATGGTGGGCGAAAAAACTGCCAGAAGGTGTCTGATGCATTCAACCGGGCCGAGGCCGATCTGGTTAACCTACAGTATGCTATTGGAGAGATAAATGGAGATCGCAGTGACTTTCGCTATAGTCAGTGGGCCAGTGACCTTGGCAGGTCATACGGATCTTGCGATGCAAAGGTAGATTTTAAGAACAGGCAGTTTGAGCCACGAAAGGAGATTCGCGGCTGGATAGCTCGGGTTCACCTTTACATGTACTCGAAGTATGGTGTTGAGCTATCGCGACAGCAGAAGAACCTGATGGGAGAATGGGTGAAGTTACCCCCCACTCAGTGGGAGTGTGAATACAATGCCGAGCTAAAGAGGCGATTCGGAAAAGGTGCAGGAAACCCTTATACCGACAGAGCTTGTGGAGCTTGAAATCACTTGGAAAAATGGCCTGACTACATCAGGCCATTTTTATTAACAAAGCCATACAGTCATCAGTAAGGCTTGCCGAGACATTGCCACAATAGACGAAGCCTCTGTAGTTTTGTGTGTTCATGTCAATCATTTTTATTGATGTCAAATGCCAGATTCTAAGGAGCCGGATTCTGGCTGTAATGAAAAAAACACGCACATCCGCGTAAGATTAGATGGAGTATTTTAAGATCTTTGCGGATGTGGTGCCGCTAAAATAGTCCGATATGATTACCAAAACAGCCACTCACTGATGATCATAGTGCGCTCGCAAGACGCCAATAAAAAGGGCTGGTATTTTTGCATACCAGCCCTTGCAGATGACGCTTTTTCGCCACGCCTTAGCTGTAGACGATAAGAACTTCTTCAACCGGTTTTCTGGTTTTCTTGCAGGATATGTTTCTTTTTGCACTAAACACGACGTGCTCACTTGAACCCTTGTAAAGGTCGAACACCTTGTCGGTCATATGATTCGACACAACACAGATATTGTCGTTACCTCTCGCCTCTGTCGCCAACAGATCTAGGCGCTCATCATCCTCATGAGTGTATGCCATGCCAGAGTAGTTCTTAAAACTTGACGTCTTGCTCAACTCAATGAAGGGCGGATCTGCATAGATGAAGGCATCCTCTGCCCCGTGGAATGCCACGGCGAAATCGTCACAAATGAACTGAGACTCCATCTCGTTGGACATCCGATGGAAATTCAAGATCTCTTCATGAGGGAAGTAAACCTTGGAATTGTCGCCAAATGGGACATTGTAGTTCCCTTTGCGAATGCCGTATCTGCACAGACCGTTGTAGCCATGGCGATTGAGGTAGATGAAGTGGGCCGCCCTCATGGGGTCTGACCTATCCAGCTCGTTGAACAGCTTTCTTGAGCTGTAATAGGCTGTCGCATTATTCCCTCCTTCAAAGAGTTTACGAGACTCTTTGATAATAAAATGAGGGTCTTTTTTAATTTCATTAAAGAGCAGAATCAGATCGCTGTTATTATCAATACCTATGTATTTGTCAAACATCTCGCCAATATTTAAAAAAACACTGGCAGAGCCAACAAACGGCTCAATCAGAGTTTTTTTATCACCAGCAAAACCATACAGCTTGTCGCAAATCTTTGATTTGCCACCGGGCCATTTTAATAAGCATTGATTTTTATTTAACCCCTGAATCCGACTCATAAAAAACCCTTTTACATTTCAATTTAGCATACACTACACTATTTGGTTCAATAGGTGTTGGTTTTTTGCTTCGCGAGGTTTAGTAGATGAGCAAGCGTGGTTTTGTGTTCATCTTAATAAATGACTGCATGGATGATGTTGCTGTAATCGGTTTTTCTTCCGAGTCGCCGCGATTAATAGCCAAGGAAATATCAAGTCACACAGGTGTTCCTGTTGACTACAGGGTTTTGTTTTCAAAGAAGACTAGGGCACCAGAGATGATCTTTAACAAGGTAGTCACCGAAGCGACCAGAAAATCTGGTACTAAGTTACTGAAGTCAAACAAAAACATGAAGATGATTGTGAGCGACATCAGCCGGTGTGAGGAAATAGCGAAAAGGGTGCTGAAGTCTGATTCTTTCAAGTTGAGTACGGCTAATCGACTAATGGGGGCCGCCATTGTTTTGATGGTATCCTTTGTATTGGCATGGGTTTCCAACCCTTGATCTCAAAATTAAAAAATGGAGTTCACATGGAAGACCGAGTTATTAAGTTCAATTTTTTTGACACTGAGACGTCTGGAACATCTTCTGCGGATCAGATTATCCAGTATGGCGCAATCGGCACCAATGAGGATATGGGGATCATTGATAAGCACAACGTCTTCTGCAAATTAAAAAATGATGTCATCCCGCATCCCATGGCAACCCTCACCCACAAGATCTCACTAAAGATGCAGCAGGAGAAAGGGCTTCCTGAGATCGAGTTTGCTCGACTCATCGAATCCAACATGATGAGAAACAGCGGCGTCTGCAATCTCGGATACAACACGATGAAGTTTGATGATCAAAAGATCCGAGAGCTGTTTTTCAGAAATCTTCGAGACCCCTATGCCCGTGAGTGGAAAAACTTCAACACCAGATCCGACATATTCACGCTTGTAAGGGCTGTCAATGTCCTTGCCCCCTCTGCTATCAAATGGGTAGTGAATGAGGAAGGCCGAACAAGCATGAAGCTTGAAGATATCGCAAAAGCGAACGGGATAGAGCAACTGAATGCTCATGATGCTCTATCTGACGTGGAGGCCACAATCGGCTTGGCTGCGCTTATCAAGGAGCGCTGCCCCGGCATCTATGACCACTACATGGAACTCCGCCGTAAGGAGCAGGCTGGCTTCCACTGCCGGAACACAAGGGAGCCCTTCCTCTATATTGGCAAGGGGGCTGAGTTTGAGCACAAGTACGCCACTGTTCTTCTGCCTGTAGGAAACCATGCGACAAACAAAAACTCTGTGCTCTGTTTCGATCTTCGTTATGACACTGATGACCTTTACGGGGACAAGGAAACTGTGCGCAAGCGGATGTTCGAGCGACGACAGAACCCGGAGCTTCAGCGCTTCCCCCTGATGGAGGTGGCGATCAACCAGAACCCTGCGGTTTGGAGTCTGAGCAGTATCAGCGATGAGGTGCTTGATAGCATCGGGCTCAAGAGAGACATCCTTCAGGATAAGGCTCTGGAGCTGATTACGAACCGCGCTGGTGAGAAGGCCACCAAGGTACGTGATTACCTCAGCATCGCATTCAGCACACCGGAAAGATGCGTTAAGGAGAACGTCTACGATGGGGTGTACGACCGCTTCTACAGCAATTACGAGCGTGGAACTCTGGAAGACTTTGGCATGGACAACATCCATGATTGGGTCAGGAAAGCGGCTGCCCTTGGGGCTGATGATATCTTCCAGTTGACCATCAGAGCTGTTGGAAACTACGACGAATCCCTTCTGCCTGATAGCATCCCAGTACAAGGAAAGGTGATCAGCGCCAAGGCGATCTACCATGACTGGCTTGTTACACGATGGAATGACAAGACCGGTCAGTATGGGCTCACGGTAGACGCCTTCCATCATGAAATGGGGCGGATCCGGTCTGAGATGACACTATCGCCTCAAGATGAACTGTTGCTTCAAGAGCTTGAGGAACATGTAAACCTCATGAGTCGTCGTTACTCGGCAGACCTGAAACCATCCGAAGATCTCGACTTGTTGTCGGTATCAACTGACGGCAGTAACGGGATTGAGATTATTGACTGGGAACTACCATCAGAACCAGACACCAGCATCAAGAGAGATAAATCGTTTAACGGCTTTGATGTCTCGCCTGACTTCTAAAACAACCCCCATCAAAGACGGCCAACAGTTGGCCGTCTTTTTTTAAAAAACAAAGCCAAATGTGAAAATAATTATGATGCAAAAATATTGACCTAAAATTTTCACCATATAAACTAGCGTCATAGAACAAAAAACAAAAGGCAAGCCAATGGCTAAGGTAACAAAAATATTCCGCTGTAGTGAATGCTCAGCGACATTCCCTAAATGGCAGGGGCAATGCACGACTTGCAAAGAATGGAACACCCTCGAAGAGGTTGCGGCCACGGCCTCTCCTTCTGCTGTAGCAACGCATGTCGCTCGCTCTGGATATGCTGGTGCCGCAACAGGAGTATCTGTTGAACCAGTTCGGCTAAGTGATGTGAAGTCCTCAGCGTATCAAAGAATCAGCACTGGATTTTCGGAGTTTGATCGCCTGATGGGTGGCGGGGTTGTGACGGCGAGTGTGAACTTCCTGAGTGGTGAGCCGGGGGCCGGTAAATCCACATTACTGCTTCAACTATGCGATCACACATCTCGACACGGACTGAGAGTCTTGTATGCCTCCGGCGAGGAAAGCCTTGAGCAAATCAGCATGAGGGCAGAGCGACTAGGCATCAAGTGCAGCGAGAATCTTCTTCTCGTATCCGAAACATGTGTTGAGTCCATCATCGATCTCGTTGCGAAATACCGCATCGACATACTGATTGTGGACAGTCTCCAGACAGGCTTTACTCCAACCGTCGAATCCGTCCCCGGTGGAATGACTCAACTTGTGGCAGTAGCCTCATTGATAAACGCGATGTCCAAATCGAAAGGGGTAACTTCGTTCCTTGTTGGTCATGTCTCAAAAGATGGCGATGTAGCTGGCCCCAAAAAGATATCTCATATTGTTGATGCAACCATCATGCTTGAGGCTCAGGATGATGGCCGATTCAGGGTGATGAGAACATCAAAGAATCGTTTTGCAGCCACTGATTCAGCCTTCTTTGCAATGACGGAATCTGGGATGCGGGATGTTAAAAACCCCTCTTCTCTTTTCTTGGAGAAGAAAGATAAGGATTACGAGGGCTGCGCTATCTCGGTTATCAGGGATGGAACCAGATCTTTACTCGTTGAAATTCAGAGCCTAATTGCTGAGGCTCAGGTGCCGGACAACCCAAAACGAGTGTGCATAGGACTAGATCAAAAACGAATGTCCCTGATACTCGCGGTGATCAGCTCAAGACTTAATTTAAGAACAGGCTCCAAGGATATCTACTTAAGCATCGTAGGTGGACTAAAAGCTATGGACACATCTACGGATTTAGCTATGGCAATCTCAATCATGTCGAACATGTCTGGAAAGGCTGTATCTGGGAAGATAGCATCGTTCGGAGAAATAGGTTTACTTGGGGAAATTCGAGCAGTCAGCAACGGACTTGAGCGGGTCAAAGAGGCTGAAAAACTAGGCTTCGAAATGATCATCATCCCAGAGCGAAACAAAACAAAGGAACTCGACTCCCTGAAGATAAAAATAATGACAGTAAAACACCTTAGCGAAGTGGCAAAGTTCATAGGGTAAACCAAGCGTAAAAAGGGGGCGGTCACTTTCATATGACAGCCTCCTTTTTATACCAACCTGAGATGGCGCCATAGTCGAGTTGGTTGCAAGGGATAAGTCTGCTACGCAACACCTGATTATAAGATGCCATAAAGACCCCTCTCCCCCCTTGCCAAAACATCATGAAGTTATCGCACTCTAGTAGTGGTTTTTTTGTCGATATTTAAGATGAAAAATAAACAATAGAGCGGCAGTCAAAGAATAGCTCTATGCGGGCGTATCTTGAGAGGTGCAACGACGGCTGCTTGCTCTCCCGCGCCAAAGATAGGGGGCGATTAGGCGTGAGAAAAGTGGAGGAATGGAAGAGACTGAGCAATTGCCCTGCGTCCTGACATGGAACCGCATGATGGGGACACTAGCCAGATGGCCTTCAGGCAGGATGACACCACCTCGTTCTGGACTGCTCACCCATGATGCAGTCAATCCATACCCCCAAAAGTGATGATGACGACCCTACCGACATCACCAACCACACCGGCAAACAGGTAAGACCGGGTGTTGAGCGATGTACGAACATCGTATGCCTCTTCTAGGCCATCATACGAATTATAATAAATTCCATACGACCGCCCTATGCCCTGCATAGAAAATCCTAGCGAACCTCTACAGCGCTCTTATAGGTGGCTTACGCACCATGTAGAGCTGCTTTCTTTTTCCGACGAGATTCTTCTCTTTGGCAGAGGCTGTGGAAATTCCTTACTAGCCCTTTTAAATTAAATAATTTTATAAATTTATAAATTATTAAAAGGGCGTGGCGACGGGGTGAGTCTATCACGGATTTTGTGCTGTGTGTTTTTTTTCGTTTTCTTTGTGCGTTTTTTTAAGATTACTGATGTGTTAATCTCGTGGTGGATGATTGGTGTCTATTCGCTATCGAGGGTGTAACTGATGAGTAAGCGCGTTGTGACCATTGAAGGGACTGGTGTTGTTGATGTGATGGACGGGGTGGCTAAGTTTTTGAGAAAGGTGTCTCGTGGTCAGGTTGACGATAGCTACGTCGGGGAAATCACTGTAGTCGGGATTGTTGATTACTGTGAACGCCGAACATTGAGGATGGTCTTCAAAAAGGGGGATGTGGGTACTGCTGAGATCATTCAGGGGATGATCCAGACATTGAGGGAGAACAGAGGGGGGAGTGTCGCTATGCTGGTTGAGAATCTGAACATCTCAGACACTGTTTCCGACGTAGAGCTTTGTTTCGTTTATGACACTGAATGATCGGTTTTACAGGCTTGGATGATGGAGGGGGAGACCCCTCTTTTTTTGTCTTTCTTGATTGATAACAGCCGATGTTTAGATCCCCCCTCAAAAGACTTCTCTTGGAGAGCTGGCGAAGCTAGCTCGACCCCCCTCCTAAAAGCTTCTTTTCGAGATACTGCGAAGCTGTATCGAGCCCCCTCCCAAAAGCTTCTTTTCGAGATACTGCGAAGCTGTATCGAGCCCCTCCCAAAAGCTTCTTTAAGAGAGCTGGCTTCGCCAGCTCGCTGCTTTAAAAGCGATAGGTTTTTCAATCATTATGGTTGCGTGTAGATTCTGGATGGGGGGTGTGGTTCAGGTTCACATTAGCCGGAGAGTGAGAGGCATAGGAATGAACATGAAGGTAATGCTTCCTCATTTCGATGACTCAGGTAGTTGTGCTGGATCGTAGTAGGTGGCGGAGAAACAAGGGGCAAGCCAGATACGCAGGACAGATCTGCCCCTTGTTATCTGGCGAGTGACGAGTGGCTTAGGGCAGCTCTTGCTAAGGGGAGATCCTGCTCTGCTGTTGGCGGAAACCCCCTGCCCCCCTTTGGCAGTGTCATCTGATGGGGATTCCATCTTGATGACAAGGGGTGGCTGCTACCAGAGTTCCCCTATGCCGTCCGAGTGGGCCAGTGGCCGGGCGGTTGTTTTTAACTTCCTCATGCTGGCTACCTCTCGATTCGTTGGTGGATGACTCACTTGATGTATATGACTATACCAGTGGACTGCCAATAATGCAATACGTGAAATCACTTTATGTGCAAAAATATTGAGGTAATGGATTGGTGGCTGTTTTTTAAAAATACCTGATGCCTGATGGGGCCATCACTTTGCAGTCAAAGATCCCCTTCCCTACCCTCGATGCTCCCGGCGAGTGATTTGGTCACAAGGGCTGACTGTCGGTGGTCGTAGTGGCTGGGGTGCTCACCTTTGAATCCAAGGTGGTGGCTGTCGGCTACAGCGGTGCTACTGGGAGATCTCATTTTGAATGCAAGAGGGCGGAGGCGGCGGAGGTGCGATCCGGTTTTGATTGCAAGGGGGTGGCTGACGGTTAGTTCGGAGGTGGGGGGGTGAGTGGTCTTTGACTGCAAAAAGGGATGCGTGTTGATTGGTGGGTTCAGGTAGGTATTTGATGCCAAAGGGAGGGTGATCGGGATGTGGTGATGGTGGGGGGAGAGATTGCAATCAAGTGATGTTTAGCATTTGATGACGGGAATATATTTCACTTATTAAAATTACAGGAATTGCTTTCCGTTGTTAGTTTTGATACACTTTCAATAATGGGGAGGTGTTCCTTTGAAGGCGCGATGGTGAGTAGATGACTATCGGTCGAGGGCATTTTCTACCTTCTGCATGATCACCTCTTCAGTACGTCCACCAGCAATCAGGCGCCTCCCCTTCCCTCCGTGTGGATGGGTGGGTGGCGTGGTGCCGGGCGGTAAGATTTAAATAATTCCTATCCCGTCCGGCCTGATCGTGTCTAGGCGTACATGGAGATGAACTGCTTGAGGTCATCGCCAGTCAGCTCTACGCCGAGGTAGCAGATCATGAGTTCGTTGTCCGGTTCGATGATGTGGCGGTCGTCTTCTACGAGGAAGGTGTGGGGGAACCACTTACCGGAGTAGGACATGGCATAGCCGACGAACAGGGATTCGAGGTTGTAGCCCTTCTCTTTATTGTCGGACATGGCGCTGGCGCAGGCTTTGTGGGCGGGGCCGGGTTTGCCGAGGGTGATGGCGAACTTGTACTGTTCGCGTTCCTCTAGGGAGAAGAAGCGGCAGTTGGTGAGGAAGTCGGGTCGTTGGATTGCGTCAGGGACATTGGCCGGGACGGACTCGGGGGCGTTGGCTTTGAGTGAAGCGATGGCCTCTTGGAGTTCGCGGGGGTAGTAGATCTTGTTCATTGGCGCTGTCCCATATCTGACTTCTGATGTTATAGATTCTACACGCATCCAGACACAAAAGCAATAGGTGAATATATTTATAATAAATTAATTTCGATATTTAAATCGGAGGCAGCGGCTAGCCCGGCATGATACCGGGCTAGCTTGTCGGTCATTATTCTTCGTAGTAGCGCAGGGTCAGGCAGTGAGCCATATCACGACCGCTATCGTAGGCGCGATCAAGATCGGTGTAGCTGTTCTCTTCGGAGCGGTTCGGGTCAGCCCAAGTAATGGACTGGCGGAATTGGGTCATTCCCAAGAGGAAGGCGCTTACTTTAGACATGGTGTGATCCTGTTGCTAGGGGATATTGCATATTGTATTACCGACAAGGCGATAAAGCAATAGGTGAATAATGTTTATGTGTAGAAATATTAAATATTCAGTGGGTAGCTAGTTTATGGGCGTGGATTGGAAGATGCGCCCCCTTTTCCTTTACCCAAAAACAATCCTTGTCTCTGTGTTACTTCCTCGCATCTTGTGGACTGTCCATGTCGAATAGCTGAGGCTGATTTAATTAAATCTGAGTCGGTGTGGATTGGAATGGTTCCTGTGCTCCCCTCTATGTGGAGCCTTACTGGGTATCCGTGACTGGGTTCAATGATCCGGCTTTAATTATTGGTAACAGTTACCATAAATATGGGTATCGGAGAGATCGGGTAAGGGGGTGTGGGAAGGTGGCCCATGCAGCCGGGGTGGCCTATCCGGTCGGTACGGATGATTTGGTAATACTGGCCTGTGCTGCCTGTGCTGCCTGTGCTGCCTGTGCTGCCTGTGGGGCCTGTGCTGCCTGTGCTGCCTGTGGGGCCTGTGGGGCTGGTACGGGTGATCTGGTTTATCTGGGTGGTGCCTGTCATGGTTCCCCTCCCCTGTGATCTGCTTATTCCTCTCTATGGGCCTATCCCCTCTTTCCATGTAGTGGTGATCGGGTGATTTAATTAAAAGTCGTTTTTGGGTGTTGGTAGGGTGTCCGTGGGCGCTGGGTCTGTTTACCTGTGCCTTGGGTATCGGCCAGATATCAGTGACCGGGTATCGGTGAGGTATCAGGGCTGGGGTATCGGTGAGATATCCAGTCCCTCGGTATCGGGTAGATATCAGTGATCGGGTATCGGTGAGGTATCCAGTCCCCCGGTATCGGGTAGATATCAGTGATCGGGTATCGGTGAGGTATCAGGGCTGGTGGACTGGAGCTGTTCCCGTCCACCAGCCCACGGGCTTAAACCTGCTCGGTGATGGGAGGGGTGATAGTCGCCTCGGCAAACTCTTTCTGACAGATGGCGTAGAGGCTCTGTCCCAGTCGGATGGAGTCGAGGTTGATCCGGCTCTCATTGCCTCGGGCGAGGTCTTCCAGTTCGCGGGCCTTCTTCATGTGCTCGATGGCCTTGTTCTGGTGAGAGGTGATCTCGCTCAGGGTCTGGAGGGCGGCGTGGGCATTCCCCTGACTGGCGTATTTTGCCATCTGTCCAGTAAGGCCAGCGATCTGGGCGTGGGCTTCGTTGGCCTTGGCGATGAGGCCCATGGCTTCGGCGCGGAACTCCATACTGGCTTTGATGAAGGTTTCCAGACCTACGGATGTGATGTAGGTACTGGAGGCGAGATTGAACTCGTGCTGAAGGGGTCGCATCTCAGAGGCGTCATAGCCGAGCTGTTCCTGTTCGTTCAGGATTGCTTCGTAGTCGTCGGCGTCATGGCCGAAGGCGGTGAAGTCGTCGATGGTGGCCGGGCGGATGAAGTCGTAGCTGGTGGGGTTGAAGCAGATGGTCTGCTTGGCTTCCGGGTTGAACGGCAGTACACCTTCGCGCTTGCGGGTGGCGATGGTCTCCAACACGCGGGGTTCATCGGTGGAAGAGAGGCAAAGGGTGTTCTCATTGACGACAAGGATCTTGATGCCCGACTTGTTCATGTTGGTCTCGCGATAGTGCTTAGTAGGTAAGGGATATTGTATTCAAAAGGGTCTATTAAAGCAATACGTGAATCTATAATTTAAGAAAAAATATAAAGAGTGAATAAATTCGTTTCACGTATTGCATTTATTAAAAGAAGGAGTAGAATGGTTTTCATCGGATGGGGAGACACCCCGCCAACCACTCAGTAAGGGAAACACCATGGAATACATCAACAACATCTGCGCGACCTACCCGGCCACTTCTGAGTTCAAGTACCAGCTTCTGGCGCGTATGCAGCAGGACTGTGAATACTTCCTCGGTAATGGTGCTCGCCTCGTTAAGCACCTCTGGGCTGGCAACGTAGAAGAGCAGATCGCCTCTATGCGAGCCCTGCATGAGAGTTTCCCTGCCGATGCTAAGCCGGAGTGGCTGACCACCGAGCAGATCGACGAGTACGCCAAGCGCATGGCGGAAGAGAACGCCGCTTAACATAGACAGGGCCGCCGACAGGGCGGCCTTTCTGTTGAGGGGAAGCAGTGGGCCAGTGGCCCCCTTGTTCGTTCCCGGCCCCTCCCCTTGCGATCCACCAGAAGTCCACCAGCAGTCCACCAGCAGTCCGATGGTTGAACGTCTCCCCCTTTGGTATCAAAAAACAGGCCCTTACTACGGCCAGACACAGCGCTTAAGAAGATGATATTTATTTATTAATAAAACTGTATTCACATATTGCTTTTAATTAAAAAGAGCGTAGTATGGTTGTCATGCAGTCAGGGCTCAGGGGAACACCCCGCGAGCCAAGCCACCTCAGACAACACAGGATGCCGACCATGATCATCAAACAGCTCAGCTACAAAGAGATCCCGACCGACCATTGGGATGATGTCATCGTGAGAGCGACCTACAAGGTGAGCAAGACGGCCACCCTCAAGGAGATCGCCGCCAAGCTGTCCGCCAAACTGCGCATAGGTGTCAGGTGCGACTGCGAGCATGACTGTTGCGGCTGCTGGTCTGCTAAGCGCCTGCGCGTCGCCAGAACCAAGCGCGGCGAGGTTCATGCGACCTTCCTCAGTAGTGCGAACGTGTGACGGTCGCCGAGCACAAAAGTTGATCCAGATGCCGCCCTTGGGGGTGGCATCTTTATCTATACCCCCGTGTGACCTCTTCATTCTTATAAAGCCAGGTCGGCAATTTACGGTAACTGTTACCATAAATTTATTGAAGTATTTTCGTTTCACGTATTGCTTTTATTAATAATCGGAGTAGAATGGTTTTCATCGGATGGGGAAACGCCCCGCCACCTTCAAAAGGAAACAGACCATGAACGCCATCGATTTTAACAAAGCCGTCTCCGCCTCCTTCGCCAAGTATTTCCCGAACGGTTTCATCTATCCGAGCAAACTCCCTCTGGGTGGCGGCACTCACTTCCGCGCTGGCATCATCGGCAAAATCGAAGACCAAGCCAACAAGATCCGCGACAACGACCCGCTGACCGTTCGCTTCATGCTCCACGACATGCCCTTCAATGGTGAGGCTGACCTCGGCAGTGGCAAGCTGGAGATCGAATTCAACGGCAGCAGCCTGTCCACTCGCCCGGACTCCCCCTATATGGCGATGGGTCGAGAGAAGATCCCCTGCCGCAAGATCAACAACACTCCCGAGAAGGCGCTGGCCGCTCTGGACAAATACTTCGCCAAGATCCACGAAGTGGTGAAGGCACAGGCAGCCGCCAACAACCTTTATAACCAAGAGAGTATCAAGGAGGAATACCTGCCAGCCTGAGCCATCAGGTGCAGCGAGGGGCCGATGCGTGGCCCCTCCCCTCTCCCTCCAGCCCCCCGGCGATTGTCCGGGGATGCCTATGTGGACTTCCGCTCGTGCAGGGGGGTCAGAGTCCCATTCTTTGCTTCCAAAAACAGGCTTTATCTTTCTGGGCCACCAGCCGAAACCATTCAATTTCACGTATTGCTTTTATTAAAAAATGGCGTAGAATGGGTTTCATCGGATGGGGAAACGCCCCACCAACCAACAAGGGAAACACCATGAACGCCATAGATTTTAACAAAGCCATCACCGTCTCCTTCGCAAAGTATTTCCCGAACGGCTTCGTCTCTTCTGGCAAGCTCCCACTGGGTGGCGGCACTCACTTCCGCGCGGGCATCATCGGCAAAATCGAAGACCAAGCCAGCAAGATCCGCGACAACGACCCGCTGACTATCCGCTTTGCAATCGAGGCCCTGCCCTTCGAAGGTAACACTGAGCTTGGTGATTCCAAGATTGCCGTCGAGTTCAACGGTAGCACCCTCTGCGTCAAGCCGACCTCCCCGCACAAGGCGATGGACAGAGTGAAGATCCCCTGCCGTCGTATCCTCAACACTCCCGAGAAGGCGCTGGTCGCACTGGACAAATACTTTGCCAAGGTTCACGAGGTGGTGAAGGCAGAGGCAGCAGCCAGCAACATCTACAGGCAGGAAGAAATCAAGGCCGAGTACCTGCCAGCCTGAGCAGTCAGGTGATGATAGAGGGGGGGTAGCTGCCCCCTCCCTGAAGTGCCCACCAGTCCCCGGCTCTGTGTCCGGGGATTTTTTTATTCTCCCCACCTCCGATGTGGTCGGTCATGAGCTGGCTGTTCGAGCCCCATCTTTGCTTCCAAAAACCGTCTTTTCTCTTCAGGGCCACCAGCCACCGCATGGGCTGAAGAGGGCCAGCCATTGAGCGGGCCTTCTTGCTCTGTGAGTTGCATTCAATCTGTTTCACGTATTGCTTTGGCTTGTCTTTTTGTGGTAGTATTGATATGTCGGCTGGGGCGTGTGTCCCGGCAAAAGAGCAGAGGAATAGCTGGATGGGTAATGGGCTGATGTTGTCCATGAAGGTGATCCGCTACCGTAGCCGGATTGCAGAGGCTTTGCTGGCTAGCGCGGAGAGCGGCGCAGCCGGTGTCAGGGAGGCTCTGGTCATTGAGGCCAGTCGTGACTCCATGGACGACGTAGAATGCATTGCGCGGGCAGGTGTCGAATCGAGCTTGCGTAAGGATTTGTTGCTCCAGAGCTTGACGTCGGCACTCCAAATTCTGGTGGACTTCAAGGGAGATCTTGCCCGCTCCGGGCTGAGCGTTCCCAGTCGGCATGATATCAACGATCTGGTCGGCGAGATCAATGCCAGCGAGCTGTAATGGCTAGCCTGCTACCGCTACTACGGCGGGCAGGTAGAGGCACAGAGAGCGGTTTTTGGGTGAATAGAGGGTGCCGTGGGCGCTTTTAATTAAATGGGGGTTGTGGTCGTATGTCGAGTGTTCAGGAAGCGGTGAGAGACCAACGTTGGCGGAGCTTCTGCCTCAATGCTATCGCGCTGGGGGTTTCGGTGATCGCCATTGCGGTAACAGTGCTGGTGAGACAAGGGGACGGTGGGATCACCCACCCTTTGCTCATCGTCTTGCAGATGATGGAGCTGGTGCTCGCGGGCATCTTCGCCATGGCTACCGTGTGGGGGCTGATCAAGTTCGTGCTGTTCCCAGTACCAACAGAGGATGTGGCATCCGGGCGACGGGAAGGTTAGCCGGGCCAGCTAGTCAGTATCAGATGTCCACCAGCCAACGAGAGCCGCCGACAGGGCGGCTTTTTGCTGTCCGGCGTTCTGGTGTCACCTCCCCCCTGTCGTGGGGTGATGAGGTTATTAAAAAACGTTTCACCTATTGCTTTTAATAAATAGAGATGGCACAATGAGTCATCGAGTGGGGAGACGCCCCACGGTAAGAGATCCAGTCATCACTGGTCTAGCGAGGTTCAAATGGCAAAGCGTGATTTTTACGAAGTGGTTTGCAGCAAGCACTGTGCCTGTCAGTGCGACAATCCCCGGCCCAACCTCTTTGAGGACAAGCGCGTCGTGGGTGTCGAACTGGACAACCCGGATGAGCCGCGAGAATCGTCCCGCTGGGTCGTCTACCTGAGTGTCTGCAAGACCTGTGACAAGGATGTGACCTTTGGCGAGCGGTTCGGCAGCATCAACCTGACCGGACTGGATGCCATCAAGGAAGCAGCCCAGAAGGCGGTGAGCCGGGCCACCAAAGGCAGGGTTGAAGAGATCCAGTGGAGCGAGATCGAGACCTCCATCAATGATGGGGAAGAGTAACCCTTTCCTACCATCAACTCATCCAGTCCAAAGCCGCCGACAGGGCGGCTTTTTGCTGCCCGGCGTTCTGTTCCGGCGCCATCATCTTTGTCATCAAAAAGCGATCTGTTTGTTTGGTCTGGGCCACCAGCAGGAGGGCATGGGCCAGTGATGTGAAGTCGTTATGGGTGGTGTTTGGGTGAGAGTAGAGCGAAAAAAAGCGCCCGGTTGTTGGGCGCTAGATGTGTGTTTTTTAAAAACCGTGTTCAGTTCTGGATTGATAAGTCAGGCTTTTCTGCCTTGAATATTTCCGTGTTCTCCCGGTACTCTTTGGTGATTATGGCGGCGTTGGAAGTCAGCGCGTCAGAGTCTCTTATGGTGATGATCAGCGACGTCCAGTTTGTCTTAGTTGAACCGAAGGGGTGGCTGACGTTGTTGGTGCCAAAAAGAAGCCCTTGAATCAGTCGGCAGTCACTGTCGATCTTCTTCATTTTTGAGTACAGGCTTCGCAGGTTCTCATTTATGCATGTGGCACGGATGTAAAGAAGGTATACATCGCGAGAGTGCATGTGATGAGTGGCGAGCCATGAATGGGCCATGAGCGCGTGGCTGATGACTTGCCATGTGTCGTCATCATCGGGAATGTCTGCTCTGCACAGGTCGGTGATCTCGTCTGAGATCACAAGTTCAGCGTGAAGGGGTGACAGAAACACCTTATCCATCCCTTCGCTCAAGAGCCGGAGGATTTGCTGTGCTTTGTCGCTGTAGCTGTGATCGGGTTTCAGTTTGCCCTTGTACTTCTTGGTCTTACTGCATTCCCGGCTGTAACCTTCAGCGGCGCTGTCGAGTTGGGGCCATTGGCCTTTGAAGTGGTTGCTACCGACGCCGACCTTTGCTGCCAGCTCTTTGAATTGCTTGGATGCCTGTTCGAACTCATAGTGCAGACGGGCAAAGAGATCCCACAGTTCATCGGTCGGCACAGGGGGCTCCGCGATGCTGCTCAGGGCCATGGTGGCGGCAGCATAGGTCGGGAAGTTTTCGGTATCGGCCTTGGTCGCAAAGCGGATCGAGTCGCCGTCCCCAAGGAAAACATCAGTCCCCCGTGACTGACCGGCCCCACTCTTGACGTCAAGAACGGTCAGTGAGCGACCGATGACATCTGGGGTGTTCACCATGGGGGCATAGGCCAGTGAGCAAAGCATGTTCTCATTGATGACGACGAAAAGGCGTTTCATAGCGTGTTCCGATGCTGTTTAAACTGATGTCAGTATGCCAGATTTAAATCATAAAAGCAACATGTGAAATTAAAAGGCGGGTGTTAATTTATTAAAAAGGGGGCCTTGTCTATGGCCCCCTGTTCCCAATGCTGATTTATTTAAAAGAGCGGTTCGTCATCTGCGATCACATCCTTGTCGAGTTGACGTTCCTCCATGTGGGCCAGTGCTTTTGCAAAGGCCAGCGACTCAGCGTTGTGTATCGAGATCTGCATTGACGTCCAGCACGGGCGCGAGATGTCACCAGTGTAGAGCCCTCTGACACTGGGTGCGCCGTCGCTCATCAACATGCCCCGGATGACCTGATAGTCGTAGTCGATCAGGCTCATGTGACTGTACAGGCTTCTCAGGGAGCTGGTCAGGCTACTGGAACGCTCGCCGATCTGGCGAACCTCATCCAAACTGCTCTCTCTGACGCTCTCATTCTCCCGGCAGCGGGTCACGGTGACATAATCGAGAGCCACCTTATCGGCATAGGCTCGGAACTGCTCGGCTGACCGTTTGAAGTCTTCCCTCAGTTGGAGAGCAACCCCGCACAGCTCACCAGCAGGCGCACGGCTTTCATGTTGCGCCAGCACGGCCTTGGCGTTGTCATCGTAGAGGGAGAACCCGCCGATGTCCCCCTTAACCGCCAGTCGGATCCGGTCGGTATTCTGGGCCATGATGACAGCCCCGATGGGATGAGCGGCCCCGTCGAGCACATCCAAGACGGTCATCGGTTGCTCGATCTTGTCTTGGGAACAGGCCCGGAATACGGTGTCTTCGGTCAGGGTGCAGAGCATCTTTTCATTCACGACGACGAGGCGTTTCATGGCGTGTTCCGTTGTTGTTCAAACTGAGATCATGATATCAGAATGACCCTGAAAATGCCATATGTGAATTTAATAATTTGGAATTAATTTATTTTAAAAATCCCTGCCGGAAGAGGCCGGAAGGGACTGGGGAAGGTGCAGGCGCCCTCCCCTCTTTGGCTTCAAAAAACGGTCTTGTCCTTGGTTCTTAAAACACCGGGCCGAAGGTGCCAGTGCGGATCAGAGCATCCCAGACCCGCTTCATTGCGAGCCCGGTCTCCTGAGTCACAAAGAGTGATGAACGCTTGCCGTGGGGCCTTCCCAAAAAGTGGGGGCTCATGGTGTCCCACGTTTCGGCAACCTGTGCGCGTTCCCAGTGCTTCAGCTCTCTCTGAAGCATCAGGGGGACAGCGATATTGGCAGGGATGGTGCGATTGTCTTCAATGTCCTTGTGCCATTCGCACTTTACGACGATGGCTGTTGCGTCCTTGTGGTAGAGGGGTTCGCCCAGACGGCGAGCGCTGATGTGTGCCACTTGGTGATGGGGTAGCGCGTTGACCGAATCGATGACATCTTGCCCCCCGTTATAGGGACAGGTGATGAAGCCATTCATAAAGAAGACGGTGTGATCGAGGCCGATGTAGCCGCAATCTGGAGACGGGGTGGTGACGACATAGGGCTTAAGTTGGACAGCCACAAGAGGGTGCCACGTTGGATAGGAGTCAACAACAGGCCCTAGCTCTTCCACTAGCCCTTCCAAGACAGCAAGGCAGGCCGCCCGCTGCTCAGGGGTCACGTTGCGGATAGTCATGTTTCGAACCAATTTCTCAAAGCCGTTAGCGGCTGATTCGTCTGCTCGGAATGCCACTTCACTACTCCTTATAATTATGCGCCATGATCGACTTAGATGCACAGTATCATGGTTTTATGCGTAGACCCATGCCTTTGTGAGGGAGCGAGAAGGGGCTCCACTCAGGCCACCAGCCGGGGGTAAGAGCAAAAAAAGCTGGCACAGGGCCAGCTCAATGACTGTTTTTGGGTGTCAGGAGGGGTGTGTTAGTACCTGAAGCGTCCGTTCTGTGAGATGAAGTCATTGCGTGAGTTCAGGCTGTCGCTAACGAGGGAGCCAAAAACGGACGCCATTTCGCGGGCACAATCAAAGTATTCATCGATGCTCGACTGAACCATTAACCGGTCTTTGTCTGTCAGTAGTGCCTTGATGTCACGCCCTTTCTTAGCAAGTATGGCTCGGACAGTCTTATGGTCATACTCAATGCGTTGGAGCTGAGAGTAAGCGGATTGCGCGGATTTTTTTAAAACCTCTGTGCGGTGATTCAGGTGCCAAATGTCCAGCAGGCACTGATGGCGGGCTCGGAGCAGGTAGTGGTGCTCAACTGAGATGAAGAGAGAGCGCTGGATGTTATCACCCTCATTCTTAAGAACGCCTCGCTGTTCCTCGACCAGTGGCGGAATGGGGGTCATCCCAGCATGAAGGGGCTGTGCGGCTAGTTCTTCAACCCCACGACAGAGCGCCTTGATTAACTCGCCATGGTGACTGGTGAGTAGTGTAATGGGAATGTCCTGCAACTTTTGGAGGCTTTCAGAGAATGTCTGACAGGCACTGTGGTATGCGTCCTGCTTTTCGCAGATCTCTATCTCGTGCTTGCCGAAGCTATCAAAATGCCAGTTGAGCAAGCCTATCTGGTGAACGTATTCGGCGGATAGGCTTACTGCAAGCTCGTGCAGCTTGTCGGGTGAGAGGTAAGCATCCCTCTCCTGCTGGTTCATGGCGCGGGTATTGCCCTTGCAGGCATTGAAACCAATCAGGTCATCCATGGTCGCGAGGCGGGCCGTCCTGACGTCTTCAGCGGCGATGAGGTGCCCCACCCGGTGAGAAGAGCTGTCTTTCACTGCCAGTGTGATCAGGATCTGAGGTAAGGCATCCCGTGATGAAAAGCGAAAGTCGGAGTCAAACTCCGTCCTGCAAAGGGTGTCATCGTTGATGACAATAAGCCGTTTCATAGCGCTCCCGGCGAATACACCTGTTGATAGCAGATCCAGCGATAGCGTACCGCACCCAGTGCCGGACTGAAACACGGGATGATCACCGAGAGGTACATCATCCCGTGCGCCATCGTGGTTAACTGAGGTACTGGCGCATCTCGCGGTACAGCTCTTCGTGTTGCTTCTCGTTGAGCATGGCGACCCAGCGATCCCAGTTTTCGACCACGGCATCCCACATGGCGCCTCGGCCCTGCATCAGGATGAGATTCGGGGCCAGCTCAGGCACCGCCTTGAGCAGTCGGACACAGCGACCGAAGTCGCCAACATCATGCGGATAGGCGTACTCGGAACAGAACTGACCGGTGAGGACACAGGCCATGTACTTGCTGCTCTGGCCCGTGTCGTCGCTTTCAAGCCAAGCGGCAAGGCCCATGCCATCGGTAGCCATCACGCTGTCTTTGGCGAACTCATCGGTGATGTCATTGGCGGCCCGCATAATGCAGTTCATCAGACGCCGATTGGCGGGCACATCGGGGATCTGGTTGTTGATTTCCTTGGAGATGGCTGCCATGAGCGCCATGGTGTTCAGCCTGTAACCTTTGCTCATCTCTCTCTCTCCGTTGTTTCGGCGTGTTCGCTTTTTGATATCAAAGCCAGCGATGACCCACATTGTTGCTCATGGCATCGACACTCTTTACTGGTGGAATATCCCACCGGATAAGAGAAAGTATAGCATTTCCATACACAAAAGCAATATGTGAAATTAATAAGTATTGATAAATCCAGCACTTCAAATTTGGCTGATAGTGAAAAGCGAGAAAATATCTAACTCAGGTGTTTTCACGTATTGCTTTTTTGGTGTGATTGCAGCTATAATAAGCCATCAGCTAAGGGATGTTGGGAGGTCGGTGTGGTGTATGTAGAGATTGAGCTGGACGGTACTTTGTGCCCCAAAAGATGCCCGCATTACAAAACCCCGGAGGGGTTTACGGATTACCAGAAGCACCGTAAAGCCCCTTCCTTTTAGGTGGGGGATATAAGGTGCGAACAGCGTAGCTGTTCCAAGGTAAATCACTTTCCTTTCTCATGTTTTTCAGTCATATTATATACTGTATAAAAAAACAGTATTAAACTATGCAGCGCCTTCAAGCTTTTAAATTCGAACTGATGCCAAACGGCCAGCAACAGCGGTTAATGCGCCGCTTCGCTGGCTCTTGTCGGTTCGTTTTTAATAAAGCACTGGCACTGCAAAAAGAGCGGTATGAACAGAGCGAGAAAAAACTCAGCTATGCCGACCTCTGCAAACACCTCGTTATTTGGAAAGGCGAGCAGGACACGCAATGGCTATCAGAAACGCCTTCTCAAGCCTTGCAACAAACCCTGAAAGACCTCGACCGGGCCTACACCAATTTCTTTGCCAAACGAACTGATTTGCCCCGCTTCAAAAAGAAGGGATTGAGTAGCAGTTTCCGTTACCCGCAAGGCTGCAAACTCGATCATGCCAACAACCGACTATTCCTCCCCAAGCTTGGCTGGCTGCGCTATCGCAACAGCCGCGCCGTGCTGGGTATTATTAAAAACGTCACGGTCAGTCTTTCTGGCGGGAAATGGTTCGTGAGTATCCAGACCGAGCGGGAGGTTGATACTCCCCTTCACCAAGGCGGCGACATCGGGATCGACGTGGGCATTG